>ERZ1026894.1034-NODE-1034-length-17866-cov-14.234237_pt1 | contig 17866 bp, 17 predicted proteins | sample MGYA00380177_ERZ1026894 | MGnify/ENA primary metagenome ERZ1026894 (study PRJEB33269, sample SAMEA4719813) | human gut metagenome | biome: human-associated habitat; feature: organic feature; material: feces | place: Cameroon | collected 2013-10 ... | reverse complement strand
ACAGGCGGATGTTGCCACGGATGGCAACTGGAGCCGTGCCCGTACGGATTAGAACTGCTACTCACTTTTCATTAGAAAATTCACACCCGGAGACGCGACATCAAGGCGTGATGTTCCGTTCGCCGTGAGCGTTCGTCCGGTTTACGACAGCCCTACGTTATGAGCCATGCATTCAATTCATAAATGTGTCGCAAAAGGCGCTCCGCATTTGTTGGCAGCCCTCCGCAATGAGCCTCACTATTCATAAGATTGTCAGCAAAAAAACGCTGCCAATCTTATTTCATATCGCGGCATTCGCCGCATCACGGCAAAAGTAAGAACCGTGATTTGTGAGCAAGCTCCCAATCACGGTTCTTATTTTGCCTATGCGCGGCTCATTGCTCGCGTAAACTCTCAATTTACTCAACAGAAACAGTATAGTAATAAATAGGTTGTCCGCCGTACTGCAATTCGATATCGCAGGCAGGATAAGCATCCTCTAAGTCTGCGCGCAGTGCTTCGGCAGCATCCTCTGCTACGTCACAGCCGTAGTATACGCTGATGAGTTCGGAATCTTCATCAACGAGTTCTGCGATCATATCACGGGTTACTTTTACCATATCGGTACCGACGGCTACGATGCCCTGGTCACCGATGCCCATGAAGTCGTCTTTCTTGATCTCTTTGTCATCGATTACGGTATCACGTACCGCATAGGTCACCTGACCGGTCTTGACATTTTTGATCTCGCGGAGCATGGTCTCTTCGTTCTCTTCTACGGACAGTTCGGGTACAAAGTTGATCACTGCGGTTATTCCCTGGGGAATGGTCTTGGTGGGAATGACTAACAGATCCTTATCCGTCATCAGTTCCGCTGCCTGGTTGGCTGCGAGAATGATGTTCTTATTATTCGGAAGAATGAAGATCGTCTTCGCATTTACCTTGTCAACTGCATCTAAGATATCTGCGGTACTGGGGTTCATAGTTTGTCCGCCTTCGATGATATAGTCTACACCAAGACTCTTGAACAGTTCACTTAATCCGTCACCTACGGATACTGCCAGGAAACCTACTTCCTTGGGAGGCTGTGCAGCCTTCTCTTCTTCGGCTTTTTTCTGTGCAGCTTCCTTCTCAGAGAGCTTGAAGAGCTTCTCCTGATGCTCTAAGCGCATGTTATCGATCTTCATATTGGACAATGCACCATACTTCAATGCCTTCTGGATAGCCAGACCGGGATCATTGGTATGTACATGTACCTTGACTACATCGTCATCTGCAACACATACGATAGAATCACCGATGGACTCTAAGAATGCCTTGAAATCCATCTCTGCCTTTACATTGAAAGGTTTGTTTAACAGAATAATGAATTCGGTGCAATAACCAAATTTGATCTCCGCTTCCGCCTGTACTTCCAGAGAACTCTTGGTATCTTCTGCCTTGGCGGTCGCTGCGGGAGCTACAGTCAGATCAATCTCTTTACCTAAGAATGCGTCATACGCGCCGCTTAATACTTCTACCAGACCCTGTCCGCCGGAATCCACTACACCTGCCTGTTTTAATACAGGCAGCATTTCGGGAGTCTGGCTGAGAACATAACGGGCATGCTCGATCACGGTTCCAAGGAACTGCTCTAAATCCTCTGCACCATCCTCGCAAAGTTCCTTTGCCTTATCGGAAGCACCTCTGGCTACCGTAAGGATCGTACCTTCCTTTGGCTTCATAACAGCCTTGTATGCGGTCTCCACCGCTTTTTCAAAAGCACGGGTTAATACTGGGATATCCAGTGCCTGCTCTTCCTTGATACTCTTGGTGAAACCACGGAACAGCTGGGATAAGATAACGCCGGAGTTACCTCTGGCACCACGCAGGGAACCACTGGAAATAGCCTTACACAGAGCTGCCATATCGGCATCCTCTCCCAGTGCGGATACTTCTCTGGCCGCAGACATGATGGTCATGGTCATATTGGTTCCGGTATCTCCATCGGGAACGGGGAACACATTCAGTTCGTTGATCCATTCCTTCTTATTCTCTAAATTCTTGGCGCCGGCTAAGAACATCTTGGAAAGCATCTTAGCGTCGATTTGTTGTAAAGCCACAATTACTTCCTCCTTAATCAATCACTCTTACACCTTCAACAAAGATGTTGATCTTTTTGATCTCAATACCGGTAAACTCTTCCACTTTGTATTTTACGTTGCTGATCAGATTGTCGGTGACAGTTAAAATGCTGACACCATATGCTACGATCACATGGAAGTCCAGAACCAGCTTATTGTTGTCCAGGGACACCTTGATCCCTCTGGTGATGCTGTCTAATTTCAGAAGCTTTACCAGACCATCCTTCATGCTGACTCCGGCCATACCTACGATACCAAAGCACTCTACCGCTACGCTGCCGGCATACTGTGCAATGACTTCATTATCAATGTCAATATTTCCCATATGGGTATTCATAGAAGAACCTTTCATACAGAACCTCCTTCATATTCGGATCACTTGTTTCTTCTGATATGTCTGTCCTCCAAAATTTAAAGTTCAGACATATATAAATGTATTTTAACAGCTTTCCTTTGAAAAAGAAACAACAAAATAAAAAAAATAAATATTTTTTGCTTGCTTTTATTTTGGTTTTCTGTTAATATATCAATGTTGTGAGCATTTCACACGTGTTTATTGAAAAAATTGTTTAAAAGTAAGCGTAAGATGCGCGTTAGATCGAGGAGGTGTCAAGATGGCTAAATGTGATATTTGTGGTAAGGGCGTTCATTTCGGTAACAACGTAAGCCATTCTCATAGAAGAAGCAACGCAATTTGGAACTCTAATGTTAAGAGCGTTAAGTGCAAGGTTAACGGCGGAGCTAGAAGAATGCATGTCTGCACCAGCTGCTTAAAATCTGGTAAAGTTGAGAGAGCTTAATCTCCTGCGGTAATATTGGATTTTAAAAGCCAGAAATGATGAATTTCATTTCTGGCTTATTTTTTATTCTCTGTGCAATTACCAGAACCGCTCTTCCTGCTTCCGTTTCAGGTATTCTTTGTTGATCTGGCCTGCCAGTTCCCCATCACCGAAGAGGTTGTCCGGATGAAAGATTTTGATCAGATCCCGATATCTCTTCCGCAGAGCCAACGGATTATTAACTCCCCGGAATAAAAGCTGTACTGCCGTAAAGTTGCCTTCCCCAAGCTCCTGCTCCACGGTCTGCCGTTCTCTGGCCTCCTTCAGGAGTGTCTGCCGTTCCTGTTCGAACTTCTTCCGATCCTCCTCCAGCTGTCGGAAACCATCCTGTAAAATAGCCATTTTCTTCTCGAAGAACAGATTTTCTTCCCTCAGCCGTTTTCGTTCCATAACCGTACGCCGGTTCAACTCATCCAGCTCGTCCCGTAACTTAACCCGTTCGTCCAGAAATTTGTTCCGGGCCTGTTCCAGCTCCGTACGTTCCTGTTCCAAACGCATATTTTCCTGGAAAAGCCACAGTTTTATTTCTTTTAATTCTTCGGTACTTTCTGCCTTAATGACCTCTTCCCAATCAATCATGCCGCACCCTCTTACTCACAACCACAGAAAAGATAATACCCTGCAAACAATAGAAGCGCGACCACGATCAGACCGATGAAGCGATTATGAATCACCAGCATAAGTAGCATGCCAACCGCCACAAAAAAGAGTATTAATCCAATAATCTTTTTCATAATCCATCCGGATCCGGAATATTCTCACTTTATTATATGCAGAGTATCTCAAATATTACTTATCTTCTGTTGTTTCCTCTTCCGGAAATGCAATGTCCACCACTTCCGCATCGGACATTTCTTCTTTTTCCTTCGGCTTGGTAAATTTATCTACGATATCGGGAATCATATCCAGGATCTTGGTCACCGTATCCTGATTCTTGATATTTACCAGCTTTGTGGAACCGTTCTTAATGACCAGAACAGCGCTGGGAGTCATCTTGCCACCTAAGCCTCCGGCTCCGGAAGCGGATTTTTTCTCGGAATTGTTGCCGGCACCGGCACCCACACCAAAAGTCACATCCACTAACGGTAATATGATCGTATCTCCGATCTTCGTAGCCTCTCCTACCACAGTCTTCGTGGAGAGTACCGTATCCATTCCCTTTAAAAGAGATTCTACCACGCCCTGGAACTGATTATCTTTTTCTGCCATAACAAACCTCCTGTTTCATCCTGTTATTTCTTCTGATTTTTTTGAAATGTTCTTATTTTATGCTTTAATTGCTGTAATCTCTTATCCATAAGCAGCCGCGCGGAATGGAATAATACACATGCTATTGTAAAATGCCCGGAGGCTTTAAAATCTCCCTCCAGAATTGCCTGTTCGAAATCCGGTGTAATGCATACTCCCTTTCCAAGCTTCGGAAGTATCATTCCATAGATGCCGTAAAGGTATCCGGTGGTATCCGGTGAGCCGGTACCAACGCGAGCATTTACCTCGAGCTTTCGCGGACGCAGCCTTTTTAAAATATGCCCGATACGCTTTCCCGCATGTTGAAGTAATCCCTTCGTATCCGGATCATTCCATAATTCCCTGTAAAAAGAAATATTCTTTAAAATATATTTGATTTTATCACAGATTTTACGGATTGTGTATCGTATTTTCTCAAAAAATCCGGCGAGCTTTCCGGAAGTGGAAGTTTCCAGCTGTGGACCGGGTGTATTCTCTTCCGCAGAAGTTTTTGCATCTGCTGAAGCTTCTGTATCAGTCGCAGTGTCCGTTTTCGCCATATCGGTATCATCCGAGAGTAACGTCGTTATATCTTTGTTTGGAGCTGTGCGTGTATCTTCCCCCGATGCAGAGTTTTTTTTCTCCGCGGAAGAATCATATACGGTAAAAAAAAGAACCTTTGCCAGCAGTTTCCCTGGAACCGGATAGCTGTAAGACACCCTTACCAGACCGAACAGCCACTTAATTTTTGCGGCGAACTGCATTTCTTCGGCATTTTTCTTCCCGGACATTTTGTAACAAACCGGGAAAAACAATACCAGAAGGATTATCACAAGAGCAATTCCGAGAAGTATTAACAAAAGGATTCCAAGAATACTCAATATTTTAAAAAGAATCGTCAACATAGTAAATACTCCCGCAGATTGCAGTCGCCTCTGGATTCCAGGCATTCTCTGGTGATCTGTTCGATCAGCTGCAATGCCTCCTCATATCCGGATACGATTCCGAGAACCAGAAATTCTTCATTTTTGTAATGGGGCTGTATCAGTTGTCTTGCATCAAAAATATCTAATTGGTCTGCCGGATTTCTCGCCGGCGTAATCAGATATACGTCTGCCAAAAGAGGCTTTTTCACCAGTCTCTTTTTTATTTTATCCAGTTTTTCAGATGCGATGCTCTCTCCCAAATAGAGATTTGGTGCAAATGTAAGCTTTCCTGCCATATATCATTTCCTTTTTATGAACAACCTTCCGGTGTACTTTCCCGCCAGCCATATGGGTCATTATAGCATAGATTCCACTATATTACAATTTTTGTTGCTTGACTTTTCCGTAGGTTATTCTATACTTGAATTAGTACAAATGAGGAGGAAAAACCATTGAAAGTAATTACGAAGATGGAACTTCAGCCTGATATGGTCCTGGGTGAGGATATTCAGGATCAGGATCGCGTGATCTACCCTGCCGGTACGACTGTGACCCCACCGATTATAGAAAAGTTAAAGCGTTATGATCTGGTGTGCGTCACGATCATGGAGGATGAGGATTTTGCCACCACCCATTACGAAAAAATTCGCTTTGACTCTAATTTCAAAGCTTTTGAACGTGCCTACCCCATTTTCCTCGGGGAATATAAGCTTGCAATGAAACAGCTTCTGGTCATGGGCAGGAAGCCTGCAGATATCGTTCTGCTGACTATATACAGGGAATTATATGATTATATCTCTTCCGGTTCCGCTCTTTTGGATTATTTATACAATCTGATGCCCAGCGAAGATGAGCTTACCTATACCCAGGGTTTGAATGCCGCTCTTTTAGCCGGAGCCTTTGCCGACTGGCTGTCCATGTCGGAGGATGAGAAAAACACACTGATCCTCTGCGGCTTCTATTATGATATCGGCAAGCTGCAGCTTCCCTACGAATTGCTGTGGAAGCCCGGAAAGCTGACCGATGCGGAATTCAAGATCATCAAGACCCATCCCGTGGTCGGTTATACCACCGTCCGGAAGCAGGATCTGAATGAACATGTGAAAAATGCGGTGATCATGCATCACGAAAGACTGGACGGCAGCGGTTATCCCTATCATATGACCGGTCAGAAGATCGATGTCTATGCCAGATATATTGCGATCATTGATGCCTACATTGCGATGGCTTCTCCCAGAACCTACCGCAATGCGCTTACGCCGTTGCAGATTTTGGGTAATTTTGAAAAAAGCCTGGATAAATACGATGTGGAACTGTTAATGCCGATTATGAAGAGGATTGCGGACGCACAGATCGGTACAAATGTACAGCTGAATGACGGAAGTATCTGGGAAGTTCTGATCATTCATCCCAACAAGTTCTCCCGTCCTATTCTGAAAAATGAAAAGAACGAATTCGTGGATCTCTTACAGAGAACAGATTTGGAAATCGTCAAAAATATATAAGCACTATGAAGCCAGAAAAGCAGGAATAATCAATTACTTCCATTGATTATTCCTTTTTCTTTCCAGATATTCCGCATATGCCTTTTCCAAAATCTGTTTTTCATTGGAAAATTTCAGCAGATGATAGGCTTCATGATATTTATAAAAACCGGAATCTGCAAAATACTCTTCTCTCTGAGGTTTGCTGTAATAGCTGTCGGTACTCATCAGATACCAGTGTACCTCCTTCTCCACCACATCTTCCGGCACAGAAAAAGAGTATTCACTTCTTCCCACATAATCTACGATAAAAGCTTTGGAACTACTTTCTTCCAGGACTTCCCGTAATGCGGTCTCTTCGTGAGTTTCTCCGGGCTCCACTGTTCCCTTCGGCAGGACCCATCCTTCATATTTGTTTTTTATATTTTTATAGAGCAATAATATTTTGCCGCGGAAAATCACCACTCCGCCACAACTGGTCGCCTCTATCATCTTCCTTTATCCTCCGATCTCACTGCATTTCGCTAAAGTACGCATCAAAGATCCGTCTTGCAATAGGTACTGCATAATCGCCGCCGCTTCCGGCACCTTCCACGATGATGGTAACGCAGACTTCCGGATCCTCCGCCGGAGCGAAACCGGTAAACCAGGCATGGCTGTCTCCCTTGACGTTATTGTATTCCGCAGAACCGGTCTTACCTGCCGCTGTATAGCTTAGTCCCTTTAGTTTGGACGCCGTACCTTCCTGTACTACATCTGTCATCAGCTGACGTAAGATCGCTGCTTCGTCTTCAGACATCAGCCTTCCATACTCCGATGCCTTAAAGCTTTTGACAACAGTTCCCTCATCATTCTCCACACGGTCGATCACATAAGGCTTCATAAGGACTCCGTCATTTGCGATCGCACAGGTGATCATGTTCAGATGCATGGGAGTGATCTGTGTTTTTCCCTGACCGATGGAGGTCTGCATCATTTCAGCGGGCGGGGTACTTTCGGAGACCAGTGCCGAACTTTTGGCGTAATTTAAAGTTAACGGCAGGTCTTTATTAAACAGCAGATCATTTAAAGTCTCCTGAAACGCCTCTCTGTCCAGACTCATTCCGATATTTGCAAAGGAAGAGTTACAGGATTTGGCAAAGGACTTCTTAAAATCCACCTGCCCGTGGTTGGAACCGTGGTAACAGCTGATCTTACTGTTTCCCAGCCGGAAAGAACCGTTACAGTTATAAGAGTAATTCTGGTAGGTATCCGAATTTTCCCTGATATATTCCAGTGCAGTAACTATTTTAAAAGTGGAACCGGGTGGATACAAGCCCTGGGTCGCACGATTCAGAAGTACGGTGCTGGAATCATTGTCCACCAGATCATCCCAGATCTCCGCAATGGAATTCGGATCAAAGTCAGGATGAGACACCATGGCAATGATCTTACCGGTAGATACTTCTGTCACAATGATGGCGCCACGGTAAATATCCAATTGATCGTTTGCTACCTGTTGGACCTTCACGTCCAGCGTGGTATAGACATTATCCCCGGGGTTCTTTTTCCCGGCAGTATCGTTTTTGACCTTATTGGTCAGAGAAGTATTTGTATTGATCAGATAATAATTCGCCAGTGCTTCCACTCCCATTCTGCCCTGGGTGGAATAACCGACAATGTGCGCAAACAGATTCTTATAGGGATAATTTCTGGTCTCTTCTTCCTCCTCGTTCAGGATGGTCTCCGCCAGCACTTCCCCATCCCTGGAGTAAATAGCCCCACGGTAGTTTCTGGACAGCAGAATCTGTTGTCTGGAATTATAACTGTTATTGATCATATCCTGTTCGCTGGTTGCCACAAAATGTCCCAGATAGATCATGAGACATAAAAACAGGACTCCGATTCCCCCTGCTGACAGCCAGATCTCCCGCTGATTCCCTCTGCGCTTATTGTCAGGTGTCTTTTTCGAAGATTTATTTTGCGTCTTATTATTTTCCACCTCTGCGCTCTCCTTCCTTCTGCAGTCGGATATAAATTCCCTGGATGATGAAAAACATGATCATTGTCGTCATCACCGAACTTCCTCCGTAACTGATAAAAGGAAGTGTCACACCGGTCAGCGGAATGAATTTCGTACCGCCGCCGATGGTCAGGAAAATCTGGAAAATATACATAATGCCGATACCGTATACGACAAGCTGATAAAATCTGTCATGAATCCTCACCGCGATCCGAATCATCTCAAGAAAGCTGCTGACACAGATCAGGATCAGGCACATACCGAAGATCACACCCAGTTCCTCGCAGATGGAAGAAAAGATGAAATCCGCTTCCACATAGGGAATTGCAGTCGGGTTCCCTTTTAACAGCCCCATGCCGAACCAGCTTCCGCTGCCGATGGCAAACAACGACTGGGTAATCTGATATCCTTTATTGTCAATATATTTCCAGGGATCCTGCCATGCCAGCACACGGATCCTCACGTGATCAAACAGCTGGTAAGCCAGATACGAAGCGGCACCACCGCCTACGATTCCCGCAAACAGATACAGATAATTGCGTGTTGCCGCAAATACCACGAACACAAATCCCACGAAGAAGATCAACGCACTTCCCAGATCCTTGGATACCACCAGGATCACCACATGTGCCCCGGCAATGATGGCAGTCAGGACCACTCTCTGGAAGGATACATTCTCCCATAAAGCTCCCGCCAGGAAAAACAGGAACAGTATTTTCACAAATTCCGAGGGTTGGAACGTAATTCCCCCCAGGGAAAAAGAGATTTTGGACCCATGGGTCACTTCACCAAGGATCAACACAGTACTGAGCAGTGCGATTCCCAATGTGGCATACAGCCAGGTGATTTTTTTGAAAAAATGAATTTTCCCAAGCAGATACGGTATCAGTAGTGAGATGATCAGAGATACCAGCACGATCACATACTGTCGTATCGCCTTGTCAAAAGACAGTCGGGATACCATACAGAGTCCGATCCCCAAAAGCATACACATATTATTCAGCAAAAGCCGGTTAATATTCTCGTAGATCAGTGATACCATCGTGATCGTTGCAAATAAAAAGATCAAGATAAATGCGAAGAAAAACAGGTATTGAAAATCTCCGCCGGTAAGTGACAGATCCAGGAAACATAATACCTGTACCAGAAACATCAGAACATCCTGCAGGATAAAAATCCCCTTGTGATGTTCGCCCGTCGGATATCGGAATGTATAAAAACAGCTTGCTGTATATAAAACCATAAAAAAGGCTATGAAATATTTGGATAATTCAATTACGTATTCCTGCATGCAGCAAAATACCTTTCTGTCTATTCTACGCCACGTTTTTCGTGACCGGTGGTATATTCCACATAGGGAAGTTCCTTGCGCGCACCGCCATAATAATTCAGAATCTGCAAAGTCTTCTCCTCTGTCTCTGTGGTAAAATCCAGCCTCCCTACGACGCTCTGTCTGTCTGCTTCCTTATGCAGAGATAAAGGTACACTATTGTAGATCACATTAAAGCAATGGGTACAATTGCGCATTACCGGAAATCTCTTATGATACCGGTCGGTCAGTTCCGTGATACGCCCACCTTCCCCTTTCCTGCATCTGTCCAGGGTCTGTGTCACACAGTTGGCGGTAACCATCATAGGAATCTTACCGTAGATCAACTTCTCTGTGGGAATCGCAGGATCTATTATCTTCTTCTGCTCCGCTGCCGTAAGTTCAAGCGGCAGGCAGAAGCCATCCAGATACTGCATCCAGAAATCTCTTCCTTCCACATTCCACAAATAGAGACTGTAATCTCCGATGATCTTTTTCCCGGGCAGTGCCCATTGTAGGAGCAGTCCGATATGTTCCATGCTGCCTGCCAGGAATCCCTGAAAATATGACGCATTCTCTCTTGCAAAGTTGTACAGCTTCTTTAAATACTGCTCATCCCTTAGGCGCAGGATCTTAGGCAGTACGATCCCACAGGAAATTTGTTTTTCAGAAGCTTTTTTCAACATTTCCGCTCCGGCTTCCGGATCCTGTAACAACAGATCTGCATCCAGATACAGCCTTATTCTAACCGTCTGTTCTCCGTTACCACTCCCAAATACCGATCTGCAAAATCCTCTCCACTGCTCTTGTGTCTGCAATAGGATTGAAAATTTCCTTCCCATAGGAGCCTCTTGAGGAGACTCTTGGGCTCTGTCTGCCATTCCGGTCTTATGCTGCACCTCACGTTGCGGTTCTACTCTCTCATAGCGAAAACCGTTAGCCAGAATTATTTTCTCTTCCAGAAGAGCAATGCCTCTTCTGCGGAGCTCATTGATCGCCTTTAACGGATAGAATGCATTCCCACTCAGTTCGACTTCTATACTTCCGTCCAGAGAGAAAGAGCTGTCTCCTAACTTGCTTAACTGCTTTATAACATTTTCTTCCGAAATCGGTTGTCTGGAAGCTTCCTGCACAGGATCGCCTTCTAATGTGATGCGGATATCGCCGCAGGATACGGTCAGACTTGCCTCTTCCCCGGTAATAAACCGGGCCGTCATCCGTACCGGAAGCGTCTTACGTATCGCCAAATGTTCCTTACGGATGTGTTCTAGCAGCCTTTCATCGCTTCCGCTGTATGCCGGACTGTTCAGAGTCACCATCTCTTTGCCGTTATGCTTATGATAATAACCGTCCTGACGCTCGCTGCGGATGTACAGACAGGACAATGCATGCATATCTTCTTTGGAAATCTTCAGAGTTTCCTCCGGGTTCTTGTAATACCGATCAATATATTTACGGTAAATTGCCGTAACTCCGGCGGCATATTCCGCTTTTTTCATGCGGCCCTCGATCTTAAAAGAATCGATTCCCGCCGTCAGAAGTTCAGGGATAGATTCTATGGTACACATATCCTTCAGGCTTAAGGGATAGCATTCCTTCTGTCCCTTACTGCTGTAAGGCAGACGGCAGGGCTGTGCACAGCGTCCACGATTACCGCTTCTGCCTCCTAAAATACTGCTGAACAGACACTGCCCGGAATAACAATAGCACATGGCTCCGTGAATAAAGCACTCGATCTCCATACCGGTGGTTTCCTTGATCCTGCGGATCTCCTTAAGGCTAAGTTCTCTTGCAGGTACTACACGGCATGCCCCTTGTTCCTTCAAAAATTCTGCACCGTATTCCCCGGTAATTGTCATCTGCGTACTCCCATGCAGTTCCATGCCCGGGAAATTCTCCCGGATAAACGAAAATACACCCATATCCTGGATAATAACACCATCCAGTCCTGCCCGGTAATAAGGCTCCAAATATTCATATATTTCTGAAAATTCGGATTCTTTTACCAACGTATTTACCGTAAGGTATACTTTCCTTCCGAAAAGATGCGCATACCGGATACATGCAACCAGTTCTTCTTCGGAAAAATTCTCCGCATAGGCTCTGGCTCCGAAACGATTTCCTCCCAGATATACAGCATCCGCACCGGCATGGATCGCACCGTAAAATGCTTCCGTATTCCCGGCTGGCGCCAGCAATTCTACTTTCTTCATTGCACTCATAAACGTCCTCTATTACAAATAGCTGCCCGAAAAACGGACAGCTATCAATTTACTTGTCTTTTAGTTCTGTCTCCAGACGAACAATTTTTTTTGCATCTTCATTCAACTGCTTCTGAAGCTCTTTTCCCTGCTTCTCTGCATTTTCCAGTTTGATCTGTGCGGAGATCAGTTCATGCTTCAGATCGTATAATTCTTTTTCTTTTCCCTGAAGTTCTTCTTCGAGGATAGAGATCTGCTTCTTCGCTTTAAAATAATCATCGGCAATGTTCAGCTGCAGCAGAACACTTTGTCTGTCTAAAGGCTGTCTGCGAAAGCTGTCTATCTTCCCATATTCATTGATCTTGTTGGTGATATAGGAAGCAATTTTCTGCATGTAATCTTCACTCTCATAGCCGCTTAAGGTAAAAACCTTACCGCCTATGATCACTTCGGTATCTGTCTTCGGAGACATCTTAAACACCCCTCTTAACAATCTTTTGAAAACACAATATGTGCCGTCTGTTAAAAAATATAATACAAGATTTATTATATATCAGATTATATAGAGTGGCAAGTAAAAAATTGCCCGATCGTCTCCGTTGTCTCCGTTAAAGCTTCAGACCCAGATGTCTGTAGGTCAGATCCGTCACTGTGCGTCCCTTGGGCGTTCTGTTCAAGAAACCGTTCTTGATCAGATAGGGCTCGTAGACATCTTCTATGGTGCCGGCATCTTCTCCGATGGCTGCGGCAAGGGTATCCAGCCCCACAGGACCACCGTTAAATTTCTCGATGATCGTCACAAGGATATTCCTGTCGATATGATCTAAGCCCATCTTGTCCACATCCATAAGATCCAGTGCGGTTCTGGCTACCTCTTCTGTAATGACTCCGTCGTATTTGACTTGTGCAAAATCACGGACACGCTTCAAGATACGGTTGGCAAGTCGTGGCGTTCCACGGCTTCGTCTGGCCATCTCTTTTGCTCCGGCAGGTTCAATCTCCACATCCAGGATCCCTGCGGAGTGCATGATGATCTGCTGCAATTCCTCTATGGTATAGAATTCCAGATGATGGATCATTCCGAAACGATCCCGTAGAGGTGCCGTCAAAAGTCCCGCCCGGGTCGTCGCTCCTACCAGCGTGAACTTCGGTAATTCCAGACGGACGGACCTGGCACTGGAGCCCTTACCGATCATAATGTCAATACAATAATCTTCCATGGCGGGATACAATACTTCCTCCACCTGACGATTCAGACGATGTATCTCATCCACGAACAATAGATCTCCTTCTTCCAGGTTGTTTAAGATGGCAGCCATCTCTCCCGGCTTCTCAATCGCCGGTCCGCTGGTCACCTTCATATGGACTCCCATTTCATTGGCAATGATCCCGGCAAGGGTGGTCTTACCAAGTCCTGGAGGTCCGTAGAACAGCACATGATCCAGTGCATCCCCACGCTGCTTTGCAGCAGTAATATAGACCTTCAGGTTCTCCTTTATCTTGGACTGACCGATATAATCGTCCAGCGTCTGGGGACGCAAGGAGCCTTCCAGCTTAATATCTTCTTCCGTGATATTTGTCTCTATCATTCTTCTGGGCATAGTCGTTGATCTCATTCCTTAAAACAATTTTTTCAGGGCAGCCTTTAAGATTGCTCCGGAATCCATGGTCTCCACATCTTCGATGGCATTGACAGCCTTTAAACTCTCCGCCTGTCCGTAGCCCAACGCTACCAGGGCTTCCACAGCTTCCTTTTTCTTCTCACTGTCAATATGCAGACTTCCTGCGGTCAGGATACCTTCCGCACCGCCTGCTGCAATCTCTCTGGAGATCAGAGTATCGTCGATGGATATTTTATCCTTTAATTCCAGGATCAGCCGCTGCGCTGTTCTGGTGCCTACACCCGGTGCCTTCGATATCGCCCTGGCATCCCCGGACATAATGGCAAAACGCAGAGAATCCGCATCCATAACGGATAATATGGCCAGTGCTCCCTTCGGTCCGATACCGCTGACCGTAATACAGAGCTTGAACATCTCCAGATCGCTCCGGGAGAGAAAACCATATAACAAAAAGGCGTCTTCCTTCACATAAGTATATGTATAGAGCCGAACCTGCTCTCCGATTCCGGGTAGTCTCGATGCCGTATCCGCAGAGATCCGGACATTGATTCCGAAGCCATTGACATCGATCACCGCGTTATCTACCGTAACATCTTCCAAAAAGCCATTCACATATGCAAACATGTATGTTAAATCCTCGTCTTTCCTGGCATGCAAAATAATAGCACGTAAAATTCGGCTACGATATGTTTATCATACCATAGCCGAACATATGTTTCAAGTGGTTTTAACTCTGGATCTGTTTTAACTGGTAGAACTCTCCCTTCAGAGCCATCAGCTCGTCATAGGTACCGTATTCCGAACAATGTCCGTCGGCAATTACAGCGATCCTGTCAGCATCCCGGATCGTGGACAGTCTGTGTGCCACAATAAATGTCGTCCGCCCCTCCGTCAGATTGTTTAACGCCTGCTGGATCAGCTTTTCGGAGATACTGTCTAATGCCGAGGTTGCTTCATCTAAAACGATCACCTTCGGATTCCGGATCAGTGCTCTGGCAATGGAAATACGCTGTCTCTGGCCGCCGGATAACTTGCCGCCGTGTTCTCCCACCATAGTGTCGAGGCCTTTTGGAAGGGATGCGATCAGGTCTGACAGATTCGCGGCCTTGATCACATTCTGTAATTCTTCCTCTGAGACATTTTCACAGCCGTAGGTAATATTGTCGCGGATCGTTCCGGAAAACAGAATGGATGTCTGGGGTACCACCGCTAAATGCTTTCTGTATGTTCTAAGATCGATTTTGCTTAAATCTTTGCCGTCGATCAGGACTTTTCCACTCTCAGCCTGATGGAAGCCGATGACTAGGTTTAAGATCGTGGATTTTCCGGCACCGGACTCGCCTACCAGTGCAATGGTCTCTCCCGCTTTCACATGAAGATTTAAGTGGTTCAATACGTTATGCTCATTATTTTTGTAATGGAAGCATACATCCTCAAAGTCAAAGGTACCGGTTACCTGCTCCAGTTTTTCCTTGCCTTCGTTGTCTTCGACGTCCTCAGACAGCAATACCTCACCGATGGAATTCACGGATTCGATACCTTTTGCAATAGTAGGCAGCAGGGTAACAATAGAGGATACCTGATTGACCACCGTAGCAAAATAACTCTGATACAGTGTGATATCACCGGCCTGAATCTTCCCGCCGATGGCAAGATATCCGGTAAATGCCAGACAGATCACCTGAAAGATCTGGAATACCGCCCAGCCCACCGAGCCAAACAGCGCCTGGATCAGATCCAGCTTATAGCCCTTCTCAGCCACAGCAAACAGCTGTCCGCTCATTTTGGATACCTCTTCGTCCTCCAGGGCATGGGCTCTGGTCACGGGTACCAGTTCCACCATTTCCATGACTCTGGCAGAGGTCTCTTCCATTTCCTTACGGAACTCCGTATTTCTCTTCTTCATAATATTCCGGAAGGTAACCATGGTAATTGCCGCCACCGGTGTGGTCAACAGGAAAAATACGAATACGATGCGGCTCTTACTGATAGTGACCACCAGTGCCACTCCGATATTCAGGGCAATATTTAAAATACTTAAAAATAACTGTGTGGAAAGACCTTCCACTGCTTCCACATCACGCATGATCTTAGACTGCAGTCGTCCGGACTGGGTCTCCACATGATAGGAAATGGACAGCTGCTGTAATTTCCGGATCAGTGCTTTCCGAAGTCCTGTCTCCGCATAGCGGGTCGCCAGGCTTTTATAGGAAGTGTACAGATAATTCATGGGAATATTAAGCAGGATCAGTCCTGCTTCCAGAATACTGTAAAATATAATATTCCGGAAAGTATCCGGATTGTGTGCCGTTACATCGTTAATAATATTCGCTGTGATAATGGGCAGTACCCAGACACAGGCATGCTTTGCGAAAAAGCAGATCACAGCCATGACAAATTTATGATAATTTCCCTTATACAGATGCACCAGTGTCCACAAGGGATGCCCTTGATTTTTCCGGTAGCATTCGATAAACCAGCTCTCGGTGTCCATCTTTTTTTTCGGAGATGTTTTTGTTTCAAAGTCTTTCATGTTTGCAGGATACCTTTCCCATTTGTTCATTCCCTTCATTTTAGCGCAATTAATATGCGTTTTCCAGTTCCTTTTTGCGGTTTTTACCTATAAACAACTGTTTTTTTGCGAAAAATAAGGCTGTGCCAGAACTTTTATGTTCCTCACACAGCCCTTTTTCATAAAATTATATTTTTACAATTGATTAGTTGTTGATCAGCTTATCGTTCTCGTTGTTCCAGCTGTAAAGCTTACGGATCTCTTCGCCAACCTTCTCTGAAGGATGCTCAGAAGCCAGCTTTCTCATAGCCTTGAAGTGAACCTGCTTGCCTGCGGGAGACATATCTAACAGGAACTCCTTAGCGAAAGTACCGTCCTGAATATCGGACAGAATCTTCTTCATGGTCTTCTTGGTCTCCTCGGTGATCAGCTTGGGTCCGGTGATGTAGTCGCCATACTCTGCAGTATTGGAGATGGAATATCTCATTCCTGCGAAACCACTCTGGTAGATCAGATCTACGATCAGCTTCATCTCATGGATACACTCGAAGTATGCATTTCTGGGATCGTAACCAGCCTCAACCAGTGTCTCGAAACCAGCCTGCATCAGAGCACATACACCACCACACAGAACAGCCTGCTCACCAAACAGATCGGTCTCAGTCTCGGTTCTGAAAGTGGTCTCCAGAACACCTGCTCTTGCGCCGCCGATACCCAGTGCATAAGCCAGTGCCAGATCCTGTGCCTTACCGGTTGCATCCTGCTCTACTGCGATCAGACAGGGAACACCCTTACCTGCCTGGTACTCACTTCTTACGGTATGTCCGGGTCCCTTGGGAGCGATCATGGTAACATCAACGTTCTTGGGAGGTACGATACATCCGAAGTGAATATTGAAACCATGAGCGAACATCAGCATATTGCCCTCTTCCAGATTGGGCTCGATGTCATTCTTGTACAGATCTGCCTGCTTCTCATCATTGATCAGGATCATGATGATGTCAGCACGTTTTGCAGCTTCTGCAGCAGTAAATACTTCAAATCCCTGTGCCTCAGCCTTTGCCCAGGACTTGGAGCCCTCGTACAGACCGATGATAACATGGCATCCGGAATCCTTCAGGTTCAGTGCGTGTGCATGACCCTGGCTGCCGTAGCCGATAATAGCGATAGTCTTACCCTCTAATAAAGAGAGATTACAATCTTCCTGATAAAAAATCTTAGCCATTTTCTTCTCCTCCGTTATGAGACATAAAATTTATAACTGATAGGGATATACCCTAGAGCTAACTGATAAGAACTTTGATCTTTCGATATTAATCTTTCAATATTAATCTTCGATATAAGTAACGTTCTCAATACCTCTGCCAAGTCCCGTAATACCGGTTCTTGCCAGCTCCAGCACCTCATACTCTTCATTAAAACGCTGGATCAACGCATTTACTTTGCTGTGGTTACCGGTAAATTCCACGATCAGGTTCTCCGCACCAACATCAATGATCTTCGCACGGAAATTATTGGCAAGGAACTCTACTCCCTGTCGGATCTCCAGACGTTTCTCGGGATCCACCTTGACCTTGACCAGTACCAGTTCACGGTACACACTGTCCTCCGGATCCAGTTCTTTGATATCACGGACATCCAC
>ERZ1026894.1033-NODE-1033-length-17883-cov-37.504880_pt1 | contig 17883 bp, 11 predicted proteins | sample MGYA00380177_ERZ1026894 | MGnify/ENA primary metagenome ERZ1026894 (study PRJEB33269, sample SAMEA4719813) | human gut metagenome | biome: human-associated habitat; feature: organic feature; material: feces | place: Cameroon | collected 2013-10 ... | reverse complement strand
ATTCTCTAATTGCCTTACCCTTCGGCCGGCGAACGTTGTTTCTTGACATCCTCAAGCAGCATCTTGTCGGTTGATTTATCAACCGCAATGCTTCCTGTAATTCTCATTCATTCAAGTCAACAAGAACGAATTCTTAAATTCTCTAATTCTTGACATCCTCAAGCAGCAACTTCCTGTAACTCTTTAAATTCTCTAATTGCCTTACCCTTCGGCCGGCGAACGTTGTTTCTTGATATAAAAAATCTTGAACCAGAACTTTTCAATCCAAGAGGCATTTGGCTTTACTCCTCAGCGGACTATAGAGAGTGATCATTCTCTAACATCTCGAAAAACTCCTTAACTTAGCAAAATTTCTATCCTTATATTCCCTAAATGTTAAATTGATAGTGTTTTATGATTTAAATATAAAATAAAGTTAAAAACAGGTGCTTGCAGTTACATTTTATGTACCTTTGTATTTATAAAAATAATGATATACGAAAGTAGGTCATCGCATAAAATGAAGATATTACATCTATCAAGGTCAAAACATAAAAAGATTATCCTAAAGAATTAGAGAAAATGGTAAAAATTCAGGCAGGTATAGGCATGCTGCTGACCTATACGGCAACCATCTCAGCAGTAAATACATCACGATGGATAGATAAAGACACAAATAGTGCCAGTATAGAAGTGACAGACACGATGGCATACGATAGCGTCAAGTGGTCGGAAAACTTGGATGCAGTGACCGTCGTGGCAAAGAAACCCTTGGTAAAGAGCGAGCTCGACAAGATGACCTATGATGTAGAGTCAGATCCCGAGGCACAGGCTAACAGTGTATTAGAGATGCTTCGCAAGGTGCCGATGGTGACAGTCGACGGGCAGGATAACATCATGGTGAACAACAGTTCGTCGTTCAAGGTCTATGTCAACGGCAAACCCAATAACATGATGTCGAATAATCCCTCCGAGGTGCTTAAGAACATGCCTGCCAATAGCGTGAAGAAGATAGAGATTATCACCAATCCTGGTCCTAAGTATGATGCCGAGGGGGTGGGAGGCATCATTAACATCATCACCACAGGCAAGGGAATGGAGGGCTATTCACTCACCGTAGGTACCAACTACAACACCTATGGGCGCATAGGCACTAACTTGTTTGGCACCGTACAGAGTGGCAAGCTCACCGTGAGCGGACGCTACAGCTATACTCACAGCGATGCCAAGCGCTACTGGGGCGGCAACCGTCGCGAGGTGACGGGCAACATCGACGCAACTTCAGCCAATGTGGAGAGCAATTCCACAAGCAACGGCTGGTACAACTACCACTCAGGCAGTTTTGAGGCCAGCTACGAGATCGACAGTCTGCGCCTCGTGTCTGCTTCATTGGGCATATGGGCAGGTGGTGGGCACACACCCGATGAGAAACAGGTAGTGGCTACATCGCCCCTTGACGGAAGTCCCCTTTATCATTATTCCAACTTCGACCGTTCTCGCAATAGCTGGTCTTCCATAGATGGAGGCATTGACTATCAGCGCTCCTTTCCTGTGAAAGACCGCCTGCTCACCCTGTCGTACAAAATCAACAGCAACCCCAGCAGCAATGACGACGAATATGTGTATCAGGATATGGACGGCGTGGCTACATGGCAAGACTATCTGCGCCTTCTGAAAGACCAGCGTCACGAGCAGGATGGCAATTCTTTGGAGCAGACTTTCCAGATAGACTATACCACGCCCTTTGCTAAGATACACACCTTGGAAGCGGGACTGAAGTATGTCATGCGCGACAACCATAGCAACGACGATCGCTATATCCGTGAGGCACTGAGTACTGCCGACTATGTCTACGATGAGACCAATAGCTCGCATTATAAGCATACCAATGACATCTTCGCTGGTTATTTAGGTTATGGGGTGAAATGGAAACTGCTGTCCGGACGTCTTGGTTTGCGTTATGAGCACACCTTGCAAGATGTGAAGTATCGTTTAGGCCGTGGCGAAGACTTCCGCAAGAACTTCGACGACCTTGTGCCATCGGCAAGTTTCGGCGTGCGTGTGTCCGACTACGTCAATTTCAGCCTTGCCTACAACATGCGCATCTATCGTCCTGGCATCTGGTATCTCAATCCCTATATCGATGACAGCAATCCTACTTCCATCAGTCAGGGCAATAGCGATCTTGTGAGCGAGAAGAAGCATCAGATCACATTGGGCTTCAACCTCAATACCAGCAAGCTGAGTCTGAACATGAAGGCTGCCACAGCTTTTGTCAACAATAGCATTGAGGGTGTCACCTCACTCGTCGACGACCGCACCATCGAAGGGTTGAGCCATCCTACAGGCAAGCAGGTCATCTACACCACCTATGAGAACATCGGTAAGGTGAAGGCATCGGCTCTGAGTGCCTATGTCAGCTGGAACATCTTCAGCAAGACACGTATCTACTCCAACCTGTATGGTTTATACAGCGACTATTCCAATGGTCAGACCATGCGCAACCATGGTTGGTCTGGCTATACCTTCACGGGCATAGAGCAGACGTTGCCCAAGGACTGGTTCATCTCGGTAGATTATTTCGGCAGTACGAAGAGCGTTTCCCTTCAGGGTAAGGGCAGTTCTTATTCCGACTATGGTATCACGGTCAAGAAGTCGTTCCTCAACAAGCGTCTCAACGTAAGCGTCTATGCGGGCAGTCTGTTTAATAAGTACACGCGGCAGGACGACGTGACCGAAAGCACCAATTTCCGTCAAAGCTCCTGGTCGAAAACCAGCAGTCGTCGTTTCTACTTCTCTGTCACTTACCGCTTCGGCTCACTCAAGGCGAGTGTGAAGAAAGCAGAGCGAGGCATCGAAAACGATGATGTGAAAAGTGGAGGAGGCAGCAAGGAATAACTTGCATCCATCGAAATCTCAATTTTTATCTCCTTGAAATACCCAGGTATTGTTGGCAAGTAAGTCAAACATACCTGGGCTTTTTTTCATGCTTGTTTTGTAGTTCCTTTCTCTGCCATCGTTCATGACGCCACAGTACGTAAGGGAGCATTGTATACAACAAAAATGGCTATTGGCTATAACTTCTAACGACCGAAGGGAGTGATAACTTCTTTAACTACTATAATTTCCGTACATGCGAAACTTCAGTCCCTTACCAAACAAAAAAAAGAATTTTTCTCATTGTCGAATAAGGTTGGGCTATAGACGTATCTGGATGAGTGAAAGTTCTACAACTAACCTTTCATGAAAAACAAAATAATGCTAAATTCGTGCTTTTTTTTCGATTTAACGGCTTTTATTGGATATTTATTTGTACCTTTGTCGAGAAATAGCGCATAGCTAAAAGCGCTTAAAACGCAAAAAAATGGCCTTAGTGTCGATTTTGTTGCAAAAATGATGAATAAAAACAAGTAAAAATACAACGTTAAAAATTAAATGGACGAAAATCTGACTCTTGATCATGACAGAATCATGAAAATCAACATCGAGGAAGAGATGAAGTCATCTTACATCGACTATTCGATGTCGGTGATTGTGGCTCGTGCACTTCCTGATGTACGTGATGGTTTCAAGCCTGTGCATCGCCGTATATTATATGGTATGTTGGGAATTGGAAACACCAGTGATAAACCTTATAAGAAATGTGCCCGCGTAGTAGGTGAGGTGTTGGGTAAGTATCACCCACATGGCGATAGCTCTGTATATGGAGCCTTGGTTCGTATGGGCCAGGAATGGAATATGCGCTATACGCTCATCGACGGACAGGGTAACTTCGGTTCTGTGGACGGTGACTCGCCTGCAGCCATGCGTTACACCGAGTGCCGCCTCTCAAAGATGGGTGAGCATATCATGGACGACCTGGAGAAGGAGACTGTCGATATGGTCAACAACTTCGACGACACGCTGCAGGAACCTTCTGTGATGCCTACCAAGATTCCTAACCTCTTAGTGAATGGTGGTAATGGTATTGCCGTAGGTATGGCAACGAATATTCCTACCCATAACCTGGGTGAGGTGATTGATGGCTGTTGCGCTTACATCGACAACCCAGATATCGATACCGAAGGACTGATGAAGTTTATTCCTGCTCCTGACTTCCCTACAGGTGCTGCCATCTATGGCATTCAGGGCGTAAAGGATGCTTATGAGACGGGTCGTGGTCGTATCGTAGTACGTGCCACTGCCGAGATAGAGTGTGGTGATAGTCATGACAAGATTGTGATTACTGAGATACCTTATGGTGTGAATAAGGAGCAACTCGTGATGGCTATCGCTGACTTGGTGAAGGAAGGTCGCATTGAGGGCATTTCTAATGTCAACGATGAGTCTGGCCGCCAGGGTATGCGTATCGTGGTCGATGTGAAGCGTGATGCCAACGCTAATGTACTTCTTAACAAACTCTTCAAGATGACAGCCCTACAGAGCTCATTCTCTGTGAATTGTATCGCTCTTGTGGGTGGTCGTCCACGCTTGCTGAGCTTGAAGGAGTGTGTGAAATATTTTGTGGAACATCGTCATGATGTAACCATCCGTCGCACCCAGTTTGAACTGAAGAAGGCTCAGGAGCGTGCTCACATCTTGGAGGGTCTGATTATCGCCTGTGATAATATCGACGAGGTGGTGCATATCATCCGCGCCAGCAAGACACCTTCGGATGCGCAGCGCAACTTGGAGAAACGATTCGAACTCGACGAACTACAGAGCAAGGCCATCGTGGATATGCGCTTGAGCCAGCTCACAGGCTTGCGTTTGGAGCAGTTGCACAACGAGTTTGATGAGTTGATGAAGACTATCGACTATCTGAACCAGATACTCAACGATTCTGAACTCTGCAAGAAGGTGATGAAGGACGAACTCAATGAGGTGAAGGAGAAGTATGGTGACGCGCGTCGTACCTTGATTAAGCCAGACGATCATGAGTTTAATCCAGAGGACTTCTATCCTAACGACCCTGTTGTCATCACTGTGAGCCACATGGGGTACATCAAGCGTACACCATTGTCTGAGTTCCGTGAGCAGGCTCGTGGTGGAGTGGGTTCTAAGGGTGCTCGCACTCGTGATAAGGACTTCACTGAGTATATTTATCCTGCCACTATGCACCAGACGATGCTCTTCTTTACCAAGAAGGGACGTTGTTACTGGCTGAAATGCTATGAGATTCCTGAGGGAGATCGCAACTCTAAGGGTCGTGCTATCCAGAACCTTCTGAATATCGACAGCGACGATCAGGTGAACGCATTCCTCCGTCTTAGAGGATTGAATGATGCTGAGTTTATCAATAGTCATTATGTAATATTTGCTACCAAGAATGGTACGGTGAAGAAGACTTGCTTGGAGGCTTACTCTCGACCACGTGCTAACGGTGTGATAGCTATCAATATCGTGGAAGGTGACGAGGTGGTAGATGTTCGTTTGACAAATGGTCATAACGAGCTGATTCTGGCTAATAGAAATGGTCGTGCTGTACGCTTCGATGAGAATACTATCCGAACGATGGGACGTACCTCTACGGGTGTGCGTGGTATGCGTCTTGATGGTGACGATGATGCGGTAGTGGGTATGATCGTTGTCAACGATCCTGAAAAGGAAACCGTCATGGTGGTGAGCGAACAAGGTTACGGCAAACGTTCTGACGTGGTGGACTATCGTGTGACCAACCGTGGTGGTAAGGGTGTGAAGACCCTGAATATTACCGACAAGACCGGCAGACTGGTAGCTATCAAGAATGTGACCGACGAAAATGACCTGATGATTATCAACCAGAGCGGTATTGTGATACGACTGGCTGTGGCTGAATGTCGTGTCATGGGACGTGCCACACAGGGCGTACGTCTCATCAACCTGGCCAAGAAGAATGATGTCATTGCCAGCGTATGCAAGGTGATGAGCTCGGAACTTGAGGCTTCGGTAGAGGAGGAGAGCAAGGCTGCATGGGCCAAGAAGAGCGAGGAGATAGAGGGTGAGACTGCATCTGCAGAGGGCGAGGAAACTCCCGATACAGAGGAAACTCCCAACGTCGACTTCGAATAATGTGAATTAACAAATTAACACAAACTTAATTGATAAAGAACATGAAAAAGTTAATTGTAGCTGCCATGTTGGTACTAGGTGCCACATCAGCATTTGCAGGCGATAGCGATGCCCTTAAGGCAGTGCTCGGTGCCAAGAAGTATTCTGAGGCTAAAGCCTTGGTAAAGCAAAACCTCGCTTCTATGGCCAGCGACGCCGAGAGAGCTAAAGCCTACAACTACTTGGTAAAGCTCAGCATGGACGCCTATAACAAGGAGTCGGCTAAGGAGTTGGAAGATCAAATCAAGAAGACTACTACTGCCAACAAGGAGGCTATGTATAAGAACGCATACAATGCGCTTTCTGCTGCCTTGGAGTGCTATAAGTACGACCAGTTGCCTGATGCTAAGGGTAAGGTAAAACCTAAGTATGATGGCAATAAGGACTTGGTATGGCAGGCTCGTATACAGCTCGTTAATGCAGGTCAGGATGCTGCTCAGAAGAATGAACCAGAGAACGTGCTGAAGTACTGGGGTAAGTTCCTCGATACAGAGAATGCTCCTATCTTCGACTCTAAGGTGAAAGAGAAGGAAGCTGAGAAGGATTACTTAGGACAGGTGGCACTCTTTGCTGCACGTTATGCTTATCAGGCTAAGGATATCAAGCGTTGCGAGAAGTACTGCGACATGGCTATGAAGGATCCTGAGCAGGCTAAGGAAGCACTCAATCTGAAGCTTTATGTTATGAAGGATGGTCTGAAGAATCAGGCTGACTCTTTGGCTTACATCAAGAAGTTGAAGGACCTCTATGTTAACGACGAGAACAACGACGTGATTCTTGATGGTCTGAACAGCATGTACTCTTCTTTGAAGATGGAGAAAGAGCAGCTCGAATTGCTCGATGGCGCTATCGCTAAGAATCCTAACAACTTCGTGGCTTTGGCTGACAAGGGTATGTACTATATCAGCAAGAACGATGCCGACAAGGCTATCGAATGTTTGAAGAAGGCGCTGGCTGTACAGCCAGAAAACGTGGTAGTGATGACTTATCTCGGTGCTTGCCTCAACGTAAAGGCTTCTGATGTACAGAATCCTGCTGAGCGTAAGGCTGTCTACGAGGAGTCTATCAAGCACCTCGACAAGGCTAAGGAGCTCGATCCTAACAAGGAGAAGGCTAACTGGGGCTACAACCGTTACCAGGCTTACTATGGTCTCTATGGTGCTAACGACGCCAAGACTAAGGCTGCCGAGGAGGATAGTCACTAATCCGATACGCTCAACCTCTGTTTTCGTAGCGAACATTCGCTCTGAAAATCATTATATTTACCTCGCGTTATATTCTTATGGAATATGGCGCGAGGTTTTGTTTTGTAAAAAAATCATATTAGATTTGGGAGGAACATATTTTTTTTGTAACTTTGCGCGCAAAAGAAAATAAAACAACATAATATATAAGGTAATATGGCTAAGAAATTTGCCGAGCACAATGGTCTGAATCTTACTCAGACAAACAATGACGTACTAGCAGCGTGGGAGAAGAATGATATCTTCCACAAGTCTATCGATGAGCGTGAAGGCTGCCCTCAGTTTATCTTCTTCGAGGGACCTCCATCAGCAAATGGCCACCCGGGTATTCACCACGTGTTGGCACGTAGTATCAAGGATACATTCAACAGATACAAGACCATGAAGGGCTTCCAGGTTCACCGCAAGGCGGGATGGGATACCCACGGACTCCCTGTTGAACTCGGTGTCGAGAAGGAACTCGGCATCACCAAGAAGGATATCGACAACAAAGCTTCTGAGAAGTACATCTCTACCGAGGATTACAACCACAAGTGCCGCGAGAATGTGATGAAGTTCACCGCAGAGTGGCGCGAGCTGACCGAGAAGATGGGTTACTTCGTAGACCTCGATCATCCTTATATCACCTACGATAACAAGTACATCGAGACTCTCTGGTGGCTCCTCAAGCAGCTCTACAACAAGGGCCTGCTCTACAAGGGTTACACCATCCAGCCATATTCTCCAGGTGCAGGTACAGGTTTGAGCTCTCACGAGTTGAACCAGCCTGGATGCTACCGCGATGTCAAGGACCTCACCACCACAGCCCAGTTCCTCATCAAGGATCCTAAGGCAGAGTGGACCAAGTGGGGCAAGCCATACTTCATCGCATGGACCACTACACCTTGGACTTTGCCATCAAACGTGGCTCTCTGTGTGGGTCCTAAGATTGACTATGTAGCTATCGAGACCTACAACCTCTACAATGGCGAGCCTATGACTCTCGTGATGGCTGAGGCGCTGGTAGGTTCATATCTGAAGGCCGACCAGGAGTGCAAGGAGGGCGATCTCCTGCCATTCGACAAGGAGAAGAAGCAGTGCCCATGGCGCATTATCGATCACATGAAGGGTACAGACCTCGAAGGCTTGCACTATGAGCAGCTCTTGCCATGGGTGAAGCCATGCGAGAAGGTAGATGCCTTTGCTCCAGCTTTCGTTACAGAATATGCAGCTGCTCATCCTGAGAAAGTATTCGCTTCTGAGGATGGTCGCGATAAGTTTGTTGAGATGGACAGCGAGGCTTTCCGCGTCATCCTCGGCGACTACGTTACTACCGATGACGGTACTGGTATCGTGCACATCGCCCCTACATTCGGTGCCGATGATGCCAAGGTGGCTAAGGATGCCAACATCCCAGCCCTCTACCTTATTAATAAGAAGGGTGAGACCCGCCCAATGGTTGACCTGCAGGGTAAGTTCTATCTCATCGAAGACCTCGATGCCAACTTCGTAAGCGCTTGCGTCAACAAGGAGGCATACGCTCATCACGCAGGCGACTACGTGAAGAATGCCTACGACCCACAGTTTAATGTGGATGGTGTTTGGGACAAGAAGGCTTCTGATAAGGCTGAAGACCTGAACATCGTACTCTGCTACGAGCTGAAGCAGGAGGGCAAGGCTTTCAAGAGCGAGAAGCACGTGCACAACTATCCTCACTGCTGGCGTACCGACAAGCCTATCCTCTACTACCCATTGGATAGCTGGTTTATCAAGGATACTGCCCGCAAGGAGCGCATGGTAGAACTCAACAAGACCATCAACTGGCAGCCTGAGAGCACCGGTACAGGCCGTTTCGGCAACTGGCTCGAGAACCTGAACGACTGGAACCTTTCACGTTCCCGCTTCTGGGGTACTCCATTGCCAATCTGGCGTGATGAGAACCGTGGCGAGAAGTGCATCGGCAGTCTTGAGGAACTCTATGCTGAAATCGAGAAGTCTGTGGCTGCCGGCATCATGCAGAGCAACCCATTGAAGGAGAATGGTTTCGTTCCTGGCGACTACAGTCAGGAGAACTATGATAAGATTGACCTCCACCGTCCATACGTTGACAAGATCGTATTGGTTAACGAGGAGGGCAAGCCAATGTATCGTGAGAGCGACCTCATCGACGTTTGGTTCGATTCAGGTTCAATGCCTTACGCCCAGCTCCACTACCCATTCGAGGGAGAGATGGCACGTGGCACAGAGGCAGACCGCGATGCACTCATCCACAGCACCTACGAGGGATATGCTATTCCTCCTAAGTTCTATCCAGCCGACTTCATCAACGAGGGCGTGGATCAGACCCGTGGATGGTTCTTCACCCTGCACGCCATCGCTACCATGGTATTCGACAGCGTAGCCTTCAAGAACGTCATCTCTTCTGGTCTCGTTCTCGATGCCAAGGGTAACAAGATGAGTAAGCACGTGGGTAACGTAACCAACCCATTCGAGATGATCGATAAGTATGGTGCCGACCCTGTTCGTTTCTATATGATGACCAACAGCGAGCCTTGGGACAACCTCAAGTTCGACCCTAACGGTGTAGATGAGACCCGTCGCAAGTTCTTCGGTACCTTATATAATACCTACAGCTTCTTCGCCCTCTATGCTAATGTAGATGGTTTCGATGCTGAGGCTGCTCAGGTGCCATTCGAGAAGCGCCCAGAGATCGACCGCTGGATTCTCTCTTCACTCAATACCCTCATCAAGGGCGTTGACAGAGAGTTGGCTGGCTACGATCCAACCCGCGCAGGCCGTCTCATCGACGCTTTCGTCAACGATGACCTCTCTAACTGGTACGTTCGTCTGAACCGTAAACGTTTCTGGGGTAAGGAGATGAGCGAGGATAAGTTGAGTGCTTACCAGACTCTCTATACCTGTCTGATGACAGTGGCTAAGCTCTTGGCTCCATTCGCTCCATTCTATGCTGACGAGTTGTATCACGACTTGGGCGGCGAGTTGGAGAGCGTACACCTCGACAAGTTCCCTGTAGCCGATGAGGCTGCTATCGATGCCGACCTGGAGGAGCGTATGGCCATCGCCCAGAAGATTACTTCTATGGTATTGGCATTGCGCCGCAAGGTGAACATCAAGGTTCGTCAGCCACTCCAGCAGATCATGATTCCTGCCGTAGATGATGTACAGAAGGCACACATCGAGGCTGTAGCCGGACTGTTGAAGAACGAGGTGAACGTGAAGGAGGTTAACTTCATTGAGGGTCAGGGCATTCTCGTGAAGAAGGTGAAGTGTAACTTCAGAGTGATGGGTAAGAAGTTCGGCAAGCTGATGAAGGGTGTTGCTGCCCAGATGTCAGCGCTCGATCAGGACCAGATTGCAGCCTTCGAGAAGGCAGGCAACATCACATTGAATATTGACGGACAGGAAGCCGTGGTAGAGGTAGCCGACGTGGAGATTATCTCTGAGGATATCCCAGGATGGCTCGTATCTAACGAGGGCAATCTGACCGTAGCGCTTGAGGTAGAGTTGACTCCTGAATTGAAGAAGGAGGGTATGGCTCGTGAGCTGATCAACCGTATCCAAAACCTCCGCAAGGAGACTGGTCTGGAGATTACCGACCGCATCAAGGTGACAGTGGCTCCTAATGAGGAGACCAACGCTGCCATCGAAACTTTCGGCGACTACATCAAGACTCAGGTGTTGGCTGATGAGATAATTATTGCTGATAACAAAGGTACAGAAACTGAGTTTGACGAGTTTAAGCTCAATATTCTGGTAGAGAAAAATTAATCATACATTTATTAACTTAATACTTAATATCTATGGCAAGCGAAAAGAAGAGATACAGCGACGAGGAATTGGAAGAATTCCGCAGTATCATCAATGAGAAATTGAAAGTGGCTAAAGCCAACTATGCTGAAATGATGGCACAGCTCAATCACTCAGATAGCAACGACATCATTGATACTTCTCCTACATACAAAGCTCTGGAGGAGGGCAGTGAGGCGCAGAGTAAAGAGGAAATCATACAGATGGCGCAGCGACAGCAGAAGTTTATCTTAGGCCTGGAGGGTGCACTCGTACGCATCAAGAACAAGACTTACGGCATAGACCGTGAGACGGGAGAACTCATTCCGAAAGAGCGTCTGCGGGCGGTTCCTCATGCCACGTTGAGTGTCGCTTCTAAGCAAGCCAGAAAGCATTAATCAATGAAGCAATGTAAAAAACATACAGGATGGCTCGTCACGGCAATGGTGGTGACATTATTGGTTATCGATCAGATAATCAAACTTTATGTCAAGACTCACTTTTGTCTTGGTGAGTCTGTTCGTGTTACCGACTGGTTCTTTATCGATTTTGTTGAGAACAATGGTATGGCATGGGGCATGTCGTTTATCAATAAGCTCACGTTAAGTTTGTTGCGTACAGCTGCCATCATCGTTTTGTTGTGGTATCTGCGGCGTATCATCAAAGCGGCAAAGCATCGCCTGCTCTATGTCTATATGGTGGCGCTGGTTACCACGGGTGCTATTGGCAACATGATAGACTCCATGTTCTACGGACTCATATTTACCTCCTCTGAACCATTCTATATTTCACATTTTGTGCCCTTCGGTACAGGATATTCAGGCTTTATGATGGGTAAGGTGGTCGATATGTTCCGTTTCCCTTTCTTTACGATAACATGGCCGTCGTGGATGCCTTTCTTCGGAGGAAGTGATTTTACCTTCTTTGACCCAGTGTTCAACTTTGCAGATTCGTGTGTGACAGTAGGTATCATCACGCTCTTGCTCTTCTGTCGAAAAGAGTTGGAGGCATTAGGTAAGGATAAGGAGGAAGCAAAGTCATGATGAAGATGAAGCATACGTTGTTGCTCTTGGCCTTTGTGATGTCGGTAGGGAGCATGTCGCTTACGGGCTGCAAACCCAGTTTGCCCAGTAATGTCTTGTCTGAGGGTAAGATGGAGGATATTCTTCATGATTATCATTTGGCACTGGCTCTGGTACAGAATGATGGAGGCGACGAAAAACAGCGCTTTGTATACAAGGATGCGGTGTTGCGAAAATATGATGTTACTTCGGCTGAGTTTGATTCTTCGATGGTTTACTATATGCGACATACCGAAAAGTTGCACACCATATATAAGAATCTTAGTGAACGACTCAATGATGAAGCTATCTCGCTGGGTGCTGATGCCAATGATCAGAGTAGGTTTGGAGATCTTGCATCTTCGGGTGATACGACGAATATCTGGAAGGGTACACGCTCGCTGGTCTTGATGACGGCAAAACCGCTCAACTATTACAATTTCGAGATCAAGGCGGATACGTCGTTCCATAAGGGTGATTGCATCATGCTCGACTTTGAGTCGCATTTCATCTATCAAGATGGTATACGCGATGGATTGGCGGTGTTGGCAGTGCAGTTTGGTAACGATAGTATCGCTTCGCAGGTCATTCATGTGCAGAGTTCGCAGCGTTACTCCATGCAGGTGGAAGATCGTGATACGCTGGGCATCAAGAGCGTTAAGGGATTCTTCTTGCTCAACAGTGGTGACTTCTCTAACGACTTCAGTTCGGCAACAACGCTCAAGCTAATGTTCCTGGATCATATCCGCATGATCAAGATGCACAAGAAGCCGTTACCAACCCTGAACAATGAGGCTGACATTCGACAGAATGGACAAAGTGGGGGCAATGCCGCTACGATGGACAGCACGAAAAAGACATTGTCAACTTCGACAACAACATCGGTACAGTCTATCCAGCCGATTCGTGCCAAAGGGAATATGCCTGTGAAGCCTATGCCTATCAACAGGAAGATGACAGTTCCTCGTGAGTTGAAACCTGTGGAAAAGGTAGACTTGAATGTGGTTAAATAGGAGAATTCTAAAAACATAGTAAGAATGAAAAGATATGCTGCTCATCAGGTCATCCTGGAAGACGGAAAGACGATAGGTCAGGCCATCGTAGAACTTGCTGATGACGGACGAGTGCTCAGATGCTTCCCCTTCGAGCAAGAGCAACCTATGACCGAATGGTTGGGAGGAACAATCGAGGTAAGGGCCGATGAAGCAGGACTGCTGAGAGCTTACCATCGTGGAAGATGGTTGGGACTCTGAATATAGAGTGAATCCTCGGCTTTTTCATAAATGTAAGTAATCATTAACAAACTAAACAATAGATTATGTTAAGTGTAGATCAGTTGGAAGACAAATTGATAGACTTGGCTTTTGCTGAGGATATTGGTGATGGCGATCATACCACTCTCTGCTGTATTCCAGAGGATGCTATGGGCAAAAGCCATCTGCTCATTAAGGAAGACGGTATCTTGGCAGGTGTAGAAGTTGCTAAGAAGGTGTTTGCACGCTTCGACCCTACCATGAAGGTAGAGGTGCTCATGCAGGATGGTACCCCTGTGAAGAAGGGCGACATCGCCATGGTTGTGGGAGGCAAGATTCGTTCTTTGTTGCAGACAGAGCGTCTCATGCTCAACATCATGCAGCGCATGAGCGGTATCGCTACGATGACAGCTAAGTATGTGAAACGACTTGAAGGAACGAAGACACACGTTCTCGATACACGTAAGACAACTCCAGGATTACGTATGCTCGAAAAACAGGCAGTGAAGATCGGTGGTGGTATGAACCATCGCATTGGTCTCTTCGATATGATTCTCCTCAAGGACAATCACATCGATTTCGCTGGCGGTATCGATAACGCCATCGACCGTTGCCATGCTTATCTCAAGGAGAAGGGTCTCGACTTGAAGATTGAAATCGAGGTACGCAGCTTCGATGAGCTCGACCAGGTGCTGAAGCATGGCGATGTTGACCGTATCATGCTCGACAACTTCTCTGTGGCTGACACCAAGAAGGCTGTCGACATTATCGCAGGCAAGTATGAGACTGAGTCATCAGGCGGTATCACATACGATACCATCCGCGACTATGCCGAACAGGGTGTTGACTTCATCTCTGTGGGTGCCTTGACTCACAGCGTCAAGGGCTTGGATATGAGTTTTAAAGCTTGCGAATAAGTAAGTGAATAGGAAATAGTGAAAAGGGAAGAGTGAAAAATTCAAGTGCTTTTCCCTTTTTGTGTTTATAAATAAAGGTATATTTTTATGAATAAGATTTTTGCTTCTGCCCTGATGGCAGTAGCCATGTTGGGCAGTGTCTCAGAGGCGGATGCCTGCACCAATTTTATTGTAGGTAAGAAAGCGTCTACCGATGGTTCGGTGATGTGTTCATATAGTGCCGATGACTATGGTATGTTCCAGGGACTCTGCCATTATCCTGCTGGCAAGCATGCCAAGGGTGAGATGCGCAAGGTGTACGACTGGGATACCAACAAATATCATGGCGAGATACCAGAGGCAGCAGAGACCTATAATGTAATAGGTAATATCAATGAGTGGCAAGTGACTATCGGTGAAACTACCTATGGTGGGCGAGAGGAGATGGTCGATTCTACTGGTGTTATCGACTATGGATCGCTCATCTACATTGCGCTGCAACGCAGCAAGACTGCACGTGAGGCCATCAAGGTAATGACTACTCTTACCAATACTTATGGCTATAACTCAGAGGGAGAAACCTTTACCATCTGCGACCCCAACGAGGCATGGATCATGGAGATGATGGGTAAGGGTCCTGGTAGTAAGGGTACTGTATGGGTAGCTCAGCGCATCCCTGACGATGCCATCTGTGCTCATGCCAACCAGAGTCGCATAGGCAAGTTTAATATGAAGGACAAGAATAACGTGATGTATGCCAAAGACGTGGTGGCTTTTGCACGCAGCAAGGGATGGTATAAAGGCAAGGATGCCGACTTCTCTTGGAAGATGGCTTATGCCAAGCCCGATTTCTCGGGACGTCGTTTCTGCGATGCGCGTGCATGGGCTTTCTTTAATCACTTCAAAGACATGAGTCGATACTTGCCTTGGGCGCTTGGCAAGGATCCTCAGGCGGAGGATATGCCTCTCTGGATAGTGCCCGACCGCAAGGTGAGTGTACAGGATATGGAGGCTTGCATGCGTGACCATTATGAAGGAACGCCACTGTCGGTTGCCGATGGCGACGACTTGGGTGGTGGCATCTGGCAGATGCCTTATCGTCCGACACCTCTTTCGTTTAAGGTGGATGGCAAGCAGTGTTTCAACGAGCGTCCTACAAGCACACAGCAGAGTGGCTTTGTCTATGTGAGTCAGATGCGTGCTTGGTTGCCTCGTGAGATTGGCGGTGTGCTCTGGTTTGGCAACGACGATGCCAACATGGTGCCTTTTACGCCTATTTACTGTAGCTCTACGGTTCAGCCTGAGTGCTACAACACTCCTGGTGCTGATGCTGTGACTTTCAGTGACAAGAATGCATACTGGGTATGCAACATGACAAGCAATATGGTCTATCCACGCTACAGCCAGTTGTTCCCCACACTGAAAGCGGTGCGCGATAGTCTTGACAATAGCTATTTTGCTGCACAGAACGAGGTAGAGGCTAAGGCAAAGGAACTCTATGCACAACATCCACAGCAGGCTGTCAAGTATCTCAACGACTATGGCATCGAGAAGGCTCAGCAGATGCTGGCACGATGGAAGCAGCTCTTCCAGTTCATGGTGGTGAAGTATAACGACATGATCATCAAGCCTACCGACAAGGATGGCAACTTTGTTCGTACCGAGGATGGATTAGGTGCTCGTCCTGCACGCCCTGGTTATCCTGAGAAATATGCCAAGGAACTTATCAAGCAGACGGGTGATAAGTTTGTTGAAAAGTAAAAAAGTAAAAAGGTAAAAAAGTAAAAAAGAGCCTTGCTGCCTTTTAAAGGTAAAAAGGTAAAAAGGTAAAAAAGTAAAAAAGAGCCTTGCTACCTTTTTAAAGGTAAAAAAATAAAAGGTAAAAGAGTAGGAGGGTGTTGCACATTCTTCTGCTCTTTTTTGTTAATGTCGGTTAAAAGCCGCTCTTGCGGTGCAATGATTAAGCAGTCATTACGTTTAATCTGATAAAATCAACAAATAAGAGAATAATGATGAACAAGAAAACGACAACAGTGGCACTTGCAACTTTGGCAATGGCACTCACCACATCTTGCAGCACAAGCAAGAAAGCACAAGAACAGGTGCAGCAAGGCACCACCAGTATAGAAGCTTCTAAGGGTAATGAAGAGAATATGGATCCTGAATATCTCGTACTTTCTGATGCTCAGCAAGCTTTCGCGAAAAAGAACAATCAGTTTGCACTCAATTTCTTCTCACAGGTGGCAGGCTTCGACTCTAAGGTTATCTCTCCGTTGAGTCTTACTTACCTGATGGGGATGCTTGCCAATGGTGCCGACGGACAAACTCAACAGGAGATACTGAAGGCTTTGGGATGTGACGGCGATATGTCGCTCGACGAACTGAATGCGCTTAGCCGCAGCATGATGCAGTATGCGGGTAAGGCAGACCCTGCTACCACGGTCAATATAGCTAACTATATTGCACTCAACAAGCATTATACTTTGAAAGATGCCTTCGCCAAGGAGGTGGCAGACAACTATCAGGCAGGCATAGAGTCTCTTGACTTTGGTAGTAGCAAGACTACTTCCCATATCAACGAATGGTGCAAGAAGCATACCAATGGTATGATTCCAACCATTATCGACCAGGTGGATGCTAATGCCATCTCATACATCATGAATGCCATCTACTTTAATGGAAGCTGGGAGAAGAAGTTTAAGAAGAGTGAAACCAAGATGGAGAATTTCAAGGGGTACACTCGTGACATGAAGCGCGTGAATATGATGCACCGTGTGGGCAAATATTTCTTTGCTGACAACGAACAGTTCTCTGCCATTAATATGCCTTATGGCAATGGAGCTTATGCCATGACAGTATTGTTGCCACGAGAGGGTAAGTCGATCGACGAGATGATGAAATCGCTCGATGCCGATAAGTTGGCTGCTCTCAGCGGAAAGATGGAAGAGTGCGTAGTTGACCTGAAACTGCCACGTTTCACTACAGAGCTGGAATTGCCGCTCAATGAGATTGTCAGCAAGTTGGGAGCACCCAGTATGTTTGATTCAAGCAAGGCTAACTTCAGCAAGCTGGCCGATGGAAATGTCTATATCTCCAAGATGCTTCAGAAGGCAAAGATAGAGGTGAGCGAAGAGGGTACCAAGGCTGCTGCTGTAACTGCTGCTGCTGTCATGTTGACTTCTTTGCAGCCAGATCCACGCAGAGTAGAGTTTCATGCCAATCGTCCTTTCGTGTATATGATAACGGATGTTCGTAGCGGTTATATCTACTTTATAGGGCAGTTTACAGGAGAAAATGAGAATAATTAAAAAATAATTGCCAAAAAATTTGGTGGAATAAAATAAAAACGTTACCTTTGCACTCGCATTTGAGAAATGATGCTTGAGTTCGGTTAACAAGTCCGACAAGGAAGGTTGGGTGAGTGGCTGAAACCACCAGTTTGCTAAACTGACGTGCGGGTTACCGTACCGGGGGTTCGAATCCCCCACCTTCCGCAAGCATTATTCAAAATTGCACCGTTGGTCGATTCATCTAATGGTTAGGATACAAGATTCTCAATCTTGGCATAGGGGTTCGATTCCCCTATCGACTACAG
>ERZ1026894.1032-NODE-1032-length-17885-cov-4.131464_pt1 | contig 17885 bp, 13 predicted proteins | sample MGYA00380177_ERZ1026894 | MGnify/ENA primary metagenome ERZ1026894 (study PRJEB33269, sample SAMEA4719813) | human gut metagenome | biome: human-associated habitat; feature: organic feature; material: feces | place: Cameroon | collected 2013-10 ... | reverse complement strand
CGTGGGAGGAACGTGCCGGAATAAAAAACATATAAGAAATGCAAGAGAATTTAGTCATAGTGGAGAGCCCGGCAAAGGCAAAGACCATCGAGAAGTTCCTGGGAAAGGACTACAAGGTGATGTCGAGCTACGGACATATCCGCGACCTAAAGAAAAAAGAAATAAGCATCGACCTGAAAACCCTTGAGCCCGACTACGAGATACCCGACGAGAAGAAGAAACTCGTGTCAGAACTGAGGTCGAGCGCCAAGAAAGCCAGCAAGGTATGGCTGGCATCCGATGAGGACCGCGAGGGAGAGGCCATCTCATGGCATCTGTGCGAGGTGCTCGGACTCGACGAGAAGAACACCAACCGCATCGTGTTCCACGAGATTACCAAGCCCGCCATCCTCGACGCCATCCAGCATCCGCGATTCCTCAACATGAACCTCGTGAATGCCCAGCAGGCACGCCGTGTGCTCGACCGCATCGTGGGCTTCAAGCTCTCGCCAGTGTTGTGGCGCAAGGTGAAGCCGGCACTCTCTGCCGGACGAGTGCAGAGCGTGGCAGTGAGACTCATCGTGGAGCGCGAGAGAGAGATACAGGCATTCAAGTCAGAGCCATACTATCGGGTGAACGCCATATTCTTCGCCATCGGTCCCGACGGCAAGAAGACAGAAGTGAAGGCAGAGCTCGACACACGCTTCAAGACACACGACGAGGCGCTGGCATTCCTCAACAGCTGCAAGGATGCCGCATTCAGCGTGAGCGACGTGACGAAGAAACCCCTCAGACGCACACCGGCACCGCCATTCACCACCTCCACACTGCAGCAGGAGGCAGCACGCAAGCTGGGATTCACCGTGTCGCAGACCATGATGCTCGCACAGCATCTCTATGAGAACGGAAAGATAACATACATGCGTACCGACTCCGTGAACCTCTCATCCCTCTGCATCAATGCCTGCAAGGAAGAGATAGAGGCTACATGGGGAGAGAGATACCACAAGACACGCCAGTATCACACCCACTCGAAGGGAGCGCAGGAAGCCCACGAGGCAATACGTCCTACGTATATGAACGCCAAGACAGTGGAAGGCACGGCACAGGAGCGCCGGCTCTACGAGCTGATATGGAAGCGCACGGCAGCCTGCCAGATGGAAGACGCACAGATAGAGAAGACCACCGTGGGCATCACGATACGCCATGCCGACGGCACCGTGGCACACGAGAAATTCACCGTGAACGGCGAAGTGGTGACCTTCGACGGATTCCTGAAGGTATACAGAGAGTCGTCTGACGATGATGAGAACTCAGGTGAGATGACCACAAACCAGCTGCCGCCAATGGCAGAGGGCGACACTCTGCAGCGAGGCGAGATGGTGTCGACAGAACGCTTCAGCCAGGGTCCGCAGCGATATACCGAGGCGAGCCTCGTACACAAGATGGAGGAGCTGGGCATCGGACGCCCTTCAACCTACGCACCAACCATCAGCACCATACAGCAGCGAGGATACGTGCAGAAAGGCGACCGCAAGGGCGACGAGCGCACTTTCGCCATCGACACGCTGAAGGGAAACACCATCACAGCCACTGAGAAGGCAGAGACCGTGGGCAGCGAGAAGGGCAAACTGTTGCCTACAGACATCGGACTCGTGGTGAACGACTTCCTGCTCGAACACTTCCCCAATGTGCTCGACTACAATTTCACCGCCAAGGTGGAGCAGGAATTCGATACCATCGCCGAGGGCAAGGAGCAGTGGACCGACATGCTGAAAGACTTCTACTCCAGCTTCGAGCCGCAGGTGGACAAGACGATGAACAGCCGACAGGAGCACAAAGCCGGAGAGCGCGAGCTCGGCACCGACCCAAAGAGCGGAAAACCGGTGTTTGTGAAGATCGGACGCTTCGGTCCGGTGATACAGATAGGAACGGCAGAAGACAAGGAGAAGCCACGCTTCGCACAGTTGCCTAAAGACAAGAGCATGGAGGCAATAACCCTCGACGAGGCACTCGAACTCTTCAAGCTGCCACGTACGCTCGGCGACTTCGAAGGCACACCGGTGGTGATCGGCGCCGGACGCTTCGGACCATACATCCTGCACAACAAGAAGTATGTGTCGCTGCCATCCACCGAAGATCCCCTCAGCATCAAGCTCTCCACCGCAGTGGCACTCATAGAGCGCCGCCGCATCGAAGACAGCATGCGCCATCTGAAGAAGTTTGAGGAAGATCCGCAGCTTGAGGTCATGAAGGGCAAATACGGTCCGTACCTCGTTTACGACGGCAAGAACTACCGTCTGCCCAAGGCATTGCATGAGCGTGCCGCCGAGCTGACCTATGTGGAGTGTATGGACATCATCAACAATGCAGTGAAGAAATAAGCATCCCAATACAGAGCCTATGCACAGAATAGTCCTTATCGGATATATGGGAGCCGGCAAGACCACCGTGGGACGAATGCTCGCCAAAGACATGGGACTGATGTTCTACGACCTCGACTGGTATATCACGAGCCGCATGCGCCGCACCGTGGCGCAGATCTTCGAGGAGTCAGGCGAGGAGGGGTTCCGCCGGATAGAGCGCAACATGCTCCATGAGGTTGCAGAGTTTGAAAACGTGGTGATAAGCTGCGGCGGAGGCACCCCCTGCTTCTTCGACAACATGGACTATCTGAATCTCCAGGCCGAGACGGTGTATCTGAAGGCGACCCCCGAAGTGCTCTATGCCCATCTGAAGATGGGAAAGAGCGTGAGGCCGCTGCTGCTGAACAAGACTCCCGAAGAAGTGGAAGCCTTCGTCAAACAGCAGCTCCAGCAACGGGAACCATACTACAGCAAGGCGAAACACGTGCTCGACGTCAACGTGCTCGATTCCAGAGACAAAGTGAAAGTGTCGGTGAGGAAGATACGCCGGATGCTGCAATGCTGAGCCCCTGGAGACACGACAGAGGCAGGCGGCTTGTAGAAATCGTAATGCATAATCAAACAGATAAATAATCAGAGTTAATCCTTTCGTCCCCCCGCCATCCTCTTGTGATGCAGGAGGAAAATGGCTGGGGCGAGTCATGAAAAATATATTTTTAATAATAGTAGAAAGCTAAGACAAATGAAGAAATGGACTATTGACGACTCCAAGGAGTTGTACAATATGGTTGGGTGGGGCACATCCTACTTCGGCATCAACGACAAGGGTGACGTATATGTCACTCCGTGTAAGGACAATACACAGATAGACATTCGTGATGTGATGGACGAACTTGCCCTGAGAGACATCTCGGCGCCCGTGCTGCTGCGTTTCCCCGATATCCTCGACAACCGTATCGAGAAGACCTCAAGCTGCTTTGAGAAGGCAGCCAAGGCATACGACTACCATGGAGAGAGCTTCGTGATATATCCCATCAAGGTGAACCAGATGCAGCCCGTGGTGGAAGAGATCATCAGCCATGGCCGTAAGTTCAACCTCGGTCTTGAGGCCGGTTCCAAGCCGGAGCTCCATGCCGTCATCGCCGTGCAGTGTCAGAGCGACTCGCTCATAATCTGCAACGGATACAAAGACCAGAGCTACATAGAGCTTGCCCTCCTCGCACAGAAGATGGGCAAGCGCATCTTCATCGTGGTGGAGAAGCTCAACGAGATAGACATCATCTCGAAGGCAGCCAAGAAACTCGGTGTGCGTCCTAACCTCGGCGTGCGCATCAAGCTCGCCTCGTCGGGAAGCGGGAAATGGGAGGAGAGCGGCGGCGATGCCAGCAAGTTCGGACTCACAAGTTCGGAGCTCCTCGCCGCACTGGAGAAGCTGGAGAAGCTGAACATGAAAGACTGTCTCAAGCTCATCCATTTCCATATCGGTAGCCAGATAACCAAGATACGCCGCATACAGACAGCCCTCAGAGAGGCATCACAGTTCTATATCCAGCTCCACAAGATGGGCTACGACGTTGAATTCGTTGACTGCGGTGGCGGACTGGGAGTAGACTACGACGGCACACGCTCTTCAAACAGCGAGCGCAGCGTGAACTACTCCATACAGGAGTATGTCAACGACTGTCTCTACACCTTCGTTGAGGCAGCCAACGCCAACGGCATACATCACCCCAACCTCATCACCGAGAGCGGACGGTCGCTCTCTGCCCACCACTCGGTGCTCGTCATCGACGTGCTCGAAACGGCATCACTGCCGGAGATGAACGAGGAGTTCGAGCCGGAGACTGGTGCCCACAAGCTCGTGAAAGACCTCTACGAAATCTGGGACAACCTCAACCCACGCTCCATGATGGAAGACTGGCACGACGCCGAGCAGATACGCGAGGAGGCACTCGACCTCTTCAGCCATGGCATGGTAGACCTGCAGACACGTGCCGAGATAGAGAGGATGTACTGGAGCGTATGCCGTGAGATAAACAGTATGGCAAAGACCCTCAAGCATCAGCCCGAGGAACTGAAGAAGCTCGACAAGCTGCTTGCCGACAAGTATTTCTGCAACTTCTCCCTCTTCCAGTCGCTGCCCGACAGCTGGGCCATAGACCAGCTCTTCCCGATCGTTCCGCTGCAGAGACTCAACGAGAGACCTACGCGCAGCGCCACGATACAGGACATCACCTGCGACAGCGACGGCAAGATAGCCAACTTCGTGACAAACCGCAACATATCGCATATCCTGCCCGTACACACCGTGCGCAAGAACGAGCCATACTATCTCGGAGTGTTCCTCGTGGGAGCATACCAGGAAATCCTCGGTGATATGCACAACCTCTTCGGCGATACCAATGCCGTACACATCTCAGTGAAAGACGGCAAATACAGCATCGACCAGATTTTCGACGGCGAGACCGTAGAAGAGGTGCTCAGCTACGTGCAGTACAAGCCGAAAGAACTCGTCAGACAGCTTGAGCGCTGGGTGACAAAGAGCGTGAAGCAAGGCAAGATCTCATTGGAAGAGGGCAAGGAATTCCTCTCCAATTACAGGTCAGGACTCTACGGATACACCTATCTGGAATAATACAGCAGACATACCATGATTATCCCATCCATACCTTTACGCAAAAAGAGGGTAGGGTGGGATAGTTTGGATAAGGAAAACCGGAATGGAGATGACATCCGGAAAAGGGGCGCCAAACAGCCCGTAGAATCTGAATAAAAGTTAAAAGCATAGAAAAGTTGCCCATTTCTGTAACTTCTTCAAAACCTAATCGTCTTAACAATAGAGGCAAATGAAAATAGTCAGTTTCCGAAACGATGTGCTGCCGTTGAAAAACGTGCTCTTCCGCCTTGCCCTCCGCATCACGATGAACAAAGAGGAAGCAGAAGACGTCGTACAGGACACGCTGATGAAAGTCTGGGACCGGCGGGACACCCTGCAAGACATCGACTCGATAGAGGCATTCAGCCTGACGATATGCAGGAACATAGCTCTCGACAAGACCAAGCGCTCGTCGTGGCGCGAAGAGTCGCTCGACCAAGACACATTGGAGCCTCGTGCCACAAGCATGGCTACTCCCTACCAGCGCGCCGAACAGCGCGACATGCTGGAGATGGTGAAGCGGATCGTGGATGGGCTGCCGGAGAAGCAGAAAACCTGCATGCAGCTGCGCGATTTCGAAGGCAAGAGCTACAAGGACATTGCCGAGGTGCTTTCCATCAGCGAAGAACAGGTAAAGGTGAATATCTACCGTGCGAGACAGGCAGTAAAACAAAAGTTCAACGAAAATGCAGAATATGGATTATAAATACATCGAACAGCTATTGGAGCGCTACTGGAACAGCCAGACCACCCTCGAGGAGGAGGCTATCCTGAAAGCATTCTTCTGTCAGGACGACATCCCGGCAAGCCTTCTCCCATACAAGCCGTTGTTTGCTTATGCAAAGGCTGAGGAGGAGAACGTGCTCGGTGATGACTTCGACGCAAGGATGGAGGCTCTCATCGACGAGCCTGTGACGGTGAAGGCAAAGGTGGTGACATTGCGTCAGCGCATGATGCCGCTATTCAAGGCCGCCGCCGTGGTGGCTATAATCCTGACCCTCGGAAATGCCTCACAGATGGCATTCAACGAAGAGGGCGACGAGATGCCAGCTGCCGTTGCCGTGACACCGAAGGTGCACAACGGTCCGTCGGTGGCGATGGGCGACTCAGTGAAGATGGACACGCTGAAGAAAACCGTGTCTGTCTCCGCAATACTGAAATAAGAAATTTTTTCTATGCTTTCTCAAAACAATATTATTAAAACAACTCCGAAGCTGTGAAGCTTCATTCTCTCAAATTTTTCATAACATACTGATGTAAGAGGTCGCTGGACAATAGTCGCAGCGGCCTTTTTTGCGCTATGCCGCCGGAATACTGGTCTTCCATGCCCCCAAGCGGCATGATGCCCCCTCCGGAAAAAACGGCGTAAAGTCTCCCGGTTTGGGATAAAAAGACAGAATCCACTCTTCTAAAACACCAAAATCCCGGCAAGCCCTAACGACCTATTTGGGATAAAATCCCGTTTCTTTCATTTTAGTCGCTTTTTTGCATTACCTTTGCACGACTAAAAGATGGAGACAGACAACATGAAATATAATACGGCGACTCTCGACAACGGACTGCGTGCCATACACTGTCCGTCAGCATCCCCCGTGGTGTATTGTGGATATGAAGTGTGTGCCGGCACACGCGATGAGAAAGAAGGCGAGGAAGGCATGGCGCATTTCTGCGAGCATACCACCTTCAAGGGCACCCGCCACCGTTCGGCAATGCAGATACTCAACAGGCTGGAGAGCGTGGGAGGCGACCTCAATGCCTTTACCAACAAGGAAGACACGGTGTACTATTCCGCCATTCTGAAAGACCATTTTCCGCGTGCCGTAGACCTCCTCACCGACATCGTGTTCGGCAGCACCTATCCGCAGGCGGAGATAGACAAGGAGGTGGAGGTGATATGCGACGAGATAGAGAGCTACAACGACTCGCCGGCAGAACTCATCTTCGACGATTTCGAGAATGCCATCTTCGCCGGACATCCCCTGGGACACAATATCCTCGGTTCTGCCGACACCCTCCGTACATACACCACCGCCGACGCCCTGCGCTTCACGCAGCGCTACTACAGACCGGAGAACACCGTGTTCTTCGTATATGGCGACGTAGACTTCAAGAGCGTGGTGCGACAGCTCAAGAAAGCCACATCGGTATTCCCTGCCGCCCAGCCGCTCATCGACGTGACACCCTCCATAACGCTGCCCTCATACCAGCCCCGGCATATCGTACACGACAAGGGAACCCATCAGGCGCATGTCATGGTGGGCAACAGGGCATACAGCGCACACGACGCCAGCCGTCTGCCCCTCTATCTGCTCAACAACATCCTTGGCGGACCAGGCATGAACGCACGCCTCAATATCTCGCTGCGAGAGCGCAACGCCCTCGTATACACGGTGGAAAGTTCCATGGTGAGCTATTCCGACACCGGACTCTGGTGCACCTATTTCGGCTGCGATCCGAAGGACGTGAAGAAATGCCTTCGCCTCGTGCGCCGCGAGCTCGACCGCGTTATGGACCGTCCCCTCTCAGAAAGCCAGCTCAAGGCAGCCAAACGCCAGATAAAGGGACAGATAGGTGTGGCGTGTGACAACAGGGAGAGCTTTGCCCTCGATTTCGGCAAGGCATTCCTGCATTACGGTTGGCTGAAAGACGTGGAGAAGCTGATGGCAGACATCGACAACGTAACGGCGCGGGAAATTCAGCAGGCGGCACTCGACATCTTCGACCCCGACAGGATGACCACGCTGATATATGAATGAGATGCGCTTTTGTCGCATTCTGCACGTTGTCGGGATGAAAATAAACTCCCGAGTGTTACTATATCGTAATAAATATATGACTTGGGCAACTTTTTAGTTAAAAAAGTAACATATTTAAAAAAGATAGCTTATTTTTGCATAAGCATAAAAGATAGGCCACTTCTCGACCTCGTTTTTTTTATGAAAAGAGAAAAGAATCCGGATTAGATGGAAGTAACAGAGAATACGATTGACATAGACAAAATACTTAAGGACAAGATGGGCGACAAGGCACGCTACGTGCCGGGAGTGTTCACCAAATGGCTTAGGCATATAATCCACCAGAAAGAGGTGAATGCGTTCTTGTGGGAGCACAAGGACCACATCGGCGTGGAGTGGCTCGAAGACTGTGTGAAGTATCTCGACATGACGCTCAAGATTGAAGGCGCCGAAAACCTGCCCGACAAGAACGACGGGCGGCTCTACACCTTCGTCAGCAACCATCCCCTCGGAGGCATCGACGGAGTGGCGCTCGGAGCCGTGATAGGAAGACACTACGACGGCAACTTCAGATATCTCGTGAACGACCTGCTCATGAACCTGCCGGGGCTCGCCCCGCTCTGTATACCGATAAACAAGACCGGACATCAGAGCCGCAATTTCCCCGCTATGGTGGAGGCAGGATTCAACAGCGACAACCACATGCTGATGTTTCCCGCCGGACTCTGTTCAAGGCGTATAAAAGGCAGGATACACGACATTCCGTGGACCAAGACCTTTGTGGCGAAGAGCGTGGAATACCACCGCGACATAGTGCCGATACACTTCGGAGGGCAGAACTCCAACTTCTTCTACAATCTTGCCAACATCAGCAAGAGGCTCGGCATAAAGTTCAATATCGCCATGCTGTTCCTCGTCGACGAGATGTATAAGAACGTTCACAAGGAGTTCACCATCAAGATAGGCAAGCCGATACCGTGGCAGACCTTCGGCAAGAGCAAGACACCGAAGCAATGGGCACTCTACGTGGAGGACAAGGTGTATGAGCTGTGATGGAAGAGAGGGAAGAGAAACAAAGACAAGTCAGTAACAAGAAAGAACAGATATTCTTACAACAATATCATCAGAAAATGGAACAAGAGATTATCCAGCCAGTAGATAAGGAATTGCTCAAGCAGGAGCTCACTCCAGAGCGCCAGCTGCGAATGACAAACAAGAGCAACAACGAGATATACGTCGTAACGGCTCATGAAGCGCCCAACGTGATGAAGGAAATCGGCCGTCTTCGTGAGATAGCCTTCAGAGAGGCTGGCGGCGGCACCGGCAAGAGCATGGATATCGATGAGTTCGACACCATGCCCAACAGCTACAAGCAGCTCATCGTGTGGAATCCGGAGGCTGAAGAGATCATCGGCGGCTATCGCTATATCCTTGGCACCGACGTTGATGTTGACGCCAACGGACAGCCCGTGCTCGCCACGAGCCACATGTTCCATTTCTCCGACAAGTTCATGAAGGAATACATGCCGCAGACCATTGAGCTGGGCCGCTCCTTCGTGGCGCTTCCTTATCAGAGCTCCAGAATGGGAGCCAAGAGCCTCTTTGCCCTCGACAACCTGTGGGACGGACTGGGAGCGCTCACCGTGATAATGCCGAACGTGAAGTATTTCTTCGGCAAGATGACCATGTATCCCTCGTATATCCGCAAGGGCAGGGATATGATATTGTATTTCCTGAAGAAGCATTTCGACGACAAGGAGAACCTCGTGATACCGATGGAGCCGCTCAAGATAGAGACAGACCCTAAGGAACTCGAAGGGATATTCTGTGAGGATGATTTCAAGGCAGACTACAGGATTCTCAACCGTGAGATACGAAAGATGGGCTACAACATCCCGCCGCTCGTAAACGCATACATGAACCTCAGTCCTACGATGAAGCTCTTCGGCACCGCCATCAACGATGGCTTCGGCGACGTGGAGGAGACGGGAATCCTCATTGCCGTTGACGAGATTCTGGAGGAGAAGCGCATGCGCCACATCGACTCCTACATCAAGGACCATCCTGAGGCCCTCGCACTCACCAGCGGTGCAAACCCTATTATATATAAGGAAACAGAGAAAGAGGGATGATAGCAGGGCAACCCACACAACCCACCCTGGCCCTCCCAAAGGGAGGGAACATAGTTACTCTGCAACTGAACTTCAGCCCCCTCTCGTTCTCCCCCGTAGGGGAGATGCAGGTTACTCCGGTTTGTGGGTAAGTTGTTGATATTCAGATATTCCAGAGCAATAGATATTCCAGAATAATCGATACTCCAGTGTAATCAATCCCTCCCCTACGGGGGAGGATAGGTGGGGGCTGATGTCGGCAGAATCATCTGCACAGGTGGAAGCTGATGTCAGCGGAATCATCTGTACAGTAGGAAGCTATAGGGATAAAACAAAAAAAATGGGGTGCCATTTTGCAGTTATCCTTTAATAGTTTTAACCTTATGACACCCCGATGCGGCAACGACTTGCCGTCGTCAGTAACTACAAACAATCTATTACCACTTTTTTGCTAAAAAATGATACACATAGGTCAATGCCTCACGGCATGGTAACCTATAAACAATAGATTGAGAATGTGTATCTCTATGTATTTTGCGAATATAGCAATAAAGTCAATCCCTTGTATTTCCCAAGCCTGTTTTTTTTGTTCGCTTTTGTTATCTTTAACTCAAGATAGAAAAAACCTTTAGAAGTGGGATGCATACAACAAACGCCTATTTCCGCTCCCTTTTCCTTCGTTTGTAACACTTGGCATAGTTGCACAATCCGCATGTATATTCCAGCTTTTTCACCTCCCTGCCGAGTCCTGTCACACCGCTCACGCTCTTTATCGGAACCATCAGCGACGAGTCGGTGAGTCTCACTCCGCAAGGGCCTTTCTCCGGCAGCATACTGAAGAGCATCTGCTGTTCGCTCACGTGCCATCCGCAGTAGCCCGGACTGAACCGGTTGGTGTGTTTCCATCCTCTGCCGTTTATGAACACCTGCAGCCAGCGCTCCATGATGTCGGCGGTCTTCTCTGCTATCACGCTTCCCATGGCATCGGCGATGAACACCCTCACCATGTCGCCCTCCTCTTCCAGTTGGCGTTGCAGCCTTTCAAACTCCATGCCGCTCGTAGCCACGAAAAATGCGTAAGCATCCGATCCGCGCAGCTGTGAGGTGATAATCGGTCCGATGCCGAACGTGTGTCCGCCGGTGGTGAGCGTCTTCGAGTGGCAGTCCAGTTCCCCCTCCTCTTCGATGTGGAAGCAGAAACGTGGCTTCAGAATACCCCTCACCCTCTCTTTCATCCTCTCAATCTCCAGTCTGGTGTCGTCGTCAGCCTCCGTCTCCCCGTAGCCCATCTGTATGAGCAGTTCGCGGTCGGTGATGTCGAGGTCGTCGTAAGTCAGATGTTTCTCAAACATGATGTTGTAGTTTATTATCGTGCCACACAGACTGTCTGTGCTGTGTCTTATAGATGCAAAAGTATGAAAAAAAGGTAATATGAGAGCACGAGGGTGGCTTTTTTTATTGGCAGCCATTTGGGGTACGATAATAAACGATGGTTTGCTGATGTCAGGAATTGTTTGTATTGGCAAAATTCTGTAAACACGACCATGGGAATATATGCCTGTATTGGGCAACCTTTGGAAAGCAATTCTGCCCATCCGGGGTAAGCAGCGTTCTCATGATGGGCAAGCACCTTGCCCCACATGGGTAAGCATCGTGCCCAATTTTAAACCAAATCGGTCGTTAGAGCTGTAATAATTGAACTGCCTAATGACCGATTGGGGTTTACCCGAAAAAACTCCCCTCCCTACTTGAGGAAGAGGAGTTGATGTGGTTATTCAGTTCTGTTATTTTTTTGCCCATCTTTTTACGTAAACCGGACGAACTGGCCTTTGAAGCTTTCTTTCGTTATCGTATCGACTTACATCGATTTTATTAGTTTTATCGTTTCTTTTAAAACTCAGACATTTAGCCAGTGTCGGGTTGCTTTCCACTACAGCACTTGTCCATCGACTGCCATCGGATACACCTATAGTGTTGTATCCGAAGAAGATGTAGTTGTTGTTGATCTTAGATATGAACATCACGCCCGGCCATCCGTTGAGTGTAGACTCCGTAACCGTACAGTTATCGAACAATTCCTGCACTTCGTTCCATGTCGGGTATCTCCATCCTTCTCCAAGTCGTAGATAGGCCACATCATCTTCCTTCTCGAGGAAGAATCTCTTGTCACGGCTGTCATACTTCGTGTATTGTCCCTCTACTATGTCAGTGAAGTAATAATAATCGATAGTCCACTTTGTCCAGGTCTCGCCCCAAGCGTAAGTGGCGCCATACTTTTCAGGACTTGTTTCGCCAAGGTCGCATTTTGCCCACATTATACCGCTTGGCAATCCGAGGTCTACATACTCCATGGTTTCCTTAGCCGTGCCTACGCCAGCATTCAGCTTCAGTTCCTTAATCTTATTGGCAATCTCCGCCAAGGCGTCCGTTTCGCTCATGTTGCCAGCCTCGATGGTCTTTATCAGTTCAACAAACGCTTCGTTGATGGCGTCAATCTTGTCGCCGTAGCCTCCCAGCTTCTCGATGGCTTTTATCATCCAGTCCAACTTGCCGTTATCGCATCCTATCTCTCTGAACGCTCCGTCGATAGAAGCGAGTTTGGTTGCAATATCAGCACCATATTTGTCGAGGATATTGTTCAGAGCTTCGAGCTTCGCGCTGTAGTCTGGCAGGTTCTTGAGAGCAGCCTCTATGCCTGCAAGCTTGTCAGAATAGTCGGGCAGACTCTGTATGGCTTGCGCAATCAAATCCATCTTGGTCTCGAAACTGTTTGTCATATCCTTGATGACTTGTTCGATAAGCGCCAGCTTGTCTTTCAGGGCGATGGTTTGTTCCTTCATTACTGCATCGATTGCTCCGAGCTTCACGTCGAGCGTGTTGTTCAGGTTGGAGAGGATGCCCTTGATGAGATCCATCTTCGCCTCCATTGAGATGGTCTGCTCCTTCAAGGCAGCCTGGATGGCACCGAGCTTGGTATCGAGCGTGGTGTTCATATTGCTGATCACCTGCTCCACGAGCGCCAGCTTGCTCTCCATTGAGAGGGTATGTGCTCTCATGGCAGCCTCGATGGTGGCGAGCTTGGTGTCGAGGGTGTTGTTGACAGATGTGATGGCGTCCATGATTGCCTGGAGCTTGGTCTGCTGGTCAGCGTTCATCTGGTCGATGGTTGCCACGAGCTTGGCTATCGCCTGCTCATTGCTGAGCGAACCGTTGTTGATGGCGTCCACCACCTTGCTGAAGTCGTTGACCACTTTCACTTTCATCTCGTAGTCTATCTCGGGAGCGTTCTCCTGACAGGAGCTGAAGAACGCCGGTGTTGCCAGTAGTATCGCACCGGCCAACACGATTGATCTGAATGTTCTCATAGTTATTCCTTTTTTTTGTTATTCCTTGACTGTTATTGTCACGCGGCGGCCTTCGTAGTTCCTCTTGCCGTTTCTGGCTCCCACAGCGGTCTGCGGATGCAGGTCTTCGGGGGCGAAGCCCTCCTGGCGCAATATCTTCACCACCCGCTTCATGCGGCGCTCAGAGATGGTTTGGTTGTACTTGGCTGTGCCCGGTGTGCTTGCCTCGGCGAGGATGGCGAGCTTTCTGCCCTTCATGCTGCGGGCGAACGAGCGCAGACGGTCTGTCTCCTCACGGCTCATGCTGGAGCTGTTGTGGGCGAACTGCACGTAGTGCTCGGGAGCTGTTGCCACGGTCTTCTTGCTCTCACGGCAGTCGTCGAGCTGGCGCTGCAGGTCGCTGTTCTGCTGCTCAGCCTTCTGTCGGAGGGCAGCCTCGCGGTCGGCGCGAGCCTTTTCGGCTTCAGCCTCCTGGCGCAGGGCGTTGGTGCGGTTGTTGAGAGAGGCAATCTCTCCGGCATAAAACTCGCGCAGCTTGCTCGCACGGCTCCTTACGAAGTTGTAGCGCACTGTGGCAAGGGCATATATGAGATTCTTGGGAGCCACCTCCTTGCGGTTGAGCAACCAGTCCATCTCGCCCTTCAGACCCAGTGTGAACTGTCGGCTCACGTCAGCCTCGATATGGAGCGTGGCGGGGATGAAGAGCTTGTTGAACTTTTCGTGGCGGTTGGCCGTCGCCACCTTTCCGGTGATGGTCACCGTGGCGTCGTTGCTGATGTTCAGGTCGCCGAATACCGGTGTGGTGGTCTCGCCCTCGGTGATGGTGTTGCTCACCCACATGCCGTATTCGTTGCCGCGGGCGAAGGTTCCTCCCACGCCCGTGCCCAGCCAGATGTTGAGCCACTGGGGCTTGCGGTTGGGCCACAGCTCCATGAAGTTGAACTGAACGCCGAGTTTCACGTTGTGGGGGTTGATCACGTAGTTGCCGTAGGTCTTGGCAGGCGAAGTCTCGGTGTTGAGCTTGTCGAAGCGCTGCTCGCGGCGGTAGCGCGACCATATATAGTCGGCACCTACGCGAATCCACGGACGAATGGTGAAGTCTACGCCGCCGCCCACGGCGGGCGACTGCTTGTAGCTCTTCTTAGCGTCCAGGTTCTGATACCACACGCCGTTAGCCCACGAGAGTCCGCCCTGGGCGTAGACGCTCCATGTGCGGGTGCGCAGTTCCTTGTTGGTGTCGCGCGGCGGTTCAGCGATGCCCTCGCTCGCGGTCTGCGCCTGGGCGCCTACCGCCAGGAGCGATGTAAGCAATACGCTGAGCCCTGTTCTTGCCCATCTGCCAGTTGATAGCGCAATGAGCGGTTTGTTCTGTATTGTGTTCATACTTGATTCCTTTCTTGAATATTATCTTTTATCAGACTCTTATTTATTTGAGTAGAGGTCGAATACTGGTCGTATCACAACACCAAAATCACGGTATATTGGTCCAAACGATGGCTCCTCGATACCTCCGCTTGCTGTCTCTTCAGCAAATAAAGGCCATGTCAGCGCTACTGCCTCTTGGTATTTATCTTCATCTAACTGTAGCTCAGCCGGATATAGATTAGCTGTAGTATAGTAGGTGTCATAGTCAGGCCGGACACCCCATCCATCAGCTCTGAAACCACCGGTCATCGGTAAAACGATAGAGTTTCCGTTAGGTCCTGTCACTTTCCATCGTGCAATGCCTTTCCTCTGCGACGGATCCAATGTTACTGGAAGTGTGTAAGTAACGGCTTCCCATTTACAATCTTCAAGCAGCTCTTCCCAGTCTGCTTTTGTAGGAATGCGATAGCCTACGCCTAAATTATCTCTTGCCGCATCGTCTCCGAGCTCAAGCACCGTCTTGCCGTCTTTTTCATTGTACTTTATAACACCATATTTATCAAAATACTTGTAGTTCGTACTATAATATTCCTTCTTGTTGGGAGAAAGCTCTCCCCAGGCATAGTAATTGCCAAGTTGTGTAGGCTTGGTTGTACCAATATTGCACTTAGCCCACAGCAGTCCGCTTGCCAATCCAAGGTCAACGCAATTGTTAGGAACCGGCACACCAGGACCCTTGACCGGACGAACTGATATTCCGTCAGGACGGCGTTTGCCATAACGGCGTATGCGGTCCTGCTCGAAAGCAAAGGTCCAACAGTTGAATACCTGATTGTCAATACGACGCTGATTGGTCATACATACAGCTACAGATTGGTCCGCAGCGATTTCTTTTTTGGGCGCGCTGCTACTCTTAAAGCCTGCGACTGGCACTCGAGGGCGAGAAGGAGCTGCACAGCGAACTGGGACAGGCAATCAACTACGCCAACATCGGTACCATATTCCGCCATCGCGGCATAAGAGATTCGGCATGGGTATATTTCCGCAAGTCGATGGAGATAAACCGCCGCATAGACAATACGCTCGGCATATCGCTCTGTCATACCGATTTCGGGTCGATGTATGAGCTCGAGCACCAGTATGACAAGGCGATAGCCGAATACGAGAAAGCCTATGAGCTGATGAAAGCCTCCGACGACGAATGGCACATGCTCAACTCGCTCATCGCCCTGGCAGGTGTGAACATGGCAACGGGCAACGAGAACAAGGCGATGCAGCATCTCGCCACAGCCAATGGCGTGGCAGAAGAAATAAAGTCGTATGAGCATCTGGCGGAGATATACAACCTCTACTATAAGCACTACAGACGCATGGGCGACTACGGCGCCGCCCTCGCCTCACACGAAAAAGCCACAGCCATGCGCGACAGCGTGGTGGACATGGAGAAGATGAACCGCATACAGAACGCCGGACTGCTAATAGAGCGCAACCGGCAGGAGAGGGTGGTGAGCAAGGCGCATCTCAATCTTGAGAACGAAAAGTCAGCACGCTTCCTGACCAGCGTGGTCTTCACCATCGTGGTGGTGATACTTGTGGGCGCACTCGCCGTGTTCTTCTTTGTGCAGCGCATCCACCGTCGCAACCATCTGGCGCTGAAACGCCTTGCCGCGATGCGCGAGACATTCTTCACCAACATCACGCATGAGTTCAGGACACCTCTCACCATAATCCTCGGACTGAGCCAGAAGCTGCAGAAGAACGGGCAGGAGGAGGTGAGAAGCTCTGCGCAGACCATCGAACGCCAGGGAAAGGGTCTTCTGACGCTCATCAACCAGCTGCTCGACATATCGAAGATAAAGTCGCAGGTGGGCAGTCTGGACTGGCGCAACGGCAGCATCACCACATACGCAGCAATGATTGTTGACACCTACCGCAATTATGCACGCACAAAGAACATAGAATTGCAGTTTTATGCCAAGGAGGCGGTGACGATGGACTTCGTGCCCGACTACATAAGCAAGGTATTAAACAATCTGATATCCAACGCCCTGAAATTCACTCCCGAATACGGAAGGATAAACGTGACCATGTGGCGCAAGGAGGACATCCTCTGCATCGAAGTGAGCGACACGGGCGAAGGTATGGACAAGGAGACCGCCGACAACGTGTTCAAGCCCTTCTATCAAGGCGAAACAGCGTCGAAACACATCGGGACGGGTGTGGGGCTGGCACTCGTAAAGCAGATAATAGATGCTATAGGCGGAATGATAAGCGTGGAGAGCAAAGTGGGCGAAGGCACCACATTCCACATGGAAATGCCGATAATCAACGCATGCAGCAACAAGTTTGGCGAGGAAATGATGGCAGCCGATATGCCGGAGATGCCGGAGGAAGACAAGACGCTTGCCGACAGCGACGCCGTCGACAGCCAATGCACGGTGCTCGTGATAGAGGACAACCGCGACATCGCGGCATACATCGGCGATCTGCTGAAGGACAGCTACAGCGTTGCCTACGCCGTGAATGGAGAGGACGGTCTGCAGAAGGCAATCGACATCGTGCCCGATCTGATAATCACCGACCTGATGATGCCGGGCATGGACGGACTGGAGTTGTGTCGCCGAGTGAGGGCAGACAATGTGGTGAACCATATACCGATAGTCATCGTCACGGCGAAGGTTTCGGAACAGGAGCGCATAGCCGGCATCGAGGCAGGTGCCGACGCCTATCTCGCCAAGCCGTTCAATGCCGACGAACTGTCCACCGTGGTGGAGCGGCTGCTCGACCGCCAGCGCTCGCTGCGCAGCAAGTTCAGCGGCAGCATCTTCTCCAACGGCAACAAGGACCCCATTGCCGACAATGGCTCCAACGGCAACGGTGACAAGGAAGAAGAGGCAGTGAGGCTCACGGATGCCGAGCGCCGCTTCCTGGCAAAGACCGTAGACTACATCTATCTGCTGCTCGACAAGCAGCAGCTCGATGTCAGCACACTGGCAGACAAGCTCTGCATGAGTCCGCGGCAGTTCCATCGCAAGATAGTGGCGCTCACAGGCTGCTCGCCGGCTTCGTTCATGCTGAAGATAAAGATGAAGCGCGCACGCCATCTGCTCGAGAACGGCACGAAGATGAGCATAGACGAAATAGCCTCACGCTGCGGCTTCGAACACACCTCCAGCTTCTACCACGCCTTCCGCAAAGCCTATGGCGTGACGCCGAAGGATGTGAGAAGAGAAGTGGGGGCGGGTTGAATGCCGAGACAGACATAAATCCCTCTTCCCAAATCCCGGAATCCAAGCAAGCCCTAACGGGCGATTGGGATTGTCCCTCCC
>ERZ1026894.1030-NODE-1030-length-17898-cov-3.276971_pt1 | contig 17898 bp, 13 predicted proteins | sample MGYA00380177_ERZ1026894 | MGnify/ENA primary metagenome ERZ1026894 (study PRJEB33269, sample SAMEA4719813) | human gut metagenome | biome: human-associated habitat; feature: organic feature; material: feces | place: Cameroon | collected 2013-10 ... | reverse complement strand
GCGCATAGCCTTCAGCTCCTCGTTGAGCTTCTCGCGATAGTCGGGCTTGGAGTTGCTGTCGATGGAGATCTGAGCCTCGTTGCCGGTCTTCACAGAGTAGTACAGCCACTCCATCACGGGCTTGACGGCATCGTGGAAGCGGGGAGCCCAGTCCAGAGCACCGCGCTGTGCGGTGGTAGAGCAGTTGGCATACATCCAGTCCATACCCTTCTCACCGAAGAGGGGGCCAAGGCTCTGGGTCAGCTCCTCAACGGTCTCGTTGAAAGCTTCAGAGGGAGAATGGCCGTTCTCGCGCAGCACCTCGTACTGTGCCAGCAGCAGTCCCTGGATGGCACCCATCAGCGAACCGCGCTCGCCTGTAAGGTCGCTGGTAGCCTCGCGCTGGAATGTGGTCTTGAACATATAGCCTGCACCGATGCCGATACCAAAGGCCAGAGTCTTCTCCTCGGCATGGCCTGATGCGTCCTGATAAACAGCGTAAGAGCAGTTGAGTCCGCGGCCCTCCATGAACATTGTACGCAGTGAGGTACCTGAACCCTTGGGTGCTACCATGATCACATCGATATCCTTGGGGGGAACCACACCCGTGCGGTCGTTCCAGTTGATGGCAAAGCCATGAGAGTAATACAGGGTCTTGCCTGCTGTCAGATAAGGCTTGATGGTGGGCCAAACCTGAATCTGGCCTGCATCAGAGAGCAGCATGCAGATGATGGTGCCCTTCTTGGCTGCCTCTTCCAGTGAGAAGAGAGTCTCGCCGGGTACCCATCCGTCGGCCACAGCCTTGTCATATGTCTTGCCTTTACGCTGGCCTACAATCACGTTGAAGCCATTGTCACGCAGGTTGCATGCCTGTCCAGGGCCCTGTATGCCGTAGCCCAAAACTGCGATGGTCTCGTTCTTGAGCACCTCGCGTGCTTTCTCCAGGGGAAATTCCTCGCGTGTCATTACCTCTTCGATAACGCCACCAAAATTCATCTTTGCCATTTTTCTAAATATTTTAGCTTAATGTTATTCTTTATCTCTCTCGCTGTCAGCCCTCGTGCCTGTGTGCTCCGATGGATAGCGCACGGTGGTCAGGCTGGCTTTGTGATATCGCGTGCAAAGTTACGAATTATAATCCAAATACGACTATTTAGAAGCATATTTTTGCTTGACAAGCTATTTCACTTTCATTTTTACGCACTTCCACCTCCATCTCGTTGCTCTCTTCGCCCTGCTGAACGTAGAAGGAAAGCCTGTCGCCCATGTATGCTTCGGTCTTGTAGGCTATCTCCAGACGCTTGGGAGGCTGTTCCTGGAACCGCTCCTTGGGCAAGAGGTCCAGGATGTGCTCTATGTACTTGATGCTGTTGATATGCCCGTTGATGTCGGTATCGCTGTAGTAGGTGTCGATGGTGCGCACCAACTGGGGGGCTTTGAAGCGGAAGCGTCCGTGACCCTCGATGGGACAGATGTTCTCCTCATCTGCTACCACATAGTTGAGAATATCCCCATTATATAAGGTAAGCAGGTCGCATGGCTTGCGGGTGTTGACATCTATCATTGCCCAAATGCTGCGGGCATAACCGTATGGAGTGCCGTCGGGACGCAGGATGGCGAAGTTGCGGCTCGTGAAGAGCTTCATCACTCCCTCTACCCACGTCTGGATGCTCACCTGTTCGTACTGCTTGGGCATCTCGTTCATTTCGATGCAGAGGCGTGAGAGCACCCATGTGTGCTGCGTCTCATTGAGTGCGCCTATTCCCCATCCCCTCTTCTGTGAGTGCTTGCCGGCTGCATTGAGCAGATGGTTGCCCAGTACGCCCAGGAACAGATGTCCCGTGAAATCCACGTGGAAGGGTTCCACCAGCACGTCGTAGGTGTCTGTCTTTGGAAGTTTCATGTCACTCATTTCTCCTTCATCCTTTCCTCCAGGTACTTGTCGAGTGTCTCCACCAGGCTCTTGGTCACAGCTATACGTCCAGAGCGAACGAACTGCAGCACCACATCCAGGTGGTTGAGGCTCCTGTAGAGCTTGAGTATTTCCTCGGTATCACCCTTCTTCTCCACGATGGTGTAGGTGGGGGTCACCTCCACGATGCGTGCTCCGTGCTTGCGGATAATCTTGCCCACATTGTCATTCTCGAGCACGATGGGCGTGCTGAGCTTCAACAGGCAGGCCTCCAGAATGAACAGCTCGTCGTCGGTGAAGTAGTTGGCCTGCAGCACGTCTATCTTTTTCTCTATCTGCTTGGTGAGCATGATGGCCATCTCCTCGGTGCAGTAGCAGGTGATGGTGTATTTATGCACGCCTGGCGTACTGCTGGCGCACACGTTGAGCGTCTCGATGTTGACCTGCCTGCGGGTGAATACGGCAGTTATCTGATTGAGTATGCCGGCGAAGTTCTCGCTATAGATGATCATTGTGTAGAGCGTCACTCCCTCGGGGCACTCCAGGCTTCCGCACTTGCCGCAGGTGTTGCAGTCACCGCACTCAGCCGCTCCTATCTTCTTGTTTGTCTCCATGTCTTTTCTCTTGCAGTTGTTCGTCCTTACTTGATGTCCAGCAACATCTCATCCACACTGGCTCCTGGAGGAGTCATCGGCAGCACGTTGTCCTCTTCCTTGATGGCACATTGCAGCAGGAAGGGGCCGTCTGTGCTGAGCATCTCACTGATGGCGTCGTTCAGGTCGGCGCGGTCGATGACGGTGCGCGAGGGAATTCCGTAGGCTGCAGAAATCTGCTCGTAGTCGGGGTTGAGCATGGGAGTGAACGAATATCTCTTCTGAAAGAACATGTATTGCCACTGGCGCACATTGCCCAGGAAGTTGTTGTTGAGCAGGATGATCTTCACTGGCGACTGCTGTTCCATGATGGTACCCAGCTCCTGGATGGTCATCTGCAGACCGCCGTCGCCGCAGAACATGCACACCGTACGCTCTGGCGCTCCAAAAGTTGCTCCTATGGCTGCGGGCAGACCAAAGCCCATCGTGCCGCATCCACCGCTGGTCACCACGCTGCGGGCTTCGCTGAACTGGAAGTAGCGGCAGCCGAACATCTGGTTCTGACCTACGTCTGTGACCAGGATAGCCTTGTGTGCGGTGGCTTCGCTTACGGCTCTCACCACCTCGCCCATCAGCAAGGGTCCTTCGGTGGGATGTATTGCAGGCTGGATGACTTTGTAGTCCTCCTTGTCCTCATACGGCTTGAAACCATCCACCCAAGCCTGATGACGGGCCGGCTCCACCAGTTCGGTCACCCTCTGGAGTGTCTGCTTGCAGTTGCCCACAACGGCCACATCCACCTTCACATTCTTGTTTATCTCGCTGGGGTCGATGTCGAAGTGTATGATGCGGGCCTGCTTGGCGTAGGTTTCCAGTTTGCCTGTCACACGGTCGTCGAAGCGCATGCCGATGGCGATAAGCAGATCACATTGGTTGGTCATCACGTTGGGACCAAGGTTGCCGTGCATTCCCAGCATGCCCATATTCAGCGGGTGGTCGGTGGGCAGGGCGCTCAGTCCCAGCATGGTGCATCCTGCGGGAATCTGCGCTTTCTCGAGCAGAGCCTTCAGCTCCTCTCTGGCCTCACCCAGTTCCACTCCTTGTCCTACCAGCGCAAAGGGCTTCACGCTGTTGTTTATCAGGCGGGCAGCCTCCTCGATGGTGGCTTCGGAGGGGACGTGAACGGGCTTGTAGGAACGTATGAAATCAACGTGGGCAGGCTTGTAATCTACCATGCCCGTCTGTGCATTCTTGGCAAAATCCAGCACCACCGGACCTGGACGGCCGCTGCGTGCGATATAGAATGCCCGGCTTACTGCCCATGCGATGTCTTCGGCCTTTCTTATCTGGAAAGCCCACTTCGTGATGGGTTGGGTTACACCTATGACATCCACCTCCTGGAAAGCGTCGGTTCCCAGCATGGCAGCTCCCACCTGTCCGCAGATGACCACCATGGGCGTGGAGTCCATCATGGCATCTGCCACACCTGTAATGGTGTTCATGGCGCCCGGACCGCTGGTGACAATGGCACATCCCACTCTTCCCGACACCCGAGCATAACCCTGTGCGGCATGTACGGCACCTTGTTCGTGGCGCACCAGAATGTGGTGCAATGTCTCCTTATGGTCGTAGAGAGCATCGTAGGTAGGCATTATGGCACCGCCCGGATAGCCGAACAGCACATCCACTCCCTCGTGTTCCAGAGAGCGCATCATGGCTTCGGCGCCCGTTATACGCTCGCACTCGTTGGCGGCGGAAGCGGTTACGTGCTCGCCGTTGGCCTTTATCTTGTCCTTATTCATATTATATATAGTACTTCAGAATGTATTTTGCTCCCCTGGAGAACTTCTTCGGATGGGAAGGCCAGTCTGCTCTTCGGGGAAATTTATAAAGGGCCTTTGCTTAATCTATGATTCTCACTCCGCCCTTGTCGGCACTTGACACGCTCTGTGCATAGGCTCTGAGCGCCCGGCTCACCTCGCGATGACGGGTCATGGGACGCTGTTCGCGTGCTGCCAGTTCCTCGTCGGAGATGTGTACGTTGATGCTGCGTGAGGGGATGTCAATCTCAATGATGTCGCCGTCGAGTATCTTGCCTATATTGCCGCCGCTGGCTGCTTCGGGTGAGATATGGCCGATGCTCAGTCCGCTTGTGCCGCCGCTGAAGCGACCGTCGGTAATCAGCGCACACTCCTTGCCCATGTGCATGCTCTTGATATAGCTGGTGGGGTAGAGCATCTCCTGCATTCCAGGGCCACCCTTGGGGCCCTCGTGTGTGATGACTACCACATCTCCCTTCTTCACCTTGCCGCCCAGAATGCCTTCGCAAGCATCTTCCTGCGAGTCGAACACCACAGCCGGACCTTCGAAGTGCCAGATACTCTCGTCCACTCCAGCGGTCTTCACCACACAACCGTCCTGCGCTATGTTGCCAAAGAGAATGGCCATTCCGCCATCCTTGGTGTAGGCGTGCTCGATGTCGCGGATGCATCCCTGCTCGCGGTCAGTGTCCAGCGAGGGGTAGGTGTTGCTCTGGGCACCCAGCTTGTTGCAGAATCTTCCGCCGGGAGCACTTGTATAGATGCGCACAGCCTCTGCATCCACTTGGGGTTTCATGACGCTGTACTTCTCGATGTCTTCGGCCAGAGTGGCACCATCCACGCGCTTCACGCTTGTGTCCAACAAGCCTCCCTTGGCCAGTTCGCCCAGCAGGTTGAGCGTTCCGCCTGCCCTGTTGTATTCCTGGATGGAGTATCTCTGTGAGTTGGGAGAGAGCTTGCACAGGAAAGGTGTGCGGCGGCTCAGTGCGTCGATATCCTTCATGGTGAAATCCACATTGCCCTCCTGGGCTACTGCCAGCAGGTGAAGCACGGTGTTGGTGCTTGCTCCCATGGCGATGTCAAGCGTCATGGCGTTGAGGAAAGCCTGTCTGGTGGCGATGGAGCGGGGCAGTACGCTCTCGTCTCCATCCTCGTAGTAGGCCAGTGCGTTCTTCACTATCAGGCGTGCTGCATCCTGCATGAGTCGCACACGATTGGCGTGTGTAGCCAGGATGGAGCCGTTTCCGGGGAGCGACAGACCGATGGCTTCGGTGAGGTTGTTCATGGAGTTGGCGGTGAACATACCGCTGCAGCAGCCGCATCCCGGGCAGGCTCTGTCCTCCACTTCTGCCAGTTCGGCATCACTCACAGTGGGGTCGGCGCCCTTGATCATGGCCGTTATCAGGTCCAGGTTCTCGCCTTTGTACTGTCCGGCTTCCATAGGACCGCCGCTCACGAATACGGCAGGTATGTTCAGTCTCATGGCTGCCATCAGCATTCCCGGTGTGATCTTGTCGCAGTTGGATATGCATATCATGGCATCTGCCTTGTGTCCGTTCACCATGTATTCTACGCTGTCGGCTATGATATCACGGCTGGGCAGGCTGTAGAGCATTCCGTCGTGTCCCATTGCAATACCGTCATCAATGGCTATCGTATTGAATTCCGCGGCGTAGCATCCCAGTCTTTCTATCTCCTGCTTGACGATTTGACCCGCCTCATGCAGATGGGTGTGGCCGGGCACGAACTGTGTGAACGAGTTGACAATAGCGATGATGGGCTTGCCAAACTGTTCGCGTTTCATTCCATTGGCAACCCACAGAGCGCGGGCACCTGCCATGCGCCTACCTTGGGTGCAAACGGCACTTCTGAGCGTGTGTTTCATATCCTATTGCTTATATGGTCTGTTGCTGCATACTATGCTTCCATTTTAGTGGCGTGGGCCAATGCGTGGCTTTCGCTAAGTCAATTGGAACTGCAAAATTACTTAAAATTTGAAATATAGCCAAGCATGCGCGCTTTCGTTTTGTTATTTCCGCTTTTTCGGGCGTCTGCAGAAAGTACTTGGCCCTTGTGCAGGCCAGTGTCGCAGAATAATTGTATATTTGTACCCGTTATGAGAAAGTACATGTTTGTTTGGCTTCTGCTGCTGACAGCGGTGGCCTTGGCAGGAAACCCTAAGAGGGAATTTCGTGGTGCCTGGATTCAGAGTGTGAATGGGCAGTTTCAGGGGATGGGTCGTGAGCGTATGCAACAAGTGTTGACAAGCCAGCTCGATGACCTTCAGCGCGATGGCATCAATGCCATCTTCTTTCAGGTACGCTGTGAGGGCGATGCGCTCTATCCCAGTGAACTGGAACCTTGGAGTCGTTATCTGACCGGTCAGCAGGGGCTGGCTCCCAATCCTTATTGGGATCCCTTGCAGTGGATGATAGAGCAGTGTCATGCCCGACAGATGGAGCTGCATGCATGGATCAACCCTTATCGTGCCAAGACAAAGGGTACAACGGCACTGGCCAACACGCATGAGTACTTCCGTCACCCCGACCGTTTCTTCGATTATGACGGTTTGCTGCTCTTTGACCCCGGCTGTCCCGAGAACCGCGACTATATCTGTCAGGTGGCGTGCGATATTGTGCGCCGTTATGATGTGGATGGCATTCACATAGATGACTATTTCTATCCCTATCCCGCTGCGGGTATTCCCATTCCCGATGACGCTTCTTATGCAAGGTATGGCAATGGAATGGACCGTGGCGACTGGCGACGTCAGAATGTCAACCTCTTTGTCAAGCAGATGTGTCACGACTTGCGCAAGGTGAAACCTTGGGTGAAGTTCGGCGTTTCGCCCTTTGGCATCTATCGCAACCAGCGCACCGACCCTGATGGAAGTGCCACCAACGGACTGCAGAACTACGATGACCTCTATGCCGATGTGCTCGAGTGGGTGCGTCAGGGATGGGTGGATTACAATCTGCCACAGCTCTATTGGGAGGTGGGCAACCGTGCAGCCGACTATGAGACGCTTATCCGCTGGTGGAGCAACCATGCCGGCAACCGTCCTCTCTATATAGGCCAGTCGGTGGAGCGTACGGTCAAGCATCCCGATCCTACCAATCCCAGCCAGCATCAGATGGCTCTCAAGTATAATCTCCAGCGCTCTCTGCCGGGCATCTATGGCAGTTGCCAGTGGTATGCAGCCGCTGTTTGCCAGAACCCCCAGGGCTATCAGGATATGCTCAGGCAGGTTTATCACAGCACCCCAGCCCTTCAGCCCATCATGCCTTGGATAGACTCCAAACGTCCCAAGAAGCCTCGTCGCACCACTGTACTTTGGACAGAGAACGGTCCGGTGCTCTTCTGGAAGGCTTCAAGAGGCAAGAAGGAGATGCAGAAGGCCCGTCAGTATGTGGTGTATCGCTTTGTCAAGGGCGAGAAGGTGGATTTGGAGGATTCCTCTCATATCCTGTGCATCACCAGCCAGACCTTCCTTCCTCTGGCCTACGAGGGTGGCAACACCGATTATGTATATGTGGTTACAGCCCTCGACCGCCTGCACAATGAGTCAAAGGCGGTGAAGAAGAAGGTGAGACTCTGACCTCTTGCCCTCCAGAGGCACTTTGGCTGCCTCACGGAGACAACCCCACTGAAGCCCATGGCTGCTTTTCCCCAATCGGGAATCATTTTCCTGTAGGCAAAGCAGTCATGGGCTTCCTGCATTTGACCGCCTCTGTGGAATCCGTGGAGGGAAGTGGCTCGGAAAGGTGTACGATATGTCCCTGTCAAGCAACTTTGCCTCGGATTTTTGTCTCTCCCGCCTCGTTGGGAGGGTAGAGCTGGATGACCAGGCGGTTTGTGCTCAATCATGGAGCAGATGTACGGATTTCACAAGCGTGAATACTCTTCTTTGCCCTTTCCTGCTGAGTTTTTCTGCAGACGCGGAAGCCAGTTGGAGCGGATGGTCAGGCGAGGCAAACTTCCTCGGGGGAAGCGATGGCGGTAACGTGGCAGATGGGGTTGGTGTCAAACGCATTGCGCTGCGAACCCCAACGGAGCGTGCTGCGATGGCCGATGCACCGTGCTGCGATGGCTGATGCACCGCTGTGCGCTGATGGTCAGAAAAAGCTTCCGTGTGCCGGATGACGCAGCGAGCATCGTTTCTTAGCCCGTTCTTCTGTCCGCGAGACTGCTTCTTGCCAGAACCTCCATCCCCTTCTGCATCTCAATTCCTATTCCTGCAAAATGCCAGCAAGCAGCATCTGCGGCCTTCAGGGACGCAAGGTGACAGGCAAACCGGCCTGTGGAATCTATGTGTCAAGAGGAGGGAAGAGAGTGGTGAAGTAGGTGGTACGGGTGCTTTTGTTGGCCGTTTCGGACCGTTTCAGTCATCCGTGTGCCTTATTTCTTGCCTTATCTGAGATTTCTGCGTAACTTTGCGCACGAAATTTGGAATATATATAATAAGGTATAAGTACGATGAATATACTCGAATTGAGCGATCAGGAGATTGTCAGAAGAAATAACCTGCAGCAGTTGCGCGACCTGGGCATTGACCCTTATCCCGCTGCTGAGTATCCTGTGGATGCCTGGAGCACGGAAATCCGTGAGTCATTTGTTGACTTGCCCACCACTGTGGGAGAGGACGGAGAGGAGATTCCCGCTACCGCCACACCCGAGAACAGCCGCAATGTGAGCATTGCCGGACGTATCATGAGCAAGCGCATCATGGGCAAGGCTGGCTTTGCTGAGCTGCAGGACAGCAAGGGACGCATACAGGTGTATGTGCAGCGTGATGCTATCTGCCCCGATGAGAACAAGGATTTGTACAACATCGTGTTCAAGAAGTGCCTCGACCTGGGCGACTTCATCGGCGTGAAGGGCTATGTGTTCCGCACCAAGACCGGCGAGATAAGCGTGCATGTGACAGAGATGACTGTGCTCTCCAAGAGCCTTCGTCCACTGCCCATCGTGAAGACAGATGCCGAGGGCAATGTGTTCGACGCTTTTGACGACCCCGAGTTGCGCTACCGCCAGCGCTATGTTGACCTCATTGTCAACAACGGCGTGAAGGACACTTTCCTCAAGCGAGCTACCATCGTGCGCACTCTGCGCCGTATCCTCGATGATGCAGGATATACTGAGGTGGATACCCCTATCCTGCAGAACATCGCAGGTGGTGCCAGTGCCCGCCCCTTCATCACGCATTTCAATGCCCTCAATCAGGATATGTACATGCGTATCGCTACGGAGCTTTACCTCAAGCGCCTCATTGTGGGCGGCTTCGAGGGAGTGTATGAGATGGGCAAGAACTTCCGCAACGAGGGTATGGACAAGACTCACAATCCCGAGTTTACCTGCATGGAGCTTTATGTGAGCTACAAGGACCTCAACTGGGGAATGGGCTTCACCGAGAAGATGCTCGAGGAGATTTGTACTGCGGTCAACGGTAAGCCCGAGGTGGAGATAGACGGTAAGGTGATTTCCTTCAAGGCTCCCTTCCGCCGTCTGCCTATTCTGGATGCCATCAAGGAGAAGACCGGCTACGACCTCTATCCCATGAATGAGGATGAGATACGCGATGTGGCCAAGAAGTTGGGCATCGAGGTGGATGAGACAATGGGCAAGGGTAAGCTGATAGACGAGATTTTCGGAGAGACCTGTGAGGGTTCCTTCATCCAGCCCACCTTCATCACCGACTATCCTGTGGAGATGTCGCCTCTGACCAAGATGCACCGCTCGAAGCCCGGACTCACGGAGCGCTTCGAGTTGATGGTCAATGGCAAGGAGCTGGCAAATGCCTACAGCGAGCTCAATGACCCCATCGACCAGGAGCAGCGCTTCGTTGACCAGATGAAGCTGGCCGACAAGGGTGACGATGAGGCTATGATCATCGACCACGATTTCCTGCGTGCTCTGCAGTACGGAATGCCTCCCACCTTCGGCATCGGCATCGGTATCGACCGTCTGGTGATGCTTCTCACCGGCAAGTTTGCCATAGGCGAGGTGATGCTCTTCCCGCAGATGAAGCCTGAGGTGAAGGCTCCCCGCGACAAGGATGAACTCTTCCTGGAGAAGGGTATCCCCTCGGAGATTATCCCCATCCTGCGTAAGGCCGGCTACAATCTCGTAAGCACACTGCAGGGAGTGGCACCAGCCAAGGTTCAGCAGCAGATTATCGAAATAGTAAAGAAGTACAAACTCGACATTGAGCGTCCCTCTCAGGAGACCATCGCACAATGGACAGCATGACAGGTCAGGTAGGTGTCATCGGCGGAGGAAGCTGGGCAACAGCCATTGCCAAGATTCTGCTCGAGAGCGTTCCGCACATACATTGGTATATGCGTAATGCCGAACGAGTGGAACAGTTCAGGCATACCGGACACAATCCGGCCTACCTCTCGCAGGTGCACTTCGACATGAGCCGGGTCACTCTCACCGATGATATCAACGAGGTGGCCGATGCCTGTCAGACTCTCATCCTGGTGCTTCCCTCTCCTTTCCTCAAAGGAACGCTCGAGCATCTTCATGTCAAGCTTCGCTCCAAGTTCCTGGTAACGGCCATCAAGGGCATTGTGCCGGGCGAGAACCTCATCTGCACCGATTATCTCGGTCTGATGTATGGTGTGCCGCAGGAGCAGTTGGCGGTCATCGGTGGTCCCAGCCATGCCGAGGAAGTGGCCATGAACCACCTCACCTATCTCACTGTGGGCTGTGCCGATCTGGCTCGCGCCAGGGAGTTTGCCTCCTTGCTGCAGAACGATTACGTGCGCACCAAGGTGAGTCAGGACGTTACAGGCATCGAGTATGCCAGTGTGCTCAAGAATGTATATGCACTCGCTTCGGGCATCTGCAACGGCATGAACTACGGCGACAACTTCCAGGCAGTGCTCATGAGCAATGCCATACAGGAGATGCAGCGCTTTCTCAATGCTGCCTGTCCCATCCCCCGCAACGTGTGTGACTCTGTCTATACGGGCGATCTGCTTGTTACGGGCTATAGCCAGTTCAGCCGCAACCGCATGTTCGGCACCATGATAGGCCGGGGCTACAGCGTTCAGAGTGCCCAGGCAGAGATGCGCATGATAGCCGAGGGCTACTTCGGTGCCAAGTGCATGCAGGAGATCAACCGTCCCATGAGGGTCAACATGCCCATCCTGGACGCTGTCTATAATATCCTCTATCGCCGTGTGAGCCCGTCCATCGAGATTGGCTTGCTCAGCGAGGCGTTCCGCTAAGGGGCGTCCAGTGGTTCGTGAGAGCCGTGTGACTGGCCGTGAGCCAGTCGGTAAGGTACATAAGTAAAGATTGTAATTCAGTTAAATACACATTTAATTATGATTAAGTTAGACATCAGCAAGACGCTGATTGCCCCCGAGGACGTTACTGCCTACGAGGGTGCTGTAGCTTCTGCTCAGCAGGCATTGGAGAATGCTACTTGTGAGGGCAACGGTTTTCTGGGTTGGCTACACCTTCCCAGCCAGATTACTCCTGAGTTCCTGGAGCAGTTGCAGGCATGTGCCAACACACTGCGTGAGCACTGCGACACTGTTGTAGTAGCAGGTATCGGAGGTTCTTATCTGGGTGCACGCGCTGTCATCGAGGCTCTGGGCAACAGTTTCCAGTGGCTGGTCAACAAGGGTGAGAACCCTAATATCCTCTTCGCAGGCAACAACATCGGCGAGGACTACCTGTATGAACTCACAGAGTACCTCAAGGACCGCAAGTTCGGAGTCATCAATATCAGCAAGAGTGGCACGACCACCGAGACAGCCTTGGCTTTCCGTCTGCTCAAGAAGCAGTGTGAGGAGCAGCGTGGAGTGGATGTTGCACGCAAGGTGATAGTGGCTGTGACCGACGCTCACAAGGGTGCCGCCCGCACTACAGCCGACCGCGAGGGCTACACCTCATTCATCATCCCCGACAATGTAGGTGGCCGCTTCAGCGTACTCACTCCCGTGGGATTGCTTCCCATTGCCGTTGCAGGCTTCGATATAGCCAGCCTCGTGCAGGGTGCTGCCGATATGGAACGTGCCACTGCAGCTGATGTTCCTTTCAGCCAGAACATAAGCGCCCAGTATGCAGCAGTGCGTAACGCACTCTACAACAAGGGCAAGAAGATAGAGATACTGGTTAACTTCCAGCCCAAGCTCCATTATATGAACGAGTGGTGGAAGCAGCTCTATGGCGAGTCAGAGGGTAAGGATCTCAAGGGTATCTTCCCTGCAGCCGTTGACTTCAGCACCGACCTCCACTCTATGGGTCAGTGGATCCAGGAGGGTGAGCGCACTATCTTCGAGACAGTAGTGAGTGTGGAGCAGCCCGAGCACAAGTTGCTCTTCCCCCATGATGACGAGAACCTGGACGGTCTCAACTTCCTGGAGGGCAAGCGTGTGGATGAAGTGAACAAGATGGCAGAGCTGGGTACTCAGCTTGCACATGTGGATGGCGGTGTACCCAATATCCGTGTGAGTGTACCTCGACTGGATGCCTACAACCTGGGTCAGCTCATCTACTTCTTCGAGAAGGCTTGTGGCATCAGCGGTCTGGTGCTGGGTGTGAACCCCTTCAACCAGCCTGGTGTGGAGGCTTATAAGAAGAACATGTTCGCTCTCTTGGGCAAGCCCGGCTACGAGAAGGAGACTGAGGCCATCAAGGAGCGTCTTCAGAAGTAAATCCTCGCAGCATTGGATATTTCACAGAAACAGAAGGACGGCCAGGAGGCGAGGAACCTCAAGGCCGTTCTTTTTGATATGGACGGAGTTCTCTTCGACTCTATGCCCAACCACGTAAAGGCCTGGTGTGGGGCGGTAGAGCAGTTTGGTCTGCACATGACACCGCAAGAGGTCTATATGAATGAGGGCCGCACGGGCAGTGGCACAGTGGATATGCTGGCCATGCGCACTTGGGGCCGTAGGGCTACAGCAGAGGAGATAGAGGAAATCTATCGCGTGAAGAGCGCACTCTTCAACACTCTCCCCGAGGCAGCACCCATGCCTTACGCACGCGTATTATTAGATAATGTACGCGCGCGAGGGCTTCGCATCGTCCTTGTGACGGGCAGCGGGCAGCGCAGCTTGCTCGAGCGGTTGGAACACGCTTTCCCTGGCTGCTTCCATGCAGACCTCATGGTCACCGCCTTCGACGTGCGTCACGGCAAGCCCAATCCCGAACCCTATCTCATCGGACTGGACAAGGCGGGTGTGAAGGCCAGTGAAGCAATGGTGGTGGAGAATGCTCCTCTGGGCGTGCAGGCTGGCCATGCGGCTGGTATCTACACGCTGGCTCTCAACACCGGTCCGCTTCCCGATGCTGTCCTGTGGGACTCTGGCGCCGACTGTGTGCTTCCCAGCATGCAAGCCTTTGCCGAACAGGCTGACCGCTTCTTGGCATAGTATCGTCCCTCACAATACACTCGTGGGCGGCATACAGACATCTCTGTATGCCGCCCACGCTATTTTCCATCGTCTTTGGTAGGGCCTTTCGCCTTATGGTCAGTTGGCTCTGGATGATAAGCTTTTGTCCTAAGCCGCTGACCGATAGCCGATAAGCTGAGGAAAAAAAACACTTGGCCTTAAATCTCTGACCTGTGAACTGTCTCTCTGACCGATAAAACGGAGCGGAAGTTCCCCGCTTTTATTCGTCGTCCATCAGGCTGTCGGCAGGATTCTCATTGATGGGCGTATTGTCCTGCTCGATGGTGAAACTGCCGTTGCGGCTGATTTTGATGAGGAACGGTTGCGACATATCGCTCTCAGGATAGCTCACGCAGGTGCCGAAGGTCAGTATTCCGTCAGCATAGCCAGAGCAACGGAAACCGTCAAACATGCCATGCTGTTTGAAGTCTTCATTCAGCAGATGGCGGAAGTCATTCTTTGTAAACCAGCGGTGGAACAGGTTAGCTCCATCCTTTGTGATGGTCAGCTCGAAGATGTTATCCTTGAATTTCGTGCCGTACTGGTCGGTGACCACAGGCATTGAGTCGCATGGTTCGCGGTGGATGAGGAACATCACCTTGCTGTCCCATGCCTTTATGCTGTCGTTGAAGTCGCAACTGGCCGTGCTGTGTGTCACTGTATCCTGCTCAGCCATAGGCAGCAGATCCAGTGTCTCCTTACTTTTGTTACCCTTGCATGCGGCCATTGCCACTGCTATGAGCGCCATCATCAGGATTTGTCTCTTTCTCATATCACTTCCTTTAGTGTGTTTTGACTGTTTATCTACTCACAAAGTTAGGAAAAAAAACAATCCCCACCAACACATTCACCCACAGAAGTCACACCTCCCGGCATGTTTTTCTTTGCCTCAAAAACCGCTGTAGGGTAGGTGGCAGGAGCCTTTTGTCTTGAATACAGATTGCTAAATAGCTTTTGCTCATCTATCGCCTCCTTTTCTTCGTCAAACTCCAATGTGTGATTTAGTAGGCTGAGATTTAGTGTGGAATCCTGTGCGAACAAAATATAATGTAGCTTTATATATCTGTTATAAAAGCAAAAACGAGTACCTTTGCAACAAGAAATGGTTAATTAAACTTGGGTATAACATATGGAATGTGAGCAAATGTATGCCATCTATAGGGTGGCGAAGGCGATATACAATAAAGAGGAGCGTTTGGCAGATGGTAAAGAGATGCTTTTCCAAAAGCATGGAGTTAACAAGAACTCTTTTGCGGATTATTATAGAGCATTTCAGAAAATGCTTGATGGTGAATTGCATACGAGGAGTATTAGCTCTGCCTTGAGAGATTATTTCTTATCTCAGATTTATAAAGATTATGGTGCGGAGAAACTAAGAATCGCCTTAAAAGCGTATAGGGCTTCTATTCTGTATTATGAGGGAACGCATAATAACAGAAGAAGGGAGATTGAGTGGGATGTCTATCAAAGGTATTGTGATGTTCTTGGGGACTCTCACTCATGCGGGTCTGTTGAATAATGCAGCTTTTGTGAGACGTGATTGGTGACTTTTCACTAACTTTGCAATACTTATGAAGAGAGCATTTATCTATCTGGCACTTGTTGTGCTTGTGGTGTTTGTGGCCATTGGCGGTTTCAGGGACTGTTCCCTCAAGCACATCACAAGCGGCCGTTCTGCCGACTCTGTTCGGGTCGATAGCGCGGATGCCGTGCTGCGCCTGCGTACCCAGAGCCGTCTCTATACATCCGAATACCGCATACACAAGGTGGTGACGCATGACGACTTGATTCGGTTCCAGGGAAAGTTCTTCGGCTACTCCTATGAACAGACGTTCCACTTGGGTGACCGCAAGATAGCCATCCCCATAGATGTCACCTTCAAGGCTTATGTGGATTTCTCCTCCTTCTCTGAGCGGAATGTGGAGAAGCACGACTCCCTCATCCACATCACTTTGCCCGACCCGCGCGTCATCCTTACGTCCTCCAGTGTAGATCATGCCGGTGTGCGTCAGTACCTCAGTCTGCTGCGCAGCGGATACACCGACCGCGAGATGACAGAGCTTTCGGCGCAGGGAGTGGAGAGCATCATAGCAGGAATGGGACAGACAGATATAATAGAACGCGCGCGCGAGAGTGCCGCCCGCATCATCATACCCCTCATGGTGCAACTGGGCTATAAGCCCGACCACGTGGTGGTCACTTTCCGTAGCGGACTGGACCTCTCCGATCCTGCTGCCTATTACGACAACGACCACTCTGTGGTGCGATGGGAAGGAGGTAAGCGATGAAGACCATCCAGCGTTTCCTTCTCCGGCTCTTGCTTCTGGCCTTGCTTGTGCTGGCAGTTGTAGTGGGTGTGCGCTATCTCACCACAGGCAAGGGCATCAAGTCGCTCTTCGGCTTCTCGGTAAGCCGTCCTCTGGTGGCACAACCGACTCCTATGCGCATCCAGGCCATACGCAGCATCGGTCAGTGGGAGTTCTTGAGTATTGATGATGAGGAGATTATAGATACCGTCCGTCGTCATTGGCTCTCTTCGGATGACCAGTTGGTGCGCATCTACAGGGGCACTCTCAGGCTGGGTGTTGATTTCCGTCAGTGCAGTCCCGACTGGGCTTTGGCCTATGGTGATACTGTCAAAGTGCGCCTGCCAGAGGTACGTCTGCTCGACAACCTCTTTATTGATGAGGCTCGCGTGCGCAGTTTCTACGAGAGTGGAAAATGGAATGCCGCCGACCGCAAGGCTATGCTTCGCCGTGCCGAACAAGCCATGCGCCGCCGCTGCCTCACTCCCGAGAACATGCAGTTGGCCAGGCAAACAGCCAAAGACCAGCTTCGCCACTTCTTCCTCTCCCTTGGTTTTGCCAATGTAGTCTTTGAGGGTGAAGAGGAAGAGCAGCAGCCCCCGGCTTCGCGGTAAATCCTTTCCTTACTCCTTCTGTGCTCGCCCAAGCCCAAATGCCCTTGCCGTATTTTAAGGTAACTCAAGAGGCAGTACAAGGGAAGCCAATTAGCCAGCATGGAGATGAAGGCTCCTTCGGCACTTCCTGTGCGTCTTCAAGTCTGGATAGAAGTTGTTCGTGACCGTCCAACCCAAGGCTGGACGGTGGAAGAAGCAAGCTTACTTTGCCAATGAAGTATATATTCTCTCACCGTCCAGCCTAGGGTTGGACGGTGGATGTATGCAGTGCACCCACCTGGGAGGCTAAATGAACCCTGCACATAAGGCATCTTCTTTTCGCTCTCATATAAGGTTGCCCTCGCATTGCAAAGTATCTTAGGATAGTTTTTGGGGCTTTTTTGCTGCCGTTTATCTTGACCTCTTTCCGTGGGGCAGTATGCTCGTTGCCAATCGGCGGCTTTTGAGTCCAACGAACCATCTTGTTCCCTTCCTTTTAGCTGCGTACTGCCCAAAGAAGGCCTGCGCGCTGACTTTGCCATCGCAGTGCGCTGTGCTGGGCCATGCAGTATGATTCTCTTCGCTTTCTGCCTTTTCAGCCCTGCAGAGGCAGGACGCTTTTATTTTCCTCTCGCTCCGTTCCCCTCTCGCAGGAGCCTTTTCCTTTCTACTTTTCGGCAATCTTGCCCTCCCTTCTATTCCACATTGGTTCAAATTCGCTGTGGTTTGCATCCCGCAGACAGGTATATTGCTCCTGTTTGGCCATCATTTTGGCATTTTCATCCCAGTAGGTTGTGTAAATCCCATGTGAAAACACCTCTTTTGCCCTCAAAAGCCTCAATTAGGGGATGAAAAACGCCTTCAATTGCAATTTTTGTCCTCTAAAAGTGCGTTTTGGAGCACTTCTTTCTTCCTCAAAGACGGGTGAAGAATCCTTTCTGGGCCTTTCGATGTGCGAAAAAGGGTGTTTCATTGATGTGTTTCATTCCTATGTTACAATAAAAACAGCACAATCGTCTTTTTTAGACATAAAGTTTTGTCAGAATAGCAAAGAAACTGTCTCTGGCTCTTGCTTTACTGTCTTTTATGTTGCATAACATATTCTCCACGCCCCTGATACAGTTTCTCCACTGTTTCTTCGCCCTTATTTGTCTGATTTAGGCAGCTAAATTGTGAAAACTGCCATTATTTATGGATTGACAGGCTTTGCTTAATCCAAAAACACAGTTTCATTCATCCTCTTTAGAAGCGTAGTCAAAATGACAATTTAATGCTATTTCAC
>ERZ1026894.1029-NODE-1029-length-17908-cov-17.788327_pt1 | contig 17908 bp, 16 predicted proteins | sample MGYA00380177_ERZ1026894 | MGnify/ENA primary metagenome ERZ1026894 (study PRJEB33269, sample SAMEA4719813) | human gut metagenome | biome: human-associated habitat; feature: organic feature; material: feces | place: Cameroon | collected 2013-10 ... | reverse complement strand
TCGCCTACATCGTCTTCGCCTGGCGCGCCATCGACCGCAAGCGCATCACGCAGGAGGAAATAGAGCAGGGAGAAGCGTATTAAAATAAAGATACGAAAACGCATATCAACCGAATCCCGAAGCATTTTCCATGTTTCGGGATTTTTTATCACCAATCTTTTGTCACTAATCTTTTGTCCATCCAAATAAAAGCAGTATCTTTGCAGGCATGAAACAGGAAATCATAGATAAAATCAATCAGCTGGCAAGCCAGGATGAGCCTTTTCTCTTTGTTATTAACTATCAGGGAGACAAGGCCTTCATCCGCTTGCTATCCGATATAAATCCCGAAGAATGCCTCTTCGATTTCGAAGGAAGAGGGAACTTTTCTCATGCATGGAAAGAGACTTTGAAGGAAGAGATTTCGGAGAAAGAGACTTGGAAGAAAGAGACTTCGGAGAAAGAGATTTCGGAGACCATCTGGCAGATAGAGCCCCCACTTTACGAGGATTACGAGCGAAGCTTCAACATCGTGAAGAGCAACATCATGGCGGGCAACAGCTATCTTACGAATCTCACCTGCCGGGTTCCCGTGAGCTGCAATCTTTCATTAGAAGAAATTTTCCATCGTGCAAAAGGGAAGTATAAACTGCTGCTCAGAAGAAAGAAAACTCAAGCAGAAGATAAAGCTCATCTGAAAGAAGAGAACATAGAAGAGAATCTCACCCCCTTCGTCTGCTTTTCTCCCGAAACCTTCGTCAGAATCAAGGGCGGAAGAATCTACTCCTATCCCATGAAGGGAACCCTGGATGCATCACTCCCTAATGCCGAAAAGCAGCTGATGGAAGACCGGAAAGAGGCGGCAGAACACGCCACCATCGTAGATCTGATAAGGAACGACCTGAGCCGGGTGGCAGAAGATGTAAGGGTAGATAAATACCGTTACATCGACGTGCTGCATACCAACAAGGGCAACATCCTGCAAACCAGTTCAGAAATCAGCGGTCGCCTGCCCGAAGATTACCCGCATCATCTGGGCGAAATCCTCGATGCCCAGCTCCCAGCCGGTTCCATCACGGGCGCCCCGAAGGATAAAACCATGCAGATCATCCACGAGGCAGAAGGCTACGACCGTGGCTTCTACACGGGCATCATGGGAATCTACGACCAGGGCGAACTCAATTCCGCCGTCATGATTCGATTCGTCGAAGAAGAAGCTTCGCCTTCCAAGACAGAAAAAGGAAAGAATCCTGAAGTAAGCCGAGAATTGTATTTCAAGGCAGGTGGCGGTATCACCTCGAAGAGCGATTGCCGGAAGGAATACGAGGAAGTGATTCAGAAAATCTATCTTCCGTTTTAAACTCGCCTTTCATTCCCCCCAAAAAAATTACACGATTTAAAAAAAATATGAAACAGCAATTTGTAGAAACAATAAAAATCAAGAACGGCAAGGCGCTGGCCCTGCCCTACCATCAGGCAAGAATGGAGAGAACCATCCGCAGGTTCTTTCCATCCTTTCCATCCCTCGCATCTGAAGAAATAAAACTCTCATCCCTCATTTCCCCAAAAGAGGAAATGAACCTTTACAAGGCACGAGTGGTTTATGGTGCCCAGGGCGTGGAAGCCATCGAATACGCCCCCTACAAGATGAAGGAGATTCATTCCCTCAAGGTGGTAGAGGATAACAATATCGACTACACCTACAAGAGCACCGACCGAAGTGCGCTCAACGCCCTGGCAGCCCAGAAAGGCGATTGCGATGAAATCATCATCATAAAAAACGGCTTGATTACAGACACCTCCTTCACCAACCTCGCCCTCTTTGATGGCAACAGATGGCTCACCCCCAAGCATCCCCTGCTCCATGGAACCAAGCGAGCCCAGCTCCTGGAAGCCGGCATCATCGAGGAAGCCGACCTCACACCAGAAGACCTCAGAAAGGCGGAAAAAGTGAGCCTCTTCAACGCCATGATTGATTTCGGAGAGCGGGAAGTAACCGAAATTTTCCTACAGGATTCAGCCGATTAAGTTGATAAAACTCACCATTAAAAAAGTCCCACAGATTCCACAGATTTACACAGATTCATTCTTGCCATAATCGGGAGAAGGATTCCCCCCAAATATCCAAACAAAAAATCTGTGTTAATCTGTGAAATCGTAGCGTTTCCCGTACCCAGCATCGTAATTTGATTCGTTATCTTATCCATAATCTTATCCATTGTCTATTTGATTCACGCCCACAAAACTACTCATTTTTTGATAAACCACCAAGAAAAAGCCCCAAAATCTTTGCTTATTCCAAATAATAATCTTAACTTTGCGGCATCAAACAAAAAATGGTTTCGATTATGGCAAAAATAGAAAGAATAGAAAGACAAAAGCGAATCTATCGCAAACGCATCCCTTACGGAATGCAGAACTTTGAAGATGTAATGGAAAGAGATTGTTACTATGTTGACAAGACCCCATTCATTGAGAAAATAGAAGAATCTAACATGTATTTCTTCTTCATTCGCCCTCGCCGATTTGGCAAGAGCCTTACCCTCTCCATGCTCGAAAACTATTACGACATCAACAAGAAGGATAAGTTTGAAAGCCTCTTCGGCAAGCTTTACATCGGAGAGAATCCTACCCCCGAACGCAACAGCTATCTCATCCTTCACCTGAATTTTGCCATGATTTCAGCAGGATTGGATAATTATAAAAAAGGACTTGATGCCCATTGCAACAACAAGTTCAATTCCTTCTGCAACAGATACGCCAACCTTTTGCCACCAGGCATAAAGCAAGAGATGAACCAGAAGGAAGACGCCGTTGCCCAATTGGGATTTCTCTGCGACCAATGTGCAGAAGCAGGCCTGAAGATTTACCTCTTCATCGACGAGTACGACCATTTTACCAATCAGATTCTTGCCCACAAGGAGCATGAAAAACGATACCGCGAGCAGACTCACGGCGAGGGATATTTGCGCCATTTCTTCGACACCATCAAGGGAGCCGCCGGAGATTCACTGGGCAGAGTTTTCGTTACAGGAGTAAGTCCCGTAACAATGGACGATCTGACCAGCGGTTTCAACATCGGCACCAACTATTCCCTATCACCGGAATTCAACGAAATGGTGGGATTCACCGAGGAGGAAGTGCGCCAGATGCTGGCCTATTACGCTAGCGTGCTGCCATTCCGCCATAGCGTGGATGAACTGATAGAAGTGATGAAGCCATGGTATGACAACTATTGCTTCGCCATCAAAAGATACGGCAAGACAACCATGTACAACTCTGTAATGGTACTCAATTTTGTGGACAATTATATCCGCAACGATTACGATATTCCTGATAGCATGTTGGAAACCAACATCCGCATCGACTACGACAAGATACGCATGCTCATCCGCCACGACAGGGAGTTTGCCCACGATGCCAGCATCATACAGGATATCGTGACCAAGGGATTCACCACGGGAACCCTGATGGAGAATTTCCCAGCCGAGCGCATCAACGATCCAGATAATTTCCTGAGTCTGCTCTTTTATTTCGGCATGGTAACGATAGACGGCACCTACCAGGGCAACACCCGCTTCGTGGTTCCCAACGAGGTGGTGCGCGACCAGATGTACACCTATCTGCTGGATACCTACAAGGAGAACGACCTCACCTTTGAGCAATACGACAAGACCCAGCTGGAGAGCAAACTGGCTTACGAAGGCGCATTCAAGCCCTACTTTGCCTACATAGCCGATTGCCTGAAGCGCTTCTCCTCCCAGCGTGACAAGCAGAAGGGCGAGGCTTACGTTCATGGCTTCACCCTGGCGATGGCGAGCCAATGTAAGTTCTACCGTCCTATCTCAGAACTCGACAACGACGGCGGTTATGCCGACATCTTCCTGCTGCCCCTTTGCGACATTTATAAGGACATGGAAGACTCCTACATTGTGGAACTGAAGTATTGCAAGTCGGGCACCAGCGATGAGCAGTTGAATCATCTCTTCGAGGAAGCCTCAGCCCAGATAAGGCGCTACGCCGATAGCGACATCGTGCGCGAATCCGTGAAGACCACGAAGCTTCATCAGCTCGTTGTGATTTACCGGGGAGCAGAAATGGCAATGTGCGAGGAAGTGGAATAAAGTGAAATAAAAGACATACAGAGAGAAAGGGCAAAAGCATTTACCCGATAGATAGGATAATGCTTTTGCCCTTTTATCGTTAACGGATAATGTATTTTAAGACGCCGATAGTAGCAATCTTGGCTTCATTATCTTCTGGAATTTCTATGGTCTGGAAGCCATCTTTGTTGAGCGGCTGCAGTTCTATCTTTGAATGAACTTCCACCCCTTCTTCATTCACAGTTTTCTCACTATGAAACTTTTTGATGGTATATTTTCCACCATACTCCTCGTAATATTCATTCACCTGCGAGAGTACGATTTCTCCTTCTCTCGAACCTCCATGATAACGCTCAAACACGCATAAGTCTCCATCCTTAATTTTCGGCAGCATAGAGTTGCCTTTGGCGTGAATCACAAACATTTCCCTATTCGGAGTGAATGGTAACGAGAATACATCCACCCATCCTTCCGCCTCGGGTTCCTCATATTTATCGAAGTAGCCGCAGGCTGCCTGAATGGAATACAGAGGGAGGAAACGGGTGAAGCGGTCGGAAGGAGAGATGGCATGAAGAATTGCAGTATTCGAACTGTTCTTTTTCTTCACCTCATCAAACATGTCTTGCATCATTTTCCAACTATCTGTACTACCAGGCTGATAGGCATATTCTTCATTATTATTATAATACCATGTGCCATTAGCTGTTATTACAATACCGCCAACATAATTTATTTTGCCTTCAGCCAAGTTGTTCAACATTGAAAGACGCTTCTGCAAAGCCTCAGCCTTGTTTTTCGTATCTTTAGATGCAGCCGTCTGCCCTCCTTTGGTATCAAAGATACCGATAGTACCATCCTTCTTTTTGAAAATCCAGTCGGGATAGAAAAGTGCTTCTTCGTTGCGCTCTTCGCTGAAATAACGAATGGCAAGCCAATCCTTACCGCTATCTCCATTCTTAAACCACCATTCTATACCATCCTGCCCCTCAAGATACTTGTAAAAACTCTCTTCCGTTTTTCTGCCAGTATAGTCTTGCCCCAAGAAGAAAGGATGCAACAGACATTTCTGCTCCGTCAACTCATCATGTTCTTCTGTATAAGAATACATCTTCTTCAAGACAAAAGGAACACTCTGCCGTTTTCGGTTTTCCTCTCTGCGCTTACGTAATTGTTCTTCGAGCAAAGGATGGTATGCCTTAAGCGTTTCTGTGATAAGACGTCTGAATATACTTGAAGCTGAACCGTTTAATGCGTCATACAAGAAAATACGATACCATTTATCTTCGTCTTCATTCTTCAGAGCATAATACTTGAACCACAAGCGTATGGCACTTTTCAAAGTTGGTACAGAACGCACGATGTTTCCTACCTTGCAATCATTATCTGATTGCGAACGCAGGATTTCCACCAAAGTGAAAGTAAAGAGTTTCTGCACATCACTCCTACTCCACTCACGCTCTACCCCTTTAGCTTCCTTGAGGTTGATTCCAATATTTTCGTAATCATAGAATTGAGCATCTGAAACTATCTCATGCGCCAAATTTCCCTTCAAGTTGAGTCCTTTAGTTTCTAGTTTTCTTTTTACAACATCATCAAACACATCCTCATCAGTAATGCCGAAATAGCGATTGAATGTATCAAACAAACATTGTTGGAATTCACCCGATTTACCCAAATCTCCATAATCTACACGCGACAGCATATCTGTCTTCAGATTCGGGTCGATGATGTAATCTTCCCCCTTTTTGTTGTAAGAGATAAGCGTTTTTGGCTTGTTGCCCATTCCGCCATAATCAGCCTCTGTTACAGCTTTGCGCGAGAAGTTGGTATAAAGATAACCATTACGGAAAACCTTAGACACTTCTTCGTGCATGATTGGAACACGGAGAATTCTACCGATGGTCTGAGTACTGAAAATTTCAGATTTAATATCACGAAACATGACCAGAACCTGAGCACGGGGACAATCCCAACCTGTACCGGCTGCAGTTTTAAACAGAAGGTATTCGTATTCGCTATCATTCCGTTCCAGCCCCTCAGGCTTAGCCTTACCAGTAAACCAGGATGCAATTCTGTTTGCCTTTACCCCCTGCGAGATAAGATATTCTTTCGTAATCTCTTCCTTGGTAGGCTGCCCCTGTTCTATCAAGGTTTCATCATCATTTGGCAACTGAATGATAACTAGCGGATTCACATTTTTGCCGAAGGCCTCAATCTCCGCTTTAAGTTCCCTGCGCTTTTCGATAGCAAGTTTCAGCAGGACATGATCTTCATCTTCGCCTTGATATTTATCCAAATCCTCTTTCGTCTGGGTAATGATGCTCTCCTTGATCAACCCTTGTGCTACCACATCTTCATGCTTTATTACCACATTCGAGTCATAATCTGCAGCTTTTGCCATCACTTCAGGAGGCGGAGTAGCAGAGACATGAATGCAGATTTTCGGGTCGAGTTTGCTAATCACGTCACGATTAGCTGCTTCGGTTACATTCAGATGGCACTCGTCGATTATAAATACTATTTCCACGCCGTTGGCATGGGTATTCTCTACAAAATCCTCGAAGTATACTCTACTCTCATGTCGCTCATCTGGATTTTCCGGTCGTCTGTATATACGGTTTCCGGCTTTCTCGCTCACCAGTTTTTGCCAGTTAATGAAAAGCACATCGTTTTTCAGCAGAGCCCCAAGGCTAAAATCTTCTATCGTCAACAATCGACCATGCTTACTCGTAGGGAAGTAGACATCAAACTTATGCTTGCTCTGCATGGCGAGGTCGTCTGAGAATGTGATCCATACATAAGCCACCTCTCTATCCCAATCTGGCTGTTCTGCCATCTCGCAAATCATCTTCTGAGTCATATAAGTCTTACCGCTTCCTGTAGGAGCTTTCAGAACAACAGGAATCTGGCGATCTCTATGTCCCCATAATCGCTTTATATTAGCCACCAGTTTATCAACGGCTTCTATCTGAAAAGGTATCTGTTCCATACTTTCTTAAGCATTTAAAGATTTGTAAATATCGAGGATTGGCTGAGGAATGCTCTTCAGATTTACCCCAGAAAGATATTCGAAATAGGAATCGAAAGAACCTACGTCGCCCCAACTGAAAATATATACATTCTTCACGCCCTGAAGCAGCTCTACTTCATGAACAAATTCGTTGAAATATTTCGGGCGATAATCTTCTTTGAAATAGATTGCCGTCCATACCTCATGATTTTTGTCCTTGAATATCTGATAGCTATCAGTTTTCTTCATTTCGTAAAGCGTATTCTCAGCCAAGGCCAGCAGGCATCCAGCCTTTTGGGCAAGGATTGTCTTGTCATGGTCTGTAGCCTGATTAGCCGTACTTGTTCCTACGAAAGAAGTGCGATAGTACTTGAGAGAATTGCCGAGAGGTGGGACATCAGCATTCATTTTATGAGTTCCTTCCAACACTAGGGCATCTTCTTTTATTAAAGTCTTAAACGACTCATAATTATTTTCGTTATCTAATTGTATTTCTCTAATCTGAGACAACAAGTCTTCGGATTTCAAAATATTCTTTGTTGTAAGTTTTATGCGACACAACTCTTCCGTCAAATTATTGTGAGCTACATAGCCTTTTATTGCAGCAGAAACTCGCGGATAAGTAAAAGAAGAACACACTTTATCCTCATCATCGTTAGATTGACACAAGATACATTGTCTAGTTCCACCATCTTCTTCATTCAATTGCATAACAGCCTGTAACGTAGTACCAGTACCAGCAAAGAAATCCATGACGCAAATGTTTTTATCTTCATAGAATCCCATTTTTACCAAATATTTTATTAAGGAAAGTGGCTTTGCATAATCGAAACTTCCCACCAAACCTATACTACGCAATTCCTTCTTTGCATCCTCATTTGTTCCAACTCCTACTTGAGAATCTATTATGTTAGAGGGTATTTTATACGACTTATTAGCCTTCTGATAACGTATAGAAAACAACTTACTTTTAATCAAACAATATGTACCATTCCCTATTTCGTTCATCAAATTATTCTGCCCCCATTTAAAATGACCTGAAGCTCTAAACTTTTTGGCATTCAAACCATTCTTTACCACCACCTCATCCAACAATTTTATTTTTTTGTCATCAGATGCAGAATACACACCATCGGCTATGTTGAAATGTACAGAACCTATAGGAAACTCTAAAGTACCAATAGGATTACCTGCATTCAACAAAGGGGCATCATCTCCATCCACATAACCCTGAACAAACTGCCGTTTAGGAAGAGGTCTTGATGTATAACATAAGACATACTCTAATTTTCGTCTTACTTTATTCGACAAAGAAGGTGGCGTATCCGTTCTTTTCCATAAAAAGACAGCTGCAAAATTTGTTGAGTCGAAAATTTGATCACATAATTCTCGTAACTTTGAAAACTCATTATCATCTATAGAAATAAAAATAACTCCCCTATCAGATAAAAGACTTTTTGCCAACTTTAAGCGTTTAGCCATAAACGAAAGCCAAGAACTATGCCTTAGCGGATGGTTTGAAGGAACTTTTGCCCCATCAGGATATTTATCAAGGAATCTCTTATCCTTATACGTAAACCCATCACTACCCGTATTATAAGGAGGATCAATATAAATTACATCTACCTTACCTTGATGCGTATAATTAAGGCAAGTAAGAGCATGATAATTATCACCTTCTATGAGTATATGAGTAGGTTTTCCATCATCTGTCGTGATGGAAAGTTCTGGTACTTCCTCAAGAATCGGAATAGCATTTTCTCCCCCAGTTTCAAAAGCTTCAGGCACATCTATCCAATGAAGTCCAAAACGGTTATCTTGCTTCAGCTGAGCATTAAGATAAGCCACTTCACCCTCCAAATCTTTTATTTTCCGATGTAGTTCATCAATATTGTCTGCCATATTCTGATAGTTATTAATAGCTGCATCCAACTATCATCAGGCTACTCACAAAAAGACACAAAAGAAGGGTGTGAACGATTCTTAAGGTCTTCCGTGGCAAGCGTAGGAAAGTCTGAACCACCGTCAAATATAAGAATGCTCACACCCTATATCGGGCATGAACATTGACTCTACATATTTGACGAGAGGCTCACCTATGCTTACCACAGATGAAGCCAACCATTATTGGTGCGGTCATATATTCAGAAAGAAAGTTTCCTACGCTTTTTCCGGAAGACCACAATAATAGTCAATGCTTTGTTTTTACTAAAATGTCTGGAAGCGGCTCATGCCGAATCCATGCGCAAAGGTACGAAGAAACCGGCAAAAAACAAAATGAAATGGGATTTATTTTCATTTTTATAACTCATTAGCTGGTTTAAGAAAAGCCTTTATGCTACTTTTAAACAGCATTTCGCCAACAAAAAACCTCTTTAAAATAGGAAAAAATACGGAAAACACGGCTTTTAATATTAAATAACGTGAATTTTTCACGAAATACAAATTTTCATTTTGCACTTCTGCTTTTTTATCGTATATTTGCACCAAAATAAAAAAGAATAGCTATGATACAGGAATTTCAAATACAAAACTTCTTCAGCATCAGGGAAAGGCAAACACTAAGCTTCCTTCCTACTAATGATGACAAGATGAGAAGCCAATACCTATACGAAGTGGCAGAAGGTGTTGAGCTCCTCAAGATTGGTATCGTGTATGGTAGCAACGCCAGCGGCAAAACCACCCTGCTCGATGCCCTCGCATTCTTCCGCCGCACCATGCTCGACAAGCCGGAAAACAAGAATATGGGAATGGGGTACGTTCCTTTCCTTCTGGATAATCACAGCCGCAAGGAACACTCCTCGATGCAGATGACCTTCTGGCTCAACCGGGAAAAATACGTCCTAAGCCTAGAATTCGACGAAAAGCGAATCTACGAGGAGATGCTGATGGTTTATACAAGCTCACGCCCTACCAAGCTATACAGCCGCAGCTACCAGCAGGAAACAGACCACTCGGAAGTTACCTTTGGCAGCAAATCGGGCATCAACAAAGCCACCCAGCGAGCCATCGCCGGCAATACTACCAATAACTGTACGGTTATGGCAGCCTTCGGACAATCGAACGCAACCACATCACGGCTGAATGTTGTGGCAGAATTCTTCTATTCGGGAATGCGAGATACGCTGAGCCCGCGCGACTCCCTTACCTTTAATGTGAAAGACGAATTACGCCATGACAAGGAGAACAAGAAGAAGCGCTTCCTACTACAGATGCTGAAAGCGAGCGACTTCAACATCACCGACCTTTCGCTAGATGAGAGCGAAGAGAGCATCACTCCGGAAATGGAGAAAACCATCAAGAGTGCTCCCATCCCAGAGGAAGCAAAGGTAGAAATGCTTCGCCGTGGCACGCTTAAGCATGATGAAATTCTCTTTCAGCATACGGGCGACGGCGGCGAATATACTTTACACGAGCGTCTGGAATCGGCAGGTACCCACAGATTTCTGGGCATGTCGGTAGTGCTTTACTATGTGCTCCACCACAACAACTTCATCCCTATCGACGAGGTGGAAACGAGCATCCATTACGAGCTTCTCTCCTACTTCATCAAGTTGTTTCTTGCCAACAGCGAGGGTTCTAGCCAGCTGCTCATGACTACTCACGACATCAATCTGCTGAACGAAGACTACATCCGCCGGGATGTGGTATGGTTTACAGACAAGAGCCGTGAAGGCGCCACCCAGCTGAAGCGTCTCAGTTCGCTGGGTCTGCACAAGACGATGAGTCCATATAATGCCTACAAGCAAGGCAAGCTGGTGGATTTACCATTCCTTGGAAGTATTTATCTAGATAAGGAGGATTAGAATATGGCAGTAAAGAAAAGTATAGCTATCATAGGTGAGGGCGAGACGGAGTGGTTCTACTTTGACTCGCTCCGCATCGCCTGCCGCTACCCCTTTAAGGTAGCGCCCGATTTTCCACAACATTCCGATATTCCTCACATGGCAAAATTGGCAGAATCGTATGTAAAATGCGAAACTGACTATGTAATCTGCCTTGTTGATATGGATCGCCTGTTGCAGAATCCAAAAGAAATGGAAACTTACTCCAAGATACGCAAGAAGAGCAGCCGTAAAATCATGTGGGTGGAGACCAATCCATGCACGGAATTCTGGTTTCTGCTACATTTCCTGCCTCAACTATCCGTGAAGCATTACGACAGCTACGAGCAGCTTATTCCTGAGCTTCAGCGCTACATGCCTGGCTACGAAAAGACCGTAAGATATTTCCGCAAGAACAAGCTTTACAACTATCTCACGGAAAACGGCGATCTTCAGCGGGCTCTAAGTTACGCCAAGGAACTCTCCCGGCTAAGCGAGACTACGCCAGAAGATAAGATTGCCTATACCCAGATGCATCAGGTATTCGAGTTGTTAGCATCGATGAATCATGATGAAACCTGCAAGGAAAGCGTCATACCGAATGAACAAATCCCAATCGGAGACAACCAGCAAGAGATTATCAATTTTATCGTCAATAGCGGAAAAACAGATTTGAAATCCATTTCTAAAGCCACAGGCCTCAAAGTTTCAAGAACACGAGATTATCTCGAAATGCTCGTTGCCAAAGGACTGATAGAAGTGGAGGGAGAGTATAACAAAAAAATATTTAAAATAAAAGGAATTCCTAATATATGACAACAGACCAAAAAGAAAAATGTCGCAAGGCATATTACCATTCTGATATCGAGCCTACACTAGACCGACTCAATCAGATAAAGGAAATAGTCTCTAATTTTGAAAAGGATGGAGCAAATCGCCTTACCTGTGCCCTGGAAATGAAGCATAAGGATCTAGACGAAATAGAACAACTCTCTGCGTTTATAGCCCAGGCACGTGACAAGATGGAAAAAGAACTGGAACGACTGAAAAAGTTTGAACCCGCTTTCAACAATCAATTTGCCACGGACCATAATAACTACTACAATTCTGTGAGCGAAGTTCTAAGACATATCAGAAGCCACTTATCTCCTCTGAAAATCATCCTCAAGAAATTCTGCCCGAGAAAGCATCCTTCGGTTGCAGAATGCGAAATGTATAATATTCCGCCCAAATCGGTAATCGATGCTTCATTACTTGGAGATGAAATATACCAGCCAGATTTGTTTGAACTGGAAAGCTTTCCGCCAGCAGTACAGGGGCTGTATAACGAGATGATTAAATTCTTCAAGGCAGAAAAGGAATGTATGGATATCTGTGCAGAAATTCTACAAGAAGAACTGGCTATACGCAAGGATCCTATTAAGAGTAAATGCATATTGGATAAATACAGACAGAATGCATACAAACGTATGGAAAATGCGATTATGCTCATCTCTGAAGATACGATAGAGTATCTCAAAGCAACAACTCCCGCTTACCAGGCGTACCAGCACTATGCTTCGGAGGAAGGATTTGCACAAGGAGAATTCCATAAGCAGAACTGCGCTTCTATGGATCATCTCTGCCTTATCGAAGCTGTGACAGAAACTGAGGATATTACCATCAAAGAGAAGGTGCTTTGGGGCAACAACCCGAAAACCATAAAGAAAATCAGATATGTAATAAGCCACTTCGACGAACTGCTACCAGCAGATTTCAAGCATAAGCTGATGGGAATGTATGAATATATTTTCAGCCAATGGGCTTTGCCTGATAATGTGAAGCAGGCAGTAGAATACTTCATCGAGCACTACAACGGAATCTACAAACCCGTAAAATATGCCGCAGTAAGCAAGCATAGTATAGAATACGACAAGAGTTCTGATATCGTAAAAAGTTTCTCATCCGGTATCAATGTGCTATTTGCAAATAGCAATAATGCAGAACTGATGGATTTTAGTGCTTAAAAAAGTAGATTTAATTGGGAGTGGAATGGTTCAAAACATACAAAAAGTGTATTAGCTCGCATAGCTGATACACTTTTTTTTGTGATTTATTGCCTTGACTATCTACTTTTTATGAATACTAGATTAACTTTTTGTGAAAAGTAGATTATCAGCAGCCGATCTATCTACTTTTTGTTTTTTTAAAATCTACTTTGCTATCAATCAATCTACTTTTTAACTTAACCTAACATTCAAACCACAAAAATTATCAACTTTTTTCATCAATCTAGTATCTACTTTTTTTCTTGTCTATCTCTCAAAAAATACCGACCTTTGCAGCACCAAACCACATCAGGCATGGGCAAGCGAAGACCGAAGCCTGTTTCGATTTTGACTGATGCAGAATGGAGGCCCCCTCTCATCGAAACGGAGGGCATAGCCGGAAAGACTATAATTATGTCTAATCATAATTTCTACCCCAACACAGAGTTGGGAATCGACCTCAAGTTGATAACCCGCAAGCCTGGACGCCTGGGCATAGGCGAGTATCTGGACGGAGCCATCACGCACGACGGCGAAGACCACTTCACATTCGTGCAGAACGACTCCGAGAAGAAGACGGATAAGGTGGTGCAGAGAAATCCGCACGTGTATGAAGGTACATACATCAACGTGAACCGCAAAAACGACGGTACACTCTATCCAACCTTCAACCGACCTCAGTTCACGGAGAAGTTCACCTTCCAGAACTTCTGCCTGCTGGCAGCCAAGGAGCTGTGTGAGATAGGTGGTCAGGGATAGATAATCTCTCAAATCTCAGTCTCAGTTAGGAAAAAAGTCACAATCCAACCCTTTACCCGCTTTTAAAGCGTTTATAACTTATTGATAATTAATTAGTTATATATACAATATAAAGGGATGGATAGCACATTTAAAACAACTGAGAGACTGAGACTGAGATTTTTGACCAGCCAACGACAAGTAATATTTTAATTTAATTCTCTAGAAAGCAATGAGTTACAATATTTTCAGCAGCACCGCTCCGGCGATGCCCAAACCCAGCAAAGGCACGGAATTCGTGAAATTAGCCATCTCGCAGGCGTCAAAAGACATGCGAGAAGTGCTCATTCCGATGGCAATTCCGGCCTTGGCAGCCCATCTCACGGGCGTAAGATTCATGTATTCCGACAACAAATTCTATGAAATGTGCGGTCAGATGGGACATTTGATAGGCCCTTCGGGTATCGGAAAGGCACAATTAGGTCATCTTGTAGAGGCCATCATGCGCACTTTTCGCAAACATGATGAGACTGAGTTCAAGAAACTGGTGGATTGGCAGCGACAGATGAAGACCAAGGGTGCCAACAAGGAAAAACCCGAGCGCCCTGACGTGAGTTTCTGGTTTCCGCCTGCCGACGTAACCAACCCAGCCTTCATACAGAATGCCATGGCATGCGAGAAACTGGGCGAGAGAACCCAATACATCAACCTGCCCGAGGTGGAGATGGCGGATAGAATCTGCGGTGGCCACAAGCAGGTGAGCCAGATGGTGAGAAACATCTTCGACTGCCAGAGAGCGGGTGCCTTGCGTGCCACGGCTGATGGCGTAACGGGCAATCCCGTGCTCAGGGTGAACCTCACCTTCACTTCTACCCCCGAAGCAGCCCGCCTGTTCTACAAGAAAGACATCACCAATGGTTTCTTCGGGCGCATCCCCTTTGCCTACAAGGCTCGTGGCGAGCGTAGCGGCAGGATTCCACGACAGGGTTCGTATGATGAGGATTTCCTGAAAAAGCTAGACAGCTATCTGCTGCGCCTGGACAACTGCAAGGGTACCTTTGTGGTGAAACAGCTCAACAAGGTGGCCGACCAGCTGGCTGAAGAAATGGCTAGGCTTGCCGACCTTGCCGATGATGATACTCTCTGGGAACTATCCCACCGCAGCATCTTTTCGGCATGGAAGAAGGGGGCTGTGCTCTGGATTCTGAACGACCAGACGTGGACGCGCTCCATCGGCGAGTTCGTAGTATGGTTCTGCTATTACGACCTGTGGTCGAAGGTGAAGGTGTTTGGCGACATGTTCAAGGGATACGATGCTCAGGAAGAAGAGGTACAGAGAAGTGGTCCTAAGAACATGCTCGACAGCCTTGAGCATTCTTTCAACGAGCAGCAGCTGGAAGCGCTCCGCCTGAGCCTTGGAAAGAGTAAGGAGGGCACCAAGCACCAAATCGACGTATGGAAGAACCGCAAGTTCATCACCTATTGCAACCAGACGGGGCTTTACACGAAGACGCAGGAGTATCTAACGGGGTCGCCGGGAGCTAAGGTTAAGAGTAAGGAAAAATGAGATTAAATTGGAGAAATATAAATTTTTGAAAATGAAATTTTATGGAGAAATATGAGATTCAGAAGCTGCGCGACTTGCCGATAGAGGGGGTTGCGCAGCAGATGGGGATGGTGGTGAAGCGGCACAAAGCGCTCTGCCCCTTTCATGACGACCACCACGCCAGCCTCTCGTTCAACACGAGGAGGAACAGCTGCCGCTGCTATGTTTGCATGGGGGATTCCGTAGGCACCATCGACCTGGTGATGAAATACCTGGGGAAGGATTTCCTCTCGGCCTGCCGATGGCTTGCGGAGGTGAATGGGGTTTATCTGGAAGATTCGCATCCGAAGGTGGTTTCTTCTTCACCCATCTCTCTATCCTCTTCCTCTTCGGAAACATCTTCCGAAACTTCTTCGAAGGCATCTCCGAAGGCATCACTATCCTCCTCCTTCGATGCCGGGAAGTATGCGAGATTCTTTGAGCATCCCTGGCTCAACGGGGCGGCTAGGAGATTCCTTTTCGATGAAAGAAGGATTGATGAGAGAGTGGCGAGATGGTGCAGATTGACTTCGTGGACGGATAGAAAGGGCGTGAACTGGCTGCAGATTCCCTACTTCGACATGGAGGGGAACCTGATCGGGATTCAAAACAGAAATCTGGATTACAAGAAGATGCCCACGGAGGCGAAGGGGCTTGCTGCTGACAAATCGCCCACAGATTTCACAGATGACACAGATGATACAGGTTTCACAGATGACACAGGCTTCACAGATGACACAGATGCTCCTTCACACGGGGTGGAAGGTTCACATCAGACGGAGCCGACAGCTCCCCGCTTCCGCTTCCCTTATGGTGCCCGATGCAGCATCTATAATCTTCCTGTGGTGAAGATGCTGAAGCCGGGCGAGAAGCTTTTCATCACCGAAGGGTGCAGCGACTGCTGGGCGATGCTCTCTGCCGGGCACAAGGCGATAGCCATCCCTTCTGCTACGCTGCTGAAGCCGGAAGATAAGAAATGGCTGGCGGAAATAGGAGAAAAGCTCCACACGGAGTGGCACATGTTTCCCGACAGGGATGCGCCAGGCGAAAGCCTCTTCATGCAGCTCAAGGAGATTCTGCCCCAGCTGGTGCACCACCAGTTGCCACCAGAGTGCAAGGACTTCAGCGAATATTATCTGAAAGAGAAAAAATAGAGTTTAGTAATTCCTTAAGCAAATAGAAGGATTATGATAAATTGAAGGATTATGATGATAGAAGATTTCAAGATTCGTACGTACACCAAGAAGGAACTTGCCTTGATGTACTTTCCCGAGAGTTACCCTCGCACAGCTGTCAACCATCTGATGGTCTGGATTCGCCGCTGCACCCCGCTATGGGAGGAGCTGCAGATGATGGGATACTGCAAGACGAGCAAATCGTTTTCGCCCAAGCAGGTGAAGGCTATCGTGGAGTATCTGGGGGAACCGGGATAGGGTTTAAAGTTGATAGTTTAAAGTTGATAGTTTAGACTTGGTACTTTAATATAAGCAAGCCCCAAGCGCCACCCAATTGGTTACTGGCGTTTGGGGCTCATTTATGACATTCAGGAAGCTTCAGATACTTCTCTTTTCTCCAATTCTTCAAGAAGGTCTTCAAGCACATATTGATCGCTCATGAGTTGCAACCCCGTATTGGAATCAGACAACAGCTGGGCAGTTCTTGAAGAATAATAGATATCAAGAGCTTGCTCTGGAGTAATATTCTTCTTCTTTGCCAATAACATCACGATACGGCTTTGTTTACGCCAAAGTACAGAGTCTCTCATAATTTCTGAATTTGATAGGATGAAACGAATTGAAGGTATTTGTCGATAATTTGCTGATTGCGAATACAGATTTGATGGTTCACTTGCTTATACACCAACTGTCCCAATGCCTGTTCCGCAGTAATTCTGCCATTTTCGAAATCCTCTACTGTGTCGATTACATTATCATTGGCTACACCACCCTCAACCAGGTCATATTGTTTTTGCAAATTACCTCCTCTTCTACAATCCACAACATATTGAAGCCACTCTATATTATATTCTTCAAATCTTTTAATACGAAAATCTGACTGATTAAACAAATCTTCGTTCAATTCAAACATATTGACGATTGGCTGAAAGGCAGGTCCTTTTCTGATAGCAATAACCTTAGACCATTTTTCAGCTTGCGACTTAATACCAGTTAAATAGAACCCTTGCCCGAAATCAACTTTAGTACGCCCTTTACTGATTTCAGGATATTCTATTTTCATGTATGATCCATGGAATAATTTCATTGTGCCATCTCCCAGTTTTTGAGTGTTTCAACCGTAGTTCTTGCAACCCAATCTGAACTTTGGGTATGTAATTCCTCATAATATGGCAAAAGGAAATTATGGATGAGACCTTGCTTCTTCAAACGCATATACATGTTTTTAGAAGGAACATTCATCATTTTTGCTCCCTTCTCTATTGCCATGATAGCTAGATGTATATTGTTATAACCTACTTGTTCCATACGCTTATTTTTTATACCGAGGCTTATGCCTCCTATTTTTTAGGCAAATATAATCAATTATCTCGATATAAGGTCATTACTTAGGCTGATTTTATATTTTTTTAAAAAATGTGCCGCCATCGCACGGCATCAGCCACCATCGCACAACTGATGGTGGCT
>ERZ1026894.1025-NODE-1025-length-17924-cov-25.071744_pt1 | contig 17924 bp, 11 predicted proteins | sample MGYA00380177_ERZ1026894 | MGnify/ENA primary metagenome ERZ1026894 (study PRJEB33269, sample SAMEA4719813) | human gut metagenome | biome: human-associated habitat; feature: organic feature; material: feces | place: Cameroon | collected 2013-10 ... | reverse complement strand
CAATAAATATTTTCCAATTATTTGGAAAGCAACATAGAAGTAAAAAGGTAAAAAAAGGTAAAAAAAAGCTCCAAAAAGGGAAAATATAAAAGCGCATCAACATTTATTTTGCTGATGCGCTTTTCTTATTTAGTATTCAATAATTGAATAACAGAAATATTCATTATCTATTATTCATGATTAATTCATCATTACTCCACTACAATAGGCTTGTACTTAGGAACCAAAGCCTTCATGATACACCAACCAATGAGGTAAGCCACACTACAGATGCAGAATACAATCATGTAAGCACCTGGTTTACCATCGAAGCCCATGAAACTGAAAGCAGCACCCTGACCTTCTGCGTATGTAAAGAGCATACCAGAACCCTTGTTGATAAGGAACGAACCGATACCACCAGCCATAGCACCAATACCAGTGATGGTAGCAACTGTTGACTTAGGGAACATATCACCGATGGTAGAATACAGGTTGGCAGACCAAGCCTGATGACCCGCACCGAGCAAACCGATGATGATAGCAGGCCACCATGCGCTGTACTCACCCATAGGCTGAGCTATCAAACCGAGCAATGGGAAGCAAGCAAAAATCAACATGGCACGCATACGACCGATATAAGGATTCATACCCTTCTTATCAACAAAGTAAGTTGGCAAGTAACCACCACCAATACTCAATACCGTAACAATAGCATAAAGAGTAAAGATGAGGGCAATACCCATACCTGAGTCAGATGAGTAACCATACTGATCAGAGAAATAAGCAGGAGCCCAGAAGAGGAAGAACCACCACACACCATCAGTCATCAACTTACCTACGATGAATGACCAAGTCTGACGGAAAGTGAAACACTTCAAGAAGCTGATAGACTTCTCCTCAGTCTCTTCTTCTACAGCATCTGAGGTCTCGATTTCCTCATCCTGCTCAATGTAAGTAAGCTCAGCCTTATTGACGTGCTTGCTCTTAGAAGGCTTCTCATAAAGCCATACCCAGAGACCCATCCACACATAACCGAGCACACCGATGATGATGAAAGCCCACTCCCAGCCCATGCTGCGTGCCAGCAAAGGAATAGTAGCAGGAGCAGCCAAAGCACCTACCGATGCACCACTATTGAAGATGGCGGTAGAGAAAGCACGGTCTTTCTTAGGGAAATATTCTGCAGTCACCTTGATGGCAGCAGGGAAGTTTCCTGCCTCACCGACAGCAAGAATCAGACGACAAGAGAGGAAGAGCCATACACTGATGGTAGCAATGGCAACGGCAGCATCACTACCTGCCTGTACCATGCGCAACGCCTCAATAGAGTCATAGCCCTCCATCTGCATGGCTACCCATCCGCAACCTGCGTGCATCACAGCACCTGTAGACCATACGAAGATGGCGATGAGATAACCCTTCTTGGTTCCCATCCAGTCAACGAACTTACCTGCGAAGAGGTTAGCCACAGCATAAAAGATAGAGAAAAGACCCGTAATCGTACCATAGTGGTCATCAGTCCAGTGAAACTCTGGAGCGATAAAGTCTTTCCATGTCAATGACAGAACCTGACGGTCCATATAATTGACAGTGGTTGCAATGAAGAGCAACGCACAGATAACCCAACGGAAGTTGGACATTTTACTTGTTTGAATAGCGTTCATTATTAAAGTTTTTAAGCATTTATATTGTTATTTCAATTCAGGAATCTTCACCACCTGCATATCGTTATAGATGAGGTTTTCGCCAGCCATACCCCAGATAAAGGTATAATTGCTTGTACCTGCAGCACAATGGATAGACCACTCAGGAGCGATAACCGCCTGCTCGTTGAGAAGCCACATAGGACGAGTCTCCTGTGGCTGTCCCATGATGTGCATCACTTTCTGTCCCTCTGGTACATTGAAGTAGAAGTAAGTCTCCATGCGACGAAGATGCAAGTGTGCTGGCATGGTGTTCCATACACTACCCTCCTTCAGTTCAGTAATACCCATCTGCAACTGGCAAGTACGCACACCAGCCACACCATCAATTATCATCTGATGAATAACACGGTCGTTACTCTCCTTCAGACTACCAGCCTTGATATTGTTAGCTTCCTTCAGCGTAACCTTCTTAGTAGGATAAGCCTTATGAGCTGTAGCACTATTCATATAGAAATGAGCAGGCTTAGCAGCATCCTTGCTTGCCAAAGTGATTTCCTTGGCACCGCGTCCCACATAGAGAGCCTCCTGGAATCCCAAAGTATAGTTTTTGCCATCTACAGTAACGACACCCTCACCACCAACATTGATGATACCCAACTCACGATTGTCGAGAAGATTCTTCTGATCGTTGGGCTTATCGGTGTAAAGCGGAGCGATAGATGTGAGTTTCAGCGGAGCTGCCGTAGGCACTGCACCACCAATAAGGAAACGGTCGAACATCGTATAAGTCCAGTTCACCTGTCCTGGAACCATCACATTCTCAATGGCAAACTCAGCACGCAGTCGCTTGGTATCATAGTTTTTAGCATCCTGTGGATGACTGGCATAACGCACATTATAGTTAGTGTAGGCGTTTTCTGCCTTTACCTCATAACCAACATTCTTGCCACACTGTGCAAAGCCTGCACTGGCAAGCAGCAACAAAGCAAAAGATAAAATCGTTTTCTTCATATTATGATTGTTTTTTTAAAATTCTTCTATTTGAATAATGATACCTTATTCTACTTCCTCACTCTGAGCCTTTGCCTTTCTTTCTTCGCACACGATGCGACGATGATTTAGCACCATCATGGCAAGTGTAATAACAGTGAGCACTGCCATACCCACGTACTGCAACTTCACGCCACGATAAATCAACCATCCGAAGAGTGAAGAAGCAAAATCGAGGGCTCCACCAGAGAATCCGTCAGGGATATGAGCGGCATTATCACCTGTAGCTGTATACACTTGGTTGGCTGCCAACGTGAAGTCGGGAGCCATATCGGTAACAAAATACAGACCGATAATAAGCGCCACAAGACCAATGATGAGGGTCTTCACCACATTACCCTTAGTGAATGGCAGAATGAGTGGGAATAGATAGAACATACCTGCCAATGATGCCAAAGGCAAGAACTGATTACCTGGCAAGAAAACAGCGATAGCAAGTATGACGGGTATCAAGATGACAGAAGCTACCAAGGTAGTGGGATGACCGATAACGAGTGCAGGACTCATACCGATGTGTACCTTCTTACCATTGAATTTCTTCTTTACCAACTCTTGAGTCTTCTCTGAGATAGGCTTCAGACCGTCTATAAACAAAGAGGTAATACGAGGAATCAGCTCCATGACTGCACCCATAGTAACACCTAAGAACAGAACTTTCTTGATGTCGAGTTGTGCTGCCCATCCTATCAAGGCACCTACAATAACACCCAGCACCAACGGCTCTCCCAGTACACCAAACTTCTTCTTGAGTCCTTCTGCATCAATATCGAGTTTAGAGAACCCTGGAATCATATCGAGCAGTTTGTTGAAGCATATAGCTATCGGCATAAAGCTCTGACAGAAAGGCTGAGGAATGGAAATACCATCCAAGTCATAGTATTTCTGGAACTTCTCAGCTGTCAGGTCTGCACATACCAAGGTGATGATATAGCACACAATGGCAGCGAAATATCCCCACAACAGACTCTCGCCCATCACGAAGTAAGCCACAGCACCGATAAAAGCAAAGTGCCAATAGTTCCACAGGTCGATATTTACAGTGCGCGTGGTCTTGGTAATCAGCATCAGGAAGTTGACACCCAAACAGATGGGGATTATCAAGGCGCCTACAGCCGTATTATACGCCACAGCAGCTGCTGCAGGCCATCCCATATCAAAGACATTGAGCTGGAGATGATAAATATCAGAAATGAGCTTTAAAGGATCATTGAAGTTGGAGGTAAGCAATGCCGTAACGACACCCAAGCCCACAAAACCCACTCCGACGAAAAGGCCAGACTTCAGTGCCTTTCCAAACTTCATTCCGATACACAAGCCTATGATTGTGAAAATGATAGGCATCATCACGCTGGCACCCAAGCTAATGATATAGCTAAATACTTGTTCCATTTTTATTAAAAATAAATTTAATGCGCTAAAAGCACTTAGTCGGTGCTTCGCTTTTGATTTGTTTTTAGTTGAATTGTTATTATCTCCCTCTGTCAAAGCCCTTCTTCTAATAGTATTTTTTCAAGGCATGCAAGAGTTTGATTTTGCAAAGATACACATTTTTTCTTCAAAATCACTTTTTAATTGAAAAATATTATGTAAAATCGTACAATAATCAGTCAGATATGTTACAAAAAATAACAAATTTCAGACATTCGACATTTTTTCACCACTAAAAAATATTTTTTCCACCTTATACATTATATAAAATAATAATTTTGCAATCGAAAATGATGATAACATCAATTGTGGCAACGCCCCTGCCGTAAGCAGCAAGGTAAATTCACAATAAACCGTTTCAAGTCTTCAACACAACAACACATTTTTGAAATCTCCAAGGAATCAAGCAACACCTTGGATTAATGCCGTAGTCAAGCTGAAAGAGGAATGTGATTAATCAAAATCACTACCTCCGGCTTCTCGGCGGAAATAGCACAAATAGTTGGTAATATCACTTCCCTTTGTCTGCATAATTGCAACCTTACCCATCGCAATAGGCAGCTCTGCCCATCCTTATGGGCAAAGTAGATTATATGAGTTGGGCAAACTTGCCCACTGCGTTGGGCATGACAGTTTACCATACAATATACGATTAAAGGGCGCTTATCTCCACGACAAACGCCCTTTCTCATCACAAATATAAATGCAATCTATTAAATAAAAGTGTAAATGGTTTAAAACTCATCCCAGGCTTCCCAAGCATTATAGCCTTTGGAATGTAATCCTCCTTCAAAATCTCCGTCACCTCCAGTTTCACTTCCACTGGTCTGCTGGTTAGAAGAACCATTTCCTCCACCACCAATTGTTACAGAACTGTCTCCGTCATATTCACCACTCCCTGCAAGTATGTTAGCTACTTCGGCATGAATAAGGAAGGTGACTGGTTTTAAATATATATTTTTCATCTTTTTAGCTGTAAATTCATCAAATAATTTGTTCTTAGGGAAAGTTCATGGATTATTTCACCATGAACTTCTTACCGTTCTTAATATAAACACCCTTCTGAAGGTTGTTTAAATTTCCATTGACAACCTGACCGTTCAAGTTGTAAACTATCTGGGTGTCATTTTCGTTACCAGCGATGATTTCTACATTTTCAATACCCGTAACATCCTCGTCCTTTCCAAAGAAAGACAATTCCTTTGCAGCACCAGTGCCATTACCACCGAAATAGGTCAGATAATCAGATTGACCACCATCTCTTGCTGTAGCCTGTACGACACACTTGTTGGCACCCCACAACATCTGTGTTCCTGTATAGAACCAGAACTGTGCTCTTGGTGTACCCTTCTTCTGGGCATAGATGTAACTATATTGAGGAACTGTGACATTCTTTACATCTCTTGCAAAAGTCTCTTCTGAGGCTTGAGCCGTTTCAGAAACGGCTACAGCAGTTTGATAATTACCAACAAAACGATATTCCTTATTCCAATCTGCTTCAGCAGAAGCGCTTTCTTTAGCACCACCAGTGAACTGTTCATTCGCCTTCACAAGAGTAGGAAGTGGAGAGCCTGTAACCAAAGTATAATCACTGATGTTATACATACTATTGGCATCATCATTGTTCTTTGTAGGATAAATCATATAGGATTCATGCGCATAAATCACAATATCATCATCTACAACAGGAGTTCCGGTGCTTGTTGTGTATTTACCACTTTCGTCCTTGGTACTCTTATGTACATACACATCGTTTGTAAAGAACAACTTGATGGATTTTACTTTTTCCTCACAGTTTACCACACGTTCAACCTTGTTGAAACGACAAACATGAGTATCCACGCCAAACACTTCGTCAACCTGTGCCTTGGTCATATCGAAAGGAACACAGATGGTCCACCACTGACCGCCCTTAATATTAATAGGATAGGTAGGCTTCTCCTCTGGTTTTTTGTCTACATTCACGTCGCTATTACCCAATGGAAACTGGCGTGTACCCATGTGAGCCATCATCTGCAGATTTTCAAGTTTGTAGTAACCTGTCTTCTCATCAGCAGGATGATCAGCATCAGCTACCTTATAGCCAGCATAAGCCAAAACAGCTAAATCTTCTTTCGATAACGTTGGCAAATATTTATCTTTACCGTTCCAGTTATAACCTAAAGAGTTGACAACATAAGAACGGCGCCACTCCTCCTGGCTGGGCCAAATATACTGACGTCCCAAATATGTATCTTGAAAACCGCAAGAGGTTTTCTTTGAGGCGGTATAAGAGCTAAACTTTAATTTTGTTTCCTCTTCACCTACTTCATGATATGAATAAGGATTATTTTCATACTGTCCATAATTAAATGTCCGGCCCTCATCTACCGTCTTGTACACACGGGTTATATCAGTATATGCCGCACGTTGCTCATCTGTCAGATCTTTTGGGAAATGAAGCAGGCAGAAATAGACACCTTGGTTTTTATAATTCTCTCTATTCGCATAACCAGTTTTAGCATCATCACTAATTTCACCCTTTGCTGGATTAAAACCATTATTACCCATAAGAGTAACTTCGTCAAAGGCAGAAGCTTTTGCTCCCGACCAACCCTCTATTGTACCAAAAGGCATCAAAGGTGCATTTTCTCCGTAGAAAAACACATCCTGGTATCTACGGTTTCCGAGAGCAATAGCACCGATATATCTCATACTGGCAGGTATCTCAAGCGTGGTTTCTGTACGTGTATTATTAGGAAGAGCAAACGCACCTTTACCTATAAATTGTAATCCTGCATTGAATTTCAAATCATATACATAACAGTTTCTAAAAGCTTCGTCATGGATGATTTTCAGGGTAGGAGGAAAATTCAAAGCAGTAAGAGATTTCAAATCCATAAAAGCCTTTTTACCAATATTCTCCAAACCTTCATTGAAAGTAAGAGTAGTAATATTTATGCAATTATTAAAAGCGCTTTCTCCGATAAGAGTCAAAGAATTAGGGAAATTGACAATTGTTATTGACGAATTCGCAAAAGCCTCATTACCCACACGGTCATAACCCTCAGGGATAGTAACAGTAGTAAGTCCGGAGTTTAATGTTGAGATTACCTGTGTAGGTACTACCATTTTGTCAACATGGGCTCCTGTACTTTCGCTCAGTACACTCGTCTTATTAGTAAGAGGCAATGTCAAGCTTGTAAGCGCAAGAGTTCCATTTGCACCATCAGCAGCAAAAGTTTCCTTAGAGAAATCAGCACATGTAGCTGCACCCAAATCAAGGGTTGTCAAAACAGAATTAGCAGTAGCAGAAGGATACAGAATAGCCTTTACAATATCCTTATTGATTGTCATGGCACCTGTGCCCTCATTTACGAACTGAATCTTTTCATAGGTGTTGGATTTTGTCAACTTATAATTCAGCATCTGAGCAAAGGTCTCTGTTGGCTGTTCAAGATAACCCATGCGAAGCATTTCTTCCTCGCTAATTTTTCCAAAAGAAATAACATTAGCATCGTAAGATGTTTCATCCCAATAATAATAGGTCTCATTGGCATCATACGTAGCATCGTCAGCCAACTTCACATACTTATTATTAGAGAGAACATACAGATTCTTCTTTTTATCGCTCTTAAAGGTTACATCGGTCAAAGTCGTGGTGAAATAATCACTATTCTTGAAATCAGCCAAAAGGATACGACCTGTGGCATCCTCAGTAGTAGAATAATTAGAATATTCCTTTTTATTAACCCAACCACTATTTAGGTCGATTTCATCTGAAGCTGTCACTGCGGTCCAAGTATTGCCCCAATCGTTGGTATGATACAAGCCACCAATCTTTTTCTCATTCCAGGCTGTAGTGGCAGTAGCATCGGCATACTCTGGATAAAGTGAAGCTATTTTCTTTGGATAATATGCATAATAAGCTGTTGTCGAATTATAAACAGCAGAAGTTCCAACAGGGGAGTTACTATATTGGTTATTAGTTGTACCAACCTTTACAGCACCCTTAGCCGTGAACTTCAGTTCATCAGACGTAGCCTGATACGTTGTCAAATCACCCTGACCAGAAATAGTCAGAGTCTTACCATCATCCGAAACATTGAATGTAACGCTCGGAGACGTTTTCTGCGCCTGAACCTGAGTACCCATAGCGAAGAGTACAGATACCATCAAGCAAATTTTTTTGATTAGAACCTTTTCCATCTTTTACTTTGATATTTTATTTATATTTAATTTCGGTTTTTGATAAATTTCAATTATCAACCATTTACGAGATTGCATCATTTACATCATATCAGAATTCTTTGTCCTTTTACCTGAATTCGTCTATTAATGTTTTAGATACTTATCAAATTAATCAGAAGTTCTCTTTTACTTTTCTCGAAGCCTCCCTAAAGAGACTTTTTATCATCTTTTGCTTGCAAAGTTATATATTTTGTTTTTGCGTTCAACCAAACTGACCAATCATTTAACGTATTTTAAGCCAAAAATTATCATAAAATACACAAACGAAACATAATATACACATATATTGACGCATAAAAACAAAAATAAGGAGCATGCCTTGCGACATACTCCTCAACCTTTTTATACCTTATTCTACTTTCGCAAATGGAGAAGTTAAAGAAGTTAGAGAAGTTAAAGCTATATGCTTTATAGCTAATTATACAACAAAAAAGGCTATTGGCTATAACTTCTAACGACCGAAGGGAGTGATAACTTCTTTAATTACTATAACTTCCGTACATGCGAAACTTCTGTTATGAATGTTTGATTTCAAGTCCACAAAGGCATTTGTCTTAACTCCTTTAACTCCTTTAACTTCTTAACTCCTTTAATTTCTTATCAAATTTAGAGAAGTTAATCCTGAAAATATACCCTCTTCACGCGATTGCTGATGGTAGTCAGCACCTCGTAAGGAATGGTTTCGAGGATATCACTCAGCGTCTGGACAGGCAGATGCTCACCAAAGATTTCCACACTATCACCCTCTTTGCAGTCGATGTCCGTGACATCGATCATCGCCACATCCATACAGATGTTGCCCACATACTGAGCCTTTTGTCCGTTGACAAGACAGAAGGCATGACGGTTGCCCAAACGGCGGTTCAACCCATCGGCATAACCGATAGGTATGGCAGCGATGACGCTATCTCTGTCAAGGATGGTCTTGCGGCTATAGCCCACACTCTCACCCGCCTTGATGTGGTGCATCTGCAGAATGGTGGTCTTCAGCGTGCTCACACAGTTGATGGTCTCATTGTTGCGAGAGTTGATGCCATAGAGTCCCAATCCCAAACGACACATGTCTAACTGGCGCTCTGGGAAATGCTCAATACCTGCCGAATTGCAGATATGACGCAATATCTTATGGTCGAAGGCAGCCTGCAACTGCTTACTGCCCTTATCGAAGAGTTCGAACTGATGAGCAGAGAACGCATCGAATCCATCATCATCGCTACCCACAAAGTGTGAGAAGACACTACGAGGTATGATAGCGTTCTGATGCTTCAGCCTGCCTATCAGTTCCTCCATATCATTCTCCGGGTCGAAGCCCAAGCGGTGCATACCAGTATCCAACTTAATATGTACGGGGAAGCCAGTGACTCCCTCCTTCTCTGCTGCCTTGATAAGGGCATCGAGCAAACGGAAAGAATAGACCTCCGGCTCCAGGTCGTAGTCGAACATGGTCTTGAAGGCTGTCATCTCAGGATTCATAATCATGATATTGCTGGTGATACCATTCTTGCGAAGGGTAACACCCTCATCGGCTACAGCCACTGCAAGATAGTCCACACGATGATCTTGCAGGGTCTTGGCAATCTCCACAGCACCAGCTCCATAACCATCGGCCTTGATCATACACACCAACTTGATGTGAGGCTTCATGAATGAGCGGTAGTAGTTGAGGTTGGCAACCACTGCATTGAGATTGACCTCAAGAGTGGTTTCGTGCACCTTCTTCACCAAGAGTTCAGTGAGCTGGTCGAAACCAAACTGACGAGCGCCTTTCAACAGGATGACCTCATCGCGCAAAGACTTGAACACCTCGCTGTCGATAAACTCCTCCACATTACCAAAGAAGAACTTCTCAGGAATCTGTATCTCATTACTCTGTTCACAGAGTTGTGGACCAATGCCAATAAACTTTACCACGCCACGCTTGCGACACAGGTCGCTCACCTCGCGATACAAGTCTTTGGGCGACTCACCACTCTGGAAGATATCACTCAGTATCAAGGTATGTCGACGACCTTTATGGTCGGGGCGTCGGCTCATAAAGTCGAGAGCGATATCGAGCGAATTGATATCCGAGTTGTAACTATCGTTGATAAGGGTGCAGCCATGCTGTCCCTCCTTTACCTCCAGTCGCATGGCGACAGGCTCGAGGAGTGCCATACGCTTGTCGAGGTTCTCGGCAGAGAGACCGAGACGGCGCGATACTACCGCAGCAATGATCGAGTTAGTGACGGAAGCCTCATCGATGAAAGGCAGTGAATAACTGTCTTCCTCACCTTTATATATATAGGTAATGATAGAAAGATTGCCTTTCTTCTCAACATTCTTCACAAAGAAAGGAGCCTGGGGGTCCTTAAACGACCAGTAGAGCTTCTCACCCTTATAGTCTTGATACTCGTTGACCACCCCACTCACCGTCTCGTCATCACCATTATACACGATGGTTTCGGCATCATGGAAGAGGATAATCTTCTCACGGCATTTAGCCTCCAGCGACTCAAAGTTTTCCTGATGAGCAGCCCCCAAATAGGTAAGCACAGCGATGGTAGGCTGTATGATGTCGCGAAGCGCCAACATCTCGCCAGGCTGACTGATGCCCGCCTCGAAGACTCCCAGCTGTGTCTGCTCGTTGAGGAGCCACACCGAGAGGGGCACACCAATCTGCGAATTATAGCTGCGAGGGCTACGTGTGACAAAGAGCTCGGGTGATAGCAGCTGATGCAGCCACTCCTTCACCATAGTCTTGCCATTGGAGCCAGTGATGCCCACGATGGGGATGTTGAACTCATCACGATGGCGCTCCGCCAGTCGCTGCAGCGCCTCTAATGTGTTGACCACTTTAAGAAAGTTGGCCTCAGGATAGTCGGAAGCATAACCCTTCGGCACCTGCGACACTACGAAATTTCTAACACCACGGCGATACAACTCAGGAATGTAGTTGTGACCATCATTACGCTCTGACTGGAGAGCGAAGAAGAGAGTTTCCTCTGGGAAACAGAGTGAACGACTATCGGTGAGTATAAATCCCACGTTGCTATCTCTATCTCCATAACGACGCGCACCTATCAGTGTGGTAATCTTTTCAATAGTATATGTCATTATTTTACGAATTAAAATATTTCTCATTAAATCGTCTTTCCTTCTCGTCTATCGCACGGAGGAAACGCTGATGTTCCTCACTGTCGGGACGGAAGGGTTTGTGAGCACGGGCCTCGCGAATGGGGCGCCAGTCTTCAAGAAACTGTTCTGCCGCCATCCCGAAGTAAGTAGCTCTGAATCGTTGCCAGATGTACTCCACCGCCTGCTGGCTGGGATGCAACATATCTTCTGCATAGAAACGATAGTCGCGCAGTTCATCGTTCACGATCTCATAGGCTGGGAAGTAAGTCACCACATCGGGATTGGCTTTCACCACCTGTTGAGCAGCGAGCAGCAGCGTGGCCTTGGATAGCTGACTGCCATGAAATCCATACTTGGCATAGCGTATGGGGCTAACGGTGAGGATGACTCGCTCTGCCTGTAGCCTGTCGATGGCTTGCTGCAGATAGGCGGCACACTCCTCCACCGTGAGTTTGCGCTCCTCGAAAAGTCGCTGTGGCCGCTTCTGGCAGTTGTCTACGATTTCGCCTGTTTCCTTGAGCAGATAAACGTGGTTGGTGCCGAGCGTAAAGACAGCCACTCGTGGCTTTACCTCGCTACACTGTTGTATGGTGTGGAGGATGCTGGCAGGATTGTACATCACACCCAAGGGGTTGACCGTAGCCAGGAAGCGGTTCTCCACGAAGCGCCGACCTAAGTTATCGGCAAAACAACTGCCCACAAAGATCATCTTCTCTGCCGGAAGGATCTCAAAGTCGGCCTTCGGTATCTCTATTTCAGTTCTGAAGTTCATTTTTCTTCTTCTTTTTCCACTCTGTCCATACACCTATTATAATAAGGAGAACGAGGATGCCATAACCGACATAAGCCACCGTCTCGGTCTTGCGAAGCGATGCTGGATGGAAGTCGAGCACGACGGTGTGCTTACCTGCCTGCACACGAAGGGCACGCAGAATGTAATTGACGCGTCCCAATTCTGCTGGCTGACCATCAATAGTAGCAGTCCAACCTGGATAGTATATCTCAGAGAAGACCACAACACCACCCTTGCTGGAGTTTACCTCATAGACTAAGTTGTTGGGCTTATACTGCGTCAGTTTGGCGATAGAAGTGTCGTCTTGAGGCACACTCTCACCGAGCTGCTCTCTGAACTTCGCATCCGCCACTGCCTGATGGCGCAAGTTGTACTTGCCCACAGCATCAATCTCTTCATTGGCATTAGCCATGTAGTTCACCTTGTCAACAAACCAAGCATTGCCATAGGCGTATGGATTCTGCACAGGCACCGTCTGTCCTGCCTGCAGCGGCATGATGAAGTACTTGGTGTTGAGCATATTAAGCACAGGGAAGAGGCTATCACCCTTCACTAAAGTCATGTCGCCACCTGCTTCTGCTACAGCGTTCCACACCTTGTTCTTCTCTTGTGCGATATGTGCATCGATCATCTCTTGATAGCGGCGCAACTTAGCAGCACTATATCCACCGATGCTCTTATGATAGTAAGAGGTTTCGTTCTCATTAAATGTATTGGAAGCCAAGTTGAGCACACGATAATCGAGCGACTTGTCGCGAAGTATCGTCTTGTCGGTCTCTGTCATGCGCTGTGGGGCGCTACGCACTGTCTGCTCCACAAACATATCGTCGTAGAGATAGCGTTTATTCACTAACCACATGTCTACCAGGCAGAGGAGAATCAAACCACCTATCATCCATTCAGTACCCAACTTCTTCGACCTGTAGAGCAAGAGGAGGGCGGTGCCGATGACGATAATCCAGAACGAACGCCAACAATCGGCAGAGAACACAGCCTGTCGCATCTCTACGAGGTTGCTCATCAGCGGGATGCGATATTCCTCTGGTATCTGCTGAAGAGCATGGAGTTCGCCCACAGAGATGAAGTCATAAAAGAATGTACCTGGCATCAGCGCAAAGAGAGCACAAAGTCCTGCAGTAAGGGCGAAGCTCAGACTCACCCACTTCATCTTGCTCTTCAGCAGCTCAGGCTCGTCGATGATACGTTTGAGCGCCAACATGGCAAGGAGCGGAATGGTAAACTCGGCTATAACGAGGATGGACGCCACCGTGCGGAACTTGGCATACATCGGAACATAATCGAGGAAGAAGTCGGTGAAAGGCATGAAGTTGCGCCCCCAAGAGAGCAGGATGCTCAGGATGGTAGCGGCTAAGAGTGCCCACTTCATGGGACCCTTCACGATGAAGAGACCCAAAACGAAGAGCATACAAACAAAAGCTCCCACATACACAGGACCACTCGTGCCAGGCTGGTTGCCCCAGTACTGTCCCAACTGTTGATACACCTGCACAAAGTTGGGATCGGCTTTCTCCATAGCCGTCTTACTCATACTCAGAGGCACAGAAGCACCACCTTTGGCATTAGGGATAAGGAGAGTCCATGTCTCATCGATGCCATAGCTCCACTGGGTGATGTAGTCTCTATCCAGTCCGCTATCTGTCTGATTGGCAGCATTCTTCTTCACCAGTTCACTCTTTCCACGCATCGATTCCTGACCATACTGCCAGGTGTGATACAGGCTCGACAGATTGAGGCAGATGCCTATGGCAGCACCTACCACACATACAGCAGTAGCCTTAGCGAAACGCTGCATCTCATGCTTGCGAATGGCTTCCACGAGATAGGCTATCACCATGAAGAGTATGATGAAAAGATAATAGTAGGTCATCTGCACATGGTTGGCATAAACCTCTAAGGCAGAGAAGAAAGCCGTGAGCAACAAGCCCCACAGATACTTTCCCCTATAAGCCAGTACAATGCCAGCTATCATCGGTGGAAGATAAGCCAAAGCCATGACCTTCCAGATGTGGCCGGCGGCAATGATGATAAAGAAGTAGGACGAGAAGGCCCAGATGATAGAGCCTAATGCCGCCAACGACTGTCTGAAGTCGAAAGCTCTCAACAGGATATAGAAGCCTAAGAGATAAGCAAAAACATACCACACATTCTCGGGCAACCACAGATGATACATATTGGATGCTTGCTTCAGCACCGCACCACTCTTATACGATGGTGCCATCTGATAGGTAGGCATGCCTCCAAAGATGGAGTTGGTCCAACGAGTCTCCTCGCCTGTTTTCTTCTCAAACTGCGAACGCTCCTGACCCGCGCCCACACCTGCGGAAGCATCATGACGATACAGAATACGTCCCTCGATGTCGGCAGGCATGAAGTAAACAAACGAGATGATGGCAAACGCGACTACTGCTAAAATATCCAGCAGATACTTCTTCAAAAATTCCATTCTTATATAAACGTTTATATTTTCTCGTGCAAAGATAATCATTTTCTCTTATAAGAAATGCCACAGATAAGATATTTTTTGTATTTTTGCATCCCAATTACATCGAAAAGCAATTTTATAATATGAAAATAGGAATCATCGTTGCGATGGACAAGGAGTTCGCGCAACTCAAAACATTGCTTAGTGACAGCAAGACAGAGCATAGAAATCACAAAGACTTCGTGACTGGCAACATCGGGAACAACGAAGTCATCATGCAACAATGCGGCATCGGAAAAGTGAATAGCACCATCGGAGCCGTAGAGATGATAGACGCCTTCAAGCCCGACCTCATCATCTCGACAGGCGTGGCGGGCGGTGCCGACATACGCCTCAACGTGACAGAGGTAGTGGTAGCCACATCGTGCGTTTATCATGATGCCTACTGCGGTGAGGAGTGTGAATATGGTCAGATTCTCGGAATGCCAGCCACCTTCGACACACCCCAGGAGCTTGTAGTAAAGGCTCTCGCCATCAATGAGTTGCCAGGCAATATCCACCCACAGATTCATGCCGGACAAATTGTCAGCGGCGACTGGTTTGTAGACAGCAAGGAGAAGATGCGCTCCATCCTCGACCACTTCCCCCAGGCTATGGCTGTGGATATGGAGAGCTGTTCTATCGCCCATACCTGCCACATCTACCAGACTCCTTTCATCTCCTTCCGCATCATCAGTGACGTGCCACTCAAGGACACCAAGGCACAGCAATACTTCGACTTCTGGGCTAAGATGGCAGAAGGTTCCTTCCAGGTGACCAAGGCTTTCCTGGAAAGACTTTAGAAGTGAAGAACGAAGAGTGAAAAATGAAGAAACATTCAACACCCAACATTAAACATTAAACAGAAATGAACAAGATACCAAGCTTTACAATCAATCACAACAAGTTGCTCCGCGGCATCTACGTCAGTCGTAAGGACGAAGTAGGCGGAGAAGTAGTAACCACCTTCGACATCCGCATGAAGGTGCCCAACCAGGAACCTTGCCTGCACAATGGTGCCATCCATACCATCGAGCACTTGGCAGCCACTTATCTCCGCAACGACGAGGAGTGGAAAGACCGTATCATCTATTGGGGTCCGATGGGATGTCTTACAGGCAACTATCTGCTGATACGTGGCGACCTGGAGAGTAAGGACATCGTAGAGCTGATGAAACGTACCTTCCAGTTTGTTGCCGACTTTGAGGGAGAGATTCCTGGACAGGCAGCCAAAGATTGCGGCAACTATCTGCTCCACGACCTTCCTATGGCAAAATATGAGTCAAGGAAATACTTGCAGGAAGTACTCAACTGCATCAAGGAAGAAAACCTCATTTATCCTACTCAGGAATAAACATGCGCATTATACATCAAGAGCCCACTTTTTTTTTAGAGTGGGCTCTTGATGTATTTGTATAAGAATAGCTTTTTTGTTGTATATTTAGCTATAAAGCATATGGCTTTAACTTCTCTAAATTCTTTAACTTCCCCATTTGCGAAAGTTGAGTAGATTACATGTAAGTACATCATCACCATTTCAGGCGACCATACTTCTCTTTATACCATAGTTGCCAGCCATTGACCAGGTTTTGCCATACCACATAAGCGCCAGGAGCGACAGCAGCAAGAGGATTAAGGAAGGTAAGTGTGAGCCATATACCCACGATCGTGTTCTTCTGCCCCAAAGCCTGTCCGGCACTGATGCTGGCATCCCAATGGCGCCCAACAGCCTTGCCGATGGCAAACTGAATGATGCAAACCAACAAGGGAACAAAGAGCAAAAGGGCAAGTATCCAACCCGAAATGGTGGCATGAAGAATGTTGCGAACCGTTTCGCCCATCAATACCGTCAGGTTGAAACACCACATATAGAAACCTAAGTCCTTTACACGCTTCACCTTATCGACAAAGCGAGGCAACAACTTACGACTCAGCAGGGCAAGCAGTAAGGGAACGACAAGCACCGTGGTGACATTGCGGAACACCATCATACTCATATAGAGAAACGACACATCAGCACCCTTCTCTACCATCGGGAAGAGAGAAGGAATGATGATCATCGTAAAAACATTGGCTATCACGGTGTAGGTGGTGAGTGAACCTATGCTGCCACCCAACTTCTCCGTCACCACAGCCACGGCAGCTGCCGTAGGACAGATGAAACAGATGAAGGCTCCCTCAAGGATGACCTTTGCCTCGTAATTCTTACCAAAAAAACAGATGGCTATCACCATCAACAGCGCGAGGGATGTACGAATGAGTTGCAGCACAAAATGCCAAGCCTTAGGCTTCATCTCCTTAATCTCTATCTTGCAGAAGGTAACATACAGAAGAGCAAAGAGAACCACAGGCATGAGATGCACAAGCCGTGGTCCGACCGCATCACCCAATGGCTGCAAGAAAGGAACATTGGCAAAAATCAAATATCCCAAGGATCCCAAAACAAGGGAACAGGGCAAAGCAAACTTTCTGAAAAATGAAAAGAGCTTCATCATATGACCTATTTTTTTTGGAAGAAAAGAAAAAATCCTCCTTGGCCAACACACGGCTGACTTCGAGAGGATTTTTTAACTCCATTTATATTAAAGCTGAGGCTTTGCTTAATCCTTATTGCTGCGCTTACGCTCCAAGTGATCGAGGATGACCTTGCGCATACGCATACTCTTAGGAGTAACCTCCACATATTCGTCACCACGGATGTACTCCAAGCACTCCTCCAAGCTCATCACGGTCTTAGGAATGACACGAGCCTTATCATCGGAACCTGATGCACGCACGTTGGTGAGCTGCTTAGCCTTGGTGACATTGACAACGAGGTCGTTGTCATGAACATGCTCGCCCACTACCTGACCAGCATACACTTCCTCACCTGGGTCGATGAAGAACTTACCACGATCTTGCAACTTGTCGATGGCATAAGCATAGGCTGTACCAGTCTCCAATGCAATCATACTACCATTAGAACGGCGGTTAATCTCGCCCTTGTAAGGCTGATACTCCTTGAAACGATGCGCCATGATGGCCTCGCCCTGAGATGCTGTAAGCACATTGGTACGAAGACCGATGATACCACGTGAAGGGATATCGAACTCGATGTCCACACGGTCGCCCATGCTGAGCATAGAGGTCATATCACCCTTACGGCGGGTTACCATATCAATCATCTTAGAAGCGAACTCCTCTGGTACATTGATAGTCA
>ERZ1026894.1023-NODE-1023-length-17941-cov-3.548641_pt1 | contig 17941 bp, 13 predicted proteins | sample MGYA00380177_ERZ1026894 | MGnify/ENA primary metagenome ERZ1026894 (study PRJEB33269, sample SAMEA4719813) | human gut metagenome | biome: human-associated habitat; feature: organic feature; material: feces | place: Cameroon | collected 2013-10 ... | reverse complement strand
AGGTCACTTTTCAAATAACCTTTCTCAAATTGTGCGCAATTTTCCGGACGTTATCTTCTTCGCGGGAGCCGTCCGTGCTTCATCGTTCAGTCGCCGTGCTTTCCGGACTCTGCCGCTTTGCGTTTCTCCTCAAGGAGTTTCCGTGCTCTCTCCCGCCGTAAAATCATATTCCACAATCTTCTCTTTCGTCCCGAACAGACTTCCGTCTCCGTCGACTTGAAATATCCCGTTGTCGGAACCTTCTGATCCGCCGGAATGCCCACGCGGCGGCTCTTGCAAGTCACGCTCTCGATGATCAGCTTCCCTTCCGGCGTGCCGATTTCCGCATTCGCGGCTTCCGCCGAACCGAGCATAACATATCCGTTCAGGTTCAGATTCTTCCCCGACGCGCTCTGTGTCACAGCCTTGCTTGTGGAATTGCACCCAACCAGTCCAACTTGAACACTCAAACTTTGTCCGTGTCAGTGAAAAATGCACACTGTTGACCGTATATTTGACTTTATGCTGTTGAAATCAGCGGATTTTCTGTGTATAGTAAGGATTGACCAATATTGTAACCTCTCTGTCGGTTTTTGTGGTGATTAAACAATAACATCAATGTCGATCACGTTCCACTTCATCGCTGATTTTTCTGTTTTTTGCCTCATCAGCTCTTTTCACAGGACTTTTATCTTCTCTGTTTTCAAAAACAGAGATTTTCAATATTATGATGTGTGTTTCTTGCAACCTGTTCATCTCTAAAGTTTTACGTATGCCAGGACGCGTCAGGACTTGAGTGCTGAGAAAACAGAGAGAACGGGGCATTTTTATGCAAAACACACGGGTTCAAGTCCATTTCAGAGATTCTCTGTTTGTGGGAAAAATCTCCATAAATCCTTGCTGTTCAGCCGGAAAGGAGACAAAAAAACTGCTCGCGAGTGTAGACACTTCCGCGAGCAGAGAATGGTTGCTGGTGGAGCAGAAGAGATTCGAACTCTCGACCTATACGATGCGAACGTATCGCTCTAGCCAACTGAGCTACTGCCCCGTTTTATTCGGTATGTCATTAATATAGCAGATGTTTCGTTTTTTGCAAGCCGGATTCTTGAAAAAAACGATTTTTTTTCAGTTCACATGAAACAAAAAAACGGCATGGAGTTCCGACCCCCATGCCGTTCGATATCGCGGGAGATGAAAGATTATTTCCTGCCTTTTTTCTTCTTCTCCGCAGGGAAGTCGTTGGATTCAGGCATCGTGACGTGAACCGGTTTCAAATCCCAGATCTTCGTCGCATAGTCATGAATCGAACGGTCGCTCGAGAACGTTCCCATGTTCGCGATGTTGTGAATGCAGCGCTTCGTCCATTCCGTCGGATTGCGGTAAAGCTGCGCCATCTCTTCCTGCGTCTTCATGTAGGAAGCGAAGTCGGCGGCGACCATGTAATAGTCGTAATTCATCGTGTCGATCAGCGGCTGGAAGATGCCGCGCGCCGCGGGCGAGAAGAAGTCGTTGCGGATCAGATCAAGTGCACGCTTCAGATACGGATTCGCTTCGATCGCATCGTGCGGGTTGTAGCCTTTCGCGCGGAGGGCGTTGACTTCATCCACATTCATTCCGAAGATGAATATGTTTTTCGCTCCGACCTGTTCGTAAATCTCGACGTTAGCGCCGTCCATCGTGCCGATCGTAAGTGCGCCGTTGAGCGCAAATTTCATATTGCCGGTTCCGGAAGCTTCCGTGCCCGCAAGAGAAATCTGCTCGGAAATATCCGCGGCGGGAATGATCTTCTCCGCTAGCGAAACACGGTAGTTCGGCAGGAAAACGACTTTCAGTTTGTCGCCGATCATCGTATCCGCATTGATGACGTCGCCGACCGCATTGATGAGGCGGATGATGAGTTTCGCAATGTAATAGCCCGGAGCGGCTTTCGCGCCGAACAGAATCGTGCGCGGCACAAAATCCATATCCGGGTTGTCCTTCAGCTGCAGGTAAAGCGCAATCGCGTGGAGGATGTTCAGGTACTGCCGTTTGTATTCATGCAGACGCTTGACCTGAACGTCGAAAATCGAATCCGGGCAGACTTTGACGCCGCAGATCTCCTGGATGTGTTCCGCAAGGCGAACCTTGTTCGCGCGCTTCGCCGCCATGACCGCCTTGATCGTGGCGGGATCATCGGCGTATTTCTCGAACTTCTTGAGTTCGTCAAGATTCTTGCACCAGTTTCCGCCTATGCGTTTCGTGATGATCTCGGAAAGATCCGGATTCGCCTTGCGCAGCCAGCGGCGCGGTGTAATGCCGTTCGTGACATTGACAAACTTGCCCGGGAAGAACTCGTTGAAGTCGCGGAAGAGTCCGTTCTTCAGAAGTTCCGTATGCAGCGCAGCAACGCCGTTGACCTTGTTGCTTGCAACCACGCACATGTACGCCATGCGCGCCATTTTGACCGGATGCTCCTCAATGAGGGACATGCGGGCAAGACGGTCGTTGTCGCCGATGTAGCGCGTCGCGACTTCGCGCAGGAATCGGAAGTTGATTTCGTAGATGATTTCGAGATGACGCGGAAGCAGTTTGCCGAGAAGGTCGGTGGACCACTTTTCGAGCGCCTCGCTCATCAGCGTGTGGTTCGTGTAGTTGAAGGTTTTGCCGCAGATCGCCCATGCATCGTCCCAAAGGAAGTTTTCCTCATCGACCAGCACGCGCATCAGTTCGGGAATTGCAAGAGCCGGGTGCGTATCGTTGAGCTGGATGACCGCGTATTTCGGGAAATCACGGATGTCGCCGCCCATTTCCTTGATTCGCGCGACAATATCCTGAACGGTTGCGCTGACGAGGAAGTACTGCTGTTTCAGGCGCAGTTCCTTGCCCTCGTAGTTGTTGTCGTTCGGATAGAGGACGCGGGTGATGTTCGCGGAAAGCGCGGCTTCAAGGTTGGCGTTGATATAGTCGCCCTGATTGAATTTGTTGAGGTCGAAACCGCTGACCGCCTGGGCCGCCCAGAGACGGAGGGTGTTGACGGTGTTGTTTGCATAGCCCGGAATCGGGGTGTCATAGGGCATTGCGAGGACCTGGTGGGAATTGACCCATCTGCGGCGGAGCTTGTTGATGCCGGCGTCCTGATACTCTTCGACGTGTCCGCCGAATTTGATGATGCGCGCGCGTTCCGGACGGCGGATTTCCCACGGATTGCCGTTGCTGAGCCAGTTGTCGGGCTCTTCAACCTGGCAGTCGTCGATGATGAGCTGCTTGAAAATGCCGTAGTCATAGCGGATGCCGTATCCGTAGGAGGGCAGTTCGAGAGTCGCCATGGAATCGAGGAAGCAGGCGGCGAGACGGCCGAGTCCGCCGTTGCCGAGTCCGGCGTCGACTTCCTGTTCGCGGAGTTCTTCAACGTTGAAACCGAGTTCCGCCATCGCCTCTTTTGCCGCGTCGTAGATTCCGAGGTTGATCATAGCGTTGCCGATGGTGCGGCCTATCAGGAATTCCAGAGATATATAGTTGATGGTCTTGGATTTTTCCTTCTCATAAACGTCTTTGGTCGCGAGCCATTTTTCAACCATGAGATCGCGGATGGAGAGTGCCAGCGCCTGGTAGCGGTCAAGATCGCTTGCTTTTTCGGGACGCTTTGCCAGAGAGCGTGTCAGGTGGTGTTTGAACGATTCCTTGATGATTTCCTTCATGTCCGGCATGATTGCAGTTTTCCTTCCGTTAATGAGCTTGAGCGCGGGATTCCGCCCCTGCGCTTTCCTGAAATATACACCGTTTTTTCATTTTTTCAAGAAAAATTCCTGTTCCGGAAATCAGCCTTTCTTTAATTTTTCCCTTGTTTTTTATGAAATCCGCTTGATTTTTTTTCAATAGAGATTATATTTCAGAGGCAAAAGGAATAACATTCTTTTGCCGCAGACCATGCGGCCCATATTAAGAAGGAGAATTCAAATGGGCAATGCTTTCATGGACGACTTTATGGGGACTTTCAAGCACGAAGGTCTCACTTTCGACGACATCTCTCTTGTCACTCAGTACGCGGATTTCCTCCCCGGCGAAACAAGCATTGAAACCTCGTTCTCCCGCAACATCCGTCTGAACATCCCGTTCGTCAGTGCCGCAATGGATACGGTGACCGAAAGCGAAATGGCGATCGCCATGGCGAAACTCGGCGGCATCGGCGTCATTCACAAAAACCTCGCTCCAGAAGCCCAGGCCGATGAAGTCCGCAAAGTCAAGTATTACCTCAACGGATTCATCCGCACTCCGATTTCCTTCTCGCCCGACCAGACCGTCGAGGAAATGCTCAACGTCAAGGACGAAAAACAATACTCCTTCTCCGGGTTCCCGATCGTCGATTCCAACGGACGTCTCGTCGGCATCATCACCGCCCGCGACGTCAAGTATCTCTCTGATTATTCCCTCAAGCTCGCCGACGTCATGACGCGCAACGTCATCACCGCCCCGCAGGGAACCGAACTTCAGACCGCCTACAAAATCATGAAAGACAACAAGATCGGCAAGCTCCCGACCATCGACACGGACGGCCGTCTCACCGGTCTCTACAGCTTCTCCGACGTCAAAACCCTGATTCAGAACGACGCCCCCGCCTACAACCGCGACGCGGAACACCGTCTGCGCGTCGCCGCGGCCGTCGGACCCTTCGACGAACGCCGCATCGAGCTGCTCGCCGCGGCCGAAGTCGACGCTTTCGTCATCGACACCGCCCACGGTCACTCCAAAGGCGTCATTGAAACGGTCAAGCTCCTCAAGAAAAACTATCCGGACATCGACGTCGTCGCCGGCAACATCGCGACCGGCGAAGCGGCGAAAGCCCTCGCAGACGCGGGTGTCGACGCCGTCAAAGTCGGCATCGGCCCCGGTTCGATCTGCACAACCCGCGTCGTCGCCGGCGTCGGAACCCCGCAGGTCACCGCGATTTATCAGGTCCGCAAGGCTCTCGGCGATGAACTCCCGCTGATCGCAGACGGCGGCATCAAGCAGTCCGGCGACGTCGCCAAGGCGTTCGCGGTCGGCGCGACCTCCGTCATGATGGGCTCAGTCCTCGCCGCCACACTCGAAAGCCCGGGCGAAAAGATCATCCACCACGGACGCCGCTACGTCATCTACCGCGGCATGGGCAGCCTCGAAGCCATGAAGAAGAACAAAGGCAGCCGCGAACGCTACGGACAGGTCGACGTCAGCGACTCCAAGCGCATCGTTCCGCAGGGCGTCGAAGGCATGGTTCCGTACCGCGGCGCTCTCTGGGAAGTGATCCATCAGTTCTCCGGCGGACTCCGCTACTCCCTCGGCTACTGCGGAACCCGCACGATCGACGAGCTCAGAGCTCGCGCCAAAGTCATCCGCGTCAGCTCCTCCGGACTCAAAGAGGCGCACCCGCACGACATCCTCATGTCCAAGGACGCCCCGAACTACATGTCCGAAAACTGATCCGGACAAACAGAGAGGTCTGCCAGATGAACAAAAAATCCATTCTCTGCATCGGAGCCGGCTATGTCGGCGGTCCGACCATGGCCATGATCGCGGCGAAGTGCCCCGATTACACCGTGACCGTCGCCGACATCAACGAACAGCGCATCGCCGGCTGGAACTCAGAATCCATGCCGATTTACGAACCCGGACTGTATGACGTCGTCAAGCAGGCCCGCGGACGCAACCTCTTTTTCACCACCGACGTGGTGCAGGGAATCAAAGACGCCTACATCATCTTCGTCAGCGTCAACACGCCGACGAAGACCTTCGGTGCGGGCGCCGGCAAGGCGGCGGATCTCCAGTACTGGGAAAAGTGCGCGCGCCTGATTGCCGAACACGCGGATTCCACGAAAATCGTCGTGGAAAAAAGCACTCTCCCCGTCCGCGCGGCGGAGGCGATCCACCGGATCCTCCAGTCGAACCCGCGCGGCATTGAGTTTCATGTTCTCTCCAACCCGGAATTTCTGGCGGAGGGAACCGCGATCCGCGACCTTGAGTCGCCCGACCGCGTCCTGATCGGCTCCATGACCCTTCCCGACAGCCACGAGGCGATGCAGGCGCTTGTCGACGTCTACGCCCACTGGGTTCCGCGCGAACGGATCATCACGACGAATGTCTGGAGCAGCGAGATGTCGAAACTTGTTTCGAACGCCATGCTTGCGCAGCGCATTTCCTCTATCAACAGCATTTCGGCTCTCTGCGAGCGCACCGGAGCGGACGTTTCCGAGGTTTCGTATGCGGTCAGCCGCGACTCCCGGATCGGCTCGAAATTTCTCCGTCCCGGTGTCGGCTTCGGAGGTTCCTGCTTCAAGAAAGACATTCTGAATCTCGTGTATCTGTGCGAGCAGTACAACCTTCACGAGGTTGCGAACTACTGGGAACAGGTTGTTCTGATGAACGACTACCAGGAGCGCCGTTTTGCGAACCGCATTGCGAAAGCGATGTTCAATACGCTTTCGGGCAAACGGATTGCGCTGTTCGGTTTTGCGTTCAAAGCGGACACCGGCGACACGCGCGAATCCCCCGCGATCTACATTGCGAAGATGCTGATTGAGGAACACGCGAAACTTGCGATCCACGATCCCCAGGCTCTCCCGAACGCCCGCCTCGACATGAAGGGTTACGAGGACAGCGTCGAGTACTGCGATGATCCCTACGCCGCCGCGAAAGGCGCGCACGCGATTGCGGTCATTACGGACTGGAAATGTTTTGCCGAACTGGATTACAAGCGTCTTTTTGATTCGATGGAGAAACCCGCGTTCATCTTTGACGGCCGCAACATTCTCGATCACAAAAAGCTGTTTGAGATTGGTTTTGAGGTTTATCCCCTCGGCAGATCCAAGCTCTCCCACATGGAGCACAGCATCTGAAGCGATCTCTCGCAACAAACCAGCCGGACCACAAAAAAGTCCGGCTGTTTTTGTTTTAAATTGTTTGTTTGCAATATATTACGTCCCTCAATCAAAGAATAAGCATTTCAATATCAACAAAAAATTCTGCATTAAATCACAAAAAATTTGACAAACAGCAAATCTCAACTTATATTACCAAGCAACTAAACAACAAAAAATGGAGAATATATTATGACTATACGCTATGTTTCAAAAGGAGTTGTCAGCAGTGGAGTAGTACTTAGTGGTTATTACGGCTCATACAACACAGATCTTGATTTAATGACTGTTCTTTCGGGCGGAACGGCAAATTATACAAGAGTAAATGAAGATTCTATCTTAACAATTTCATCCGGAGGAACTGCCAATTATACTACTGTAGACAACTGGGGTGAAATGGAAGTTTCCGCTGGAACCGTAAATCACACTATTATAAATAGTGGAACTTTACGTATCCACTCAGGCGGAACAGCAACCAGCTCAACAGTAAATGAATACGGAGATATCAAACTCTATCAAGGTGCTGTTGCCAGCAATACAACAGTAACCTCCGGAGGAGAAATTCATATAAAACTTTTGGCTTCCGCATATCGCACAACCATAAAATCTGGAGGAATAATCAATGGTTTTACATTACACAGCTCCGCGTATTATGCTTCTATCGTAAACGGGGCTGCTCTTAACGTAGAAAATGCAACCGTAGACTATCTAGAAGATGCTTTTGTCTACTCCGGTGGAACGGCAAATAACACCATCGTAAACTCCGAAGGATGGTTACTTATTGAATCGAAAGGCATTGCTACTCGAACAGAAGTAAATTACTTTGGATGTTTGCAAATCAAACTTGGAGGAACAGCAAACAGTTCCATCATCCATTCCAGCGGCTCTATGTTCGTTAGAGCTGGAGGCTCAGCCAATAACACAATCATAAGTTCTGGAGGAATAATGGAGGTTGGAACGATTTATAATTATAGTGAAGATTATGCGGAAGATATAAATCACCCTGCAGGAATTGCAAACAGAACAACTGTTCAAAATGGAGGCATTCTATTTATTGGCCCCAAGGGAACAATGAACAACACGACCGTGTTTGCTGGAGGAACAATTAATGGATTCACCCTGCAAAACTCAACCTACTACTCATCTATTGTAAGCGGCAGCTTTAAAGTTGACAATGCGATTATCTCTAATAAAGCTGAGATTTATTCCGGCCTCTCCGCTAATAACATAACAATCATTTCCGGGGCTTCAATACATATTTCTTCCGGCGGAAATTTAACAAAAGCAACTATTCTTTCCGGTGGGATAATCAATGGTTTTACGCTACAAGACTCAGCTTATTATGACTCTATTATAAACGGAACATTGTCTGTAAAAAACGCAACAGTCTACGAGTATGCAGAAATTGGCTCTGGTCTTTTGACGAGCGATATCACAATAAGCTCCAGAGGAAGCATGTGCGTTTTTTCCGGAGGGACAGCAAATAGAACAGTAATAAATTCCAGTGCCAGTATGCACGTTTCTTTCGGGGGAATGGTAAACAGCACTACCATAAATTCCAGCGGTAACATGAAAATTTTTTCCAACGGAATTGCAAAAAACACCAATGTTAATGGAAACCTCTTTGTCTTATCCGGGGGAACAGCAACTAGCTCAACCATTAAATTTTATGGTTCTATACATATCTCTTCCGGAGGAGAAGCTCTCAATACGTCGATCACCTCTCAAGGGACAATGGCTGTTTTTGACGGAGGGTTGGTAAATAACACAAATATAAGCTCCGATGGATATGCTAGTATCAATGGTTTTGCAAATTCAACAATAGTAAATAATGGAGGCAAAATCGCTATTTCTGGAGGAGGATCCGCCTATTGTACCTTCATCAGTTCAGGAGGAAATGCCTATGTTTATTCTGAAGGAACAATAAATAAAACAACCGTAAGTGGAAGGTTGACAATTTCTTCTGGAGGGACTGCCTCTGCAACAACTATTCTTGCAGGCGGCACCATTAATGGATTTACTCTACAATCAGCAGCTTTTTACGACATGATTGAAAATGGTGTTGTAAACATTGAAAACGCTATCGTTTACAGCCGCGCATACTTTTTTGGAGGAAACGCTTACAACACAACAGTAAGGGGCAACAACATTGTGGAAGTTTTCAAAGGAACTATAACAAGGCTGAATATTGTCACTACTGGAGCTGTAGTATATATGCACAGAGGCAGCACACTCAACTTTGATTTGACACAGGGCAACACAAACTCCGCAGTTCAAGTCAACAATTTAAACCGAGTTACAGGCACTCCGGATTATGCCATCACTGTTTCCGGGAACACAAAAGCGGGAACATACCGGCTCGCGGACGGAGCAAGCAATTTCAACGGAACAATGACCATTCGCAACAGTACTGCAAATCTTGGTTCCATTACGGTCGGAAGTTCATTGAAAATCGGTAACACTTCTTATACTCTGAATAAAAAGGGCGGACAGCTGACACTCACTGTTACAGGAACAACAGCAGCACGAACGGTGAAATCCGACATCAACGGCAATGGAATCAGCGATGTGATGTTCCAATACAATGCGGATCATCAGGTTGGATTCTGGCTCGACGGCAAAAACAACTGGCAAGGTCAGGGGCTCGCAGAGCCTGCAGAATGGCAGGTTCTCGGAGCTTATGATATGGATTCAAACGGAAAAGCCGATATCGTTATGGTCGGAAACATAACGATCAACGGCGTCAAGGGTGCATGCATCGGATTCCGCAAGGATGGTGATACTTCTACCTGGCAGAACATCAGCTACCTCACCAATTACAACAATATAGAGTGGAAGGTCAAGGTCGGCAATATAACCGGGAACGCCGGAAAAAATTCAATCGTCTGGCATGCACCGGAGCTTGGAGCTCTCGGCCTTTGGGCCAATCAATGGATGTCAATCGCCGGCTGGTTCGACAGCAGCTGGAATATGCTTGGAACCGGAGATTTTGACGGCGACGGCAAGGACGAAATTCTCTTCCGCAACAACGCAAATCTCTACACCGTCAATATCAGCGGCAAGTTTGCCTCTCTCGGAAGCGCCTCCGGCTGGAAGGTATGCGCAATCGGAGACTTCTCCGGAGAGGGAAAAGATGATCTTGTGCTTTACCATCAACAGACAGGGTCGATCATGAAATATGAAAATGGGCTGAGTTCAAGCTGGTCTTCTCTCGGGCAGCTGGATGCCAAAGACTGGTTTATTGTCGGTGCGGGAGACTATGACGGAGACGGCAAAGACGATCTGCTTGTGCGCCAGTATTCAACAGGAATGCTCGGCTACTATTCCGGCGGCGATATGAACCGCTGGCGGGAAATGGGACGCGGTGTCGACATGAACTGGGCGGTCATTGCTTAGTTTTTTGCAAAAAAAGAAATTTTCCGGTTGAAAAAAAACGATTGAATGGTATCTTACTACTCAAAAGCCTGATTAAAGAAAACTTAAGGAGTTTATCATGAACACGGCTAAATTCGACCACAAGAAAATCATCCTCGCCTTCTCCGGCGGACTCGACACCACGACGGCGCTCCATTTCTTCGCCCATCAGTACCCCCAGACTGAAATCATCGCGTACTGCGCGGACGTCGGCATGGAAGAGGAAACCGACGGCCTCGAGGCGAAAGCTCTCGCTCTCGGTGCGAAAAAATGCATCCTCGCCGACATCGCCGAAGACTTCATCCGCGACTACTACTTCCCCGCTCTGCAGATGAACGCCATGTATGAAGGCAAATATCTCCTCGGAACCTCCCTCGCGCGCCCGACCATCGCAAAAGGTCTCGTCGAGCTCGCGCATCAGGAAGGCGCCGACACCATCATGCACTTCGCAACCTTCCGCGGAAACGACCAGGTCCGCTTCGAACTCAGCATCAACGCGCTTGATCCCGCGCTCAAGGTTCTCGCCCCCTGGCGCCGCCCCGACCTCTGGCCGTTCAAAGGCCGTGAAGACATGGTCAACTACTGCAAGGAAAACGGTCTCAACATCACCGCTTCCATCAAAAAAACCTACTCCATGGACCGCAACCTCCTCCATATCTCCTTCGAATCGCAGGATCTCGAAGATCCGTGGGTTGCTCCCGACCTCGAACACATGTGGGTCATGACAAAGCCCGTCTCCCAGGCCAAAAATGAACCGGAAGACGTCGTCATCTCCTTCGAACAGGGCATCCCCGTCGCGGTCAACGGCGAGAGACTCTCTCCCGCCCAGCTCATGCGCAAACTCAACAAAATCGGCTGCGACCACGCGATCGGAACCATCGACATCGTCGAAACCCGCTTCACCCAGATGAAGTCCCGCGGCGTTTACAACACCCCCGCAGGAACCATCCTGCTTGAAGCGCACCGCGACCTCGAAACCATCTGCATGGACGGCGCCAGCATCGGACTCAAGAACATGCTCATGCCGAAGTATGCGGAACTCTGCTACAACGGCTTCTGGTTCGCTCCCGAACGCGAAATGATTCAGGCGCTCTGCACCGAATCCCAGCGTTTCGTCACAGGCGACGTCCGCGTCAACCTTTTCAAGGGCGCGGTCATGGTCAACGGACGCCGCTCCCCGTACAGTCTCTACGACGAGTCGCTCGCGACCTTCGAAGACGACCACGGTCTGCAGGACCCGACGATGGCTTCCGGCTACATTGCCCAGAACGCAATGCGCCTGAAAGTTCTCGCCCACAAACAGCATCGTTACACCACCAAGTAACCGCCGCACATATCGGAAAACCGGAACCGTCCGCAACGGTTCCGGTTTTCCGTTTTCACTGAAATGGAGTTTTTATGAATTGGATTCTGGATCTGCACGCTCTGATTCTAGGAGTCGTTCAGGGAATTACGGAATTTCTGCCGATCAGCAGCACCGGACACATGATCGTCGTGGACGAGTTCATCAAGCTCGAACCGGAATTCAAAGACATGTTTTTCGTCGTGGTTCAGCTCGGCTCCATTTTCGCAGTGCTGTTTTATTTCCATAAAAAACTTTTTCCGCTTCAGGCGCTCCGCGACGCGGAAGTGCGCAGATCCGCATTTCTGCTCTGGTGCAAAGCGGCCGCCGGCGTAATTCCGGCAATCGTCATCGGCGGACTCTTCGGTTCCAGAATTCAGGAACTGCTTTACAACACGCTCACGGTTGCAATCGCGCTGATTGTCGGCGGCATTGCGCTGCTCTGGATCGAAGCGATCAAACGGCCCGTCGTCGTTTCCAGCACGGACGAACTGAGTTTCAGGCGGGCGTTCATGATCGGCGTCGTGCAGTGCCTCGCGATGATTCCCGGAACTTCCCGCTCGGCGTCGACGATTCTCGGTTCGTTGATGCTCGGGACTTCGCGCCAGGTCGCTGTGGAATACTCCTTTTTTCTCGCGGTTCCGACCATGTTCGCGGCCTCCGCGTACAGTCTTCTGAAACACGGCGCGGCGCTGACGCAACAGCAGTGGATCGCAACGGCGGTCGGGTTCGTCGCGGCGTTCTTTGTGGCATGGGCGGTGATTGCGTTCTTCATGAATTACATCCGCCGCAAAGACTTCAAACTTTTCGGCTGGTACCGGATTGTTCTCGGAATAATCCTCATTCTCTTTTACATTTTCTTCCGACAGGCGCGGTAAGAACGGCAAATTGCATTCTTTTTCTTGAAAAACCGATTATTCGTGCTAACTTACCGGATGATGTTTAATTCAAAGGAAGACGAATGAACCGGAACCGAATCATCCGGACGGAAAGTCTGCGCGACCTCAGCCGTTACGGAATCACCAAAGCCGCCGCCGCAATCGGCGTTTTCGACGGAGTTCACCGCGGACATCAGAAGGTGCTGGCGACTCTGCGGGAGATCGCGGAACGGACAAATTCGACACCGGTCGTCATCACTTTTCATCCGCATCCGCGCTCGGTTCTCGCACCAGGCGCAGCCCCTCCCCTGCTCTATCCGCAGGAGGAAAAACTGCGTCTGCTCCGGCAGTACGGCGCGGAAGCCGCGGTCGTCATCCCGTTCACCCGGGAATTCGCGGCGCTCTCGCCGGATCAGTTTCTCGACCAGAGCCTGCACTCCGGAACGGTGAAACTGACCGGAGTCTGCGTCGGCCGAGCATGGCGTTTCGGCGCAAAAGCGGCGGGATCGCATGCGGATCTCGAACGCCGGGCAAAACTTGACCGCTTCGTCTTCTCGCCCGTCGACGAGGTGAGGTTCGGCGACGGCGTTGTAAGCAGCACGGAAATCCGGAAGGCGGTTGCCGGCGGAGACCTTGCGGCCGCGGCGGAAATGCTCGGACGCAGCTACACGCTGTTCGGCAAGGTGGAACACGGGCTAGGACTCGCCGGAAAAGAACTCGGCGCGGCAACCGCGAATCTGCATCTGGACGCCGGGGTTCTCCCCCCGTTCGGAGTCTACGCGGTCCGGGCGGGCGATGAAGCCGGAACGGAACGTTTTCCGGGCATTGTGAATATCGGAATCGCCCCCACGGTCCGGCACGAGGAACACCCCGCGCCGAAAGTGGAAGTACATATCTTCGGCAGGTCGCTTGACCTTTACGGAAAACGGCTCGCCGTGGAGCTTGCGGCAAATGTGCGTCGGGAAAAAAAGTTCGCCTCGCTTGACGAACTCCGCGCTCAAATTCAGACGGATATTGCAGCCGCAGCCAAACTCTTGAAAGGATGTTGAAATGGAGGAAAAAACTTACACCGTCATGGAGCTCGCCGAAACCCTCGGCGCCGCCCGGACAACCGTAAACGACTGGCTCGCGCGCTACACGCAATACATCGACTTCAAAATGGTCGGCCGCCGCCGCGTCTACACCGAAGCGACTCTCGCCGTCCTGCGCGAAATCTCCGAACTGCGCAACAAAGGACTCGCCGGTCCGGAAATTGAAACCGAACTCGCCAAGACCCATGCGGTCCGCCCCGTTGCGGAGGATCCGCTTTTCGCAGCGATGGGCGAAGAGATGCCGAAGCAGAACGAAACGGAAAAGTCCGCTTCCGCCCCCGTCCCCGTGCCGGCCGATGAATTCGCCATGATTGCAAAACAGCAGTCCGATGAACTCGGACGCATGTTTGCGGAAAGCTTCCGCGATATGGCCGACCGGATGAACTCGCTCGAGCGGAAGGCGAACAAAGCCGAACGCAAGGTCTGGCTCGGTTACGGATTCGTCTTTGTGCTTCTCGCCGCTCTGATCGTGCTCGGAGTTCTCTTCTTCCAGCGTCAGATCCGCACCGACCGCGAAAACCGCGCCGCCGATGTTCAGCAGAAAGAGGCGATTCAGGCAGTCAACGACAAAACCGTCAAACTCACCGGATCGGCGGAAAATATGCGGAAAGGCATCTCCGAACTGAAAAAAGGCCTCGACTCGCAGAAGAAAGAGTTCGATCGAGCGCTCAGGGAAATGAAATCGGCGAACGAGCGCGAAGTTGCCGCTCTCAAGGACAATTTCGCCAAAGAAAAGAAAGAGCAGCTTCAGCGCATGGAACAGCTTGCCGCCGAAAAGAACCGCGAAATCGAACAGCTGAAAAAACAGAACGTCGATTCCGCACAGAAAATCAAAGAACTGGAACAAAACGTAAAAAAATAAGGATCTCGCCATGTTTGAACTCGACGTAATCCGCGAATTCTCCTCCGCCCACTGTCTCAAAGGCTACTGCGGAAACTGCTCCGAAAAACACGGACACAACTGGTCCGTTCAGGTATTCATCCGTTCCGAAAAGCTCGATGAAATCGGCATCGCCGTTGATTTCAAGGCTCTGAAACGCGAACTCGACGCCCTGCTCGGCGAGCTTGACCACAAGGATCTGAACTCGATCCCGCCGTTTGACAAGCTCAATCCGACCAGCGAGAACATCGCCATGTACATTTACAAGCGCCTCTCCGGAAAACTCAACGGAAACGGCGTCAAAGTCTACCGCGTCCGCGTGGGCGAAAACGCCTCCTCCGGTGCCAGCTACTTCGAGGACTGACCATGCTGAAGAAGGCGCTGGAAGCCCTGCGGAAACCGGGAGCGGTCCTGCTCGTCCCGACCGAAACGGTCTACGGACTCGTCTGCGACTGGGCGGATCAGGCGGCGCGCGACCGGATTTATGCGATGAAGCACCGGGCGGAAAACAAGCCGCTCGCGGCGTTCGTCCCCTCTCCCGCGCATGCGGAAACGCTCTGCGGCTGTCCGCTTCCCGAAACGGCGAAACGTTTTGCGGAACGCTTCATGCCGGGTCCGGTCACTCTGATTGTTCCCGACAAAAACGGCGGCACGTTCGGATTCCGGATCCCGGATCATCCGTTCATTCTGGAACTTCTGCGCGCGTACGGACGCCCGCTCGCCTCGACCAGCGCGAACCGTTCGGGTCAGCCGCCCGCGCTGGAAGTCGGCTGCGCCCTTGCGACGCTCGCGGAACAGCCGGACTGCACGGTTGATTACGGCCCCCTCCCACAGGATTCCCGCGCCTCGACCGTCATTCTGGTCAATGCGGACGACACATGGAAAATTTTGCGCGAAGGTCCCGTCACGAAAGCGGAACTGGAAGCGGCGCTGTAACCCGTTTCCGCGAACGGCGTCATGACGACGCAAGCTTCAGAACGTCGATCGTCCGAATTCGCAATGGAGAGTTTCAGAGGAGTTCCGCCGCAGGCAGAGCTCCGTGATCTTTTCCAAGCCCCGCGGCAGCAATTCGCGGGGCTCCCGAACCTTGTTCCGCAAGAGACTCCTGTGTCAGCGAATACGCCGTATTCGCATAATGATGGCGAAGCCCCGTCCCGTACACCTTTTTCATCGTCTGCACGACAATTTTTCTTTCAATATGTTGTTGTCGATATGATACCGGCAATCCATCACAAAAGAAGCGGTCCGTCAAGCGCGGGGAAACCGTTTTCATGCAATTTTTCAGAAACGGCGCTATATTCCCGTTTCCAGGCAGACATTGCTCATTTCAAGGCGGCGGACATTGCGGACAACCAGCGGCTGTTCCGCGCGAATCCGGCCGCGCACATTGTTCAGGACAATCCGTCCAAGCGGCATGGCGCTCCGGCCGCGAAAGCAGATCGCCCGCCCCGCATCCAGAAGAATATCCGAAAACACGATGTCGTCAAACAGCCCTGTCTCCACTCCTTCATCCACGGAAATTTCAATGGGAAGCCCGCTTACCGAGACGGTGATTCCCGAGAAGGAAAGGTTGCGGATTTCATGCGGCGTCTGGCGGAACGGCGTTGCAAACTCGTGCTGCCAGTAGCGCAAAGGATTATCGAAAAAAATTCCGTTCCGCCCTTTGAGAATCAGATTTGAAAAGCGGCAGTTCCGGATCAGATCGTCCCCGGGACAGCCGATGCGGATCGCCTGACAGCGGCTCTCCAGAACACAGTTGGAAACCGTCATATCCTCCAGAACAACGCGTCCGGTGTCGGCATGCCACGCATGACTGGAACGCGCGACAAGCGCATCATCGCCGGTCGAGACCCGGCAATCGGAGACGGCGATGCCGCTGCCGCCGAAAAAATGGATGCCGTCGTTGTTGATCATGCGTGGATCGCCGAAGATTTCCACGCCGTGAACGGAAACCCCGCTGCACTTGATGAACCACATCGTCCAGCGCGGCGAATCATGGAAACGCACATTTTCAATACGTATCCGGCGGCAGTTCGCAAAATGAAGCATCCGGGGACGCTCCAGAGCTTTCTTTTCGTAAAACCCGCCCGGCCCAAGCGTCTTCCCGTAAAACTCCGGACCGCGTCCTTCGATGGTTCCGAAGCCGGTGATCGCAATATTCTCCGCATTCTCTGCGGCCAGAAACGCCCGGTTGTGCGGATCGGTATGACACTCGCCAAAAAGTTCATCCGGAAGAATGTCATAACCGGCATCGGTTCCTTCGCCGACAAGAACGGAACCGCTCCGGAGATTCAGCTCGACATTGCTTTTCAAATAAAGGGTTCCGCTGCGGTGAACGCCGGGGAGCAGACAGACTCTTCCGCCGCCCTGTCCCGACACACGGTCGACAGCGTTCTGAACGGATTCTCCCGGATGAATCAAAAACTCGCTCTGCATGATGTTTCTCCCGAAGTGTCTCAATACGGAATCTGAAAATTTTCACGCCGGATCATCGCAGCATTGCGTCCGCCCTTGACAATGACCCATTCCGCGGCTTTCGCTCCGCTCCAGCTCTCGACGTGACCGTCGACAAGCAGCACCGTTGCGCGTCCCTGATGAATCAGGTGATAACCGGAAGAGGAATCGTTGACATAGTAAAACGGTTTTCCGGAATAAGCGGAAGCGGTGTCATAGCATACGGAATCCGTTATCATCTGATAGGCGGACGGACGCTTTATTTTCCGTGAATTGAATGCGGCGGCACCGCCTGGAGCATTGAGAGCGGTTCCGTTTTGGTCGACGAACGGCAGCATCGCCTCCGTTCCCAAATCCATATTCCAGCGTCCCGCGCGGATTCCATAAGTATAAACACCTGCGTAAGGATCCGGATTCGCGGCGGCCGACGTAAAACGGTTCGCGGGACAGAAGAAATATTTCGGGAGAGGCGACGTCAATGTTGCAGTCTGCATCACTTCGCGGCTCCAGTTTCCGCTCTGCAGCACGGTCGCTTTGGAAATCGGCCAGAAGCCGTCGGCGGAATCCGCATACATCAGAACCTGCAGTCCGACCTGTTTCATGTTTCCGACGCACTGAATGCCGATCGCCTTTCCCCGCGCCGAATTCAGAGCCGGCAGAAGAACCCCCGCGAGGATCGCGATGATCGCAATCGTGACAAAGATAACTTGTCAAATATACTTATATGCAGTATATTAGCGATGACAAGAAAAAAAAGCGGAAGGAGAATTGAGCAATGAAAGCGTTGATTTATGCACGGCAGAGCAGCGGGAAGGATGATTTTTCGGAGTCGGTAGAAGCGCAGATTGCCAACTGCAAGAAACTGGCGGCAAAAGAAAAACTTGAAGTCATTGGCATTTACAAGGACCTGAATACCAGCGGGGAGACTTATCCGGTAGGTGCTGAGGAAATTGCCAGGCTTGACAAAGCCTATATAAACTGGAGTCTCACGCAAAGTACGAAAAAGGATTTCCGTCTGGGGCTGAGTCAGGTAT
>ERZ1026894.1021-NODE-1021-length-17964-cov-17.829080_pt1 | contig 17964 bp, 13 predicted proteins | sample MGYA00380177_ERZ1026894 | MGnify/ENA primary metagenome ERZ1026894 (study PRJEB33269, sample SAMEA4719813) | human gut metagenome | biome: human-associated habitat; feature: organic feature; material: feces | place: Cameroon | collected 2013-10 ... | reverse complement strand
TTCTCGGAAGTACTCTCGGAATTCTTCGACTGCTCCGTAGAATTTGCCACCACCTGACTTACAGCGTTCTGTACTTCATTCATGGTGCCATTGGTAGTATCTGCTGCAGTTCCCAGCGCCCTGGAAGCCTCCAGCAGACTCGCAGAATTCTCGGAAATTCCTTTTAATATTCCCTTCAAGGTATCCTTTAGCTTTACCGTAACCCGCGACAGATCTCCGATCTCGTCCTTCCTCTTTAACATCTTGTCATCGACCCAGACGGTGAGATCCCCCTCTGCAACCTTACCCATGATGCTGATACTCTTCTTGATATTGTGGCTGATTGATGTCGCAAGCTTCAGCCCAACGCCGATGCACAGGATCATTGCCACGCATACTGCTGCACCGATGCCGAAAATGATTCCGTTTACTACCGCATCCTTGCTTTCTTTATCGGTACCGACAAATACCATACCAATAATCTCATCATCGGAGCCATTCTGATAGACCGGCATGAAATAGCCATAATTCATAACACCGTCCAGCGATACAGAATTGCTGAAATATTCCTCTCCGTTCTGTAAGACCGCCTCCACGATCCGCTCTCCTGCCGGAGAATTCAGAATACGATCCCCGTTACTATCCAGTGCGGAGGTCATGATTCTGCGGTCTCCGTAGAAAAAGGTTACGTCCATGCCGGTATTGTCTTTGATTCGGTCCACCAGACTTTCAGAATGTGAGATATTATAGCTGCCCTTCCAGATGTCCCCATTGCCGGATTCCATATAATCACCGGTATTTTGATCATATGCTGCCAGCGTAGCTGCGGCTGTTCCCTTCAGTGCTTCCTCTATCTCATCCATCATGGAACTGCGCACCGTCGTCAGCATGAACAAAATAGAAAGCAGTCCCAGTAACACTACCGGTCCTATAGTCATTGACAGAATCTTTTTTTGTATACTCATCACGCGGCCCCCTATTCTACCACAGATACGGTCTTAAAATACCAGTTGATGCCTCCGGTAATCGTTGCGTCATCCAATGTCTCTCCCTCTTTTCCCACGGTCTCGCCCGTGTTGGTCTCGATCACACCGTCAAACACACCGTTCTCACCGGATAATATCTGTCTCTTGGCTTCCTCTACCTTTTCCTGCGTTCCGTCCACACAGAAGTCCGCCAGACTCGTAATGTTCACCAGATTTTCACTCATTCCGCCGTAATAGTTGCTGCCGTCCCAGCTGCCATCAATGACACTCTGGACTGCTGCCGTATAATAGGCACTCCAGTTCCAGATCACACTGCACAGACAGGACCGGGGCGCATCCTTGCTCATATCGGAATTGTAGCCGATGCTGTACACACCCTTTTCCTGCGCCAGAGTCTGGGGATATACCGTATCGCAGTGCTGTGCGATCACATCACACCCCATGTCGAGAAGCGCCTGGGCTGCTGCTTTTTCCCCTTCCGGATCGTACCAGCTGTTGGTCACCTTTACGTATACCTTTGCATCCGGATTCACCGAATAGATTCCCAGTGCAAACGCATCAATACCGCCGGTCACCTCCGAGTTGGTGGAATCCATGGCTGCCACATAGCCGATCTTGTTGGAGGTGGTGTTCATTCCCGCCACGATACCACTCAAATATCTCGCCTGATAAATTCTTCCGAAATAATTGTTAAAATTCTTGCCATTGCTCATATATCCCGTGCCGTGGGAAAAATACACATCCGGATATTCTTCCGCCATCTCTGCCGTAGTCTCCATATATCCCCAGCTGGTGGTGAAGATGATGTTGCAGCCCTCGTCGATACATTCCTGAATGGCCTGTCTTGTGGCCTGCTCATCGCCGTCATTGACATTGATCTTGCGGACGATCTGGTCATCGGACAGTCCAAGATTCTGCTGCATACCCTGAATACCCAGATCATGCGTATAAGTGTAACCACTGCCCTCCGCCGGATCCGACAGATGAAGAACTCCCACCTTGATCTCGTCCTTTGGAATGCCCCCGGTCTGTGCCGTGGTGTCTCCGCTGTCACTCTGCGTTCCCTGCGCTGTCTGACTGCTGCCTCTTGCCTCGTAGCCGATGTTGGTTGCGTAATCATCCACCTCACCGGTGCTTCCACAGCCTGTGAGCAACATACAGCCAAGCAGCAACGCTATGCTTCGTCTGATATTTTCTGTCCACTTTTTTCTCATGATAGTACCCCTTTCTCATTCGTTCTTTATCCTTCCACCCTTTTCAGGGGATTGACGACTTCACTATCGTACTCCATGCTTTTACACTATTCCCTGCTGCTGTGGCAGGTAAAATAAATCACCTGATATTCTTTCGCGATCTCCGACAGGAACCGTATTGCCCCTCTTGTCCGGTTTTCATCCAGATTCACAAAGGGATCATCCAGGATCAGGAAAGGTTTCCGCTCATCATACATAGCCTCCACCAGTGCCATACGCATACAGATGCCGATCAGATCCCGGTTTCCCAGGCTCATGTAGTCGATGTCTCTGGGCATATTTCCATCAATGACCTGTAATTTTGTGTTAGCATCCATCTGATAATTTTCACATTCTGTTCCCGTAAGAATTTGATAATATTTACGGAAGCCTACCATCACCGGTTCCGTATATTTCGCGGTAAAAGAACTTTTGGCCTCTTCCAGCAGCCCCTTGGTCACCTCCAACAATCTATACTGTTTTAATTTCTCCTCTGTCGTCTCCTGCAGATTCTCCAGTTCCCCCTCCATGTTTTCTATATTTTCCCAGGATTCCTGCAGGCTGGAAAGCTGGTCCTGATAGCTGCGGATGGACTTATAACGATCCTCCATGCGTTCTGAGAGGACTTTCATTTCTTCTGCCAGACTCTCCAGTGATTCTTCTCCTTCCGGAGCCTTCAGTGCCAGGAGTGCGGGAACATCCTCCTGTTCCTCAAATTGTTTCAGCTCCTGTGCACTCCGCCTGTACTCCAGCAATTCTTTCTCATAATCTTTTCTGCGGTTTTCAAGCTCTGTCAGTTGTTCTTCCAACGGTTCTTCCGGAATCAGATGCAGAGACAGTAGATATTTTTTTACCTTTTCTTTCAGGGCTTCATACTGCTCCCTCTGTCTCCGGTATTGCTTCTGCTTTTCCTCCAAAAGTTGTCTTTGTCTGCTCTTTGCAGCAATATCATGCAGTGCCGCCAGATAATTCTGCTCTTCCCAAACATCACTAAAGCCTGCTAAAAACTGCTTCAGACGCGTCTCCAGTTCTTCCATCCTTGCAGCTGTCGTATCGGTACCCGCCTGCTGTCTTCTGCGGCTGAGCATCTCATAATCCCGCCGTTTGTTCTGTAATTCTACAATTTCGGAAGTAAAATCGCTGCTTCCCGGGATTCCCCAACGCTGCCGGAATTCTTCGATCTGCCTGCTATCTGTGTCAATCTCTGTCTCCAGCTTCTCCAGCTCCTGCCGCAATTCCAAAAGCTCTGTATTCTCTGAACTCTGCATATTTCCGCTGCCCGCAGCCATAACCAGTGCAATGATCACAACCACTGCCCCCAACGCTGCCAGAGCCGCGCCGATCACGGTCTGCCCCATGAAGATCACGGGAACAGCACCCAGGATCAACAGAATTCCCAATACCAGCATGAGATTTCTTCGCTTTTTACCGGTCATCCTCTCTCTCTGCAGCCTTGACTCTTCCTGTGCCTGTATGGCTTCCAGTGTTTTCTTCTGTATTTCCTTAGCCTGCAACAGACTTTTTTTCTCCAGGCGTCCTGTCCAGATTTCTTTTGCCCGGAAGATTTCCTGTTCTTGAGGCATTCCATCCGCAAAATATCCGGTGAGTTCCTGTAATCTTCTGGTCTCTTCTGCGGACAAAGCAATGTCTTTGGAACTGTTTTTCAACCGTTCCAACTCCTCTGCCTCCGCATATTTTTCCTCCAGCTGTTCCCTGTCCACCTTGGGGAACGGAGTCTTCAGCTGTTCCTGTTCTTCCTCCGTCAGGCAATAGATCTCCATCGCCTTGTGAATACTGATCCCCCGGTTATAAGCTGCTGTTTCTTCCCGCAGATCTGTCTCCGAAGGGATCACGCCGTTAAAATACGATTCTGCTTCTTTTAACAGTTTTTCTCTCTCTGCAAGCTTGGCACGCAGATCCAGATATTTTTCTTTTCGTGCCTGCCTGTCTTTATAAGCCCCCAGCTCCCGCTGCTTTGCCTGCAGCTCTGCCAGTTCCGAGGCAAGCTTTTCCCGTTCTTCGATGACTGCCTTTCTTCTGACAGCAATGCTTTCCATGGTATTCTGTATCTCTTGTCCGTTACGGATCTGTGTCTTCAGTTCCGTAATGCGATCCTTGTCCCGCCGGATGGATCCGGTCTTTCTCGAAGGTGACATACTGTTTAACAGATCATTCAGACGCTTGTCCGCCGTCTCGAAATTGTTGATATCATCCGTATTCTCCGCCAGATTTCCAATCTTAGCGTTAATGCCGTCCGTGACAAAGGTCTCGCAATCATTCTGGGAGATAAAAATCGTCCGTTCAAAAGAGCCTCCGTCAATCTGAAACAGCTCCTCTCCCAGCTTCTGTGAAAAATCGCTGCTGGATAAATGGGTCCGGGCATCCGTCAGCTGAAATTCATCTTCGGCTGCTTTATTACCGAAAATTCTCCGCACAGAATAAAGTTTTCCATCACTTTCAAACTGTAATTCTCCCCCATAGACTCCCTTCTGCCAGGGCGCATATCTCTTCCTCTCATTTTCCAGAGGATCTCTCTTGCCTTCATTACGAAAACCATACAACATTACACGCAGAAAAGCCGCCAGCGTACTCTTCCCCCAGCCGTTCTCTTCGCAGATGGTATTGCAGCCCTCTGAAAAATCATAAGTGAAATCACTTAATTTTCCGAAATTCTCTATATGACACCGTATCAGCTTCATGCGTCCAGGATCTCCTCTCCGGCAAGTGCCTGCAATCCGTAATGGATCACTGCTGCCTTATCTTCTTCCGACAGATCCTCTCTGCCCATAACTGTGCGGATGAATTCTCCCTTCAAAGACACATCTTTTGCAAAGGAAGCATAATCTACCAGATATTTCGAACTGTCCTTGATCTTCACAAAATAGAAACGGCTGCTGAACTGATGCAGCAAAAAGTCCGTCTCTTTTTCACTTTCCACATCGACTTTACCGGTCAATTCATATTTTACCAGACTCTTCTCCGGATAATTGCCCGCATCGGTCTCTTCTTTCATGCGTTCCAGAATCTCCATCGTGGACACACAGCCGGTAATATCCACCGGAATGGTGTAGAGATTCCGGGAAGCAAACGGAACAAAACAGCTCTCCACAGTGCCTGCTGCCTCATCCACGGAAAGCTCCACAAATCCATGTTCTCCACATTCGTCAAATCCGCGCCCTTCCAGACATCCGGGATAACAGTAAACTCCCCGGCCATCCAGCCGTTCCTTCTTATAACCATGAATATGTCCCAGTGCCAGATAGTCAATGCCTTTATTCTTCAGGGCGGTCAGATGTATAACCTCCGCCTTGTCCTTCGCACTGTATTCCGATTCCTGGCCGTGCAGGACAACGATATTCACCTGGTCCGCATCCAGAGACAATGTGTTATAGACACTGCCGCTGTTCTCCGGATTCAGTTCCACGCCGGTGATGCATACCTTTTTCCCCAAAGGAAAGCTTGTCCATTTGCTGTCAAACAGATGAAGGTTTTCCGGAATCTGCGAAAGTCCCCCGGTAAAGCTGCCCTCATCGTGATTGCCCTGTAAATAATAAAATTCAATTCCGGGATGCCCCAGGATCAGATCCTTCACCACATTCCGCGCGGTGGCTGACACATTTTTCGTATCAAACAGGTCACCCGCTATGAGAATGGCATTCACCTCATGAGCTGCACCGTATTCCACCATTTTCCGGAAGGTCGCGAGCAGCTCCGTCCTGCGCTCTCTGGCTTTTTCTCTGGTAAGATTTGCACTCATTCTGGAATCCAGATGGATGTCTGCGCAATGAATGATCTTCATTCTGCCGCCTCCCTTTTCACGTATTTATTACCCTCTATTATATACGAAACCCATGGCGGATACAATAAAAAGCGTACCGGAATTGAGACGGTCATTCTCAATTCCGGTACGCTTAATCATTTAAAAAATATTGATTTTCCGGGAAGAAATTATACCTGTAAGCTTCCTGCCGCAATCAGTTTGCCGCTTTTTCTGTCAAATAACAGAATATCTTCTCCACCGATCTCGAACTTCACTTCCTGACCGATCTTGTAAGCGGTATTGCCGAAGACTACGCCGGTCAACAGGAAATCACCGATACGAAGCTTAATCGTCGATTCCATACCGGTGGGCATGGCACCATAGATCACACCGTCCAGTCCTGCACCATCGTGTAATTGCAGGGCTTCGGGACGTACACCGATGACAAAATCCTCGTTGGTGATCACGGGAGCTTCCTGCAGTGCATAATCATCTTCGTTCACTCTGGCAATATGATACTGGAAGACTTCATCCTTGTTGGATTTCTCCACAGCTTTCTTATCCTGCATTTTCTCTTTGTGACGGGCTGCCTCATCAGCTTCGTTCTTATCTCTCTCTGCAAACCATCTTAGCAGATCCAGATGTTCTTTCGGAACAAACTTTGCCTTTCTTCCGTCTAAGATCGTCACATCCAGGCTGCCGTTTTCATTCTGCACACCTTTGGCTTCGATAAAATTAATGGAAGGATTTCCTACGAAATCAGCCACAAACAGGTTGTTGGGTCTGCTGTACACAGTCAGCGGTGCTTCATACTGCTGCAATACACCGTTGTTGATCAGACAGATCTTCGTTGCCAGTGTCATAGCTTCCATCTGGTCATGGGTTACATATACGAAGGTGCTTCCGGTCTCTACATGCAGACGCTGCAGTTCATATCTCATTTCCAGACGGAGTTTCGCATCCAGGTTAGACAGCGGCTCATCCATGAACAGTACCTGGGGTTCCGGTGCCAGGGTTCTGGCAATGGCAACTCTCTGCTGTTGTCCACCGGACAGTTCTGCGGGATAACGGTTCATGAACATTCCGATCTTAACGATACGGGATACTCTGCGTACCGCCAGGTCTATCTCTTCCTTGGAATATTTTCTGACCTTGGTTACTACCTTGCCACCGGATACGACTTCGAATTTCTCGTTAAGCTCTTCCCCTTTTTCCTTATGCCCTGCCAGGATGCTGTCCAGCTTGGCAGTCAGCTCCTGCTTCTTTTGTTTTGATGCACTTTCTTTGTCTGCCGCCTCGTGGAGTTTGTAATTATACAGCTCCTTTGCAGTATAGATAGAAATGATGTAATTATCGATCAGCTTCAGATAGACCATATCCAGGTCTAATTTTCCCTTTTTATCTCTGCATTCCTCAATGAGTTTTACCAGCTCTCCCGGATTCTCCAGTGCCTTGATCATGCTTTTTAAAGCTTTTGCTTCCTCATCGATCACGGGAAGTTCTTCCTTGATATTGCCCAGTCCGAAGGAGATGTTCTGGTATACCGTCATGTTCGGCCACAGTGCGTAGTTTTGGAACAAGAATCCGACTTTTCTCTTATTTGCGGGAACATTGATTCCCGCTTCACTGTCGAATACCACCCGGTCTCCGATCTTGATCTGCCCGCTGGTAGGGGTCTCCAGACCGGCGATCATACGTAAGGTAGTGGTCTTACCGCAACCGGAGGGACCAAGCAGAGTGATAAAGGAATTGTCCTCCATATCCAGACTCAGATCATCTACCGCATAGAATTTTCCCCAACGTTTTGTAATATGTGTTAATTTGATTTCCGGCATAGTTATTTACCTCCGATACCTTCATCCAGGCTGGACCCGGTCAGTTTATTTACCAAAGTATTAAAGATCAGGATCGTTACGATCAGGATCAGGTTGATGGCGCTGGAGAATGCATACAGTCCCATCTCATCGAAATAATCCAGTGTCGTGGAGAGGATAAAGCCCTGCGTACATAACAGTAAGAACAGGGACAGCTCTCGCAGACAGGTCATGAACGGAAGCATATATCCGTTGATAATGGAAGACTTCTGGATCGGAATGATGATCCGCAGCATCCGCTTGTACCAGGGAATATCCTGGATGATGGCCGCTTCCTCGATCTCTCCCGACAGCTGCAGCATGGAGTTCAGTGCACTTCTGCTGGCGAAGGGAATGTACTTGATCACACCTGCGATGATCAACAACGTGTAGGTGTTGAACAGGTTGATCTTGTCATTGGAGAACAGGATGAAGAACGCTGCGCCCACTGCCAGAGACGGCATCAGGTACGGCAGGAATGCCACTCCGTTGACGTAATTCGCCCACTTGCTTCTCCGGTTCTTGGATACTGCATAACCGATCAGGGTACCGATCGTACCTGCGATCAGAGCACAGCAGACAGCGACTAACATTGTTCCCTTGAATGCTCTCCAGATCAGCGGATTGTGGAGGATACCGGGCTGTCCGTACAGAGCACCGGCTCCGTTGTTATCCGTCAGCCACCACTTGGTGGTCAGAGCGCTGGAATCCATGGTGTACAGGAAACTGTAATCTCCCGGATTCGGAAGGAAAGTCTCCAGTGCGAAGGACAGAATCGGGAAAATACTGGTGAAGAAAGTGATAACGATCAGAATGACCGCGATCAGGTATTTTCCAACCTTTCCTAAGTTGATCTTGGAGATCTGTCCGGATTTACCGGTAACCGTCGTATAATTCTTACGGCTCTTTAAGCTCATCTGGTTCATTAACAGGATCGCCACACCGAAGATCATCATGATGATGGCAAGAATACTGGCTTCCCCGGTATACTTGGAGTTCATGGAGATGTACTTGGTGGATAAAGTGGTCAGTCCCAGATAGTGAGGTACGGGATAACTTCCCATGGCGCTTCCGAATACCAGCAGGATTGTGGAAAGGATCGCCGGCTTTACCATAGGTAAGGTAATGCGGAACATGGTCTTCCACTTCGGTGTATCCAAAATCGTCGCTGCTTCCTCCAGATTGGCATCCATGTTGCGGAAGATGCCGCCGATCAGTATGTAGGCAAAGGGGGCATAATGCAGTCCCAATACTACTGCACTGGGGAACAGCCCCAGGCACCACCATTTAGGCATCGTAATATTAAAAAGCGAAGCCAGCAGTCCGTTGGAGGTTCCGGTGACTGCATTACTGTTGAATACATTCTGCCATACCACTGCCAGTGTCCACTGGGGCATGATGTAGGGGAAAATAAAAATGGAGCTTAAATATTTTTTACATTTTAAATTGGTTCTCGTAATTAAGAATGCGAACAAACCGCCGAACAAAATGGAGATCAGGCAGGTAAAGACTGCCAAAAGAACAGTATTTAACAGCGGTGTCCACAGATTTGTTCTCGCCAGTTTACTGGTGAACAGATCCACATAGTTGGCAACGGAATATCCGCTTGCTTTTCCGGTAAGATGTGCATCGATGGTGCCCGGATGGATCTTGAAGGTATCCTCGACGATTGCCACGATCGGCGCCACTGTGGTAAAAGTAAGTACGATACCAAACAGAAGCAGAATGATATTTTGTGGCTTGGAGAAATACGTCTTGATCTTGTTCAGAACAATCACCATCTTGCTTGTTTTTTTTGTGGCACTCTGATTCATGGTTAACCTCTCTTCCCAATACAAGCTTTTGGTCCTGTAAACCATCCACCCCTGCGAATAAGAAAACTGCTACTTACATGCAGGCATGATGTAGCAGATTTTCTTATTCTGACGGGACGAATAGTCACTTTTTTATATCATATATCACTCATATCACTCAGCAGTATACTTCGGTAACAGCTCGATCCAGCTTCCTACCGTGAAGGATACAGATGCGCAGTACTCAGGATCTTCCAGCACCAGTTCGCCATCGGTAGACCACCAGTCGAAGCCTCTGTCGTTCTTGCTCTCGTATACAACATTACCGTTCTCATCATTACCACCGGTACTGTGCTGATAGGTAGCTTCGATCGCCTTTGCCACTTCAGGGTTAGCGGAATAACCGCCCATGTCTTTGCCCCATGCACTGAAACCGTCTTCGGTACAGGTCATGTATGCGATGAAAGCACATGCAGTCCAGGGCAACGGGCTGTTATCGGTAACAAACAGATAATGACAGTAACCGTATCCGCCGATTCCCTTATAACCATCCTGATAAGCGGCAACCTTGATATTGTTCACAGATACACCTGCGGATTCTTCTACGGAGCGCAGTTTACTGTATACTAACAGTCCACACTGATCGGTAGCGGAATCGGATACCAGCGTATTACAGATAGGTCCATCATCGGTCTGAGCATTGTAGCTGCCTACCCAGAGCTTGATCCATGCCAGGGCATATTTACCATCAGCGCCTAAGCCTAAATCATTTGCTTCGGATTCCATCTCATCAATCGTGGGCTGGAAATAAGCCTGCTCATCAGCGGGTAATGCATTGAAAGCATCCTTTAACATGGCTGCGTATTTGTCTTCGGTCAGCATGTACAGGAAATTCTTACCTACAACCTCGGAATCAATATCCATGAACAATGCGTGAGTTCCTTCCGCTACGAAGTCCCAGCAGTTGTCATATACTTTATCTCCGGTACAGTTGTATTCGAATACCTTATTCAGCGTCTGTAATGCCAGATAACCGTCCACCGCATCGGGTGTGGTTCCGTTAGCCTCTGCCCATTCCTTGGGAATGAACGTATCCAGTATTCCGGTCTGTGTCATCTTGGATTCGATCTGATTACCATCCTGGATCAGGGTCATTGCGAAGGTTCCTTCCGGCTTCAGGGAATCAGCGGTCAGCTGTTCAAAGATCTTGTTGTTCTTAGGCTGCTGCCAGTCAAATTCCATGCTGTAAGAAGGATCGATAGACTGCAGATACTCGATGAACAGAGGAAGTGCTGCTTTACCACGGCTGGAATTACCTACGCCGTAGAAGGTCTTGCCGTTGGATTCCTCGATGGCCTTCTGTGCCAGTTCCTCCATGGTCATTCCTTCTGCCTGTTTGATGATCTGCTGAGTTGCAGTAAGATTTGCGTCGTCGGCTACCTCCGGGGTCTTAGTCTCTGCCACCGTCTCGGTTCCGGCTGTCTGGGTGTTATCTGCGCTTCCAGTTGCCTGGTTCTGTGTCTCGCTGCTGCCGCATCCGGCTAACATACCAACACTCAGTGCACAGATCATAAGTAACGATACTACTCTTTTCTTCATATGCTGTCCTCCCTTGAAACATATAGTTTGTATAACCCTTCATGGTCCACTTACTTGGAATGGGATGTTTCCCACTTCCGTTCTGATGATTCTATTATACGTTGGGAATTCAGCAATTTGTATAAGGCAAAACTGTTATTATTTTAATATTTCTGATACTATGTATAGTTTTTCTGTTATTTTGTCATTTCTTTTGTGCATCTTTATAACTTTACATGCTTCTATCCTGGTATTCGGAAGGAGTAACACCAACAATCCGCTTAAAGCTACTGGAAAAATGTGCAACATCACGATAGCCTACCTGTTCCGCAACTTCATACACCTTATTCCGGCAGTCATTCAACAGTTTCATGGCAGTGCGCATGCGTACTCTGGTGATGTATGCCGCCACCGTATAATCCGTCTCCTTTTTGAATGTATGACTCAAATGTCCTTCACTGATCCCCAGGTGCTCTGCAATCTCTGCCACACATAATTCCGGATCCCCATAATGAGCGGAGATATAGTCTACGGCTGCCATGACATATTTACTCTTGTCGCCTTTATTTAAGACCAGTTCGGGAAGCGGCTCATCCTTGCTGTTTTCCAATTTTTCCTGTGTCTTCTTACGTTTCTCCAGTGCATTGTTCACTGCCTGTTCCAGTTCCCCGTCTCCGAAAGGCTTTAACAGATAGTCACTTGCCAATAATTTCAGGGCGCTCTGCGCATAAGAGAATTCACTGTAAGCAGTTAAAAAGATCACACTGACATCATTGCCTTCTGCCCGCAGTTCCTTCAGCATTTCGATGCCGTCCATTTTGGGCATACGGATATCGCAGATCAACAGATCCGGATGATATTTCCGCACGGCTTCCAGACCTTCGATCCCATTCCCTGCTTCTGCCACAACCACACAGTTCAGCGCCTGCCAGTCTGTCTCCATCACGATTCCTCTGCGCACCAGCATTTCATCATCGATCACGATCACTTTGTACATCGTATTACTCCCTCCATTGTCTCTTCCCATTTTCTGTATTTCCCCACTATCCGGTAAAAATTCCTCTCTGTCCGTTGCTCTGTATCGGTTTCTCAGGCTTCTCCGTATCTTACCGGCAATCGCAATGTCACTTTCGTACCGTGGACTTCGCCTTCCTCTTCTGTGCGCTGTCCGTCCGTAGTGTTTTCGGCGTGTGAGGTAAGACTCTCCATATGGATGCCGTATTCTTCCCCATAGGTCAGCCGGATAATGGTATCCACATTAGATACTCCGATATGCCCCACCAGCTGCTCCTGTCTTCTGTGATTGATGGCATCCATCCGTTCTTCGGGAGCGCCGCAACCATCATCAGTTACTTCAATACACAGGACATCTTCCTGTTCTGTGATCCGCACAAGGATATTTCCTTCTTCACTCTCCTTTAATCCGTGCAGTACCGAGTTCTCCACGATGGGCTGTATGATCAGCTTGGGAATCACACATTCTTCCAGTCCCTCCTGCAGCTCCACGATGTACGAAAACTTATCATTGAAACGGATCTTCTGGATATCTACATAACAGTTCACCAGTTCCAGTTCTTCTTTCAGATAGATGAACTGTCTCTTGGAGATACTGGTCCTAAGGATCTTCGCCAGTCCCGCCGCCATGATGGCGATCTCCGGGATATGGTTGGCCTTCGCCACCCATTTCATGGTATCCAGTGTGTTATACAGGAAATGAGGATTCAGCTGTGCCTGCATCATGGCAATATGGGAAGCATTGAGTTCCTTCTGCTTCTCCACCTTATCCTGCACGCTTTGCTCCAGTTCGTTGGCCATGATATTAAAGTTCCGGGACATCTGTCCCAGCTCGTCCTCTCTGTCGGAGACGATCCTGACGGTAAGGTCTCCTTCCTGCAGTGTACGCATGGCCGTATTCATCCGTTCGATAGGACGAGTCATATTTCTACCCAGCCGGGAAGCCACCAGAACGCACAGAATGACACTGATGGTCAGCATCACGATCAACACACTGTACATGGAGTTCAATACTTCTGTCGAAAACACGCTGGGGCAGGACAATGCAGTATACAATCCACTCTCTCCCAGCGGCTGGATCAGCAGTTCTCCGGCACGATATACTCCCAGCAGCTTATGACCAACCATAAGTTCTTCCCGGATCTGCTCTTCCTGCAGGTTACCATTATCATAAATGGTTCTCCAGAAGGGATCCATGATTGCTACCTCCGTTTTGGCATTTCCCTTATCATGAAGTACTTTTTCAAAATTTTCTGCGCGCATGCTGATCACAATATAGCCTTCCGGTATACTGTCTTTTCCCATAAGTTTTCCCGCTGCATACAATAAAATTTTGTTGTCATTCGTATCTGCACGCCGCAGCACCAGCGTCTCTTTACTATCCTCGACTGCTTTCAGGATGCCCCAGTATACCGGCAGATCCCTCTTGGCACTTCTCTGTGCCGTAGTGTAAATACATTTTCCGTTTTTATCATACAGATCAAATTGGGCATATTCTCTGTAATCAGCCACTTCCCGATAGAATTGCAGGTAAATCTTACTCTTCGACCAGGTATCATCTTCACCTATCTGTTCCACGATCCGGGTGTTAGCATTTATATTCTCCACTACCGCCTCGAACTCCTGAAACAATTCCAATATGCCGGCATCTATCTGTTCCGCCTGCTCTGTTACTTTTTTCTCATAATCGCTGTTGATCTTGGTCTCCATAGTCTGGATCAGGGATACCCCAAAAAGCAATAACGGCAATAACGCAACTACACCGAAGCAGACCAGCAGCTGTCTGTGAAACGACTTTTTAATCCACTTTTTCATCTGTTCTCCCCTGTAACGTCTCCCATGTGTTCAGAATTTTTTCCTTTTCCTGAGAAGCCCAATGAATATCATAATCGATTGTTTTTAATTTTGTCTGCTCCGGTGCTGCATACTCCTCCATATCATTGCGGACAGTTCTCCGGAAAAAGGCTTCCTCCACCAGTCTCTGTACATCACTACTTACGGTAAATTCCAGAAATAATTTAGCATTTTCCATATGCTTTGCGCCCTTGACGATTGCTGTGGCGTCCGGTATGGCACTGGTGCCGTCCGTGGGGTAGATCACTGTAATATCTGCCCCTTCCAGAATCTTCTGTCTCGCCATTCCCTCCGTGGTAATACCTACCAGTCTGGTCCCGGCATTGACTTCCTCCAGTACTGCAACTGAGGACGGCGACAGATAGCCATCCAGTGCACCGGTAAAGTCCTCCAGAGTCTTCTGCTCATCCTGCTCCGATACCTGAAGCATCGTACAGAGTGCTGTATAACTACTACCGGATTTCGTGGGATCTGCGAATGCGATCTTTCCCTTCCAACGATCGGTCTGCAATTCCTCCCAGGTTCTGGGAGCCGCTACGGGATAGACCAGTTTATTGTTATAGATAAATACGGTCGGCAGCACAGAAAAGGGCGTATAGGCATCCCCTTCCACCCGGTACTGTTCTGCTATACTGTCGATCTCGCTGACAGTATAGGGTTGCAGATACTCCCTGCATTCTTCAAAATTCTCAATACCGCCACCGAACATGACGTCAAAGGTACCGGGTGCGTCCTGCTGCAATTCTTCAAAAAGTGCCAGCGTGTCGCCCGCTTTCAGTTCCACAAAAATCCCTGTACGCTCCTCAAATTCCTTGATGATCGGTTCATATACATCTGCTTTGTGAGCGGTATAGACGATCAGTTTTTTATCTTCCGGTATCTGATAGACTGTTTCTTCCGGCTGGCTGCAGCCGGTAAGCAACAGAATCGCCGCAGTCAGTCCGGACAGAACAGATATCCCTGCTTTATGTTTCTTACTATACGAAGTCCCCATAACTTTGCCCTTATCTTTTTCGTTGGTTTATTTTCACTGTATTGTTTCTGTTATCTCTCCGGTTTTTCGATTTTGCTCCCGCCTGCTGTCTGTTGCAGTCTCCGCATCCGGTCGTACTGCGCATACATTTTCTGCACTTCGTTCTCCAGGATGTAGTAGTGGCGGATGTATGGGATCAGCAGAATCAGGATCACTATGGGGAGTAATAAGGTAAAAAGGCTGTCGGAGATCACACTTAAGACGATCGCCAGCATCTCTAACAACGCAAAAGTCACCGTAACGATCAGATGGATCAGGCGCTCATGCTGGAAAAATCCCACCTGCACCAGATGCTCCTTAAGCTTGTCCTGAACCATTTCCTGCATGGCCTGTTCCTCGGTATCCGTTTTCTCTATGTCAGATTTCTCTGTGTCAGTTTTCTGTGTATCCGACTGTCTCTGTATAGCTTGCGTTGAGTATTCACCGTGCTGTGACAATGTCTGTGCTCTCTGCTCCATTGTCTGAAGCCACTCATCTATCTGCTTTCTATATTGCAAAATACGCTGCTCCATTATTTTCCCCACCTTTCCGGTACTTGTATTACTCCATCATAGCTAGCCTTCTATTGTTATATAGATAGTTTTAAATGGTATACAATAAGAGTGTTAGTATTCATCAATGTGCATATTTATAAAGCTTTAGATTTTTCTAATAGCTTTAGGTACAAATAAACGAATTGGGAGTAAATTTTTTATAAGACTTATGCCGCTCAAGCGCGGCATAAGTCAAAATAAATATTCTACAACTTTTCATAATTTTATTTTTCAATGATTATATAAAGCATTCAGTTTATTTATCCATTCATCAATACAAAACTTATTTTCTTCCAAATGATTAGGATAGCTTGTTAACTCTTCAAAATTTATTTTATCCAGATTTTTCCACCATTTAGGCAGACGGCACAAAGCATGTGCAAAATGATAGCATTTACCGCACCATACCCACATACTTCCTTTTTCATCTCCATCTCTATTTCTGTGAAAATATAGATGTCCATCCTTTTCCCCACAAATAGGGCAAACTACTGGAAAGCATCCTTTATTTTGAGTTTCAATACTATCCAAAATCCCCATAATTTTATCATCATTATCTTTCCACATTTATCTTCCTCCCATAATGTAATCTGATAATGCATTACCAGAACTATATGCTGAAGATTCAGGCGCAATGCCACCTCTTATAAAATCACGCGCATGGTTTAATTCATGTGCAATTGTATTTGCAAGTTCTTCTTCACTCACCAAAGCATCTGATCCAATCTCTATAACATATGGATTGGCAGCTGTTGTTCTTCCATATATGCCTGGCCTTAGATCTGCATTATATTTGATAGTTATGCTCTGACCTGATCCTCTCAAATTTATTCCGTATTTTTCTGCTATGGTATTTGCATATGTTTCAGGATTCAATGCCATATCTAAAGTTTTTTCCGTCGCCAAAACTGGTCTTCCTTGTCTATTTCTTACATCTGTACCACCCTTACTACCACTCTTATTACCGCTTTCATTCCCCTTAGCAGCTCCGGCATTCCTCTGCGCATTCAGTCTTTCCTGGGTTCTCCAGTCGGTGTTAACATTATCTCGTGGAGAGGTTGCTGTATAGTCAGGACCACTCTTCTTTACATTATTTGCAGCATATTTTTTGGCATTATTTTCACCATGTACAATCTCATAGTTTGCCAGTTTCTTGGCATCCTGTGCGCTGTAGCCCTGTTTCTTGTACTTATTATACAGATCCTGCTTTGACTTTGCATCAGGGTAACACTGTGCTGCGAGTCTGGCGGTATCCGGATCTGCTCCCACATCAATATACTGCTGTTCATTCCTGCTGTATAGGCTGTTCTCCTTCGTTCCGTGTCCTGTCGGGTCATGGTAGAGGACCGGGTTGTTCTGACAGTAGGTATACAGGTTCAGTCCATCCCCATAATAAGTGTCTTCCTGTGTAAATCTGGCAATGACAGGGTTATAATATCTTGCCCTGAGGTAATACTGCCCTGTCAGCGGGTCATACTGCTCTCCCGTATAGCGGAAACGGTTATGTACCTGTTCTTCACAGCTTACGGTATTTCCGAATGCATCATATTCATAATGGTTAAGTACTTGCGGCTGTACGTTCTCCTGTGGGAGTTCCCCGCTTTCCTTGTCCTCACCATTGATAACATGGGTGATACTTCCCTGCTCGTCAGATACATAATGATAATAGGTCTTCGCCTTCTCACTGTCAGAGCTGACCAGCCCAGTCCCCTGATATAGCGGATCACATTGCCATCGGATTTCTCCTCGGCTACTGCTTCCTTGTCCTCATTGTAGAGGAATTTCACCAGTTGTCCGTTTTCCTCCATCTCTGCACGCAGTCCTTCTGCATCATAATGGTTCTTCTGGAAGCTTCCGTCTGCCTTTGTCACCTATTCCAGTCTTCCGAAACCGTCATAGAGGTAAGACATCTCACCATCTGAGAGCATATTTCCGCTGTTATCGTGGGTATAGTGCTTCACCTGTCTGATGCCGTCTGTTATCTCCGTCAGACGGTTGCAGAAGTCACTGCCATATGGATACTGCCTGAAACGGCATCCCGGTATTGTTTTTTCTTACTATTAATCCATTAGAAGTATCAAAATAAAACATTTAGTGGGGGCTGAAACTACTCCCCTTGGAATCAGCTTTATATTATTATAATGCGTCAGACCAACTACACATTAATTGGCATAGCTGGTCATTAATTTCATTATGTTTATTAACAAATAAGCTGCTACTGCCAAAAGTAAACTCTACTATCATACTCTCCTCTCCATAAACATACACCATTTTCTAAGCCACATGAACAAATAAATATGCTGCATCCACCATTTAAAATTTCCGATTTACTTATTACATATTCAATAT
>ERZ1026894.1020-NODE-1020-length-17974-cov-15.129137_pt1 | contig 17974 bp, 10 predicted proteins | sample MGYA00380177_ERZ1026894 | MGnify/ENA primary metagenome ERZ1026894 (study PRJEB33269, sample SAMEA4719813) | human gut metagenome | biome: human-associated habitat; feature: organic feature; material: feces | place: Cameroon | collected 2013-10 ... | reverse complement strand
CTCATATCTTTAATGTTAGAAACATCCCATGAACTGATATCCTGTATAAAAGATGATTCACTGAACATATAATTCATATTAGTAACGTTAGAAACATCCCAAAATTCTATGCCCGAGAAATCTCTGCTGTATCTGATCCCATCATTTTCACTAAATAGATTACTCATATCTGTGATTTTAGATGTATCAATATCCCCAAGATAGACACTTTCATCTCAGCAGAGTTTTAACAGTTCTTCTTTTGTTTTTTTGGGGGCCTTAAAAACTTTTTTTTGTAGGTTTGTTCTTACTTAGTATTGGAGTGTTTTTGAACATATCTTCTGTAAGTTTAACATTTGTAATATCCCATGAGCTGATATCCTGGTTAAAAGATGAGTATGAGAACATCCAACTCATATTAGTAACGTTAGAAACATCCCAAGAGCCGATATCCTGGTTAAAAGATGAGTATGAGAACATCCAACTCATATTAGTAACGTTAGAAACATCCCACGAGCTGATATTCTGGTTAAAAGATGATTCATTGAACATAGCCATCATATTTTTAACGTTAGAAACGTCCCAGGAACTGATATTCTGATTAAATGGTGAATTAGAGAACATAAAACTCATATTAGTAACATTAGAAACATCCCAAGAGCCGATATCCTGGTTAAAAGATGATTCATAGAACATAGACATCATATTTTTAACGTTAGAAACATCCCAAGAGCCGATATCCTGGTTAAAAGATGATTCATAGAACATAGACATCATATTTTTAACGTTAGAGACATCCCACAAACTGATATCATGATTAAAATATGATCCACAGAACATAAGTTTCATATTTTTAACGTTAGAAACATCCCATGAGCTGATATCCTGGTTAAAAGATGATTCAGAGAACATCTCACTCATATCTGTAACGTTAGAAACATCCCATAATTCAATACCAGAAAAATCTCTGCTGTACTTGATTTCATCATTTCCTATAAATAGTTTACTCATATCAGTGATTTTCGAGGTATCAATATCACCAAGATAGACACTTTCATCTCTGCAGAGTTTTAACAGTTCTTCTTTTGTCTCAGGATGGTATTTGAATTTTCTTTTAACATTTTCTTTTACAGTAGCAACTTTCTCTTTTACTGAAGATTCCTTTGAAGCAGTAAGAACAGGCTCTTTCAAACTTTGCTCTAATTTCTTTTCTTCAACATCTTCTTTTGTATGGGGAGTTTTCTTTTCTAATGAAGGCTCTTTTTGAGTTGTAAAATTATGATCTTTTAATCGCAGCTCCAGACACTTTTCTACAATCCCTTCTATAAAACCAGTATTTAAGGCTCCATTTGAATCAGTGATCCCAAGTTCACTTAAACGCTGGTTTACACGCTTTTCTATGATTTTGTCCAGAAGGTTGCTTACAGTGTCTTCAAGCAGTACAGCTTCACTTTGATCTGCATTATTAGAATCAGCAGTAGATTCAGGATCATTGTTAACCTTTTTATCACCAAGTTTAACTAATACATCCAACACATTATTAGGAATGCTTTTATCTGAAGAAGGTGTAATAGAGGCATCTGACGGATCAAAACATAAGTCATCAGGTGATTTGTTGTTTAGCTCTGTTTTGTCTAATCCATCAATTGTATTTCTGTTTTGTTTAACCATCATTTGTACCTGCTATTTAAAATAAACTGTATCAATTTGATCCTGCAGGAGTTTACTTTGTTTTAAACTCAAATAGTAATGAAATTATCACAGAATGGTTAATCCATACTAATTTTGCCAGCAGTCCATATCTATAAAGCTCTGGTAGTATAATAATTGAAGTGAATTCACATATTTGTTGTGTGCGTTTACTTTATAATGACAGGTAAAGCATAATTCTAAAGATTACCAGTTAAAACAATATACAAGTTATGAACCTGAAGAAGTATCTGACATCGTTTTTCATTGTAAGTTTATTTCTATCATCAGCACCTGCTGAGGTTGCAAAACTGTCAACAGCACCTGCAGATTTAAGTCCAAAAGTATTCAATCCTAAACCAATGCCGGATGATCTGGTGTTACCTCTGCCTTGTAACAGCAAAGACTACTTTATTGTCTTTAGAAAGGTTTATACAAATGATGCTAAGGATACTGATATAACACACAGCTGCACTTTTACAGAAGGTTCATCTGATGACAGCAGAGCCCTGATGCAGTCAGAGCGTCAGTGTGCAGTCAGAGGTGGTTTTAAGGATGAAAAAGGTTATTTCTTCTACATCCAGAAGTATGAGATGACAAAAGGTCAGGCAGATGCAATTAAGGATGGCAAATGTAAGGCAACCCCTTCAAAGACCGATGCTCTGCCAAAGGTTAACATAAGTTTTGCCGATGCTCAAAAGGTTGCAGAATCTTTCTCAGATTATCTGCAGTCTATCCCTGAAACACCTTCAATGGGTAAGGAGAAAGCCAACGCCACACTGCCTGTAGAATGTTTCTGGTCTTTTGCTCAAAGAGGTGGACTTGCTGTAAGTAAAAAGGATCTGGAAGCTCAAAGACCTGTACTGCCAGGAAAACTGCAGATGAATGATTATGCCTGGTTCTACGGAGCTGACAGCTCAAACGGAAGGTTACAGCTTATTGGTCGTAAAAGTCCTAATGCACTGGGACTGTTTGATATGCTTGGCAATGCACAGGAGTATATGCTTGAAGCCTTCCAGGCAACAGGTATTGAGGGGCTGGCTGGACAGAGAGGCGGCAGTACCGTAAGAGGCGGTAGCTATCTTACAAATGAAAGTGAGCTTACAAGCTCTCTTAGAAGCGAAAAGAAAAGATATACCAACAACAAACCTACTGTATCAAAAGACACAGGTTTTAGACTGATGTTAAATGTGTCAGTAACTCAGGATATGGCTCACCAGAAGGAAGCCACTCAGACTCTTCTACAAAAGAGGGCAATCTTCCTTTCAAGAAAAGACAAACTGACAAAAATGAAAAAAGAATCCTCTGATCCTAAGCTTACAGCAAAGTACGAGGAGGAAATAAAAAAGCTTGAGCAGGAACTTCTGGAACTTGAAACAGCTTCAAAGGACAGCGGGGCTGTAATAGAAAAGCTCAAAAATGAGAATAAATCACTGAACAGGCGAAATCTTGAGAGTAAGACAAAGAGCACTCCTGCTCAGATCTTTTTATATTCTTCATTAAGTGTGGTTACACTTGTAGCTTTAGTACTGCTACTGCTTTTTATAATCTCAAAAAGAGCAAAAGCACTTCAGAACAGAAGTAAACTGCTACTAGAAAACGAGGAAAAGGCATATGCAGACTATGAAAGCTCCAATGTCCAAAAGAAACCAAAGAGCAGATTCAGTAAAGGCTTTGTAGACAAGCAGTAAAATGGATAAGAATACTCAAAAGGCGTTAGCTGCAATTAAAAACATATCTTCAGCCCGCTCTCTTAGAGACTTCAGAAAGAAGATCTATGCTAAAACCGATCTGTCTTACGGTGAGGCTATTCTTGCACAGCATGAACTGATAGCTGATAAAGAGCTTATAAAAAAAGACAGTAACGGTAAAAGATACAGAGTTGCAAGACCTGATGGCAGTCATTATTCATTCAAAGACTTTTTATTATCAATCACAAATGAAAGTATCTGTTCTGACGAGATTAGAAAAATTCTGTTAAATGCAGGCTTATTTAATGAAAATGATTCCTACAGATATTTAAAGGAGCTGGTTTTTCATTTAAAACACGATTTACTTATCAGAGTAAGTAACTTTACCCTGAATAAAAAAGAGTTTTCAGAAAGTCTTTTTAAAGGACACTTCACTCCTTTTTTCGTTCGTTCAACACAAAAAAACAGCTTCTTTGCCTATCAGGCAAAAATTCCTGCTGAGGCGTTAAATGTCACATCCTGTGTTGATAAAAATGCAACTAGAGCACTTTTGTTCGGTTATCCTGTCTATACAGACGGTTACGGAAGCTTTACGCCTGTCTTTTGCAGTGCTATTGACAATGTGGATACTGACAATGCTGACTGTTATCTTAGAAAACTTAAAAATGACAGGTATTTTGTCAACAGCTGCTTTATAAAAGAGATAGCAAAAAACAGAAGCGAGCAGGCTGCAAATGACTTACTGTTAAAGCTCAACCTCTCTCCTGTAAGTGACTTTGACAGCATTGATAATTTTGAACTTTCAAAGGCAGATATGCCTTTTGAGAATGCTCTTTTATTAATCTCCAACCTTTTTGAATGTGAAGCAGATCCTCTAAATCCGCAGGTCCTATCAGACAGACCTCTTAACGAGGAAATAAAAAATCACTCAGAACTTATCCTTAACAGAGCTGTAATAGTCCCTGTTGATGAGAGAGAGCCGTCTATCCTGTACAAAATGGCTCAGTTAGAAACTGTTTTAAGACTTGATGAAAAGGCACTTGATAATACAGCATTATCCTGTTTCAGCCGCAGACAGGTATGCAATGACTCAAGCGATATAACTCTTTTTGAAGATCTTGTAATCGGCAGTGACTGTGACAGTGACAGACTGCAGGGAGCAGGGCAGATTGTTCTTTGCAACGTACTGTCAAAAGAAAACTCTCTGATGTACGTAACTGAGAATTTTGACTATGCCACCTTATGCAGATATGCAGCAAAAAATCTGATGCTGTCAAACAGCATTGGTGCAGTCATCTCTTATGGAAATAATGAGGATAACTTAAATAGAACAGCCTCACTCTTTAAAAAGGATGATGACTACAACCTTAATAATGATAGTGATTCTCTTTGCAGAAGACTTAAGAGTAAGGTGCATAAATTTAAAGATGATGATTTCCCTTTAGATGATTTTATAAAGTGCTTAAGAGCACTCAGAAAATGCAGTGACATTGCCTTTAATCAGGCTTTAAACGATGAAGAGTTACAGCTTTTGCACTCTCTTTTAAAGGAAAAGGTGTCAAGCAGAGCACTTGATAATAAAGAGCTTCTCTTATCAGAATATACAAAGCTTCGTGAGCTGTGTCAGAAGATCCTGTCAAAATATTATATCGGATATCAGGAGAATAAGTTAACAGGCTTTGATGTTGCAAAGTTCAACTTTGCAAATTCACTTTTTATAGGCAACAAAGTAATCAGACTTTGCAGACTCAAAAGGCCTGCTTCAGTAGAATCTTTAAAGGATTTTATAAAGACAGTAAGGCTGTTTGACAGATATCTGAAACTTACTTACGAAAAGGCAAAGCTCAAAAGCATTGAGGAAAAACTTCTGCACAGTGCCGGTAAGGCAGACTGTAAAGAGCTCAAAAACAGTACAGATGAACTGTTTGCATCCTTACTAAAACGCCTTGAAGATCCAGAGACTTCTCTACTTTTTAAAATCAGGCATGACTTTTTTGATTATGAGGATATTAAACAGAGAGGTGATCTTAAGGCTATGCTTTCACTTGTCTCTCCTGTATGTGAATTCTCAACAGTAAGTGAAATGGCAAAATCCCTGTTTATTCCAGGTATCTTTGATAAGACTCTGATGATGGTGGACAAAAATACCGGTATAGCTGATTTGATCCTGACTTTTGTAAAATCAAAATCTGTTTCCATTATTGTTAGAAAAAATGATGATACTGATGAAGACAGTGAAACAGGAAAGATGTCATCTGATAAATCTGATGATATCACTGCCTATTCTTTAATTGACCGTTTATCCGTTGATGATGACGGACTTATCTCAATGCGTTTTAATCAGATGTACTCTTCAGATGAATCTTACGAAAAATCAGAGTCAGCATCCTCAATTGAGCGCTTTATTCCTTACCTTGAAGCGCAGAAACTTGCAGTTAGGAAAAAGTGTATTGATGATCTTGATCTTTCATATCTGATAATCGATGGCATATCTGAGCCTGACAGTCACAGCAGGGTTAAGACAGATGGGACAGCAGCAGAGAAAACAGTGATGATCTTAAGTCAGATAGACACGGATCGTCTGATAAATGCAGAGTCTTTTGAAAACGGCAGCAGCAAGTTTGTGCCTGAATTTTTTGACGAAAGCCTGTTTAAGCTCAATGCTAGAGCTTATGCAAAAGAATTTGCTGACAGATACAAAGGGTTACTATAAAAACAAATAAGGCTTTAACTATGGATGATAAAAAAGAAAAGAATGCTGTTGGAATTACTCATTTCTGCCTCAAGCATCTGGTTGCACTGATGGTGACGGCTCTTTTTTTGCTTGTGGTCATTATGGTTTATTCCATTGGAGTCTGGGCTCATGTAGAACAGGAAAAGCAGCAGATTGATGTTGAACTCAGTCAGCTGATTGCAGAGCGCGAATATTATGAGACTATAAAACGCGATCTTCCGAATATGAAAAAGGAATATCTCAAGTCTGAGAGTGAACTGAAAGCTCTTAAGAATGATCTCAATGATATCAGTGGCCAGATCAGAACTGTCAGCGAAAAACTCAGTGCAGAAAACAAAAAACATGACAGTCTTGTTGAAGAAAACAGAAAGCTCAATGATCTGATTTCAAAAAGGGACGACATTCAGAATGAACTGTCAAAGGCAAAGCAGGAACTTACTGCAGTGAAGTCGTCCGTAAAGAGTGCAAATGCCGAACTAGCTAAAGCAAACGACAGTCTTGCAGAAGTTAAAAAGCAGAATGACAGTGCAGTTGCCACTTATAACGATAATCAGACAAAATTAAAACAGCAGAGAGCTCAAAATGACAAACTTATAAATGACAGGGACTTACTTAAACAGGAGACTGATACTCTTACTGCCAGAAAGGATGTGCTGACAGAGGAGATAGCAAAACTGTCAGATTTGGATTCTCCTGTAAAGAAACTTGAAGATCTGATTGCAAAGGAGTCGACAGCTTACGCTTCAATTGAAAAAGAGCTTTCAGATATTACTCAGAAACTGAACAGCTCATACAGCAGTGTTGATAAAGAGCTTGCATCAAGTATCGAATCCATAAAAAACTCTGTAGACTCAATTAAAGCCCTGACCTCAAGAAAGGATATCTTTGACAGCCTTGAGCGTGGAACAGCGTCTTTAAATCAGGCTCTTGAGAGTATCCGTGCCACACAAAAACGTGTAAATGACGAGTTTGGCAAACGCGACAGAGGTGCTCTTCTTAATGATATGAACGCAAAACTTCAGGATACCTCAGGAAAAGTGGAGCAGTTATCAGATTCAGTTGCCTCCGTTCAGAGCAATATGATGGAACTTATGAACAGGGTTTTGAAGGAACAGCAGGAATTAAAAGAAAAACTAGATAATCAGGAAAAAAGCAAAAAGTAATGCTGAACATCAGCCAAGATTAAAAGACAGAGAAGATTAAAAATGACAGACTTTATCAATGCAAATATCATTTACCTCGTTCCAATCGGTGTGGTAACCCTTTTACTGATCCTTGTCCTGATTGGTGTTACTCTTGCCAAAACCGCAGGCTACTTTGTAGAACGTTTCCCTAAAGAGGAGCTCAATCAGTCAGAGTACTTTTCATACAAGGCCAAGGCTGAGCAGTTCAAAGCCGAGGCTAAAGCTTATGAAGAGGCTATTGAAAGATTAAGACATGAGTATGAGCAGGCAATCAAGGATGCAAAGGAGCATCTTGATGACGGACTTATCAAAGACAATCTGCAGGCTCAGTTAGAGCAGGTTGAAAGCAATCTTGAGGCTGTACAGAGTGAACTTTCAACCAATCGCAATGAGAATTACAAGATAAGATCAGAGATCAGCTTCTTAAATAACGTGCTTGAAACACAGAAGAATAAGAAGAATAAGGCTGAGCAGGAACTTAAAGATCTGGAAAATAAGATTGCCAACCTCAAGAACTCATCAGAGGAACTTGAAAAATTCAGAAAGGAACTGGATTCTATTCAGGAGCGTAGCGACAAGTTAAATCGTGATTATTCCCAGACCAAGTTCTCATATGATGAGATGTTAAAGAAAAAAGACGAACTTGATAAAGAAGAGGCTAATAACAGCAAACGCCGCAGTGAGGTTGAAAAGCTTAAGACTGATATCGAGAAAAAACAGGAAGAATTTAACTCTCTGTGCAAGGATATTGCCAAATCAGAAATTAAGAACAATCTGTTACGCTCTAATGCAACTGAGCTTGAATCTAAAATCGAGAAATTAAAGCATGAGCATCAGAAGACCTCAGAAGACTTTATTGAAGGCTACAGAAATCTGATGGATCCTCCAGATGGTCTTAAAATTTTTGCAAAAGGCACTAAGGGAAATAATCAATTCTCTGAAAAAGAGGTTGAGGAACTCAATAAGTTTGAGCAGTACCTGGAGCTACAAAACTATCATTTTTCAAATCGTGTCATCAAAGCTTTTCATACAGCCCTCAAGAGCCAGTCAGTTAATCCGCTTACTGTGCTTGCAGGTATCTCCGGTACCGGTAAAACTCTGCTGCCTACAAAGTATGGCGCCTTCTTCGGTATTTACACTGTGGTGATACCTGTAGAACCAAGATGGGATTCTCCTCAGGATCTTATAGGATTTTACAATTATCTAGAAAAGAAATTCCAGGCAACTGAACTATCAAAAACCTTAGTGGCTTTTGACAATAAAAATGAATTTACAAAAGAGCCTTATATCCGTTCTCCTGAAGCTCAAAAAACAGCTAATATTCTGAAAGACCGTATGGTACTGGTACTTCTTGATGAAATGAATCTTGCAAGAACCGAGTATTATTTTGCAAACTTCCTGTCACGTCTTGAACTTAGAAGAACTGTAGTTAATGTCAATGACAAGAGTCAGCGAATGAAGGCTGAAATTACCATTGATGATAACTTTGGCAGTATCTGGGTTCCTGATAACGTGCTGTTTGTAGGTACCATGAACGAGGACGAATCAACTCAGACCTTGTCAGATAAGGTTTTGGACCGAGCCAATCTGCTGCGTTTTGGCAAGCCTTCAAATAAGACAATGAGCAAGGAAAACTCAAAACACAGTGGAGTGGCTATCGAGCCTCACAGCGCAATGAGCTATAACCTGTACAAAAAATGGATAGTGTCCAAGGAGAAAGTCGATGCTTCTTTAGGAGAGCATCTTGACTTTGTAAATGACTGTGTCTCTTCACTTAACGATGCCATGTCATGCATCGGTAAACCATTCGGTTTCCGTGTAAATGATGCAATTAAATCCTATGTTGCAAACTATCCAAAAGAAAATGTGGATACTGATATAAAACTTGCTGTAGCAGATCAGATTGAGCAGAAGATCATGCCAAAAGTAAGAGGCATAGATTTATCTCTGGACTCAAGTATCAGATGTCTTGACACTATTGAGCGTGTAATTGACACTCTTAATGATGATGCTCTCAAAGAGGCCTTTGACAATGTCAAGAATGACGAGTTCAACACTGGCATGTTCATGTGGCAGGGTATTTCAAGATGATCAGGCTGTAACTTATGAGCAATATAGTGCTGCGTGTCCGCAACTATCCGTGGCAGTGGTCAGAGGATTTTGCAAAAGCTTATACTCTTGAAGAATTAAAGGATCCTGTAAAACTCAAATATACAGGAGGTTCTTTAATTGAGATCCATCAGGAGTTCTATATCAATGCTATAAAAAAGCAGGTAAAGGACTTCTTTTATCCGCTGGCTAAAAATGTAAGGAATGATCCTTTTAACTATGCTTTATACAGCTATACCTATACTCTGCCTAAAAATCATAAGGGTGAATATCTTGAGCTAAAAGGAACTGATACTTTACCAAAACTGCAGTTAGGTCTTGAAAATACACTTACATCAGGTGAGGTAAACAAAAAGCTTCTAGAGCTTTATCTTTCCTATTTTGATGAGCTTGCCAATTACGAAAGAGAAAAACGCAGATCAGATAAGGTTTTTGAAACCTTACTGCTGCTTCTTGGCAACGGAGAGGAAAGACCACGCTATTCCTTTATTGCAAGTATCAGTGATGAACTCTTAAAACTGCTCCCTTCTTTATGCAGCAGTATGCGAAAGATACTCTCAGGAAAGCGCATGATGCTGCCTTTGAGCAGAGTTAAAGAGCTCGATCAGTCATGTATAAGATTTTTAATCAAACAGCCAGGTGATACTCTTAAACAGAAGGTTGCTGCCAACGACTTTAAGATGATGGGTATAGCAAGAGTTGAGAAATATGATCTGCTAGAAAACAGAGTTCTCAAGGATTTTCTGTATAGAGCTCAAAGAGAATGCGAAAAATACCTCTCTGAGTTCTCTCACGACTCTAAAGTTTACAATTCTGAACGTGTTAAAAAGGTGATCCTGCTTGAAAGGCAGATTGCCATAATTTTAAAAAATCCTGTCTGGAATGAAATAACCAGACAGAATACTCTGCCAGGCCCAAACTACGTTTTACAGAATGAAAAAAGATATAAGGTTATCTGGAAATATTATCTGACTTTAATCCGTCAGGAAAGACAGCTCGATCTCTCCTTTAAATATCAGGACAATACCTTCTGTGATCTGACAGGATTGCTCCTGCAGTCAGCCTTCTGTTCTCTTGTATCGTCAGACAGATTAAAGTCAAAAGGTTTAAAGCTCGACTGTATGGGAGATTCCTATATTGAGATTTATAAAGAGCAGCACTTTGGCAAAAAATTAAGCTCCTATCCTGTAGGTCCATTTATTCTGAGTACAAAGGATAATTGCTATTATGAAATCCAGCTCTGGAGTCACGCTTTCAAGCATGAAGCACAGTATCCTAAAAACGCTGTATTAAAGTATCTTGGTACACAGCGTTTTATCAAGATCATTTCAATGGATGGAGACAATAAAAACAGTAACAACTTCATCATACCGGTCTATTCAGTCAATATCGTTCAGTCAAAACAGTCTGATTCAATAGAAGATATCTTTAAAAATGCGACATTGGAAATAAGTAAGGCCAACAGCGAAAAGACAAAGGGCAAATATCATATTGGTGCTTTAATTTTTGCAAATATCAAAAATGGAATCGAGTTTAAAAAAACTGAAAACGGAATTGGCATGTACTGCATTTCGTCAAATCCTAATGACTGGGGGCTGAATGCAATTGGAATAGTAGACTTTTTGGCAGATTATATTGGAAATATTCTATGAGTGCATACGTAATTGAAGCCTACGGCATGAATGATAAGGTCCATGAGGCTGATTCTGACCGGCAGTATGTTAACGGCGACAGAATGAATGTGGTCCTGGTCAGGGGATATCACGATTTTATTGCAGGATCTGATGCCAACAGAAACCGTATCTCCCAGGGCTTTAGTTTTCCGTTTGAATCGAGAGTTGACGATTTTGATGCTGTTGACAGATTTCCTGTCTGCATGCTCTGGAATAAGTTTATATCTTCTAAGGATTTCTCAAGAACAAAACTGAATGTAAAGCTCAGAGATAACTTTTCAGACAGTAAAACCGTAAGAAATGTTGATGTCAGTGTAGATGAATTACTAGTGAGCTATGTACAGGCTCTGGTTAATGAATTTAAACAGAAGTATGGCATTGAAACTAAAAAAAATCAGAAAGATCACTATATCATTCCAATACCAAATGAGCTTACGGAATATTCCCAGGAATATCTGATCCGTTCTTTTAGCTCTAAAAACGTTGAGGTCACCTTGATCTGGCGTGAAGTTGCCGCCTTAATGAAATTTATTGAGGAGAACAAGAGCAGAATTTCTTTTAAGGAAGGTCAGAGAATTAAAGTTGCCTATCTTGGGGAAGATTCTTTAGAAAGTGCGGTTTTTGAACTCCGTCGTTTAAAAAATGAATTTGTACCTGTAAGAACCAGACCTAAAATACAGAAGAGGGTATTCTCAGGCTTTGATTATTTATGTCAGTGTCTCAGGCAGAAGTTATCAGGGCAGAAAGAGTGCTCAGATAAAACTCAGTGGGAGATTTTTAATACCAGATCTGATTATGTAAGATCAGCTTTAGGAAAAACTTATCAGGAAGAGCCTTTACCTCTTGAAACTGGTGACTCCCATCTCAAAACTATCGTAAAGAGTATTGTCCTTGAGCCTGATGCGGAAAATAGATTTATTCAGTCTGATCTTCTGCACAGAGTGGTGCAGCTAGAGCATGGAGCTGGTGAATCATTATCCCTTTATGACTTTGTTTTGGGAAATAGTGAAGAAAAGTATGATGCCATCCTCTTGAGTGGAGACATTGCAACAGAGGCAATATCCGCACAGCTTCAGAAAAAACTGTCCTCACAAAACATACAGGTATGGACCTCTGATACCGATCTGATTGTAGAAGGTTCAAGACTGTATTATGAGAATTTAAAAAACGACAGACCGACTTACCTTGATTGTCTTCCAAAGCTTGAAATTGCCTATTATTCTGAAGAGACTGAAGACTGGAGCTGGATGAGTCTGGTAAAAGAAGGGCAGTATGTAGAGGGCGGAAAAGAGTACAACTCTCTGGAGCCTTTTAAAGAGCTTGGCATTCAGAAAGGTCATAATTCACTTCCTATTTATCTTCGAGTGGAAAGTACGGGTGAAGGCGATGACGGTATACGCTTTGAAAAGCGTATTTTTGAGAAAGTGGCTCCTGAAGATCTGCGTTTATACATCACCGTCTCAATGAAAGCTGCCTTTGGACTTGCCAGAATAAAAATAAAGGATGAACTTAATTTCTACTCTGACAATGGCTTTATCTTTGATTATTCGAAGATGAAGAAAAAGAGTCTTGCAAATTTAAAAACAGGATTGCCTTATCCTTCAATATTAACCTTTGGTCCTGTTTTCCCTGCTGATGAAAAGAACCAGAATCTGATTGAAATTTGTCAGTACCTTGAAAACTACATCAGGACAGAGCCTTTCTTCAGACTTGATGATGAGAATATTAAGGAGCTTTTAAGGAGACTGCCTTATTCAAGACATAACGACAACCGTTCGTATAAAACTTATGATCTGGAGTTTAATACTAGAAGTGAGATAAATAATTTATATCTCAACAGGATCCTGAAAATCGTGTGCAGCCATGCATATGAGCTGACTCATAAAAGCGAACAGGGATACAGTGCAATTCAGGCAACATTAAAAGCTTTAACAAAATTAAAAGTATTCTACAGGTTTGCACCTGTCACTTTAAAGAAGGTTTGCTTGCAGCATTTGGCATGTCAGAGCCGTTTTATAAGTCCACAAATATTCTTTGGAACTTCATGCAAAGTTCTTTATGACAGTGAAGATGCAATCAGACTGATTTACTGGTATATAAATAACCTTCAGCGTGGATGGCGAAAGAAAATATATTATGCACAGGGATTAGTATGGCTTTTAAATTATATTCCGGAAGCAAAAAATATTCTGGACAGGACTACTGCTGACAACATGGTTCAGATGAGTTATGACATGCTTGAAGAACAGCTTGTGCAGAATAATTTTAAATCAAAGTTCTATACAGCAACGTTACTTCTTCTGGTGTCTTTAAAATACAGAGCAAAAGATCCTGATTTTCTGACTCCAAATGATTCTAATCCCATGAATCTTGAGTATCTTAATAAAATATATGAAGCAATCGATAGTTGTATTAGTAAACTGTCTAATGCAAGAGGCTATCAGCAGAGATATTATGAAAAGATAGTACATATGCATGAAGAGGTAAGAAACTTCATTGAAAAGAAAGGAAATCAGGAATTTTTAGTGGCTCTTAATGATCTGAGCGAAAAGGATGACTGATTATTTTTTAGATACTGTTCTTTAACAAAAAAGTCCGCACAGCGGACTTTTTTATGTAAAGAATAATTCCTTTTATCTAGTCTTTAGGCACTGCAGTGATCTTATTGGCAGCAGCTGTGAATACAACATCTGATGAGCTGTTTAGAGCTGTCTCAGTTGAATCCTGAATTACGCCTATAATAAATCCAATACCTACAACCTGCATTGCAATATCATTTGAAATACCAAAGATTGAGCAAGCTAATGGAATTAGCATCAAAGAGCCACCTGCGATACCTGAAGTACCACAAGCACAAACTACAGCAGCAACACACATTAAGAATGAAGTACCAAAGTTAACTTCAATACCTAAGGTATTAACAGCAGCCATTGTCATAACAACGATGGTAACTGCAGCACCAGACATATTGATGGTGCAGCCTAATGGAATTGAAATTGAGTATGACTCACGTGGTACACCTAATCTTTCACATAAAGCGATGTTTACAGGAATGTTAGCTGCAGATGATCTTGTGAAGAATGCTGTAATACCTGAATGTAAGATTGAGGTGATAACAAGAGGGTAAGGATTCTTAAAGGTGGTTAAGAATACTAATAATGGGTTGATTACAAGAGCAATGATAAGCATGGTTGCAACTAACACACCAACTACATGAACATAGCTTAATAAGTTTGAAAAACCACCTTCTTGGGTGCATGATGAGTAAACCAAGCCTAAAACACCTAATGGAGCGAATCTGATTACGATTCTTACAACACCACTTACAATTGAAGCAAAGTCTGAAAGAACAGCTTTAGTTGCATCATTTGCTTTACGGAAAAGAATACCAAATAGGATACCCCATAATAAGATTGCCAGATAGTTACCTGAGATTAAAGCATTAACAGGATTATCTACAGCTTTCTTAATGCATCCTACTAACACAGTTGATACATCTTGAGGAGCATCAGCTACAGCTTGAGATGCTAATACAGAGAAGGTGCTAGGGAAAATTTTTGTCATGATTAAAGCAGTAGCAGCAGAGAGTGCCATTGCTAAAACATAAAGCACTAAGATTGGCTTTAATTTAGCATCAGCGCCTTGCTTGTGACGGGCAATAGATGCAGAAACCAGCACAAAAACCAGTAAAGGTGCAATTGCCTTTAAGCCTGATACAAAGAGATCACCTAACATGGTGATAAAGCTTTGTCCCTGTGGAATTAAGTAAGCCAGGATGATACCTAAAATCATACCTAGAACAATCTGCATAATGAAAGGGATCCTGTTGAAGAATTTAAAGAAACTTCCATGTGGATCAACAGCGTGGATCATAATGAGCTCCAGTATATATGTTGTTATATATAAGTAAGGTTATCTGCAGCTGTTATTTGTAGTAGCGGTTTAAACAGCTTCAATTAACAGATTGAAAACAAAGTAGTTTAGAAGACTGTATAGAAAACTGTATAAATAGTTACTCAAATAATAGTTGCAAAATAACGTTTCGAAAATTTCGTCCATTATAAGTGATCGAAATTTTTATTCACACATGCACCAAAAAAATGTGATGCAGAACAAATTTTGTTTTTTACAAAATTCCTGTTGAATTTTAATGATAGTTAGCATATAGTTACGAACGTTAAATAATGATAACTTGGTTTAGTTGTATGCAATTTGAATAATTCAACAGTAACCAATTTTAATCATTGATAATTCCGATTACTTAAAGCTAATAGATGTTAGCTAAGTATTACGGTTAGCGAGAAAAATTTATAAACCTTTAACTACATAATAGTGAAGAATATGTCCACACTAGATAACATCAAAGTGGGTCAGACTGTTGAAGTTGTAAAAGTTCACGGTGAAGGCTCATCTTTACGAAGAAGACTGCTTGATATGGGTATCACCCCAAATACCAAGGTAACTTTTGTTAGAAGCGCTCCTTTAGGTGATCCAATTGAGCTTAACGTAAGAGGTTATTCTCTTACCTTACGCAAGAGCGATGCCGCATTAGTGGAGGTTATGTAATGTCTAAGAAAACATTTGCCTTAATTGGTAATCAGAACTGCGGTAAGACAACCTTATTTAACGTTCTAACAGGTTCAAATCAGTACGTAGGTAACTGGCCTGGCGTAACTGTTGATAAAGTTATCGGTAAAGTTTCATCAAAAGACTGGGATATCGTTGATCTTCCAGGTCTTTACTCATTATCACCATATTCACCTGAAGAAATCGTTTCACGTAATTTCTTATTATCAGATGACTATGATGTAATTCTAAACATCGTTGATGCTTCACACTTAGACAGATCACTGTCATTAACTTTAGAAGTTGCAGCATTCAACAAGCCTATGATCGTAGCTTTAAACATGATGGATATCGTAAAGAAAACCGGTATCACCATCGATGTTGAGAAGCTGTCTGAAAAGTTAGGCGTAAAAGTTGTTGATATTTCAGCATCAAACAAACAGGGTATTGATAAGTTAATTCAGGCTCTAGAGAGCGCAGAAGCTCCTAAAGTTAAGTCTTTCTTTGAAGATGTTTCAAATGTTGCAGTTAACAATGTAGCTTCAAAGTTAGATTCATCTTTAAATGAAGGTGCACGTACCTTTATTGCTACTGCTTTATTACAGAGCGACGAGATTTATTTAGAAGATTACAAAGATAAGCAGGACGTTTTATCTGAGGTGGCTCGTGGTTCTGCTGAAATTGAGCAGGCTTACAATACAGATGCTCAGGCTTACTTCCCTAAGCGCCGTTACCAGGTAATCGAAGAGATCTTAAACAGCTGCAAGAAAGAAGTTAAATCAGCTTCAGCAATTACCGCTGCAATTGATAAGTTAGTTCTAAACAAGATCTTAGCTCTACCTATCTTCTTAATCGTTGTAAGTTTAGTTTACTTCGGTGCTATGTACTTCACCTCATATCTAGAGTTAATTCCATTTACTAACGATGATGGTGAAACAGAGTTTGCAACTATCACTGACTGGGTTAACGATAACCTGTTCGGCGGTTACGTAACCGATGCTGTTACTGCATTATGCGAGAGCGCAGGTGCTCCTGAGTGGTTACAGTCATTAGCAGTTGACGGTGTTGTAGGTGGTGTTGGTGCTGTTTTAGGCTTCTTACCACAGATTGCATTCTTATTCCTGTTCTTGTCATTCCTAGAGCAGTCAGGTTACATGACCCGTGTAGCATTCGTTTTAGACAGAATCTTCCGTCACTTCGGTCTATCAGGTCGTAACTTCATTCCAATGGTTATCGCAACAGGTTGCGGTGTTCCAGCTTTGATGGCTAACAAGACCATTGATAACATCAATGAAAGACGTATTGGTCTGATCACTACTACCTTTATCCCATGTTCAGCAAAGTTACCTATCATGACTATGATCTTTGCTTCATGCTTTGATGGTGCCTGGTGGTTTGCTCCATTCGTATATGCAATCTCAATCTTCTCAATTGTTTGCACTGGTATCATCTTAAAGAAGAACAGTGCATTCAAAGAAGAGGTTTCTCCATTCGTTATGGAAATTCCTGATTACCACATGCCAACCATCGGTAATATCTTAAAGGCCGTTTACGAGCGTTGCAGAGCATTCGTAGTAAAGGCTGGTACAATCATCTTCACCGTTGTAGTAGTTGTATGGTTCTTAGCAAACTTCGGTTTCACTGACGGCTTTGGTATGGTTGAGAACGTAGACGACTCAATCTTAGCTGCTATCGGTGGAGCAATCTGCTTCTTATTTGTACCAGTAGGTTTCGGTTCATGGCAGGCTACAGTTGCTGTATTCAACGGCTTACTAGCTAAAGAGAATGTTGTAGGTACCTTAGCTGTTGTTCTTGGCTTAGATGGTGAGTTCGAAGGTGGTGAGTCAGATTTAACTGCTGCTTTAACTAACTACTTCTCACAGGTTTCAGGATTAACTCCAAGCCCAATGTTAATGAGCTTAGTTGGTTTAAGTTTCTTAAGCTTCAACCTGTGGTCAACTCCATGTGCTGCTGCATTAGGTGCTATGAAGAGACAGTTAGGTTCAACCAAGTGGTGGATCTTTGCAATCACTTATATGACTGTTTGGGCATACTGCTTAGCATTAGTAATCTTCCAGATCGGTGGTTTGATTACTGGTTTAGTTCCATTCAGCGTATTTACTGTTGCTGCTTTCATCGTTCTAGCTGCATTCTTATACATGCTGTTCAGACCTGATTCAAAGCCACAGACAGCTTTAAAGATTGCTTCAAAGACAATCTAATTAAGACGATTTAAAAAGAAAAGATAATCTCTAAAAAAGACAAGCGCTAAGCCTTAAAAAACTTAGCGCTTTTTTTATATTTATGGCAATTTTTGTCACTTAATACCTTATTTAGAAAAACTAATAC
>ERZ1026894.1010-NODE-1010-length-18143-cov-5.944881_pt1 | contig 18143 bp, 10 predicted proteins | sample MGYA00380177_ERZ1026894 | MGnify/ENA primary metagenome ERZ1026894 (study PRJEB33269, sample SAMEA4719813) | human gut metagenome | biome: human-associated habitat; feature: organic feature; material: feces | place: Cameroon | collected 2013-10 ... | reverse complement strand
TCACGAAATTATTAACGCCTTATCAGCATTAAAACTGTTTTCAGCGGTGTTGGCTGTATGTTTCATCATTCCGCCTTAGCGAAAATGAACAGACATAATATTTATCTCCGGATAAATCTGCGCATCTACGAAACAATTACTACACCGTAATGATCCCATTTTTTACACACGTTTCAAGCATAAGGCGCTTTGTCTGCCCGCTTGCTTCAAAGTACACCGTGCCTATGCCGAGCTTGTCTATACTTCTGATAACGCCGTTACCGAAAACGCCGTGATACAGCTTATCTCCCTCTTTCGGCATAACGACCCGCTTTGACGGCACTATATCCGCTTTTGCGCTGTCATTGGTGTTCAGCTTGTCAAGCTCCTCCTTAGTAATATAGCGCGCGGTTCTGTCGCGGTCTTTCAGCATTTCTTCAAGCGTCTTAAGCTCGCTCTTGCCGCTTGCATACCTTATATACAGCTTATCGTTACAGTAAGCCGTAACCACGCCCTTGCCGTTTTCGCGGTCGCAGTATTCACGCCCGAGCATATCCCTTGCAAACAGCGAAAAGAAAATGTCATTGCTGTCGGTGTACTCGATCGGGATATCGCGGTCGACCTCGCTTACAAATTCCGAGCTTTCGCCTGTGCACGAGAAAAGATACAGCTCCTTTCTGGCTCTGGTCATAGCCACATAGAACAGTCTGCGTTCTTCCTCATACTGCTTTACATCTTCCTTATCGTCAAGCTTGTCCGATGTAATTGACGGCAGTACATTATCGATCACATCAAGCAGATAAACACGGTCGTATTCAAGACCCTTGCTTGAATGTATCGTTGACATCGTGAAAAGGCTGTCGGGGTCATCGGTATGTGTTGCCATTATCTCACTCAGCTCACCGAGTCGTGCTATCAATTGCTCACCGTTGCTCACATTTCTTGCAAGCAAGCGCAGTATGTCGTACTTTCCTCCGTCAAGATTATTCTTGTGAACATAGTCGCTGTACTGCATTGTGCGCCATATGACGCTGAGTGTTTCCGATGCTCCTGCACTGCGCGCCTGAGCGGCATATTCCGCCATACGCATGATATTCTTACGCGAGCTTTCCGTCAGCTCTATTCCGCCGCCGACCGTGGGTTCACCCGGACCAAGCAGTGCATCGGTTATAGGTATGTGCCGCGCCGCGCTGATACGGCAGGCTGTCTGTGCCGCCTGCTTGTTTATATACAGCCCGATTTTATAGTATATCCGCATAAACTCATCAACGTTATATGGGTCGTTTATAAAGTTTATGATCGATACGATATCCGTTACTGGCTTACTTGTAAAGAATGTCTTTTCTCCACCCTTAAGTCTGTAGCCTATACCGCTTCGTTCCAGCATATCGACAAGCGCCACCGCGCTGTCGTTGTTGCGGAACAGTGCCGCTGTCTGCATTTCATTTCTTTTTGCGATGCCGCACAGAAAATCATACTGTGTAGCTCTGCCGCGGCAATGTACCGTTCTGACCGGCATTCCCGTTTCGTTCACGGCACAGATAGTCTTGTCACGGCGGAAGTGATTGCGGCTGACAAACGCATTTGCCGCACCGATTATCTCGGGCGTTGAGCGGAAATTCCGCTCCATAAACAGTACCGAGGCGTTCTCATAGGTCTTTTCAAAGTCGGTCAGCGCATCGGGATAAGCCCCTCTGAACGCATATATACTCTGATCCTCATCACCGACCATAAATATGTTGCCGCTGCCCTTTGCGAGCACTCTTATTATCTCGTGTTGGATCTTTGATGTATCCTGCGCTTCATCAACACATATATAGTGAAAATGTCCGTGATAATAATCCAGTATATCGGGGCACTTTGTAAGTATATCGAGCGCTGTTACCATCTGGTCGTCATAATCCATAAGCCCTCTGACAGCAAGCTCACTGCAATACTTTTTATAAATCTTAAGCGTATCGGCAACGCCGCAGTCAAGCTCCGCTATCTGCTCGTCTGTCAGCATCATATTCTTTGCATATGTAATCATCGCGCCGACATCGTTTATGGCGGACGGATCGGCAAATTCTCCGGTGATATCCTTGTATACATCCGATATCAGCCGCTTGCGGTCGCCCTCACGGCTCATAAGCTTCGGAATGCTCTCAGCACCGTGCACACTTCCGTAACGTTCTATGATCTTTGAGGACAAGCCGTTTATTGTGCGTATCTCAAGCCTCCCTGCATACTCGCTCCCGAAAAACGCAGAGAAACGCTTCTTAAGCTCAAATGTCGCGGCTCTGGTATAGGTCACGGCAAGTATCTCTGACGGTGCTATGCCGCGGCAGTATATCATATAGCCGAGCCGTGTTATCAGCACGGTCGTTTTTCCGCTTCCGGGCACGGCAAGCAAAAGTACAGCCCCCTCGGTAGCAGTAACCGCCTGCTTTTGCTGTGCGCTCAGATGCGAAGTGTATCGCTGTATAAATTCGTTTTCGGTCATATGCATTCCTCCGTTTGTCTTGTATTTTACCATATCTGTCGTCAGACTGCAATATAAACAGCACAAAGTACAGCATACAATAAGGCGTAATGTGAAAATTTCGGGAAAAGGCTTTTCTTATTGTGAGTTTTGTGGTATGATAAATATATATGTACATTTTGAGGTGAACAGATGAACGCACAGGAACTCGCCGCTTTGATAAAGCAGGCACAGACAGGTGACACAGACGGTTATGCACAGCTTTATAAGGCTGTCTACCGACCTATATATAAAATAGCCCGTATGGCAATGAAAAGTGAGGATGCGGCAGTCGAAGCGGTAAGGCTTACTGTGCTTGACAGCTTTGCCGCCCTGCCTACGGCAACGCTTAACACAACAGCACAGTTTATAGAGTGGCTGGTCAAGATACTCTGCACAAAGATAAGGCATCTAAATAAATCCGGCGGTGAGCTTATCACAAAGGCAGACGGCGGCACAGAGATAAGGCGGGCACTGGACGAACTGCCCGATATAGAGCGCCTTGTACTCAGCGTCAGCACGGTATGCGGCTGCAGTGCAGAAAAAACCGCGAAACTATGCGGATACACAGAAGAAACAGTTGGCGTGTGCCTTACCAATGCAGAGGTAACTATGAAGGCTCGCCTCCTGTCCGAACAGAGCATCTGACGGAGGGAATAATGGATAGTCTGGAGCAAAAGATAAAAGCATACGTTTCTTCCGTTGAGATCCCCGACAGGGTGAACCCGGAAGAGATAAGAAAACTGCTTGAAGACAACGGAGATATGACCGCAGGCGTTTTCCTGCGAAAGCTCAAGGAGCTTAAAATAAGCGGCTCGGATTTTCTGGAGCTGCTCGGAAACAGCAAGATAGGCAATATGGAATTTCGCCGAATAGAGGAAAACCCGCATCTGAAGTTCGATGAGCTTTTGCAGATACTCGATAACTCTGTGCTGACAGGCGATGACTACCGTATGATAATCGCGGTAGCGACACAGCGAAAGGAGCTTACCGAGCAGAGAAAAAGAAGAGAAGAAGAAACTCTGCGCAGAATGACCGAGGAGCTGACCAACCGAAAAAGCAAGCAAAAAGCCGAGGAAGAAAAGCCGGCTGATAACGGCGTTGCCGAAAATGTTCCATCTGCCTCAGAAGCGTCGGAAACTGCCGAAAATGCGACCGATACTGCCAAAAACGCAGAAAACGACCTGACCGATGAAAGAACCGAAGCCGCCAAGGCTATGATCTCACGGATACAGGAACAGCTGGATAAGGTGAACTATGTCGGAAATGTAGAAAACAGCGATGATTATACAGATAGTAATGATAATTCATCGGAAATTGTCGCAGAGGGTGAAGCTGTCGGCGATAACGAAACTGCCGGAAGCAACGCAGATGAAGCAGACAACGCCGAAATCGAAAATAATACCGAAAACAGCATAACACAGGAATTTTCATTGCCCGAGCCTCCGCAGGAGGAAAAGATACAGGCTACCGAAGAGGTCGATGACTTTGACGGTGTCATTTCCGATGACGAGAGGATAGCCGTCAACGCAAAGGATATAGGTTCAGCTATCGGCGAACTTATGAACGATGATGACGAAAGCTATGATGACAAATATAACGACTATGATGTCAGCGATGATGAGCATGACTGCATACGGATAAAGCGCAGCAAAGGTTGCCTTATAACGGCGTTTATCGGTGCCGCAGTGCTGATAATGGGCGGTCTGTCGCTGAATATTCTCCGCTCAAACGGAATTATCCAGGATCTTATTTACAAAGTTCCCGAAAAGCTCGAGCAAAATATTACCGACTACGCCTCTCTGATCGAGCAGGCACAGGCAGCAAAAGACAAAATAACCTATACCCTGCCCGACAGCTTAGTTGCGGCGGAGCAGAAACGTTCATCTCTCCCGAAAAACGTGTACGGAAATACGCTTGTAGCGGCAGTTAATGGTTCGGAGATACTCGGAGCAAAAGTAGCCGACGGCAAGATAAGCGGCAATTTCAGCTTTGATACAGGACTTGAAAATGCAGGAATAGTAAAGTGCGGTGAATACTTTACGGTTATCGGCGGCAATAAAAGCGGCAGCGGCACTGTAGTACGCACATATGACGAAAGCGGTATGATAAACGGAAAAGCAGTCGATGAATATATACTTTCGGGAGAATTTGTCGATTATTATACGAACGGTAATTCAGCTTATGTTGTCACCTATGATCACTTTGACATAATGAAAGCGTCTGCGGACAAGCTGACCTCTTTCATTCCGTCATTTAAACACGGAAAAGAAACTACCGTTATACCGATGAACAGAATACAACTGCCTTCAAAAGTAAATACAGCTTCATACTATACGACTACCGCAATAGATGCAAGCGGAGCAAACGATGTGAACGTACGAAGCGTACTTGTAGGCGATGCGGCAGGCTGTGCGGTTTCGCAAAACGGTATGTACGTCACGGACAGCCGGATATTTGACGGCAAATATTACACAACCCTCAGCTATTTGAATTTCGGAGATACGCTGAGAACAGCTGCTTCGGGATTGGCTGATACATTTATAAATCCACATCTTATCAATGCGCTGACAGAAGGCTTTGCGGCTGTAGGAGCAATGCAAACGGACGGATCAGACGGAAGTGCAAACAGCAACGTACTGATTACGACCGGAGTTATGCTCACATATCTTAATATGATGGATATAAACGGAAGCGAAGGCGTTGAGTCGATAAGCGGAAAAGACAAGATAGTTACAATCACAACAGGCGGCGAAAAACCTGTACAGTACAATGTTGATATCCCGACGCAAAAGGAAGTAAAAGAACCCGAAAGCACAAACAGCATAAAACTCAATGATGAGATATCCGCAGAGGTAACACTCAAAACCGACAAGGACGGCAACAGGACAGGAATAGTACTTGCGGTCGGCGGCGACAAAAAAGCCGAGGTGACAATTACAGCAGAGAGCAGTACTCCGGGTGACTGGAACAAATATCTTACAAGTCCTGTCTGCGATGATATAACCGGACTTGCATACGGCGAGAGCGGGGGAAAGCTGATAATCGGCATACCGATAGTATATTTTGATGGCATATCACAGGTAAGCCGATGCAAATTCTACAGCTATGCGGACAATAAGCTTACGTCACTCGGCGACATAACACTGTATGATGAAAAATACGAAACGCTTGACTGTGAGATATCAAGCGGCGACAAGCCTTACCTTCTCACAATGTGGGACAACCGCATTATAACCGCAAGCGCGGACAAGGTAAAGCTGATATCCGACACTACGCTGAAAACAGTCGAGAAAAAGGACACCGATACCGAAAGCAAGACCGAAAGTAAAACCGAAAGCAAGACCGAAAGTAAAACCGAAAGCAAGACCGAAAGCAAGACCGAAAGCAAGACCGAAAGTACAGCAGAGAGCAAGGGCGAATAGAAATGCATGAAAAGCTGATAAATGCGGCTATAGAATGTGACCGCGGCGACCCGAAAAGAATACAGCACTTTATAAAAGTGCACAGCTTTGCCCGGCTCATCGGAGTCTGCGAGGGTCTGTCTGCCGATGCTATGAAAACGCTTGAAGCGGCGGCGATACTTCATGATATAGGTATACATGAGGGTGAAAGGCTGTACGGCAGGAATGACGGCGAAATACAACAGAAGTTAGGGCCGGATATTGCAAAGCAAATAATGGAAGCTGTCGGCGGCTATGACGATGTAAAAGAGCGCGTTATGTATCTTATAGCTCACCATCATACATACACCGATATTGACAGCAAGGATCTGCAGATACTTATCGAGGCGGATTTCATAGTCAACCTATACGAGGACGGAGCGTCGATGAACGCGGTGAAAAACGCGTATGACAGGATATTTGTAACCGAAAGCGGTAAGAGGGTGCTCAAAGACAGCTTCGCGATCAAGTGACGGGAATATAAAAAAGCCGCTTCTGCGATTTGACAGGAGCGGCTGTTTTTAACTAATTATCGCAAGTTGTTTTCAGCGTGGATTTTAAATTCAGACAGCGCAGGCAGTAGAACAACGCTTTTCATTTGACGCGTACTTTTGCGGTAAACTCAATGCTTTTTCAAAAAGGTGCTGATTTTTACAAAAAAGGGTTGACAAATAAAGATATTAGTATATCATTAAATTATAACTGTGCTTGCGCAGAAATTAAAATACGAGGAGAGTGTAATATGAAATTGAAAAAGTGGCTTTTGGCTATTGCAGCTTTCGCGGTTACGGCAGTAGTGTGCGCTGTTGCGGCGGGAGCGGAGAATTATCATGCGTACATAGGTTTTCAGACAGGACCTTTCTCACTCAGAAACACATTTGATGATGCTGCATACGGCAGGGATGTTGAGGGCGGCAAATACTTCAACAGCGTAATCGTATGGGGCGGAAATGATCCCACAATTTTTCCCAAGTATACGGACTGCTTTGATGACGATATTCAAGGTTATGTCATTCCGGCAACATACACCGATGTAACGATCAAACAGAGCGGCACATATACGGTTGGTATTTCTGACTTTGACTGGGCACTTGACGGTGCATCGAGCTTCAATCTTCTGTTTGTATCTACCGACTTACCTTTTGACAAGAATACCGGTGAATCAATTGCCAAGTTTTCAAACGCAAAGATAATTGTTGACGGCAAAGTAACCGCTGAGTTCGCCGATCCTTTTATCGATACTGAATACGGTATGAAGACAGGCTATACAAAGGTTCAGTTCGCAAATATCTGGAACAACGTTCTTAAGGTAGATGGCTATGCCGGTGCATACCCCAAAAAGTCACTGGAAATTCAGTTTGATGTAAGCTACACTCAGAACATAGATTATGAATATTCTGTTCTTGATGACGGAACGGTCGAGATAACTAAGTACACCGGAAGTGAAAGCAAAGTAGCTGTTCCCGATGAGATCGACAGCAAGAGCGTGACAAAAATAGGCAGTGGTGCGTTCAGCCGGTGCGCAAAGCTTGAAAGTATCACGATACCTGATAGTGTGTCGAAGATAGGCAATAAGGCTTTCGGCTACTATTATGATAACGGCTACACGAAGATAAGCAACCTCAAAATATATTGCTACAGCGGCACTGCCGGAGAACAGTACGCTAAAGACAACGGTTTTGACTTTGAATGGCTTGACAAGCCCACGCTTGCAAAGGTAAGCGGAGTAAAGCTTTCCGGCAGAGCCGCAGATGCGCTCCGTATCAACTGGAGCAAGAATGCTTCTGCCGATGGTTACATTGTTGAGATGTATCAGGGCGGCAAGTGGGCGCGTGTTGCAAAGATCACAAACAACAGCACTACTACATTCAAAAAATCGGGACTTAAGGCGGGAGCTGTTTATAAGTTCAGAATAAGAGCATACAAGACGGATTGTAAGACAGCGGTTTACGGTGCATACAGTGCAGAGTTAGCCGCAAGGACAAATCCGTCTGTTATGAAGGGCGTGAAGCTTGGCGGCAGAGCGGCTGACGCGCTCCGTATCAACTGGAGCAAGAATGCTTCTGCCGATGGTTACATTGTTGAGATGTATCAGGGCGGCAAGTGGGCGCGTGTTGCAAAGATCACAAACAACAGCACTACTACATTCAAAAAATCGGGACTTAAGGCGGGAGCTGTTTATAAGTTCAGAATAAGAGCATACAAGACGGATTGTAAGACAGCGGTTTACGGTGCATACAGTGCAGAGTTAGCCGCAAGGACAAATCCGTCTGTTATGAAGGGCGTGAAGCTTGGCGGCAGAGCGGCTGACGCGCTCCGTATCAACTGGAGCAAGAATGCTTCTGCCGATGGTTACATTGTTGAGATGTACAAGGGCGGCAAGTGGGTAAGAGTTGCTAAGATAGCTAACAGCGGCACTACAACTTACAGAAAAGCAGGTCTTAAGGCTTGCACTGCGTACAAGTTCAGGGTAAAGGCGTACAAGATGAGCGGTAAGACTGCGCTTTATGGCGCTTACTCGGCAACGCTCAGCGCGAACACTATCCCGACTAATGTCAGCCGTTTCAGGCTCAACTCCAAGACAGGCAAAATGCTTAACCTCGGCTGGGATATGAGCAATGATGCTGCGGGATATATTGTACAGCAGTATAAAGGCGGCAAGTGGGTGCAGGTCGCAAAGCTTGCCAAGAGCAAGGATCGCGTGAGGATAAACGACCTTTCGCCGTCAACTATATATAAGTTCCGTATAAGAAAATACGCTAATATCGGAAAAACCACGGTTTACGGAAACTGGAGCTATAAGAGCTTTAAAACCGAGGGTAAGGATTGCGTTGATGAGGTTAAGTTTACGCCTAGGGGGGAGAAGATAGACACATTCGTTGCAGCGCATATGGACGAAGTCTGGAATGAATCATACTTTGATAAACCAAAAGAAGTTTGGACAAAGTCGGAAATATTACGTGCCAGAAAATATCCGATACCGATGTACGGCGAAATTCAGGTACAATATTGGTTTGCTGATCCGTTGACGATTATCGGTGAAACGAACAACGGCTATTACATAACCTCAGGCAACTACTACATCTACAATGAATATGTTGTCGAAAGTAAAGAGCCTCCTAAACTGGGAACAGGTATTGAACCGATACCGCATTATTGATAGTTAGGCAAATAAGGTAATAATTTTTAAACGTAAAAATCACAAAAGGTAGCAGGTTTTCTATTGCTTCGATCAATGGCAGTCCGTTGTAATGTACAGCGGACTGCTTTTTTCTATATGGTATTCTCCTCGCTTTATCGGCAAAAGGTTTGGGGCTAGGTATAGAATTTGCATAGGCGCGAACGTGCATATTGCAAAGGTACAATGTGCGGACAAAGGTGCAATGAGCGGGCAGGGGAAATTTGGCAATGATTGTGTCAATAGCGATGTTGGCGGCAACATTCCCTCAGTTACGGTGTAAAAAATCATTCACCCGCATAAGTGAAAAAATTGTGAAAGATAACGGCTGTGCCTTGTTTTGCTTGCAATGGCAGGAGGTTTGTGGTATACTTAATCTGCATATCTGTATGCAGATACGAGAGGTAAGATAATGGAAACAGCTTCAAAAGAGGAAATTATATACGGCAAAAACGCTGTGACGGAGGCTCTCAAAGCCGAAAGATCGATAGACACAGTCTATCTGCTTAAAAACTCACAGGGCATGAACAAGATAATAGCTCTTGCAAAAAAGCAAGGTATAGTTATAAAAGATGTCGGCGAAGACAAGCTTAAGTCCATGTGCGGCGATAAGCACGGCGGCGTTGCGGCGGCTTTATCCGCTGTAGCGTACTGCACGGTCGAGGATATACTTGCAAACGCCGAAAGTAAGGGCAAGCCGCCTTTCATCATAATATGCGATGAGATACAGGATCCGCATAATCTCGGCGCTATAATCCGTACCGCCGAGGCTTCGGGCGCTGACGGTGTAATTATCCCGAAAAGGCGCAGTGCAACGGTAAATCCCACGGTGTTCAAAACCTCTGCAGGAGCTGCCGCGTGGGTAAAGATAGCAAGGGTATCAAACCTTGTAGACACCATAAAGACGCTGAAAAAGCACGGTGTATGGGTATACGGTGCAGAAGCTGACGGAACGCCGATAGATAAGGCAGATCTTTCGGGCGCGGTCGCTCTTGTGATAGGCAGTGAGGGCTTCGGTCTCGGAAAGCTCGTAAGAGAAAACTGCGATGTTGTATTATCCCTGCCGATGTTAGGAAAGGTAAATTCACTCAACGCGTCAGTATGCGCAGGCATATTGATGTATGAGGTCGTAAAACACAGATGATCCTGCAAATAAATGTAAGAAAGGACGCTTGATATGGCTGATTATTCAATTGACGATATTTTAGCGGAGCTTGACGCGAAAAAGAGCGATTCTTCTGCCGACCGGAAAACCGATGATAACCCGATAAAGCACAACGATATAAGCGCTACAGCGATACTTGAAGGGCTTGACGGCAGCGATGACGGAGTATATATCCGTGAAGAGGACGGCGACACCGAAAAGGTAGACGCAGAGTATATAAACGAGCCGGAAACACGCGATACCGAGCCCGAAGTCGCTCCGACAGCAGATGTTGATATCGATGAAATAACGGGCGAAAAGAGCGATGTCGACAAGGTGCTCAGCGAAACGGACAACTTTGTTGTATCCGATGAGAGCAGTGAGATAGATATCGATGAACGCACGGCTAACGCAAAAGTTGCGGCTGTAGCCGAAAAGCCCGTTCCGGCTAAACCGGTAAAGCAGGCAGAGCCTGTGCATGAGATAAAAAAAGACATCGTAAGCGATGAAGAAAAACGCAGAATGATGCTCGAAAAGGAACGTGAAAACACAAACCCCGATGATATGCTGGCGCTTGTAAACCCTCTTGAAGTAAAAGAAAAGGTAAACGAGCAGGTCAGGGAAAAGGAGCTTGTGTCGGTAGCCGAACTGAGCAATATGTACGCAGGAAACACTCAGGGCATAGCAGGCGGCGACCTCAGGGCGATAGCTCCGCAGAAAACCGCTATTGCCGAAAAGATAAGTGAAACCGCAGACATAAAAATCGCCGATGAGCATACGACTGATAACGAAGACAGCGGCGAAGAAACAGTAAAGGAATATCACGGCAAGAAAACTACCGACAACCTTATAGAAAAGCTCAACAAAAACCTTGCTCAACAGAGAAAGGAAAATGTCAGAGCTCACCGTACAATAACACTGAACACGATAAACGGCGACAGACAGACACTTCCCCACCCGCTGAACATCGACTATCAGAAGCAGATAATAGAAGCTACCGGCACTCTCCCCGCAGAAAATCCTGCGATCGAAGAAGAAAAGCAGGCTGAACTTGCGGCGGCGAACAAGCACAAGCTAAAGGATTTCGTACTTGAAGACGAGATACCCGAGTGTGAAGAAGAACCCGAGCAGGAAGAAGAGTTTGATAACTATGACAGCACAGGACAGATATGGGCGGATCTGTGTGCAAGCCACAAGGGACTTAAAATAAGGCTCGGACTACTGACCGTCATTACAGCTGTAAGCGTAATTATCAGCGCACTCAACGATTTCAACCTGTTTGCAAAGCTCGGGCTCGGTGCAAGCTTCAACTTTATAAACGGTACGACCGGAGATGTAAACTCACTTATATATATCTATCTTGTTCTGGGAGTACTCGGCTTTGCAATATGCTCGACCGCTATCAGCAACGGTGCTGTAAAGCTGTTTACGGGAAAAGCGGACTGCGACTCGGTATGCACACTGACATCGGCGCTTGCTCTTATAGGCGGAGTTATCGCATTGGTCGATGTGCAGACCTTCAAGCTCGGACATTCGTTTATATATCTTTCAACGGCACTTGTCGGGCTTATGTTCAACACAATAGGAAAAATATATATGATATCCCGTGCAAAGCGGAACTTCAAGTTTGTATCGGGTGACAGTCAGAAATATTACGCCGAGGTTATCGACGGCGAAGAACACGTTTCGGCGCTGACAAGAGCAGTCGGCGACCGTCTTCCCGTAATTGCGGCAATGCGCAAGACTGAATTTCTGACGGACTTCCTTAAATCAAGCTACTGCGATGATGAGGCTGACAGAATGTCGGTGAAGCTTATAGTGGCATCTGTGGCGGCAGGACTTGTAGCGGGAATACTCGCGTTTTTAAATCCGTTCGGCAGCGAGTTCCCGACAACCGGTGCTGAAAATCCGATATACTGGGCAATTTCGGCGGCAGTGGCAACTGTGTCGGTGGTTGCACCCTTCTCGCTTCTGCTTGTCGTGAACAGACCGCTTGCACGCGCTTCAAAGAAACTCAGCGAGTGCAACGCCGCTCTCCTCGGATATGATGCGGCAGTCCAATTTTCCGATGTAAACACCGTTATGGTCGATGCAAAGGCGCTCTTCCCCGCAGGAAGCGTACAGGTAAAGAAGCTCAAGCGCTGGCAGAAGAAAAACTCAGTTGTTAAAACAAGCGTTGATGAAGCGATACTTATGGCGGCAAGCCTTGCGATACATACGGACGGAATACTCTCATATCCTTTCTATGATATGACGCTCGGCAACAAGGATCTTTTAAAGAAGGTCGACAACTGCATATATGAAGATAACTGCGGCGTTACCGGCTGGATAGGAACAAAGCGTGTTATGCTCGGTGGCAGGGCGCTTATGGAAATGCACAACATAGACCTTCCGAACAAGAAGAACGAACGCAAGTATTGCCCGGAGGGACTTGAGCCGGTTTATCTTGCGGTGAGCGGTGAGATCGTGGCGATGTTTGTAGTGGGAATGACGGCTAATCCGGAAATACAGGCTGCTCTGAGCGAGCTTCAGTCAAAGGGGATAACGGTGCTTGTGCATACTACAGACTCACTGGTAACGGTGGAGAACCTTGCAGATCTGTTTGAGCTTGACGCTTCACTTATAAAAGTACTTCCCCACGAAGCACACGACGAATACAGCGAAAGCACAAAGTATACATCACGCGGAAGCGGCGGGCTCTCCTGCTGCGGCACATTCACATCTTTTGCAAGAGGCGTTATGGCAGCAAAAAGCCTTGTGCGCGACTTCTCGGTTTCAAAAGCGGTTATGCTTGGCACATCTGCGCTCGGACTTCTGCTCGTACTTATAATGGTGCTGTTAAGGCATATGTCATTGCTGACACCCAGCGTAATAACACTTTACAACACTGCGGCGGCACTGGTTATGGCGGCGGTACAGAGCGTAAGAAAATATTGATGATATTATCAAACAGGGGCTGTTGTGTCACAGCCCCTGTTTTTGTGCAACATTCACTATTATCTTGACTTTAATTCTATTTTATGGTATAATTAAACAAGATTACATTGATTTGATTAACCGAAAAAAAGAGGTGAGCGGCTTGTACACAGGAAAATTTCACAAATACGCAGTAGCCGGAATATGCCTTGTAGGAATGCAGGATGACCATACTGCCCATATTGCAAAAATAACCTCCGACGCTTTGGTGGAAAAAGGCTTCAAGGTCATGATATTCAACGCTTTTACGAATATGTATTACGATACACCGTATTCAAAAGGAGAAGCAAGCATATACCACCTGCTTAACTTTGATATTATAGATGTTCTTGTCATTATACCTGAAACAATAAAAAGCGAATGGGTGACTGATACTATCATAAGATATGCACACGCAACAAAAACACCTGTGATTATACTCGACGGCAGACATAACGGCTGTACAAATATAATATATGACTATGCACACTCACTTGAACAGATAACAGAACACGTTATAACCGAGCATAACTGCACCGACCTGTTTTTTATTGCAGGCACAAAAGGCAACCGGTTCTCAGAAGACAGAATTGAAGCATTCAAGCGCGTACTTGCCCGCCACAAGATCGATTTTAACGAAAATACCATGCTAGGCTATGGTGATTTTTGGGATACGCCGACAAAAAATGTCGTTTCCGGGCTTATTAACAGCGGCAGAAAAATGCCTCAGGCAATTATATGTGCCAATGACACTATGGCAATAACGACTATGAAAACGCTTGAAGAACACGGAATGAAGGTTCCCGATGATATTATCGTCACAGGGTTTGACGCTATATACCAGGAGCGCATTTATTCCACCACCAGATTAACTACCGCACAGATGGATCCGAAAGAGCTTGCCGCTGCCGTTGCCGACACGGCATACGGATATCTTAAGGGTGATGAGCAGCCGTCGGATAAGCGTGTCCATTTCTCAATGATACAGGGGCAAAGTTGCGGCTGCTGCGATTTTGATGTAGCTTATACTAACGAAAAGCTGGAATCGATGAATAAATATAATCTTGCTCTGTATGATGCCGAGAGCAAGATGGCATCACTTTACACCGATACCGTCAACTGCGACAAGTTGGACGAATTGGCTAAGGCTATGTCAAGATATTTCAATTACCGCTCCGCACTATGTCTCAATGACGATTTTCTTACTGCTGACTCCCCTGTTATACCTAAGGCATATCACAGCGTTTTTACCGAAAAAATGATCGCCCATGTCGTCAGAATATGGGAGGATTACGGCTATAAACTGGAGTATCAGTCAAAAAAGCTGCTTCCTAACCTCAACGATCTGATCAAAAGATACAATACTATAATGTTCTGCCCTTTGCATTTTCAGGAGCAGGTCATAGGCTATTACGCCGCAGTTGCAGACGACCTTCTGGTAAGTCCGGGCAGCTTCTACTATGTTCAGCGACTGGTCGAATCGATAAACCAGACACTTGAAAACTTCCGCATAGAATATCTGCTCAGAAAGGCAAACAACGATCTGTCACTGACTCACTCGATAGATCCGCTGACAAATATCTATAACCGACGCGGATATTTTGAACGTATCGGAAAGCTTATAGCGGAAAACGAAAAGTGCGACGTTATCCTTGTATCCTGTGATATGGATCGGCTTAAAGAAATCAACGACACCTACGGTCACTCCGAAGGTGACATAGCAATACAAACGGTCGCAAACGCCATAAAAGCAGGTAGCGGGAAAAACGGCATATATGCGCGTTTCGGCGGAGATGAATTTATACTTACTGTACCATATAATAAAGACAAACAGCGTGAGCTGTCAAGACTTGTCGGTGAAATACAGACAGAGATCGACAAGTTCAACCGCACTGCCGGAAAGCCCTACGATGTATCCATAAGCATCGGCGGCTCTTACGGTACTGTGAGCAGCATTGAAGATATAAACGAGCTTATGCGAAGCACCGACCGGCTTATGTATGAGCAGAAAAGGATGAAAAAAGCAGAACGCGATCAGATTGCTCGACCGGTTTTGGATATTTGGGGAAAAGCAAACGAAGCGCTCAACAATTATCAGCTCAGAATGCATGAGATATTCTCATTGTACGACAAGTGCACTTATTTCTATATGGATTACCTCAACTTCAAATGGTATGTTATGGAGAACGACCATACGCCAAAGTGCCTTAGATCGTCTTCTGTAGGACCTTTGCGCTCAATATGGCTTAGCGGAGCGATTTATCCCGATGATAAGCTTATTTACGATAATTTCTGCCACAAAATAAGTAATTCTTTCCATGACAAAATAACTGACAACTCATTTTCAGTGAATATCCGTCTGTGCGACAAGGGAAATCCCGTATGGTACTGTATTTATGTACAGCTTGCAGAAAAAGACGGCAAGATGTCGGAAATCGCAGGTCATATCAGAGAGCTTGAGTTTGACGAGGTAATGAACATCGAAATTCTGGATTATTATACCACTACAGATAATCCTATAATGTTCCATGATATGATCTTGCAAAGACTCAGAGCATATCCCGACATAAAATTTGCGCTTGTACAGTTTGATATAAAGCGCTTCAAGCTGATAAACGAAAACTACGGAGAAGACGCGGGAACCGAAATGCTTCAGTTCATATCACGTCAACTCAATAACTTCTGCGAAAAACAGCAGATGGGCGCAAGAATGAGCGGTGATGTGTTTATACTGCTGACACCGTATACCGACAAAAATGATATATTGAATACTGTGTCCGAGCTGCAACTCAGTCTTAAGGGGTTCAGGGGATACAGCTATGAATTTGTATTCGGCGTATATCAGATAGATGACCGCAATATATCGATAAGGACCATGTGCGACTATGCGGCTATGGCAAGGCAGTCGATAAAGAAAAACGTTCTTGAAAGCATAGCGTTTTACAATAAAGGAATGCAGAAAGCGATAAAAGAACGCAAGTTTGTAGAGTCGCATATGCAAAAAGCACTCGAAAACGGCGAATTTATCATTTATCTTCAGCCTAAGTTCAGTATATCAAGCGGTGAAGCTATCAGCTATGAAGCACTTGTAAGGTGGCAAAGTCCCGAACGTGGAATGATATATCCCAATAGATTTATACCGCTTTTTGAAGAAAACGGATTTATTACAAAGCTGGACGCTTATGTGTGGGAATGCGCCTGCATGGTACTGCGTGACTGGATAGACAGGCACTTCACACCGCTGCCGATATCCGTCAACGTTTCACGCGCAAACCTTGACGATGAAAGCTTCCTTGATGTTCTTGACAGTCTTATTGAAAAGTACAGATTGCCAAAGCACCTGCTTGAGCTTGAGATAACCGAGAGCATTGAAAATGATGCCACACTGCGTATGACAGAAAAGATAAAGGAGCACGGTTTTACCCTTCTCATGGACGACTTCGGCTCGGGATATTCTTCGCTGAATACACTCCAGGATACAAGATTTGACGTATTGAAGCTTGACCGTGAATTTTTCTCAACGCATATGTCCAATGATCGCGGCAAGAAGATAATAATGCACACCATCTCAATGTCAAAAGACGTTGGTCTGGGACTTATTGCAGAGGGTGTCGAAACGGACGATCAGGCTCAATTCCTTGAAAGCTGCGGCTGTGATACGGCGCAGGGTTACCTGTATGCGAAACCGATGCCCGTGCAGGAGGCTGAGAAATATCTGAAAAATACTTTGCCGAGTAAAACTGACGAGGTAAAAGAACCGCTGTAAGACACAGCCCTGCTTCATAGCGGGGCTGTTTTTTAACATCCTGCCGATAATTGCAATAAATGTCGGGTAATATCAGGAATACCGTGATATAATTCAATCGTGGAAAGGGGCGATAAGCATGGACGACTGGACCGCAGGAATAGGCGAGGCAGTAAGCTACATTGAAAATAATCTGGACGGCGAAATTAACATTGAAAAGGCGGCTGAAAAAGCGTTTGTTTCAACGTTTTACTTTCAGAAGATATTCTGTGTGCTGTGCGGCTTCACAATAGGCGAATATATCCGATACAGGCGGCTTTCTCTTGCCGGCGAGGAGTTGTCGCAAGGAAACGCAAAGGTTATTGACGTTGCGTTAAAATACGGATACGACTCGCCCGACAGCTTTGCCCGTGCGTTCACTAAGTTTCACGGAATTACTCCTTCCGCCGCAAAGGAACACGGCGCTGTACTGCGCTCCTTTGCGCCTATAAAGCTTAAACTTACACTGGAGGGCGGAACTATGATTGATTACAGAATTACCGAAAAGCCTGCATTTACCGTTGTAGGCGTGACAACACCTATTGAAAACGACACTTCAATATCCTATAATGTTATCCCAACGCTCTGGGACGAGCATTATAAAAACGGCGGCGGTGAAAAAATCCGAGGAGATTTCGGAGCGTGTATATACTGCGACGAGAAAACATTCACTTATATGATAGCGGACGCTTATCTTCCGTGGAAGGACATTCCCGACGGTTGCGAAACGTATACCTTTCCTGCCGGAACGTGGGCTGTATTTCCCTGCAAAGGCGCATTACCAAACGCTTTGCAAAGCCTTAACACAAAGATATGGAGCGAATGGCTTCCTAATCTTAAGGGCTATAAGCTGAGCGGATGTTACAACCTTGAAATGTATACTCCGCCCGCAGACAAGCCTGAGGATACCTACTCGGAGATATGGATACCGATCGAAAAAGCATAACAAATAAAGCGACAGCACCTTTTGTTTTCAAAGGGTGCTCATCGTGTCGAAAAAGTATTTTTCGGCACGATGCAGAGCCAGCCAAGCATACACAGCCTTTCACGGGGAAAAGGGGGTTTCGGTAAGGATGCCGAAATAAGGACACACCGAGCTTTGCATGATGCAAAGCCATCAGAGTGTCCTAAAGGGGATAGGGATAATAAATCAGAAGTTT
>ERZ1026894.998-NODE-998-length-18240-cov-8.781633_pt1 | contig 18240 bp, 11 predicted proteins | sample MGYA00380177_ERZ1026894 | MGnify/ENA primary metagenome ERZ1026894 (study PRJEB33269, sample SAMEA4719813) | human gut metagenome | biome: human-associated habitat; feature: organic feature; material: feces | place: Cameroon | collected 2013-10 ... | reverse complement strand
TGAGTGCATTCTTGAATAGTTTTGAGGAGAGTGAGTTTGATTATGCAGAGTTGCAAGCTACGGCAGAGGCTTTCCAATCACCAGAGTTTATCAACAATAGTCCTGAGACTGCTCCGTCCAAACGATTGATTGCTGCTATTCCAGATTATAATAAGGTAGTTGTTGGCATTTGTGTTGCTATGGACATTGGATTGGAGAAGATTCGGGAGAAATGCCCTTTATTCAATGAATGGGTAGAGCGATTGATGAAATGATATTTATCAATGGGTGATAATAACGTAGAGTTCTCTTCTGTAGCCTATTGCTGGATAGAAGTGCCAACTTCAGTTGTATCTGAAGTAGCATCTGGAGCTACTGTATCAACAGGAACAACCTGAGCATTACTTACCATTTAGCTATTATTTTAGTCTATGACAATCCAAGCAGTTGAAGCATTCATATAGACAATGAAAACGGGATGATTCCAATCGAACCATCCCGTTTTGGTTGGCGGGCCTCAGTTATCACTAACTTTATTTGATGGCCCTGGTCTTTATATTGACGTGATCAGTTTGTGTTTGTTTATGAACCGTCCCGTTGACGGTGTCATTTAATGTGGAATTTCCCAATTCCGAATATTCAAAACTTACATTTTCTAGAGTCGTGTTTGTTACTTTCAGATAAGCCTTGCCAGAGGCAGCCATTCTTGCTTCGATGATCCAGTTGCCGATACGGAACGTGTCTCCATGGCTGGAAATCTGTTTCAGAGCGGTCTTGGAGTCAGCCACTTGAATGATGGCAAGCACTCTTGTTGCAGCTTGATTGGCGATATTGGCTGTGAAATGCCATTGTTTAGGGTATTTCGCCGTAATACCCGATGTTGGATTGACAAAGAACTCGTCTGTCTGGCTCATCGTCATAGCGTCGTTGCAGAAAAGGCGGGTCTGTGCTACGAATCCCTTGGTTGTATTCTCCGTAGTGAGCGTCTTCTGGTCTTTGTCGATATCGAAAGCCACCTGACTGTGCAGAAGCCAATCCCATCTTACAGGACTTGTTGCCTCCAACTCATCATACATCAGTATGATATTGTCTGGATAGAGCATCAATACATGTCTTCTGTATTTCTTGAGAGGTGTGGCGCCGAAGCCGAACTCTGGAGTTTGTGAAATACCTGCAGCCTTGAAAGCGTCTATCCACATGTCGTCTTTGGATATTCCGCTGTAGGCATGAGAAGCATCTCCTAAGCAGTAGGCGATATGATCGCCACCCATGGCTCTCGTAATGTCGCCATAACCTGTTGTAGAGAATGGCTGGCCGATGCCATCTACTAAGATCGTGTTGTGTGCACGACTGTGGCGGTAGGACAGGAGGTTGTGCTTGTCGCTGAAGTTCTGGTAGTAACCAGTACTGTTATAGACGTAGTCACCGCGATAGAGCACTTTTAAACTGTTCTGGTCTGCCAACGTATGGCTTCCTGATCCGAAGGTGCTTGAACGGAATGACATAGTAAAGTTGTTATCAACGTGTTTCACATCAGAGTGAGCGATTATCTCGCCTATGTCTTCCAGCCACATCATCTTAGGATGACTGTCAGGGAAGTCGGATACATAGCCATTCTTCTGGCAGGTTGCCATGCGGTAGAGGCGCAATTCCGGGTCGTTTCTCAAAGACTTCGGCTGCTGGGCTGCGTACCATCCAGCGTAAGCATCTCCCAGTTCTTTTGCCAGGAAGTCTGCATAGGCCACTCGCTGTCTCTGTGGCGTATCGTACCATTCCCATCCGTCTCCGAAACCGGGGCTCTTGGATGATGGAGGCCATGTATAGACGATGGCTTCTCCAGCCTTCTTGAACCATGGATGCAGGAGGAAGTTGCTCTGTGAAATGTGGCTAAACAATTTCGGAACATAGTAGAGTGTTTCTACATTGTTGGCAAAATACTTGGTTCCGTTTTGCCATCCTCCATCACGATTGTAACCCATTGATGGTGCACGAGCTGTCCAGAGTTCATAGTAGTATTCCATGATAGGGAGCACCTCGTCGCGGTAAGCAGGTTTGTCGCAAAGCAGGAATGCGCATTGCATCAGCACTCTCATGTTCTGTTGCCAGAAGTGGTTGTCGAAGATATGGTTTTCCTCGTATGTACATTGGCGAGGATAGTAATATCTCAACAGGCGCATCAGTATCTTCTCTACTTGCTCTCGCTCAGTCGTTGTCAACTCTTCATAGAATTCGTCATAAATAGGTATCAGGCAGAGGGCTATGTCTGTGCTTTCAAAGTTGGATGCGAAGAGTCTGCTGTCTGGCAATGGAGTAGAAAGGAGTTTGCGGAACACGCTGAGCATCTTTTCCTTGTAGTTGGCATGCTGCTTGGCAAATGTCTTGTCCTTGCTTGCTATGCGTTTGCTCTTGGTCATCACGTATGCCGTGTGCAGGTAGAGTGTTTGGTTTTTCAATGTCTTTCCTGCATTGCTCCAAGGGTCTGCCATTTCATCTACATCTCTATCTACTTCCGTATTCGCCAGATTGATCATCGCCTTGTAATCTGCTAATGATTTTACATTGTCCTGTGCTTCCGGTAATACATCATTGAGGAAACAGTAGAGTCTCGGATGTGTGGTAGGAATATTCTTCTCGATGGTAGCGAATGCTGGTGTTACGAAGTTGTCTGCATTTCCTTCCACTTTGAATTGATAGCTTTTGCTCCAATCGGTGACTTTCCCGTCCTTCGACTTCTGACGGTAGCGCCAGTACCATGTTCCGTTTTCCAACGTGCGATGAGGATTGTACATACACCATGCCTGCATGGTCGAGCGGTTGACTGATGTTTCGAATGCAGGATCTTGCGAGAGTTCGAATTGCAGGCTGTCTGAAACCTTCATGTTCATCGGAACAATCAGTGGCGATGGATTGATAATCAGCTCATTGTCGATTTGCGGATAAGGGCGGGTACGCATCTTGTCGTGCCAGGCTTCAGGGTAGGTCTTCTCTTCCCCCTCTATCTCTGTTGGAGGCTCCGGTTCTGTAGGAGGTTCTATGTACTCCTCTGAGCTGGAACAACTCAACATCAGCACTGCCGAAAGCAGTGCCAACATTGAGTTAAGTTTACGGGGTGTTAATATTTTCATGTGGGTTGATGATTACTTTTTAACGACCTTCTTGCCATTAACTACGTAAATACCAGCCTTTACAGTATTTATGTCATTGCTGATGTAGTTGCCAGAAAGGTCATATACTCTATTGTCTTTCTTTACATTGATAGTAGTTATTTTCTCAATACCTGTTACACCATCAAGATAAGTAATCGTAATTCTTCTTATTTGAAAACCCTGCTTATTTGATACGTTCTTTAAAGTCAGAATACCTGTGGAACCCGTCCAGTTTGGTTTTTCGTATTTGCCAGAAGAGAATTTGTAATTATCACCTTTTTTATCATCAGTCTTAGCAGCATATGTAGCTGTACTGAATCCATATTCCACTTTTGTGATGGTGTGCTTGTAGGAGGTTAAGGTAATCGTATTACCTATTTCCAATTGTGTACCATATTGTGTATTCCCTTGTCTGTCGGTATATTCTATGAAGGTAGGATTTTCTGTACCTTCGCCCTTGCTGAAACTAACTTCAAATTCTGTTTTCTTGTCTTTATATGATTGCCCGTCCAGACTTTGACCAACCGTCCAAAGTTTGTCCTTTAATGCATATAAGTTGATCTGCAGGTTTGCTTCCTGTGCGAATACATTGTTGTTAACGAATGCTACAATGGCTATAAGAGCCAACTTTAAAAATTTCTTCATAATTGTTCTGTTTTAAAAATTGATAGTTTAGTTTATTCTTCTCGTAGTTGAGAGGATGCTTATTCAGCATCCTCGTAAGTTACTACGATTTTATGGATTTCGATACCAGCCTTGTTGGTCAGGTTCTTCAGTTCGAATTTCTGGGTCTTACCCGTCCAGATATAGGTGTAAGCCTTCTCACCAGGATAAGTTCCTTCTGGAGTCATCTGGTAGTTCTTACCGATGGCAGCCTTGCTCTTAGAGAGATAGTAGAACTGTACGCTCACGATGTTCTTCTTCTCTGTAGAGATGGTCAGCGTATTGCCAGGCAACAGACAAGCAGCCTGAACATCTACACCCTTGTTGTTGGCATCGATTGCATACTCAGGAGCCTTCTTGCCGTCTGCAGTTGCAAAGGTCATAGTGAGGTTTGACTTCTTTCTTACGATAGATACGCCATCCAGTTTCTGGTTGATTGTCCATGCACCAGTAGGTATGTCGGTCATCTTAGGAAAATTGAAAGTCTCTGTGGCTGTCTGTGCATTGACAGAGCAGCATACCATTGCTACGAGCGCAATGAGAAACATTTTTATCTTGTTCATCGTTCCTTTTGTTTGATGGTTGATTTGTGAACCGGTTCTTTTATTCCGAACCGGTTCCTTTGTATTGATTAATTATAACCAGGGTTGTTCTTGCCTTCCAAGAGACCATTAGACTGAATTTCAATCAATGGAATTGGGAACAACTGGTGCTTGCCCTCAACGAAGTTGATGTAAGCAGGATAACCCTTTGTACCCTTATTGAAGAAGCACTTGGTTCCGAAGCGGATGAGTGCGTCTTGCAATACACCCCAGCGGATGAGATCGTACTTACGTTGACCCTCGAAAGCCAACTCAAAACCACGTTCCCAGTAGAGAGCGGTGCGAACCTTACCCTGCTCATCGTTATCAGCAATGAAAGCCTGGCCAGTTTCATTACCTGCTTCATCCAGTTTCACGAGATTATACATGCCTGCCTTGTGATAGATTGCATTGTAGTTGGCTGCATTGACTTCTGTAGCACCGGCACGGTTGCGTACCTTATTGATTAGAGTCCAAGCCATATCTGTATTACCCAACTCGTTGTAAGCCTCGGCAGCCATGAGCACTACGTCAGCATAGCGGAGTACGCAGTAGTTAACATCAGTACAGTTAGGATCCTTGAATCCGATAGGCATCCATTCTCTGCGCCACTTGCCTGGGAACCATTTGTTCTTACCCTTTTCGGTAGCGTAGCTGGTCTTCACATGCTCCTTCTTCGCCTTGTCCCACTTGAAACCATAGCGGCAAATCGCAACATCGCGGCGCTGGTCGTTTTCATCAAAGAAGTCGAACCATTCAGGAATCACGCGGAAGAAAGCATTTGCACGTCCCATAACCTTACCGGTCTCTGTTGGAGCCACAACAGGCTGTGCTACTTCTGGGCCAATGTAAGCACCCCACCAGCCACCAGATCTCTTGCCCTGCTCATGTGTAAAGGCAATTTCGAAGAGGCTTTCCTGACTGTTAAGTATCGATTGGTTGAAGCTCTTGAACAGCTCCTCGTAACCTCCGGTAAAGAAGTCGTGGTTGCTGCCAGTGAAAGCTTCCCATTCCTTGACTACCTGCTCAAAATACTCCTTGCGCTTCTCTGCACTTGGTATTCTGTCGCCATCCATACCCCAGGTATGGCCTGCACGCTGCAGTAATACGCGCATCAGCATGGCGCGGGCTGCTCCTTGGGTAGCACGCTCTGGGCTGGAGGTTGCAGTAGCCCATGGTAAGTGTTCTTTCGCGAAGTTGAGATCCTCTACCATCTGGTCGAAAATCTGATCACGATCTACACGTGCTGTGTATGCAGAACTGTAATCCTTTGAATAGGTGGCCTTGAATGGTACGTCACCCCAGTATTTCACCAGGTCAAAAGCCTGAAAAGCACGGAGGAAGCGTGCTTCTGCATCCAACTGTTGTAATTTCTCGCTACCTTCGTAGCCTGCCATGCCCCTGATTCCGTCGATGCACATGTTGGCACGGTCGATACCCTGATAGTTCAGAATCCAGATGTTCTGCAACCAGACATTGCCTGCCTCTACATTGTAATGGCTGATGTCGCGGCGGGTATTATCCTTGTTTGTTCCATTGATCATGTACATGTCGTCGGAAGAAGGAGTTGCCATTTCTGCTGAACCATAGTGGTTCTGGTCGGAGATGGAATTGTAGATTCCTAATACTGCCATGTCTGCATTCTGGGCATCTGTAAAGTAAGAATCCTTCTCATAGAATGAGTCCGGTTTCTCGGTGAGTGTGTCGGTACAGGAAATCATGCCCGACGCACCCAATATTGCTGCTGCAATGAATATATATTTTTTCATAACTGTCGAATTAATTAGAATGATAGGTTCATACCGAAGATAAATGAGCGGCTGCGTGGATAAGCTCCGTAGTCAACACCTGCTATTGTTGCCTGACCGAAGTTGGAAACCTCAGGGTCGTAGCCTGAATAGCTTGTGATGGTGAAGAGATTGTTGGCTGTTGCGTAGAATCTCAACTTGCGGATACCTACCTTGCGTAAGGTGCGGGATGGGAAGGTGTATCCGATAGTCATGTTGCTCAGTTTCAAGTAAGAAGCGTCCTCTACTGCCCATGAGTGTACATAGTTGTTACCCTCGAAGCAGTCGTAGTAAGCTGCTACTGTCTTCCCTTGGTTGATTTCTGCCAATTTAGCCAGGTCGGTTACGACCTTACCTTCGCTGTCGATAGTCATCCAGCGGTTTGAACTGTTCATCACGTCGAGCGCATTGCGGTTTGTTGTACCCACCTTACTGTTAGTCAGCTTGGTTGCGTTCAGCAGGTCTGCACCGATGCTGTAGGTGAAGTAAAGACTCAAATCGAAGTTGCCTACATTGAAGGTGTTGTTGATACCTCCATAAACCTTAGGGGTTGCATGGCCGATAATCATCTTGTCTTCCTCTCCGATAGTACCGCTTCCGTCCTTGTCTTCGAATTTCCACATACCTGGTTTCACTTTGTTCTTGTCGCCGTGATAAGGAATTCCGTCCTTCAACTTATAGATGCCGGTTGCCTCATCATAACTCTCGAAATCGTCAGCAGTATAGATACCTACAGTCTTGTAGCCGTAGAACTGTCCTAAAGGCTCGCCTATTGCCACGCGGTGTGTATTCTGGTTGAAACCGAAGTTTGCCTGGAAATACTGTACCTCCTCACCAGTCAGCGCCTCTACGGTATTCTTGTTGTGAGAGAGCGTAATGGCAGAACGCCAGGTGAACGATGGCTTGTCGATGTTCACAGAGTTGATGGTCAGGTCGATACCCTGATTCTTGGTCTTACCTGCGTTGATGATCATGGTTTTGTAACCTGATGAGTAAGGCAGGGTTGTGTTGAGCAAGAGGTTGCTACTCTTGTTGATGTAGAACTCTGGTGAAATGGTCAGTCGCTGGTTGAAGAAACCGAAGTCCAAACCGAAGTTGAAGGTCTTGTTGGCCTCCCATTTCAGTTTCTCGTTAGGAATTCTATTGGTAGCATATCCTGTACCCAGACCATTGCCTACTGCAGTGAATACTGGACCTAAGGTAGCCAAACTGTTGTAGCTGCCGATACGGTTGTTACCTGCGAGACCATAACCCATGCGAACCTTCAAGTCAGAGAAGATGTCCAAGTCCTTGATGAATTTCTCCTCAGCAGCACGCCATGCAGCAGAGAATGCTGGGAAATAACCCCACTTGTTGTCCTTACCGAACTTAGAAGAACCATCGGCACGCAGAGAAGCTGTGAAGAGGTAGAGATCCTTGTAGTTGTAATTCAGACGACCGAAGAATGAAACGAGCTTGTCGTCATAGTTCTGGCTGGATGTTACCTTGGTAGGAGTTCCGAGTCCCATGTCTGCCAGTCCGAAACGGTCGTTAGGGAAGTGGTCGGCAGCTGCACCGAAGCTACGGGTTCCACGGCTTACATATTCCTGACCCAACAGGGCTGTGAAGTTATGTGCCTTCTTGAACTTCTTATTATATGATAAGGTGTTAGAAATCTGGAATGTCTCATATTCGTATGTATTGATAGAACCATTGATGCTGGTACGCTTGGCGAGTACACTCTCGTCTCCGTAGAAGAGAGCATTGCGGCGAGTCTGGTAGCGGTAACCTACTGCGGTGCGCCAGTTAAGTCCCTTCATGATGTTGTAAGTGAAGTCGCCATTGGTAGAGAAGGTACGATACTCACGCTCGTTGGTCTCTTCGCGTGCCGTAATCAGCGGGTTCTGCATAGTGTTACCACTGTCGTCAACCAAGATTGGATCTTCGCCTTCAAGAAGTGAAGAATCTTCTCCTTTGATACCGGCTGTAGGACGATACTGCAGGATGGCGCTCATCTTACCGAATCTTGCGTCACCATTCTGAGCTGTTCCCAAACCCCAGATTTTGCGTACATCGATGTTGGCGCGTGCAGAGAAGGTGAGGCGCTTGTTGATCTTGCTCTTGAAATTGAGCGTGATGTCGTGCTTCTTATCGCCACTATAGACCATGGCTCCCTCGTCACGGAAGTAGTTGTAGGCTGCGGAGTACTGATTGTCTTTGTTGCCGCCCTGTACGCTTACGCGATAATTCTGTACGAAGGTTGTACGTCCCAATGTCTCTTCCTGCCAGTCGATTCCAGCGCGGTTAGCATAGTTGGCATCGATGTCCTCGAATGTACCATATCGGCTGTTCCACTGGTCCATGGTCTTGTCTGCTGTCAGCGTACCGAGTGTGCGCTCATAGTCAGCAAGTACGAACTCCTTCACGTTCATCACGTCGAGCTTGTTCATGATTTTGCGCCATCCGATATAAGTATCGAAGTTGATGGTAGCCTTGCTGTTGGTTGTTCCTTGTTTGGTAGTGACAACCACAACACCATTGGCACCGCGGGCACCATAGATAGCGGTAGCAGAAGCATCCTTGAGTACGTCGATGCTCTCGATGCTGGCTGGGTCGAGGTTAGAAAGACCGTCTTCTGTTGGGAATCCATCGATAACGTAGAGAGGTTCGTTGCTCTGGGAGATAGAAATACCGCCACGTACACGGATGCTGATTCCTGCACCCGGAGCGCCGTCAGACGATGTAACCTGCAAACCAGCAATACGTCCAGCCAAGGCCTGCGATATATCGTTGGTAGGTACCTTGAGCAGTTCATCACTCTTGATAGAAGAAACAGAACCGGTGAGGTCCTTGCGCTGTACGGTAGCATAACCGATAACAACCACGTCTTCCATATTGATGGCATCAGTTTCCATGCGCACGTCGATCTGGGTCTTGCCCTTCACGCGTACTTCCTGAGTCTTCATGCCGATATATGATATTACCAGGATGTCCTTAGCAGCATCCTTCGTCTTCAAGGTAAAGTTACCATCGAGGTCGGTAACAGTACCCACACCTTTTTCACCTTTGAGGGAAATGGTAGCACCGATGACTTCGAGTCCTTCATTATCGACTACCTTTCCGTGAATCGTTGTGCTTTGGGCAGACATGTCCATTGCTGCCAACGAGACCGCCAAACAGGTTAATACTTTTCTGTAGTTCATATTGTTTAGTTTTTAATTATTATAACAGTTTATTATGATGATTAAATTTCTAATTTTGGCAACTTATCAGTCAGGTTGAGTTCCTTGCCTCCATCCTTGATGATGGTTCCCTCGCCCTTATAGGTAATTTCTGCCTTTGTTTTACTGTTCACTGCATGGAAGAATCCCTTGCCGTTTGCCTTCAGTTCTACTTCTATGGTCCAGTCACCTATTTTAATCTTACCATTCTTCATCACAGGCTTGCGCATTGCTGCGTCCTTGGCATGTGTGTCGATGATGGTTGCGAAATGATAGTTCTGGCTCTTTTCTGATGTGGCAGTGAAATGCCAGTGGTTAGGGTTTGGAGTGAAATTACCCTTGCTGTCTGCTTTCAGCCAGTTCGTAGCCGGATAGAAGAACTGGTCGGTCATCTCTGTCTTCAGTTTGGATGAAGAGAAGATGTAGGCATCCGAGATTCCTATGCCGTTGGTTGCTTCTACGTGTACAGCCTTGCCTTCCTGACGGGTGGTCATCGGCTGGATGACGGTGTGGAGCAGGTAGTTCCATGTGACTGGTTCGTCTGCTTCCAACTCATCGTAGATGAACATCAGACCGGAATTGCCGAGGTCTATCATGTGTCGGCGGTAGGTCTTGAGATGATTCTTGTCCCAACCAGTCTTAGGTGAGCATTCTATGTCAGCCTCTTTGACGCGTTGCTGCCAGAGTGGAGAGATAATTTCGCCGTATGCATTGGAAGCGTCTCCCAGTACGTAACTGATATTCTTGCCCACATAGTAGCGTGGAATCCAACCGTAGCCTTCTGTTCCGATGCGCTGACCCATGCCGTTTACTAAGATGGTGTTGTGAGCACGTGTGCCACGGTGGCAGTAGAGAGCGTGATGATCTACAAACGAGGTATGATGACCGCTGCTATAGAAGAGCGACTTGCCGCCGTAGAAGGTGTTGAACGCATTCTGGTTGGCGAGAGCATGAGAGGTAGAACCGTATGGACTGGAGCGGAAACTCCACATCGCATTATCATGATAGTCGTTCCAATCGGTCATGAACGAAGCCAATCCGCTTTCAGGGAATACGTATCCCAAAGGTAAGTCTGTGAGTCCCTTGCCCTTAGGCAGCGGCTTGTTGCACTGTAAGCGGAACCAGGACAGGTCGCCCGATTTGCCCAAGAATGCTTTCTTCAGATAGCCCGGCTGTTCTGCCAGAGTTCTTCTTACGAAATCGGCTGCGTATGTGTCGCCAGTGAGGCGAGCCAAAGCGTCCAAATAACCAATGCGTACAGCGTTAGGCTGCATTACATGCTGGTGTGAACTTCCGTTGCCGCCCGATTTGGAGAATGGAGGCTGCTGGAAGATGGCATACTGGATATTATTCTTGTACCATGGATCCTGGAAGAAGTCGAAACCAGAGAGGCGGCTGTAGAGGTAAGGAATTTCTATCAGCGTGCGGGTGTTTACCGTGAAGTAAGAATCTCCGTTGTGCCAAGCACCATCCTTGTTGAGTCCCGGCATTCTTGCTACCCATACATTGTAGCAATAATCTGCCCAGAGTGCAGCCTCGGGAATCTCATTGTAGGTGGCGAAGGAAGCCATAGTGAGGATGCGGAGAGTCATCTGCCATACGTGGTTGTCAGCGATATGGTTCTCCAGATGGTTGTTGTACTGCTTGTAGAGACTTCCTGCTTTTTCACGGATAGCTCCTAAGAGCGAAGCCCGTTCTTCTGCCGTGAGAATGTTGTAGAAGGAATCGTAAGCCATGGTGCAGGTGGAGAGCAGGGCTGTATCGTTGAAGTCACCCTTCACTTTCTCGTCCTTGTTCCAGTCAACCATGGTGAGTACGCGCTTCAGGGCTTCCTTAGCGTAACGCTCGTCCTTGGTCAGCAGGTAAGCATAGACCAGTGCATAGCAGTTAGCCTCTTCAGCATCAATGATGCGGCGGCTCTCACGGGTGAGGTAGGCTTTGCGCTGCATGGCGTTCTTCAGTTCGCTCAGTTTGCTGGTATTGATGTCGTCAAGTCCTTTCATCTTGGTTTTCAACACCTTCTCTGCCTTGTCAATATACCATTTGTATTCTTTCTTGGTAGAGCTGCGCTGCATGAACTGTTCCCAGTCTTTCTGTGTCATCCAGATGCGTGGATGATCAGTTGGCAATCCTGCTACTACCTTGTCAAAGGAAGGAGGGCAGAACTTGCTGCCGTTGTCGCCTACGGTAAACTGCAGTCTTTCCGACCATTTTACCTGTCCACCTGTAACATATCCGTATTGCCAGTACCATTTGCCTGCAGCCAGATCGTTGTCAGGATTGAACATAGGCCAATGGGTTTCTCTGGTCACAGTTCCATTCTGGAAGTTGGGATCCTGTGAATATCTTACCTTATATAATAAGGTGGATTTGTCTAATTTCGATTTTGATTCAAAGCCATCGAAAGGAACGATGTCATTGTTGAAGGCATCAGGGAGAGGCCATTGGAAAGATACCTTCCGGTCGTCCACATTTTCGCCATTCAGTGGTGAAGGTGTGGCTCTCATTTCATGCATCAAAGTTGTTTCCTTGAGGAAAATACGGCTTTGAGCACTTGTCTGAGTGCTCAAAGCGGTAATGAAAAATACCGCGAATGCCGTACGAGAGAGAAGATTGTAGAGTTTTTTATTCTTCATAATGTATGAATCTATTGTTAGTTGATGGTTAGTCTTTTGGAATATATTTATTCTTGAATTTTGTCAGCTTAGACGGGTGCTTGTCCATCCATTCGCTCAACAGTTTGCGATGCTGCTTTACGATATCGCAATATTTGCGCTCCATGGCGAGATTTCTCATTTCACCTCTGTCGGTGTTCATGTCGTAGAGTTGCTCACGGTAGCGTCCGGTGTCGTAGAGTACGTATTTGTAGTCTTTCGTACGCACCATCCATCCGATAGTTCCGGCAGTCTGTGCGAAAACGGTTTCCGTCACGACGTAGTCCTGATGTTTCATATCTGGGTCGCCAGCTTCCACCACTTTTCTGAGGCTTTTGCCCTGGCAGTGGGCTGGTATCGGGAGACCTGCAAAGTCGCAGATGGTAGGCATCAGGTCTATGCCGTTGTTCACTAACTGTGGGAGCACTTTGCCTGCATTCTTGCCTTTCGGCAGACAGACGATGAATGGGATGTTGGCTACGCTCTCGTAGAGTACCGTCTTCTGGTTCCACTGGTGCTGGGCAGCTCCATCGCCATGGTCACTGGTGAAGATGACTACAGTATTCTTCCATAAGTCCTCCTTGTCGATTTCGTCCAGAATCTTTCCGATTTCATGGTCGCCCAACTCGGTTTGTCGATAGTAGGAATACAGATATTTGCGCCAGTCATCAGCTGTATAGTCGAGCGATGGGTAGAGACGGTGATTCCTTGTCTTTTCAAATGCTAAAGCCGTAGCGTCGTAAGGGTTTACGGCATAGTTCGCAGGTAACTGAGGACAGTCTTTCAGATCAGGTTCCTCGATTTCTCCGAATGGAAGGTTCTGATGGCGTGCAGCCTCGCAGATGCCGTGGGGCATATTAAAGGAAGCTACCAGGAAGAAAGGCTTTTTCTTGTTGCGATTTCGCAAAAAGCTGACTGCATCTTCTGCAAGTCCGTTGTCATCATGCCCATGCAGGTTTTTGAATCCGAAAGCATGTTCGCCAGGCAGGGAATTGGTGTTTACATGCCATTTTCCAGAGTAAGCGCACTCATAACCAACTTCTTCCAGCATATTTCCTAATGTGCGGGCTCTTAATGAGTCTGGAAGAGGTGTTTCATTTTCCTGCATTCCTATGTCTGAAGGCATATAACCTGTAAACATGGAGGAACGTGACGGACCGCTCAGAGGAAGTGCACAGTAGGCATTGGTGAATCTTACTCCTCGCTTGGCGAGGGCATCCATTGCTGGAGTTTTCAGGTCATTGTTGCCAGCACAACTCATGGCTGTAGCAGTTTGTTGGTCAGTCATGATGTAGATGATGTTCATCCGCTGCTGGGCAAAAGTTGCTATTGGAATCAGGGAGTAACATCCCAGAAACATTGTCAGACGATTCTTCATTATAATAATGTTATATGTTTAAAGTTTAGTTTTGTTTTAAAATCCGCTGCAAAGATACATTTTTTGCCTGATATATATCTGATAAAAGCGTACATTCGAATGTCTTTTCTGTACAAATGCGATAGTTGTACGTTTTTAAAGGTCATTTTTACGAATTCGATAGGCATATAGGGAAATAAGTACTAATTTTGCAACCAAATTATGAACAACAATCGTTAAACTAAACCGATCAAAATGAAAAAGGTTATCAATTTATTCAATCTTATTTTCCTTTTTTTGATGTCAACACAGGTGATGGCAGCCAAAGAGGAAGGCGAAAAGGTCAACTCTGACGTTTTCTCTATCATCAATCTCGACTACCCGGGTCTGGAATCTGTCAAGGCTGAGTACCAGAAGGGTAATGAAAAGAAGGCAGCTGAACTGCTTCTTCATTATTATAGAACACGCACGGGAATCCATAATCCTGATGTAGATCTGAAGAAAATCTCTGTTTCTGCCCGTCAGAGAAAATGGGCTGACGATGCATTGGAGCACACTTTCTATGTTCACGATGGCTACCAGCCTTCCTATAATTATGGTAAGGACATCAACTGGAAGTACTGGCCGATAAAAGATAATGAGTTGCGCTGGCAGTTGCATCGTCACAAGTGGTTCACTCCGATGGGCAAGGTTTATCAGATTACTAAGGACGAGAAATATGCCATTGAGTGGAAGGCTGAATATCTCGACTGGATCAAGAAGAATCCATTGGTAGAGGTTACTTCCAATCAGTATGAGATGAAAGACAATAAGAAGTTCTCTGACGACGTAGAGAATGCACGTTTTGCATGGAGACCTCTCGAAATCTCTCATCGCTTGCAGGACCAGATCAGCCAGTTTACCCTGTTTGTCAATTCACCAAACTTCACTCCTGAGTTCCTTACCGAATTCCTGGTCAACTATAACCGTCATGCAGAGTACATCTTAGGTCACTATTCCAAGATGGGTAATCACTTGCTCTTCGAGTCACAGCGTATGTTCTTCGCTGGTACTTTCTTTCCAGAATTTAAGGATGCCAAGACTTGGCAGCAGAGCGGTATCGGTATTCTGAACCGTGAAATCAAAAAGCAGGTGTTCGATGATGGCGGTCAGTTTGAGCTTGATCCTCACTACCACCTGGCTTGTATCGGAATCTTTATCAGAGCTCTCGTAGTGGCAGAGGCAAACAATTGCATCAGCGCCATTCCACAGTCTTATGTAGATACAGTGGAGAATATGATTACCTTCTATTTCAATATCTGTTTCCCAGATTACAGCAATCCATGTTTCAGCGATGCGAAGAAGGGCGATATGAAGGAAGAACTGAGCAACTACAAGAAGTGGATGAAACTCTTCCCTAACAATGAGGCCATCAAATGGTTTGCTACTCAGGGCAAGAAGGGTAAGGCACCAGCCAACCTCTCTAAGGGTTTCCTCACATCAGGTTTCTTCACTTTCCGCAACGGTTGGGATATGAATTCTACCGTGATGGTGGTAAAGGCAGGACCTAAGGGCGAATGGCATTGTCAACCAGACAACGGTACTTTCGATCTCTGGTTCAATGGCAAGAACCTCTTCCCAGACAGTGGTTCCTATATCTATGCCGGACCAGGTGAGGTACAGAAGATGCGTGACTGGTTCCGCCAAACCTGTGTACACAATACATTGACACTGGACAACAAGAATCTCGAGACAACAGAGTCTAAGACCCTTCTTTGGCAGCCAGACGGCAACCAGCAGGTACTGGTAACCCAGAACCCAAGCTACAAGAATCTCGATCACCGTCGTACAGTATTCTTTGTAGATCAGACCTACTATGTCATCGTGGATGAGGCTCTCGGCAGCGCTACAGGTAATCTCAATCTGCATTACCTTTTGACCGACGGCAAGACTTCTACAGAGAAGAATACTATCCGTACAGACTATAAGGGTGAGAGCAATGTGATGATAGCTTGCAACAGTGCTTCTCCTATTGAACTGAAGCAGGAAGAAGGCTGGTATTCTACTGCTTACCGCAAGAAGACAGCTCGCCCATCATTCTCATTCAATGTAGATAAGAAAGATGCCAAGCCAGTACGCTTCGTTACCATCATCTATCCTGGTAAGGACGTGAAGTCTGATTCAGCAACAGGTAAGGTGATCAGCTCTACCGACAAGAGCCTGAAGGTAAGTGTGAAGGTGAACGGCAAGAAGCAGCAGCTCTCTTGGAATATCCAATAACGAAATACTTTATTATATCCAGTTTACGAAATACTTTATTATATGATGAGAAACAAATTAATCCTCTCAGCTCTCGTGGGCTTAGCCTGCATGAGTTGCACCACGAAAACCCAGAATGAAGACTGGGTCACTCATTCTGAAGAAGTAGCTTGCCAGCAGTTGGAAAGCACAGCTAAGAAGTTGGATGGTCAGGGCGTGTTCCCACGCTCCATCTGGGTACCTTACAAGCTGGAGTTCCTCGAAAGCCAGTTGGGTAGAGATCGCAAGACTTTCCAGGATTCTCTCCGTGTACCGGTAGATTCGCTGATGGGTTCATTGCGCACCTGCGACATCTACGACTGGACCAGCGGATTCTTCCCAGGTTCTTTGTGGTATGCTTACGAGCTGACAGGTAATGAGGAGATGAAGAAGCAGGCTATCCAATACACCAACCTGCTTTATCCTATCCGTCTTTACGATAAGACCCACGATATCGGTTTCATGATGAACTGCAGCTATGGTAATGCGTTGCGCCTTTCTCCAAACGACAGTATTCCTGCCGTGTTGACAAGTTCTGCGGATATGCTCTGCAAGCGCTTCGACAAGCGCATCGGCTGCATCCGTTCATGGGATTTCGGTACTTGGAACTTCCCTGTGATCATCGACAATATGATGAATCTCGATCTGCTATTTAATGCTTATCGTCTTACTGGCGACAAGAAGTATTATGATGTTGCTGTAACTCATGCATTGACCACCATGAAGCATCACTTCAGAAAAGACTATACCTGCTACCATGTAGTAAGCTACAATAACGACGGTACAGTAGAGAAGCAGTGCACTTTCCAGGGTAAGGCAGATGAGTCTGGATGGGCAAGAGGTCAGGCTTGGGCAGTATATGGTTACACCCGTTGCTACAAGGAGACCAAGGACAAGCGTTTCCTTGATCAGGCTGTTCACGTAGCCGACATGATCATGAGCCGAGTAAAGACAGAAGATTGTATTCCTTACTGGGATTACGATGCTCCTGTTACCAAGGAAACTCCAAGAGATGCATCTGCAGCAGCAGTAACAGCAGCAGGTCTTTTCGAACTTTGCGAAATCGTGCCAGACGGAAAGAAGTACAGCGACTATGCAGAGAAGATTCTCCGCTCATTGGCAAGCGATGAGTATTTAGCTAAGCCAGGCGAGAATTGCGGTTTCATCCTGAAGCATTCTACAGGTTCTTTACCTCATGGTTCAGAGATTGATACTCCTCTCAACTATGCTGATTACTATTTCCTCGAGGCTCTCTTGAAGTACAAAAACATGCATAAGTAACAATAGAATCTTCGACAACTGAGTATTTGTACATATATGAAACCACATCATTTTTATAAAATTCTATTAGGCATATGCATGCTTTGCTCTTATACTGTTCGTGCTCAAGTGACTTTAAAGAATTGGACGATAGAAGACCATTCCGCTAATGCTCGAATAGTTGTATCTGAGGACACGTTTGATATAACGGCTCCTAAAGGATTTACTTTATGGTATAACCAGAGACTTTCTGGTCAATATGAAATCCGATACCGTGTGAAGGTATTGATGCAAGGTGGTCAATATGACCGACTGAGTGATATGAATTGTTTTTGGGCTGCCAGCGACCCGTTGAATCCTCAAAACCTTTTCGCACGCAGCAAGTGGAGAAACGGCATCTTCCAACATTACAAGACGCTTAATCTGTTCTATGTAGGGTATGGAGGAAACAATAATTCAACAACCCGTTTTCGTCAGTATTTTGGAACATCTGCTGAAACTGATGACTTGAAAGCTCGGCCTGTTATAAAGGAATATACGGATAAGCGGCATCTGCTCCTTCCTAACCAATGGTACGATATTCGGATATGTGTAATGAAGGACAATACTTCTTACTATGTCAACGAAGAAGAATTGTTCCGGTTGCCTATCAAAGGTAATACGTGTGATGGGCATTTCGGTTTGAGACTGATGGGAAACCATGTGTTGTTTACAGATTTCCATGCCCGAACAATCGAATAATGTTTAGTAAGAGAAAAAATAGTTTAGGTTTCATTTAATTAGTTTAGGTTCGCCTTCTCGAGAGAGAATCAGCGAACCTATTTTTTTATCTGTTTGAAAGAAATAACTACGGGAAATCCAGAAAACTTCCGTAGGAAGAGTGGAGAAGAAATGACCGGAGATGGCTTTGACAAAATGACCGGATGAGTCTTTGAATCTCTTGTGTCAAATGAATCTTCGCCCCCAAGCCCTTACACTTATCCTCTAAATCCGAGTAATCTATGCCTAAAAATAGAGCCCCCAGCTGAAAATCAGCTGAGGGCTCTTAAGGTATATTCAGTTATGGAATCTGAATCAGATTATAAAGGTTTATATTCTACGAATGCTTCCATCGCCTCATAGCAAGCAAGCCCCAAGTTATCATACAACTGGGCTGTAGCGCGGTTTCTGTCTTCCGCACGCTGCCAGAAGAGACGGTCGTCGTTGCCGAGGAAAGGAGCACTTTCCATCTGAGACTGGTGCTTCAGGATAGAATTACGCTTAGCACGCAATTCCTCTGGGCTCAATGGAACACACATCTCGATGTTCTCAATCTCCCATTCTGCCCATGCTCCAC
>ERZ1026894.992-NODE-992-length-18330-cov-5.674911_pt1 | contig 18330 bp, 14 predicted proteins | sample MGYA00380177_ERZ1026894 | MGnify/ENA primary metagenome ERZ1026894 (study PRJEB33269, sample SAMEA4719813) | human gut metagenome | biome: human-associated habitat; feature: organic feature; material: feces | place: Cameroon | collected 2013-10 ... | reverse complement strand
AGGTGTTTATAAAATATGAGTTTCAGATGGTTTTTTACGGCTTAATTAAGTTGACAAAATATGCGCGCAATGCTAATATAAATATAGAAAATAAATAAGCAAGCAAAGTGTTCATATTTTTTTTTAACCATTCGGTTGAAAAGAAATTGGGCACTTTTTGTTTGTTTGAGGTTTGTATGGACTCTTACGTATCTCCGCTTTGTCAAAGATATGCGAGCAAAAAGATGCAATATGTTTTCTCGCCCGATTTCAAATTCGGCACTTGGCGCAAACTCTGGATCGCGCTTGCAGAGGCAGAAAAGGAACTCGGAATCGATATAACCGACGAGCAAATCGACCAGATGAAGGCTCACGCAACCGACATAGACTACGATATTGCCGCTCAAAAGGAAAGGGAAGTTCGCCACGACGTCATGGCGCACGTGCTGACTTTCGGCGAGGCGTGTCCAAAGGCAAAACCCATTATACACCTCGGCGCGACAAGTTGCTTTGTCGGCGACAATACCGATATTATCCAAATGCGCGAAGGGTTGCTGGTTTTGAGAGAGGAACTGCTTGCGTGTATTCAAACTCTCCGCGATTTCGCAATGCGGAATAAAGGACTCGCAACGCTTGCGTACACACATTTTCAAGCCGCGCAACCGACAACGGTCGGCAAGCGCGCAACGCTCTATATCCAAGACCTTGTAAACGATCTCGACAATCTCGATTTTCAATTGTCAAGGTTGCGTTTGCTCGGTTGCAAAGGCACGACGGGTACGGCGGCGAGTTTTCTCGAACTTTTCGAGGGTGACGACGAAAAAGTCAAAGCACTCGACAGAGCAATTGCGCAAAAGACGGGCTTTGACGGAACATATGCCGTGAGCGGTCAGACATATTCGAGAAAGGTCGATTATAATGTGCTTTCCGTGCTTTGTTCCATAGCTCAAAGCGCAACGAAGTTTTCCAACGATATTCGCCTTTTGTCCCATCTCAAAGAGGTTGAAGAACCGTTTGAGTCAAAACAAATCGGCTCGTCCGCAATGGCGTACAAGCGCAATCCCATGAGGAGCGAACGTATGGCGTCGCTTGCAAGATACGTCATCTGCGACAGTATGAATCCCGCAATCACGGCGTCTGCGCAATGGTTTGAAAGGACGCTTGACGACAGTGCAAATCGCCGCATCGCAATCCCCGAGGCGTTTTTGGCTGTTGACGCAATACTGGCACTTTACAACAACATAATCGGGGGATTAACCCTCTATCCGCGCATTATCGCCAAACATTTGAACGATGAATTGCCGTTTATGGCAACCGAAAACATCTTGATGTACTGCGTGTCCAAAAAGGGCGGCGACAGGCAGATTTTGCACGAAGCGATAAGACAACATTCTCTTGCCGCTTCAAAAGCGATAAAAACGGAGGGAACGGAAAACGACTTGCTCGACAGGATTTTGAGCGATCCGATTTTCAAACTCTCGAAAGAGGAGTTGGACTCTGTGCTGGACGTCAAAGCCTTTACCGGCAGGGCGGAAAAACAAGTCGAAGAATACATAAGCGAGGTCGTAGATCCTTTGCTTGAAAGAAACAAAGACCGCATAGGCGGCACAAGTGAAATCAACGTCTGAAAGGACGTGAATATACGGAATAAATTTTAGAGGTATACATATGCTTACATCTATTGTTGGTATCAACTGGGGCGACGAAGGCAAGGGCAGAATGGTTGACTTGCTTTCCGAAGAGCAAGACGTTGTCGTGCGCTATCAGGGCGGCAACAATGCAGGACACACCGTCATCAACGACAAGGGCAAATTCGTTCTCAATCTTTTGCCGTCCGCAATCTTGCGCGAGGACAAAGTCAACGTGATGGGCAACGGTATGGTTGTCGACATCGAGCATCTTTGCAAGGAGATAGCAAGACTCAGAGAGGGCGGAATCGTCATCACTCCCGACAACCTCAAAATCAGCGACAAAGCGGTTGTGTGCTGCCCTTACAACGTGGCGCAAGACTGCCTCGAAGAAGACAGACTCGGCGACAAAAAGTTTGGCTCGACAAGAAGAGGTATCTCGCCTATTTATGCGGATAAGTATATGAAAAAGGCAATTCGAATGGGCGACATTCTGCATCCCGAATATCTCCGCTCTCGTCTTGAAACCATTGTTGAATGGAAAAACCTCACCATCGAGGGAGCATATCACTCAAAGGGATACACCGTTGACGGCTTGCTCAAATGGTTCGACACTTACGGGACTCCGCTCAAAGACTACATCTGCGATACGGGTTATTATCTCGACAAGGCTCTCAAAGCAGGCAAAAACGTTATGCTCGAAGCACAACTCGGCGCATTGCGCGACATCGACTTCGGCATTTATCCTTACACGACCAGCTCGTCTACAATCACCGCATACGGTCCTGTGGGTGCAGGCATTCCAAACCACAAAGTTGAAAAGGCAATCGGCGTTATGAAAGCATATTCGACTTGCGTCGGCGAAGGTCCGTTCACAGCCGAAATGTTCGGTGAAGAGGCAGAAAAACTCCGCAAGGCAGGCGGCGAATACGGCGCGGCGACAGGCCGTCCTCGCAGAGTAGGCGGATTTGACGTTGTTGCGTCAAGGTATGGTTGTATGGTGCAAGCCGCAACCGAAATCGCTCTCACAAAACTCGATATTCTCGACACAATGGAAAAAATCCCCGTGTGCGTAAGCTACGACGTCAACGGCACCACGGTCAACGAATTCCCATCTGGAGAAGCCCTCAACATCGCAACTCCCAACATCATCTATCTTGACGGTTGGAATTGTTCCACCGCGTCTTGCCGCCGCTATGAAGACCTTCCTCTCAACGCGCGCAAGTACATCGAATTTATCGAAAACGCAGTGGAGTGCAATATTAAGTATATATCGGTAGGGGCTGAACGCTCCGCAATTATAGTCAAATAATGCGCTAAATCGCAAATAACTGTGTCAACGCCCCTCGGTTATCAACCCACGTACGTCTGTGTACGTTAGGGTTTCTCCCCGAGGGGCGTTTCCTTGCTCTTTGACGATTTATCGCATTATTTGCATCGTTCTTAAAAAGGCGAATATCGTCGTCAAAGCCCTTTTGCCTCTCGTCGTGTACGAACGGTACACTAGGCGAGTGTCAAAAGGGCTTTCTTATACACGGAATTTGCTTATTCGAAGTGCGAGCCGCAACGGCGGCGAGAAAATGGAGCGCCGAGCTTGACGAACAGTACGAGAATGCGTGGCATTCTGTTGCGTAGCCGCCACGCAGGCGAAGTGGCATAATGAGTGAAATGTCCCTATCTATGCGAGTGCCGACTGTCTCCCCCACGAACGACGGATAATTTTGTAAAAAATTGCCCCTATTTGAGTGGTGGGAGAAATACCGGCGTGTCCGGAAAGAGGGGGCACATCTAATTTAGAGTACACGCCTTGCAACTTTTGTAGAGGAAGAACAAAACACGTGAGGAAAGGGGAATTTTTATTTAGGGTTCTTAACGTCCAACTCTTGTAGAGGACGAATCTTTGCTCATTCGTAGTATACTTGTAAACGGTATATGCAACTGCTTTACAGAGATATGCAACAATAGTAGTCAAGTGGTCAAATTCTGCCGGTAAGCTCGTCGAGGGTTATGTCCAAAGCGGTTGCAACGGCAATCAGGCTGTGCATGCTCGGCAGACTTGTGCCTTTTCGCCATGAAGCGATTTTGCTGCGCGCCACACCGGTTTTTTTGACAAGCCGATATTCGGAGATGTTTTTTTCTTGAAGTATTTTGACAAAATGTTCGTTGAAGGGCAGAATCGGCGCATGCAACGAGTATTGAACATCGATGTCGTTCAGCCCGAAAAGATAATCAAGAGAACAATTGAAATAATTTGCAAGTAAAATCGCATTGTCAAAATTGGGGACGGAAACCTTCCTTATCCACTTATAAAATGCAGACGAATTGAGTTGCAACTGTTGTGCAATCGTATCAACGCTTATCCTGCTCTCTTGCATGAGTTCGCAAAGTCGCTCCGCAAAGATGTCCGCTATTTGTTTGTCAATTTCCGACATAATACGACAAACTCCTACATAATTTTACAAAAATAGTATGCCCCTATTTGTCCCCAAAGGCTTGAGTTTGTCCAAAAAGGGACATATAATATGCATATCAAGCAAAGGAGAAATTGCCATGGAACAACTTTTGACAAAAATCGGAGAGCTTGTATCAATGGAAATCGACGAGGTTGAAAATGTCGAATACCTTGACAAAGAAATGGGATATATGTTTTACATAAATCTCACGGACGGAAGGAAAGTGTTGCTGTCATTGGTGGATAGCAATATGTAAAAAAAGACCGCATTTGCGGTCTTTTTTTATAAATCGATTTTGCGAATATATAATATAAGCAGAGCCGACGTTTACAATATATCTTTGATTTGAAGAAGGGATGTGACGGTATAATCGCAATCTGCGGTTTTTTTCGATTTGTATTTGTCAAACCAGATCGTTTTCAAACCATAGGTTCGCGCGCCGTTTATATCTGCCGTGAGCGAGTCGCCTATCATAACCGTGTCCCGAGGACTTTTGCCGAGTTTTTCAAAACATGCGTCGAAAAATTCTTGGTTCGGTTTGAGATATCCTATTTCGGCGGACACGAAATAGCCCTTTATATATTTGTCGAATCCGGCTTTTTTCAACCGTGTTGTTTGTTGACCGAGCGGAGCATTGCTGGCAACGTACACGTCATACTTTTCAGATAAATACTTGAGAAGTTCTTTTGCACCGTCAACGGGGACGGCGCTGTTTGCAAGTCCTGCGTGGAAGGATTTTTCAAAGGCGATACCGTCTGCTTGTATGCCCAGTTTCTCAAAAAGGGTGTTGAATCTTTTTTCAAGCAGCTCATCCATTGTCAGTTCTCCGCGTTCGAGCTGTTGCCAAAGCGACAAATTGAACGGATGAAAAATCGAGCAAAGTTCGTTTGCTTTGTCAATGCCAAACTCTTTGCAAGAAAGAGAAATGCTTTCGTTTGCGCATTTGTCAAAATCCAAAAGCGTATTGTCAACGTCAATGAGAATTGTCATAGCGAACTCTTCCGTATACGGTTGCCGAAAAAACAAAGAATATTCTTCGACAAAATTAAAGGCACGGAGCAAGTCCGCGCCGAGCGATCAGAGATTTGCGGATACTTTGTCAACATATGCGCAGGCATTGAAAGCGGCAATCGAGCCGTCTGCGGCAGCCGTTACAAGTTGACGAATTTTTTTGGTGCGGCAATCGCCGGCGACAAATATGCCCTCGCAAGAGGTCGTGCAGTTTTCGTCGGCAATGATATATCCTGCTTTGTCAAGCGCAACGATGTCGGCAAAACCTGTGTTGTTTGGCACTTGCCCTATGCATATGAACGCACATTTTGCGTTTATGACAACTTGTTCTTTGGTTTTGGTGTTTTCAAATCTCAATGCCGACAATTCCTTGTCGCCGATAAACTCTTTGAGAGCGAGATTGTGTGTATATTTGACGTTGGGACGAGCAAGCACGAGGTCGAGAAGTGCCTTGTCGCCAAAGAATTTGTCAAACAGCGTGCAGATGTGGACGCTCTTGCAATAGCCGCTCAAAACGAGGGCATATTGCAGGGCGGTGTTTGCGTCGCCTATTACGCAAACGTCCTCGCCCGAATAGAACGCGCCGTCGCAAAGCGCGCAATAACTTACGCCGTTTCCCACAAGTTCGTCCTCGCGATCGACTCCGATTCTGCGGGGCTTGACGCCTGTGGCAAGAATGACGGATTTGCATTCGTATTTGCCGTATTCGGTGGTTAATTCAAACCCAAACGGGGTTTTAACTATCGATTCGACGGCATCGAGTTCGATTTGTGCGCCCCACTCGGATATTTGTTCATAGAGCTTGTCCATGAGTTCCGCACCCGAGATTTTTTGATAAGAAGGGAAGTTTTCCACTCTCGGAGAATATGCAATCTGCCCTCCGAAACTGTAACCCTCAAGCACCAAAACGGTTTTGCCCGCTCTCAGACAATTTAGCGCGGCGGTCATTCCCGCAGGGCCTGCGCCAACTACGATTATATCAAATTTGTCCATAATAACCTCTTTTTTCAAACCGACTTAAACTAAAAAGAAAAGCGGTATGGCTTTTGCCATACCGCCGTTTTTCATCTTATTTTCTCGATTCGATATAGCCTTTGATTTTGCTTGCGTTGTCGTAAACATCGTATCCGTTTCCGTTGGGCACGAGAAGCGTGGGTGCTTTCTTCACTCCGAAAGCAAGCGTTTGATCTTTGTTGTCCTCGGCGTCGATTACGGTGTAAGCTATGCCTGCTTTATCGAGCATCGCTTTTGCCATTTTGCAGTTGGGGCAAGTCTTTGTGGTGAATATCAAAAGCCCTTCGTCCTCACTCTTTTTGCAGCAGTCGCACTTTTGAGCGGATTCGTCTTTTTGCATCATCTTGACGTCGCTTCTTGCCTGGTCATCGCAAACGAATTCATCGATATGTTTGCCGTGATATTGCGAGTGTGCGATGTCGTACACCTTGCGTTCCTTAAACTCGGCGCGCTTGCCGTCGTTCCAGTTTTGGACGGGGCGATAGTAGCCGGTGATACGACTGTAAACTTCCGTCTTTTTGCCGCAGATGGGGCAGGTGTACTGCTCGCCTTCGAGGTAGCCGTGTTCTTGGCAAATCGAGTAGGTCGGAGAGAGTGTGTAGTAGGGGAGTTTGTAGTTTTCGGCAATCTTTCTCACGAGGTTTGCCGCCGCTTGCCAACTGTCGAGGCGTTGACCGAGGAACGCGTGGAAGACTGTGCCCGACGTGTAAAGCGTTTGCAATTCGTCCTGAATGTCGAGCGCAGAGAAGATGTCGCTTGTGTATCCGACGGGGAGGTGCGAGCTGTTGGTGTAGTACGGCACGTTGTCCATATTGCTTGCGCAGATGATGTCGGGATATCTTTCTCTGTCATGCTTTGCAAGACGATAAGAAGTGGACTCTGCGGGCGTCGCTTCGAGATTGTACAGATCGCCGTATTCTTCTTGGTAATCGGAGAGTTTTTCACGCATAAAGTTGAGAACCTTCTTTGTGAAATCCTGCGCTTCCTTGTGAGTCATATCCTTGCCCACCCAGTTTGCGTTGAGGCAAGCCTCGTTCATGCCGACAAGACCGATTGTGGAGAAGTGATTGCCAAACGTGCCGAGGTATCTCTTAGTGTAGGGATAAAGTCCTTCTTCGAGGAGTTTGGTGATGACGTTTCTCTTGATTTTGAGCGAGCGTGCGGACACGTTCATAAGGCGTTCGAGTTCTTTGAAGAATTCGTCTTCCGTTTTGCTCACGTACGCGATGCGCGGCATATTGATTGTTACGACGCCGATTGAACCGGTGGATTCGCCGCTGCCGAAGAAGCCGCCCGATTTTTTGCGGAGTTCGCGAAGGTCAAGACGCAAGCGGCAGCACATACTGCGCACGTCGCTCGGCTCCATATCCGAGTTGATGTAGTTGGAGAAATACGGCGTGCCGTATTTTGCCGTCATCGTGAAGAGCAGGCGGTTGTTTTCGGTGTTCGACCAGTCGAAATCTCTTGTGATAGAGTAGGTGGGGATGGGGTATTGGAAACCTCTGCCGTTGGCGTCGCCCTCGATCATGATTTCGATAAACGCCTTGTTGACCATCGCCATTTCTTTTTCGCAGTCTTTATACTTGAAGTCCATCTCCTTGCCGCCGACGATTGCGGGGAGTTCCGCCAAGTCGTTGGGGACAACCCAGTCGAGAGTGATGTTGGTGAAAGGTGCTTGAGTACCCCAGCGAGAAGGTGTATTTACGCCATAGATGAAAGATTGAACGCATTGCTTGACCTCTTTGTAGGAGAGGTTGTCAACCTTGACAAACGGCGCAAGATAGGTGTCGAAAGAACTGAACGCCTGTGCGCCCGCCCACTCGTTTTGCATGATACCGAGGAAGTTGACCATTTGGTTGCAAAGCGTGGAGAGGTGGCTTGCCGGTGAAGATGTGATTTTGCCGGGTATGCCGCCAAGGCCTTCCTTGATGAGTTGTTTGAGCGACCAACCTGCGCAGTAGCCCGTGAGCATGGACAAGTCGTGGATGTGAATTTGCGCCTCGCGGTGAGCTTTTGCGATTTCGTCGTCATAGATTTCGCTCAGCCAGTAGTTTGCCGTCACCGCGCCCGAGTTGGAAAGGATAAGTCCGCCCACCGAGTAGGTGACCGTAGAGTTTTCCTTGACGCGCCAGTCGTTGATTTTGAGATAATTGTTCACCGTGTTCTTGTAGTCGAGCATGGTGGAATTCATCTCGCGAAGTTTTTCGTGTTGTTTTCTGTAAAGGATGTATGCCTTTGCAACCTCAACGTAGCCCGATTGGATGAGGACGACCTCAACAGAGTCCTGAATGTCTTCAACGCTCACAACGTCGCCTTGAACCTTGTCGTTGAAGGTTGCGGTGACTCTGAGCGCAAGCATATCGATGATGTCGTCGCTGTAACTTTTGTTCACAGCCGTAAACGCTTTTTCGATTGCGACCTTGATTTTGTTCAGATTGAATGGAACTATACTCCCGTCTCTTTTTTTGATGTTCAACATATCTATTGAACCCCCTTGGAAAATGTGCCCCTTTATTATAGCAAGCAGAGCGGATATGTCAAGGACAAAACGCAAAATAAAGTGTGAAACTTTTTTGCGAAACACTACATATTGTGTTTTTGTCGCAAAATGGCAAATTTTGCAAATTCCACATTTCGTGTATCGAAAACAGCGGTTTTAGCGTATGTAACCGCCTATAAAAAAATGCAAACCGCATTCTAACGCATTCTAATATTTCGACCGCATCCGACACGAAAAACTGCCGCACCACAATATATAGTGTAGGAGAATTTTCATTATTATATTTTTGATATATGGGAAAAGAAGAACATGTTGGTTGAAAAGGAATAAAATACAAGAAAAAATCTCTACAACAAAACAGCATCAACGACAGACGGCCGTCCGAAACGGGCGGTCGTCTGTCGTGATAAGGGGAGTATTATGAGGAGCGTGTTGAGGTGCGCAATGCGCTTGCCGTGCAGGTGCGGTTATTGTTTGTTTGGCAAAAACATGATGTTTTTTGTGTGGACGTCGCTGTACGAAAAAGTGCGTTTTTCTCCTCCGTCCAGCTCGATGGTGAAGATAGAGGGGAATATCGCCGTGACTTTGCCGTGATAGAGTGCGGATTTGCCTCTGCCGCTATTGATTTTGACAAGCACGGGGACGCCGATGATTTGTTGTACGCGCGCTTTCGCCTCGCAAAGTGATTGACCGATTTCTCTCATAGCAGGATTATTGCCCGAAAATCAAAACTTATTCGTCATAATTCAAAATGGTTGAGAATATGTTTTTGGTGAAACGGAGGAATGCTATGTTCGATTTTGAAAAACTAAGTGCCAGCAAATTTTACGTTGCGCCGACGTCGGAGCGTGTCGTTGAGTTTTCGCCGTCCGACATCGATATGTCAAACGTTGCAAAAATTTTGTCTGTCGCGGTGGACGCAAGAGCCATAAGTGTCGAGGCACAGGACGGATACGTGCAAGCGGGCGGCAGAGTCAATTTCCGCCTTGCATATTTGGACAAGGACGGCACACCCAAAGGGGTTGATTACAATGCCGATTTTACGGCGCGGGTTGACGGAGAGTTCGAGGAGGGCGACAACGCATGGTGCGATGTGGTTATCTCCGAATCCGACGTCGAGGCAAACGATACGCTTACGCTCACGGCAGTGCTTGAACTCAAAGTTTCGGCAATCAAGCGCGACGAAATAGAGGTTTTGACGGGTGCCGACGATTGTTATGTGACAACCAAAGAGATTTTTGTGCCTACCTATATCGCGCAAAAAACAGTTGTCGTTCCTTTCGATGACGAGAAGAATGTCGGAGGCGAAATCGAGTCCGTGTTGGGACTTTCCGCAACCGTAGTGCCTCTCAAATCGGCGGCGACCGAGGGAGGCGCAACCGCAAAACTGACAATCTATGCGATTGCAACCTATGTCGAGAGCGGGCAAATCAAACAACACTCGTTTGAAATACCGATTGAAGAAGAATTCAATCTCGACGGAGTAAAAGAAGGGGACGCGATAAAATTATATTCGGCGGTCAAATCGTCCAAAATCGTGTTGCAAGGCGTGACGGACGACAATACCATAAGAGTGGAAGGCGAGATTCAAATCAAAATCCAAGCGTTCAGATGCTCAAAAACGTCAATAGTGTCCGACTTGTTTATGCTCTCCAACCATACGGAAATAGAGAAGCAAACAATCAAATACGACTGCTTTGACGGGTGCGGGTATTTTGTCAAGGGCGTAAGCGGAAGCGCAACGCTTTCCGACAACAAGCCTGCCGCAATAGAAGTGTGCGCTCTGCCTTATGCAAGGTGTTACACCACTCGCGCGTATGTCAGCGAGGACAACAATTTGGTTGTTGAGGGCGTTGCAAACACCGACATAATCTATCGGGACGAAAACGGATTCAACTCCGTACGCGCCGAAATACCCTTTGCGGTTTCTGCGCCGAGCGATATTCCTTTTTCAAAAGACGTGCGGGTAGAATGCCGCATTCAGCGTATTGACGCCGTTGTTCGCAGAGAGCGAGAGTTTGATATCACCTTCGACGTCGCAATTGCGGTTTGCGGATTTTCTCCGCTTGAAGCAACGTATATTTCGGCGGTGAACGTCGGCTCGGAGCGCACGCAAAACACCTCGGCGTTGTCCGTATATGTTGCGACTCCTACCGATACGATGCTCGATGTCTGCTCGGCACTTTCTGCAATGCCTGCCGATATCCTTGCGCAAAATCCCGACCTTGTTGAACCGTTTGCTCCCGACACCAAAATCGTTTATTTCAGAAATCTAAAATAAAACCGAACGAAAACAAAAACCCCTCCGAGCGATTCGGAGGGGTTTGTCTTGCTTTGGGATAATATCGATTATTCCTCGGTGTAAGAAGCGGCTTTCTTGACGTAGAATGCACGTTTCTTTGCCGCGTCTTCTTCGTTCTTTGCGAACAAGACTTTTGCAGTATCCGGATTCATCTTTGCGAGGGACGCATATCTCGTTTCGTTCATAAGGAATGCCTGATAGTCGTCGGTGGGCTCTTTGCTGTCGATTGCAAGCGGAGCTTTGTCTGTTCCGACAAGAGTCGGGTTGTAACGGAAGAGTTGCCAATATCCGCAGTCGACCGCCTTCTTCATTTCCATTTGCGAGTTGTCCATACCGCCCTTGATGCCGTGGTTGATGCACGGTGCGTAAGCGATGATGATGGACGGTCCGTGGTAAGCCTCTGCCTCCGCAAACGCTTTGACGACCTGGTTCATATCCGCGCCCATAGAAACTTGTGCGACATAGACATAGCCGTAGTCCATAGCGAGAAGAGCGAGGTCTTTCTTCTTGGTGCGCTTGCCGGTTGCGGCAAATTTTGCAATTGCGCCGGTCGGAGTGGACTTGGACGCTTGTCCGCCGGTGTTGGAGTAAACTTCGGTGTCGAGGACGAGAATGTTGACGTCTTCGCCGCTTGCGAGTACGTGGTCAACGCCGTTGTAACCGATATCGTATGCCCAGCCGTCGCCGCCGACAATCCACACGGATTTCTTGATGAGGCAATCTTTTCTTGCTTCGATGCTTTCGAGCAATTCGAGGCTCAAGCCGTTTGCGGTCTTCTTTTCTTCGGGGAGGAGAGCAAGGATAGTGTTGGTTGCTTCTTCGCTCTTTTGAGCGTCCTCTCTGTTTTCGAGCCAGCTGTTGAGTGCGGCTTTCATATCCTCGGAGATTGCGTCGAGACCGATGAGGCTCGTGATGTTGTTTGCAAGCACGTTGCGACGAGTGTCGTAAGCAAGGTGCATACCATAGCCGAACTCTGCGTTGTCTTCAAACAAAGAGTTTGCCCATGCGGGACCGCGACCTTTGTCGTTCTTGGTGTAGGGGCAGGTCGGTGCGCTTCCGCCGTAGATGGAGGAGCAACCCGTTGCGTTTGCAATGAGCATTCTGTCGCCGAAGAGTTGAGTCATAAGTTTGACGTAAGGCGTTTCGCCACAGCCTGCGCATGCGCCCGAGAACTCGAAGAGCGGCTTCTTGAATTGGCTGTTCTTGACGTTGACGGACTTGAGGTCTGCAGTCGTTTCTTTGAGGTTTGCGGCATATTCCCAGTTTGCTTCCTCTTTGGCGATTGCTTCATCGAGGGGAACCATAGTGAGAGCCTTTTCTTTTGCGGGGCAAACCGCAACGCAGTTGGAGCAACCCGTGCAGTCGAAGGGGCTGACTTGCATGCGGAATTCATAACCTTTCACGCCGATTGCGGGCTTTGTTTCAAAGGATTCGGGCTTGTTTGCCAGTTCCTCTGCGGTTGCGAGAGTCGGACGAATGGTTGCGTGCGGGCAGACGAGCGAGCAGCGGTTGCATTGGATGCACTTGTCTTTGTCCCACATAGGAACGGAAACGGCGATACCGCGTTTTTCGAATTTGGTCGTGCCGGTGGGAACGTATCCGTTGGGGTTGAAAGCGGAAACAGGGAGTTTGTCGCCTTCTTGCGCCGTGATGGGAGCAATGAAGTTTTTGAAATACTCGTCGTTGGGAACGGGGAGCGGCTCTGCACCGTTGGTCGTGGTTTCCCAGCTTTGAGGATACTTGACTTCTTTGAGATGTGCGATTGCCTTGTCGACGCAAGCGTTGTTCATGGCAACGACGGCGTCGCCTTTCTTGCCGTATGATTTCTTTATCATTTCCTTCATATAACGCTCTGCGTCTTCGTAGGGGATGACGTTTGCGAGTTTGAAGAATGCGGCTTGCATAACGGTGTTGACGCCTTTCTTTGTGCCGATTTCCTGAATGACTTTAAGACCGTCGAGAGTGTAGAACTTGACATGCTTTCTTGCAATCATGTTTTTCATTGCGGCAGGGAGTTTTGCGTCCATTTCTTCGGGTTCCCATTGAGAGTTGAGGAGGAAAGTGCCGCCGTCTTTGAGGTCGGAGAGCATATCGTAACGCAGAACGTACGATTCGTTGTGGCAAGCCACGAAGTCTGCCTGGTCGATGAGGTAGGTGCTTCTGATGGGCTTGTCGCTGAAACGCAAGTGAGAAATGGTGATACCGCCCGACTTCTTGGAGTCGTATGCAAAGTATGCCTGAGCATATTTGTTGGTGTGGTCGCCGATAATCTTGATTGAGTTCTTGTTTGCGCCGACGGTGCCGTCAGAGCCGAGACCGTAGAATTTGCAAGAGATTGCGCTTGCGTCCGAAGCGTCGATTTTTTCTGTGACGTTCAAGGAATGGAAGGTGACGTCGTCGGTGATGCCAACGGTGAATTTATCCTTCTTCTCGCCGCTCATGTTGGCATAGATTGCGTTGACCATAGAGGGGTTGAATTCCTTGCTGCCGATGCCGTAGCGACCGCAGAGCACTTCTTTTTGCACGCCTGCTTCCGCAAGAGCGGAAACAACGTCGAGGTAGAGAGGTTCGCCTTGTGCGCCGGGTTCTTTGGTTCTGTCCATAACCGTGATTGTCTTGACGGTTGAGGGGATTGCTTTGACAAATGCGTCTTGGGGGAAGGGACGGTAAAGTCTGACTTTCAAAAGACCGACCTTGTGACCTCTTGCGTTGAGGTAGTCAACCGTTTCTTCAACCGCCTCTGCGCCCGAACCCATGATGACGATAACGCGGTCTGCGTCGGCTGCGCCGTAGTAGTCGACAAGGCTGTACTTTCTGCCGGTGAGTGCGCTGACTTTGTCCATTTGCGCTTGCACGATTGCAGGAACTGCGTCATAGTACTTGTTGCTTGCTTCTCTGTTTTGGAAGTAAATATCGGGGTTTTGAGCCGTACCTTGTTGATGAGGATGCTCGGGGTTGAGTGCGCGAGCGCGGAATTCGTCGATTTTCTTGAAGTTTACGAGAGGTTTGATTTCGTCGTATTCGATGACGTCGATTTTGTCAACTTCGTGAGAGGTGCGGAAACCGTCGAAGAAGTTGAGGAAAGGCACGCTGGATTCGATTGTGGAGAGGTAGGAAACCAATGTGAGATCCATAACCTCTTGCACGCTGTTTGCAGCGAGCATAGCAAAACCGGTTTGACGGCATGCCATAACGTCCGAGTGATCGCCGAAGATGTTGAGTGCGTGACCTGCAACGCTTCTTGCGGACACGTTGAAGACGCTGGGGAGCAATTCGCCCGCAATCTTGTACATGTTGGGGATCATGAGCAACAAGCCTTGGCTTGCCGTGAACGTGCTCGTCAAAGCACCTGCTGCCAAAGAACCGTGAACCGCACCTGCAGCGCCGGCTTCGGATTGCATTTCGGCAATTTTAAGAACGTTGCCAAAAAGATTCTTTCTGCCTTGGCCTGCCCAGTCGTCGCAGTTTTCTGCCATAGGGGATGACGGGGTGATAGGGTAAATAGCCGCTACGTCCGAGAAAGCATACGCAATGTGTGCCGCAGCGGTATTGCCGTCAATGGTCATTTTTTTCATATCGGATAGTCCTCCAAATAAATATCTTTAAGTGTTTTGATTCGTTATGCACATACGCAAGCGCAATGCGCATAATCAATTAGATATTATATATTGATAAAAAATAATAGTCAATAAAAAGGGAGATTTTGTTTTATGAAATAATTTTTCTCTCGCCGTTTTAGCGCGCGTGCCGTTCGCCCCGCTTATTTTGATGAGGTTTGCAAAAAATTCAACACACTCAACTCTATCGTTTGCCAAAAGAAATGCGCTGTGTTATACTCTCGTTATGTCACAAATTGTCCTCAAAGGAGTAAGTTATAGTTACTCATTAGGGGAGGGCAGCAGTCTAAAAGCCCTCAAAAACCTGTCTTTTTCCGTTGAGAAAGGCGAATTTGTCGCGCTCGCAGGCATGAACGGCAGCGGCAAATCGACGCTTGCAAAACTTCTCAACGGTCTTTTTGTACCCACGAGCGGCGAGATTTTGATTGACGACTTGTCTACTTCGGACGAAAAAAACACCTTTGAAATACGCAAAAAAGCGGGTATGGTTTTCCAAAACCCCGACAACCAGATGGTTGCCACAATCATCGAGGACGACGTTGCGTTCGGCCCCGAAAATATCGGCGTTCCGCGCGAGGAAATCATCGAGCGAGTTGACGAGGCTCTCGGCGCGGTTGGCATGAGTGAGTATCGCAAACGCTCGGCGTCCAAGCTCAGCGGCGGTCAAAAACAGCGTATCGCAATCGCAGGCGTGCTTGCCATGCGTCCCGAGATTTTGATTTTGGACGAATCCACATCCATGCTCGACCCCAACGGGCGCAAAGAGATTATGGATATCGCAAGAAAGCTCAACAAGCAGGGTATCACCGTCATCAACATCACGCACAACATGGACGAGGCGGTGCTTGCGGACAGAATTATCGTTTTGCGCAAGGGCAGAGTCGCAATAGACGGCACGCCCAAAGAGGTGTTCTCTTCCGGGCTTTTGGAGGCGTGCGGACTCACGCTTCCGCCTGTTTTCGCACTTTGTAAATCTCTTGAACAAAAGGGGTTTGTTTTCGATTTGCCCGCTCTTACGGAAGCGGAATTGGTGGAGGGCGTATGTCGGCAATTGAAATAAAAAATCTGACTTATGTTTATTCACCCAAAACGCCCTTTGAAAAGGTCGCGCTTTCGGATATAAATCTGATCATAGAAGAAGGGCAGTTTGTCGGTATAGTCGGCGCAACGGGCAGCGGAAAATCAACGCTCATCCAGCATCTGAACGGGCTTATAAAGATTCAGGACAAAAAGAAGTCGTCCGTCATAGTCAACGGTATGAGCGCAACCGACAAAAAGACGCTCAAAAATTTGCGTTTCGAAGTGGGTATGGTTTTCCAATATCCCGAATATCAGCTTTTTGCCGATACGGTGGAAAAGGACGTTGCTTTCGGCCCTAAAAACATGAAACTCGAAAAGGACGAAATCGACAGACGGGTAAAAAGGGCAATCGAGGTTGTCGGTCTTGATTACGACGCTTTTGCAAATCGCAGTCCTTTCGACTTGAGCGGCGGCGAAAAACGACGTGTCGCAATTGCCGGCGTCATCGCAATGGAGCCGAAAATCCTCGTTCTCGACGAGCCGGTTGCAGGGCTTGACCCGCAAGGCAGAGAGGAGATTCTTGCGCTTGTAAAAACCCTGCAAAAAGAGGTTTCGCCAACCATAATTATGGTGTCGCACAACATGGACGACATTGCCGTTATAGCCGACCGAGTCGTTGCGCTCAAAGACGGCAAACTGATTGCGGACGGCACACCCAAAGAAGTGTTTTCAAACAGAAAACTCATCGAAGACGCAGGTCTTGACGTGCCTTGCGCAACAAGGATTTCCGACGAGTTGAGAGCGCGCGGAATCGACCTTCCCGACGATATAATTTCGATGAGCGAACTCTGTGAAAAACTTGCCGAGATAAAGGCAAAAGAAGGAGGGAACGAACATGTTTAAGGACGTTTCCTTCGGACAATATTATCCCACAAATTCGCCCGTTCATCGCCTCGACGCAAGGGTGAAACTTTTGCTGACGCTGATGTACGTTATAGGCATTTTCTTTGTAAAATCCTATTTTGGTTTTATGCTCACCACGGTTATGTTGATTGCCATAATCATGCTTGCAAAACTGCCCATGATGTCGGTTTTGAAGAGTGTAAAAGGCGTGCTTTTTATCGTTTTGTTTACGGCGATTCTCAACTTGTTTCTGATAAAAGACGGCGAAGTTTTGGTGCATTGGCAAATCTTTACAATCACCAAAACGGGGGTTCATACAACCATAAAGATGGTTTTAAGGCTTGTTTTGTTGATTTCCGGCGCATCTTTGCTTTCGCTCACGACAACTCCGGTCGAGCTTGCCGACGGAGTGGAATCGCTTATGTCGCCGCTCAAACTCATCAAAGTCCCCGTGCGCGACATAGCAATGATTATGAGCATCGCGTTGCGCTTTATTCCTACGCTGTTTGAGGAAACCAACAAGATTATTTCGGCGCAAAAAGCGCGCGGCGCAAGTTTCGATACGGGCGGACTTTTTGCAAGGGCAAAGGCTCTTTTGCCCGTACTCATTCCGCTTTTTGTCAACTCGTTCAGGCGCGCGGACGAACTCGCTTTCGCAATGGATGCAAGATGCTACAACGCAACCGAAAAACGCACAAAAATGAAGAAAGCAAAACTCGGTTGGGGCGACCTGTTCGCCGCGCTGTTTATGTGCGCTTTCTTTGTTGTTATTTTGCTTGAAAGATACTATTTCCCGACAATCGGCATCGATATCGACAAGATGATTTTCGGAGGGCTTTTGTGATGAGGTATCGCGCGATTATATCCTATTTCGGAGCAAGATATGTCGGTTGGCAAAGGCAACTCAACGGCTTGTCCGTGCAAGAGGTTTTCGAAAAAGCTCTCGAAAAGACGTTTGGCGTAAAAACGAGCGCAACCGCAAGCGGTCGCACGGACGCAGGCGTACATGCCGAGGGACAGGTTGTACATTTCGACGCAGACACGTCCATACCCGTGGACAAGATTCCTTTTGCAGTCAATACGCATCTTCCCGACGATGTGAGCATGCTTTTTTGCGAGGTTGTATCCGATGATTTCAACGCGCGATTCAACGCAAAACGTAAGACCTATTGCTATAAGATGTATGTATCCAAACATCGCCGTCCCATGCTCGAACCCACCCACGAACACGTCATCGTTCCCGTTGACATCGACAAAATAAAAGAGGCGTGCAAAATCATAGAAGGCACGCACGATTTCAAGTGTTTCGAGGCAAGCGGCAGCGTAATAAAAAACACCGTCCGCACGATATACTCTATCGAGGTTGAAACGTCCCCGTTGCAATCTTTTTGCGACGACGAGTCCTATGCCGAAAAAAACGGCATGCTGACCGATTCCGAACTTTGCGTATCCGTCACGGGCAACGGATTTCTTTACAATATGGTGCGCATCATCGCAGGGACGTTGCTTTATGTCGGGATAGGCAAGATGACGCCCGATGACGTTCGCTCGCTCTTAAAGAGCGGCGACAGGAAACTTGCAGGCAAAACATTGTCCGCAAAAGGGCTGCATTTAATTAATGTTATTTATTGATTTTTTGTGCGCTGTTATTTTCGTGGCTGTAACACGAGCCGCAACGGCAACGAAACGATATTGTGCTTAACGCACAGTGATATTGTCCTGCGGACAGTGATATGCACGCAGAGCGCGCGCGATATTGCACTTCGTGCAGTTGCGGAGGATTTAAACCTATTCGAAGCGTTCTTATACACGGTATGTGCATTTTAGAAGATGGATTTCGAGCCGCAAGGCGGCGAGAAAGCGAACGCCGAGCTTGACGAAAAGTACAAGTGAGCGGACGAGT
>ERZ1026894.991-NODE-991-length-18338-cov-5.484986_pt1 | contig 18338 bp, 10 predicted proteins | sample MGYA00380177_ERZ1026894 | MGnify/ENA primary metagenome ERZ1026894 (study PRJEB33269, sample SAMEA4719813) | human gut metagenome | biome: human-associated habitat; feature: organic feature; material: feces | place: Cameroon | collected 2013-10 ... | reverse complement strand
TGGTGGAGCCAAGGGGATTCGAACCCCTGACCTTTTGAATGCCATTCAAACGCGCTACCAACTGCGCCATGACCCCATTGGTGTTTTGCTCACTTATATTACATCATTTTTGCGACATAGACAAGCGTTTTTGTGATTTTTGTTTCGTTACTTTTCCCTCCAAGTCGCAATGCAATATCGTCGCACTTTTGCAATGACGACATGAAAGCAAGCGACAAAAGAATATTTTTTTGTGAAAAAAACTTGTCATAAACGCTGGACTTTAAGCAAGCGGCGTGCTAAACTTTGTACATCATCTCGATAGAGGTGCGGATTTTATGATAAGCCGACGGCGCAGACTTCGTCGCGGTGGCAAAGGAAAATCCGCCGAAAGAAAGACTTGTTTGGTCTGAAACGATCTTTCTTGGGACAACGCAGAATATGCGTTGTACTGTCACCTTAAAGGTGGAGCGCTATCAACGTTGAGCGATATTTTATATCCGCAATGTTGTTGGCATTGCGGATTTTTTTGTCCCCGATGCCGCCTACCGTCGATTTGTAAAAATACTTTTCGCAGGAGAAACAACAATGAAAAAGACTTCCAAAATCATAGTTTTGATATTGATTTTGTCGGTTTTGACAGCAAGCCTTGTGCTTTTGAGCGCATGCAACACCCACTCGAACGGTTCGTCGCAAGACAAACTGGTTGTCGGGCTCGAATGTGCATACATTCCCTTCAATTTCACGCAACAAACGGACAAAAACGGCGCGGTAAAGATCTCGAATGCCGACGGATACGCAAACGGATACGACGTCCTTATTGCAAAACGCATTGCGGACGCACTCGGCAAAGAACTCGTGATCGTAAAAACCGAATGGGATTCTCTCGTCCCCGGCGTTAGCGCAGGCACGCTCGACCTTGTAATTGCAGGCATGAGCCCCACAGCCGAAAGGCGCGAATCAATCGACTTTTCAGAGGCTTACTACGAGAGCAATCTCGTCATTGTCGTAAGACAGGACGGCAACTATGTCAACGCGCAAAATCTCGACGATTTCAACGGCGCGAAAATCGTTGCGCAACAAGGCACGTTCCACGACAAAGTACTTCAAAAACAAGCGGCGTCTCACGGTATAACGGCAGGCACGCCTATGGCGACCTTCCCCGAAATGACGATTGCGCTCAATGCAAAAACCATCGACGGATACGTTGCGGAAGAGCCTGGCGCGATTGCGGACTGCGCCGCAAACGAAAACCTCACCTACGTCCACCTTTTGAACAACGATACGGGTTTTGACGCAAGCGCTGAGGACACTCAAATCGCAATCGGCATGAGATACGGATTCGAGCATAAAGACGCTATAAACAACATTCTTTTGAATCTTTCAAGCGAAGACAGGCTTGCAATTATGCAAGAAGCGGTCGAATTTTCCACCGACAACACGAGCGTACAATCCACTTTCTTTTCGAGAATCGGAAACATAATCAAAACATATTATCTGTCAATATTGAAAGGCGTAGGCTACACTATACTCGTGGCAATCGTCGGTACGATCGTGGGCTTGTTTATCGGTCTTTTGATTGGCATGTACCGCACTCTCGATACGCCGAAAAACAAGGCGCTCGCAGTGCTTAAAAAAATCGGCGACTTCATCTTGTCGGCGTACATCGAGATATTCCGCGGCACGCCTATGATGGTGCAGGCAATGGTTATCTTCTGGGGCTTTGCGCTTATCAACAACGGCAGCACGATGAACGTCACGCTTGCAGGTTTGATTATCGTATCCATAAACACGGGCGCGTATATGGCGGAAATCGTCAGGGGCGGCATTATATCCATAGATAAAGGTCAGTTCGAAGGCGCGCAGGCAATCGGTATGACGCACTCGCAAACCATGTGGAATATCGTTCTTCCCCAAGTGCTGCGCAATATAATGCCGAGCGTAGCAAACGAATTTGTCATCAACATCAAAGATACGTCGGTGCTGAACGTAATCGGCTTTACCGAGCTGTTCTTCTACGGCAAATCCATAGCCCTCAACACATACGCGATATTTGAAACCTACCTCGTCGTTGCGGCGATATACTTTGTGCTCACCTTCACCATCACGCGCATACTCCGCCTCATCGAAAAGAAGATGGACGGCAAAAAGGACTATCAAATCATGGGTTCGCAAAATATGGACGCGGAATCCATGTTGCGTGAAAAGCAAGCTATCGGAGGTGGCGAACAATGACGACTACGGATGCAAACACTTCAAGACAGAACGAGGAAAACACGGAGCAAATTATGGAAAACACCGCAATAGATACTCAAAACATAACGAATATAGACAACACTGCGCAACTTGACTCACAAAGCGAATCAATCATCGAAGTGCGCCATCTCGGCAAAATCTTCGGCACTCACGAGGTGCTCAAAGACATCGATTTCGATGTCCAAAAAGGCGACGTAACCTGCATAATCGGCTCGTCGGGCAGCGGAAAATCCACCCTGCTTCGTTGCATTAATCTCTTTGAAACGCCGACTGCCGGCGAAATCTATTTTCACGGCGAAGACGTGACGAAAACCAAAAGCGCGCCCAAATACCGTGAAAAAGTGACGATGGTGTTTCAATCGTTCAACCTTTTCAACAATTTGAGCGTGCTTGCAAACTGCACCATAGGTCCTAGAAAAGTGCTGAAAATGAAAAAGGACGAGGCAAACGCCGTCGCAATGAAATATCTCGAACTCGTGGGTATGAGCGCGTATATCAACGCAAAGCCTCGTCAGCTTTCGGGCGGACAAAAACAACGCGTGGCTATAGCGCGCGCCCTTGCGATGTCCCCCGAAGTCATCTTGTTTGACGAGCCCACTTCCGCTCTCGATCCCGAAATGGTGGGCGAAGTGCTCGAAGTCATGAAAGAGCTTGCAGAGGCGGGACTTACGATGATCGTCGTAACGCACGAGATGACTTTTGCGCGCGACGTTGCAAACAAAGTCGTATTTATGGACGGCGGCGTGATTGTCGAAGAAGGTGCGCCCGAACAAATATTCACCTCACCGAAGGAAGAGCGTACGAAAGCGTTTTTGTCCCGTATGCTTGCAGAAAAACAAAACGCATAAGTTTTTTTACACGACAAAAACATTATTCATATCGAAAAAATCGATATTCTATCCGCAAAAAGAAGCGTCTGCACGGCGTTTCTTTTTTTATTCGAGCGGTGCGCTCCGTGTGAAAATTCAATGCTAGGCTATATGAAAAAACGTTCGTTCGATTGTATAATCTTTCTACAAAATTCGCAGCAACCTGCGATTAAATCGCGAAAGGATTGACACAAAATATTGCAAAGACAAAAAAGCTGTGTTACATTTATGTAAAAGAACGCAAAACGGGTTTGAAAGGCACCATGAACAAAAAAAATTTTCTTAAACTTATCATTCTCATTCTGACGATTTGCACGGCAAGTTGTCTGCTTTTTGCGTGCAACGAGACACCGGATACCCCTGCTCCCGAACCTACGCCGACACCTACTCCCGAGCCGGAGTTTTACGAGGAAAAAGAGGGATACGCATACGGCGAAAACATCGAAATTACCTATCACTCGAGCGTTACGGACACCGACAGAAAAGCATACGTCACACTGCCTGCAAATTACGACGAAAACAAAAAATATCCCGTGCTTTATCTGCTTCACGGCATGTCGTGCACCTACAAGAGCTGGCTTGAAATGTGCAGTGCAAAATACGTGATTCAAAACTTGCAAATCGAGGGTGAAATCAAACCTATGATTCTCGTGTCGGCGGACAGCAATATCACTGCGGGCGAGCAACCGAGCATCTTTTCAAAAGATTACTGCACGATGTTCGACAAAACCGCGGACGAGATTATCACCTCCCTGATGCCATATATCAACCAAAACTACCCCACTCTTACCGATAGAAACAACACCGCAATCGCAGGCTTTTCCATGGGCGGAAGAGAAACCTTGCTCACGGCGTTCAAATATCAGGACTATTTCAACTACGTCGGCGCATTCTCGCCGTCGGGTTTTGGCGATAAACCCGTATCGTTTGACACGACAGTGCCGGATTTTCGATATGAAGAGGGCAAAATCTTCGACGTCGTGATGCTTGCAATCGGCAATCTCGATACCTCGACAAGCCTGTTCTATCCGCATATCGACAGCAAACTCACTCAAAACAATATAGAGCATTTGAGCAAAAAATATGCGGGTGGTCACGACCAATCGGTGTGGCGCAATGCACTCTATGATTTTGCAAAGATGATTTTTGTCGAAAACTGAGCTTTGTTTACGATACATTTTTGCAAAATTACTCGATTAAACAAACATAAACGTCAGTTTGTTTCATCCGTTGCGCTCTTTTCGCCATTGACTTTGCAACAAACCTCGTTTAAGATAAAAGCGTATCATACAAAAGATGAGGGGAAATATGAACAAAAAAGGATTTGCGTTTTACATTGCCGTTTTGTTTTTGCTTTTCATTTGTCTTGCATGTTTCGTTGCATGTGATTCGGATATTGCGCTTTTGAGAGCGATTGACCGCGACAGCAACGAATATCGCGTGTTTTTCGACGATTTTGACGGCGAACTCGACACAAGCAGATGGAATGTTCATCACGAATTGAGAAAAGGCGGATATTGGGACAGCGAACAAGCCTTCACCGAAAACGGCTATCTTGTGTTGCGCACGGTTGAAAAAGACGGAAAATTCTACAGCGGCGCAATCGATACAATGAACAAATACGAAAGAAAATTCGGTTATTACGAAGCGCGCTGTCACCTTCCCAAGGCAAGCGGAATATGGTCTGCTTTCTGGCTTATGCCACAGGGTATGATGAATGACAGTCCGACAAACGACGTAAGCATTTGCGGAGCGGAAATCGACATCATGGAATCCCCCTACTTTAACCCAATCGGGATGACAAACATTATGCCCACCGATATCGATACGTATCAATGTGCGGTGCATGTGGGCGATTACGACAAAAACTATTACAAAAAAGAGATGTTTGTCAACTCAAGCCGCGTCAAAAACACCGATATACGCCTGTACAACGGTTGGCATACTTTCGGGTTGGAATGGACGGAACAATACTATCGGTTCTACTTTGACAGACAACTCGTCGTTGAACTAACCGACAAAAGATTCATTTCCACGGTGCAGGACGACTACTTGTTCCTTTCGGTCGAAGTGGGCGGGAAAAACGGAAATGCCGCAAAGCCCGACTTTGTTTTTGCCAAAAGCGTATTCGACAACCCCGAAGGCACTTTCCCCGTCGACTTCCTTGTCGACTACGTTGCAGTCTACACACAACGTCCTTTCTGAACATCCGTTTGAGCGAAAATAAACCGCTATCGGACAACTATAACGCTCACACAAAAAGAATCTCGCAAATTTGCGAGATTCTTTTATATCTTCGTTTTTCTTTTGAATAAGTTTTCTCGATTACGAGTGAATCCTTGCAATCAACGCGCTGTTGACCTGATACGTCGAACCGGGAGTTATGCTTGCATCGTTGGTATATCCGTAAACTTTCAATGACATTTTGGATATAATGTTTGCGGCAAACATTGCCGTACTCGATCCTTCGGGCTTGATGCCGCTTGTATCGATACAAGAATAATCTGCCCCTTGATTGCTGTACTGCAAATATGTCGGAGAATTGAGTATCCCCTCTTTGAAGTATACGCCGGAGCATATAAATGCAACATGCATATAAGTTTCGTTGTTGTAGGTATATTTGTAATTGTCAAATGCGGAGTTTTCTCTGACAAGATCATAAACCAACGAGCCTATCATGCTGTCAATATCCGCACTGCCTGTTTTCAATAAGCCTGCGTTTTTGATGTCTTGCCAGTTGTATGCTTCCAAAAAACCGGTTTGATTGACTATGCAATTTATACCGTCGCGATAGAATTCTTCAAGGAATATCCTTTCATTCTCGTTAAAATCATCGACAAATCTTCCGAGTTTTGACGACTTCATCGTAAACTTTTCGTATGCAACGCTCATAAGAGAACCGAGCATATTTGAACACACGATATTGTGCATGTTCAAATGCGAATAAAACGGATAAGTTGCGTCTTCACGCTCTGTCATTCGTTGGGGAATATACATGCCGACTTGCGTCATATTTCTGATAATACACCCGTTGAGCGTCGCATTTGTATTGAAGAAAGTGATCGCTTGTTTTGCATTTTCAAAAATACAATACTCGATGCAAATGCCATCGAGGCGATTTGTGTCCCAATCAGAGCCGGCAATGACTTCGCATATGGTGGAGGTAAAGCCCTCGGTATCCTTGGCGTCGGTGATCAATCCGTCATCGCCTATGCTGTTTGCACGCAAGACCGTATTGGACAGTGTAACTCCGCTCCAATTTATTCTGATCAGATGTGTTGAGACTTGTTGTTTCACCGCAGAGATTATGCGATTGTTTCCGTACAAATCCCCATACAGCTGCAAGTTGTTTGTGCCGTCAACCGTCACGGGCGTTCCGTCGTCGCCTATCTCGTATGCAATGTTGTTTGCAAGACAAATTGCGTACAAGTTGCGTGATTCGGGTGCATTGTAAACCGCATACTTCACTCCCTCAACGGTCTTTTCAAATGTCTTTTGTCTTGCCAAAACATTCTGCGGCGAGCGTGCGTATTCTTTTTGGTCTTTCGTCGCTTGCCTTGCTTCGTCGATGTTTGAACATTCGACTCCGAAAACGGCTTTGATTGTGACTTTCTCTGTTGTAAATCTGGTCATGTCCTCGTATTTGGGATATTTTGCGGACACGCGGACAACTATTTCTTGCTTACCCGCACCTTCGAGCGCAGAATTAAAAATCAATTTATTTGCAATTTCGTTGTCAAAACTCGCATATTTTTCACCCGAAACTATTTCGAAAACGTAAGCTGAATAGAACTTTTGCAAAAGGGCTTCGTCTTGCGGTTCACCCTGAACAACGATAAAAGTGCTGTTTGGCGTCTTTTCATTGTTTTGCTTGACATCTATATATTTTTCACTTGCGAAAACAGTTTCTTGCGCAACTCCGATTGCAAGAGAAGCGTCGGAGGTACTCAACTGAATGGAAGCAAGTTTTTGTCTGACTTCAAGTTCTATGCTTATGGTTTGAGCGTCTTTTTCGGCGGTGATAGTGACAAATCCGTTCGATACGCCCCTGACATTGCCGTCTTTGTCAACCGTTGCCACATCGGTGTCGGAGGACGACCAAACCACGTTTTGCGGCATGTCGGTTTTTAGTTGATCCACCCATACTGCCTGCAATTTCAAAACATTTTCGCCCACGGAAAGAACATATCCGTTTTCTTTTTTGAAAAAGGCGGCATTTTTGATGATAATATCTCCCTCAAAGCAACTCTCAATAGTGAGTTGTTGCCCGTCGTGAGCCGTCAGTACGGCTTTGTTTTCAGTCATAACCAAAGTTTCGTCATCGTTTATGGTTGCTCCATCAACGTGTTTGATTTCTTCTTTTGTTATTCCTATCTCGGACAAGATAAGCGTGGATTTGCTTGTAACAAGACTATTGCCGAATTTCGAACTTGCGCCCGTTTTTTCAACGGTCAGTTCATACATGCCGTCTACATATTGTGTGTTGCCGGTTGCACGTGAAGAATTGACGCTTGCTTTAACCGAAATCGTTGCTTTGCCCTCTCCTACCGCCGTAACGACACCGTTTTGGTCAACCGACGCAACATTTTCGTCCGAACTTTGCCAGATTGTTTGTTCGACAATACTGTCAATCGGCGTATAGCTTGCAAAGAGGCGTACACTGTGTCCTACGGCTATGGAATTATCTTCTTTCGATGAGAGCAGGACTCTTTCTACATCGTCGCCGACAACAGATACGTTCAATGTTTTTGAAACGTTTTCGGCAACTATTTTGACGGTGAATTTGCAATATGAAACAATAAGCATTCTACCGGTGCTGTTCAACTCGACTTCCTCGTCTTTGTCGTTGACAAAGGATGCCGCGGGTTTGACTTTTGTCAAGAGCAAATCTGCCATTTCGTCGACTATTTGAGAAGAATCCAAAAACTTCCCTCTCGCAATAATAAATGCGTCGTAATGCTGTTGGCTTGAAAAGTTGTTTGAAGCAACCTCGTCTTCGAGTTGTTTAACCAAAGAGGATCTTTTGACGATATACGATTTTCTGTTGTCTTCATAGTCGACGTCGGTGTAAATCGTATCGCCCGAGATTTTATATTCGAGAGTGTAGTTGTTTGCGCGAGCCGGATAAACGGCAATATCTATAAAATCCGTCAAATACATTGCCTTTTGTCTTACCTGAGCCAACGACAACGATATGTCCGTTGCAGGAGCGTCCGAACCTTTGATGCGCAAATATATATCTTCAACGGGAATGTGTGCTTGCAAGGCGACGATATTTGTGACCATCACCACAACAAACATAATTATAATAGGAATAAGAGACAATATACCTATAAGTACTTTCTTCATTTTTCTTTTGAATAAGTTTTCTCGATTACGAGTGAATCCTTGCAATCAACGCGCTGTTGACCTGATACGGAGGCGTGTTCGGATTGATTGGCGACGTATTGTCGTAACCGTAAAGTTTTATGGACATGCCTTTAAGGAATTTCGCCGCCGTCGCCGCAACCGTGCCGCCCTCTTCCTTGAGCGTGTGCGTGTCTATGCAATGATAGTTTTTGTCTTCCATATCGAGTTCGAGATACGTCGGCGCATCGGTGATACCGTCACCGAATGAAATGCCCGTGACAAGGAATGCGACATGCATGTATGTCTTGCCGTCGGCTGCCGCAAATTTGTAATTGGCAAAGGTGGAGTTTTCCTCAATCAAATTGCCGAGCATTTTCCCTATGACATCGTTGAACGCTTTTTGATCCTCGCCCAAATCGATGAGTTTTGCATTTTTGATGTCCTGCCAGTTGTATGCGTCGAGAAAACCCGTTTGAGTGACAACGCAGTTTATGCCGTCTTTATAGAACGTATCCATAAAGAATTCCTCGTTTGCAGAGAGGTCGTTTTTAACAAATCTGCCGGTTGTGCTGTTTGTCATAGTGAATGCCTCATATGTGATTGACATGAGCGTACCGAGCGTATTTGAACAAATGAAGTTGTTGAGCGACACGTGCGAGTACCACGGACGGTATCCGTATTCGTCCTGATAAATCCTTTGCGGAATATACATAGCGCATTGAATCATATTGCGCATAATGCAACCGTCGTATTCGATGTCTGCGTTATACGTGGTTACGCCTTGACGCGAGTTTTCGAATATACAATATTCGAAGCGTATACCTTTTAGTCTGTCGTGTCCGTATTCGACGTCAACGACGTCTCCCTTAAACGATTGAGTGTCTTCCGCATCGGTGATTTCCGCATTGTCGCCGATGTCGTTGACTCGCATGACGAGATTCGACATTTTGACATTGCTCCAATGTATGCCGACAAGATAGTCCTTGACCTGTCCTCTCTTTGCGGAAAGCATGTGATTGTTTCCGTATACGTCGCCGTAAAAACGCACAAAATTGTCGTAGGTAACACTTGCCACGATTTCGCCGTTTTTGTCATATTCGGGGGTATACGCACAATTGTTTTCAAACACTATCGCATAAGTTTGCTTTGAATATTTGGCATTCCGCACGATATATGTGTCGTTGCCGTTTTGCAATCGCCACACTTCTATTCCGTCGGGATTGACGATATTGTCTTCTTTTTTCGCATACGCTTCCTGATCTTTCGACGCCTGTTGAAGCTCTCGTATATCCTTCACCGCAACGCCGTAAACCACGTTCAAAGCGACGGTTTCGGTGGTAAATCTGGTCATTCCTTCGTACTTGGGATACTTTGCGCTGACCTTGACAACCACTTTTTGCTTGCCCATGCCTTCCGTTGCGTTTGTAAACACGACTTTGTTTCTTACAACCGTGTCAAGCGAAGCGAATTCTTTGCCCTCAACGATTTCAAAGTTGTATGCCGAATAAAATGCCGCAAGTTGCGCCGCGGTTGCTCCCTCCGGCTGACCTTGAACGGCAATGAGCGTGGAATTTGCAACCTTGTCGTTGTTTACGCTCACGTCAACGTACTTTTGACTTGCAAACACGGTTTCGCGCGCAATACCTATGGCAAGCGACGCGTCGGACGTGCGCAGCTGGATTTGTGAAAGTTTGTTTTGTACGTTGATTGTCACGCTGACGGATTTTGCGCCCAATGTAGCGGTGATTGTGACAAGACCGCTTGAAACGCCCTTGACTTCGCCGTTTTCGTCGACGGTCGCGATTTTCGAATCGGAAGAAGTCCAAACCACACCTTGCGGATTGCCTTCTTTGAGCATATCTGCCCAAACCAAATCTAAATCAAGCACGTTTTCGCCGACGGCAAGAACATATCCGCTTTCGTTTTCGTAAAAACGTATATTTCTAAAAACAATGTCGTCGCTGTCGGAGCAACTCGTGACGGTGAGTTTTTTGCCGTCTTGCGTTGTGATTACCGCCGTATCCGCAATCATCGACACAGTTCCGTCCGCATTGACGGTTGCGCCTTCAACGTTTGTTATTTCGTCTTTGACAACGCCGATTTCGGCAAGCGAAAAACTCGACTTGCTTGTGACAAGTTTTTCTCCGAATTTCGAACTTGCGCCCTTTTGTTCGACATTCAGCTCAATCGAACCTTCGACGAATCTGAGCGCGTCTTCCTTTTCGGACGAATAGACGCTCGCTTTGAGCGTTATCGTCGCTCTGCCTTCTTTGAGCGCGGTTACAACGCCGTTTCGGTCGACAGAAACGACGCTTTCGTCCGAGCTTGACCAAACGGTCTTGTTGACAATGCTGTCAATGGGTGTATACGACTCGAAAATACGCATGGATTCACCCACGCCGAGAGTTGTACTCTCTTCCTCCGAAACGTTGAGCGTAACTCTTTCGACGTCATAGCCCACGACGGACACGGTGATTGTCTTTGACACGGTTTCGGCTTGTGCGCGAATGGTAAATTTGCAATATGAGCTTACAATCATCTTGCCTGTTGTGTTGGACTCGACTTCTTTTCCGTTGCCGTCCACAAAAGCCGCCGCCGGATACACTTTTTCAAGCAATATATCCGCCATTGCGGAGACGATAAGCGACGAATCTTTGTAATACTTTCCCTTTGCGATATTATAAGCATTTTGCCGTGCCGCCGTTGAAAACGAGCCTCTTGCAAGCTCCCCTTCCAATTCCGCTTTGAGAGCAGAAAGGTCGGAAAGGTACTTGTTTCTCAGTGTTTCATAGTTTTCGTCGGTGTAGGAAACATCGCCGACTATCTGCCATTCAACCGTCTTGTTGGTTGCTTTTTGGGGATACACTATCGCATCGACATAGTTGTATATATTGACGTTTGCAACATCGTCTAAAGGAATTTGAAGATCGTAAACGGTTTTGTCCGTCCCTTTGTATCTCAATTGCAAGTCTTCAACGGCAATATGAGCGTTGACCGACACGATGACGGACACAAGCGCAACGACAACCAAAACGATTATCGGTATGAGAATTAGGATTCCGATCATTACTTTTTTCATAAGCTTTCCTTATCTTGAGTGCAATCTTTCAATAAACGCATCGTTGACCTGATAAGTCGTCGAAGGTTGAATGTTTTGTTGATTATCATACCCCCAGATACCCGCCGAGGCTTTCTTCAGGAAACTTTCTCCGAGTCCTGCGAGTCCCGAGTTTTCAATCGGCATTTCTTTTGTGCTGAAATAGGACAGACGAGAATCTTCCATTGCTACGTCCTCGTATGTCTTTTCGACGGTAAGTCCGCTCGTGATGCCTGCGGTGACTATCGCAACGTGAATCCAGCAAACGTCCTCGGCGTCGATCAATCTGCGCTTTTCGAATGCGGAATTGCCCCTGATGATCATGTCGCTGAATTTTGCGATAAGTTCGTCGATATTTACGCCGTTCACGTTTCCGACGCTAATAAGCGAAGCGTTGGACACGGGTTGCCAGTTGTATGCGTCGATGAATCCGGTTTGTCTGAAACGGAAATTGATTCCGTTTGCATAGAAGTTGTCCATAAACCATTTTTCGTTCTCTTCTGCCGTTGCCGCAAAACGATAATCCGTGGCTTTGCCCGTCGTCGTATAATGCTCATAGTTGACGACCATTATTGACGCAAGCGTGTTGGAGAACACAAAATTGTTCATGACTATATGCGAATAATACGGATATAAAACTCCGTCCGATTCGCTTATGCGGGCTTGCGTTGCAATACCGCAGTAGCAAAGGTTTCTGACAATGCAACCGTCGAAATCGACATTCGAATTGTTGACGTTGATCCCTTCTTTTGCATTTTCGAATATACAATATTCGATTTTGACGTTTTCAAGACGATATATGTTCCAGTTTACGTGGCTGCCGACAGCTCCGAGAATACCCGTAAAGTCTTTTGTATCCTCCGCCGAATCGATTTCGGTGCCCTGCGCTGCGCTGTTTGCGCGGAGAATGAGGTTGGACATAGTCACGTTCGACCAGGAAATGCGCATAAGTTTTGTGTTTGTCGCAAGCTGATTGGTCTCGGTTGACAGCATATGATTGTTGCCGTACACGTCTCCGTAGAAATTGGCTCTGTCCTCAGGTCCCACAAGGTTTTCGCCTTGTTCGGCAATCGTATAAGCGACGTTGTTTTCAAAACAAATCGCATACGTCGTCTTCGAATACGGGTTGGCTTGAACACGATACAACTTGTTGTCGTAATCGTTTGTGATTTCGTACCTTTTTTGCGCTCCGAGGACATTTTCCGGCGCTTCTGCGTATGCTCGTTGATATTTTGCCGCCGCTTCAAGCTCCGCAACCGAAGATACCGCAACGCCGAATATGGCGTTTAGCGTGACTTCCTGTGTGGTGAACTTGGTCATCCCCTCGTACTTGGGATACTTTGCGCTGACTCTGACAACGATTTGTTGCCTGCCCTTGCCTTCAAGTGCTTTGCCCTCGTCTTTGAAGACGAGCATGTTGCGGATCGTGTCGTCAAAATACGCATATTCTCCGCCCTTCACTACTTCAAAATCGTATGCCGAATAGAACAGCTCAAGCTCTTCTTTCGTTGCTCCGACCTTTTCGCCTTCAACGACAATGCGGGTGCTGTTGGCAACCTTGCCGTCGTCGTTTTTAACGTTTGTCGGATTTGCGAATTTCTGGCTTGCGAAAACGGTTTCTCTTGCAAGACCTACCGCCAACGACGCGTCGGACGTGCGCAATTGCACGGACGCAAGTTTGTTTTGTACGTTTATCGTCACGCTCGCACTCTTTCCGTTTGCGGTGGCGGTAATTGTGACAAGACCGCTTGAGACGCCTTTGACCTCACCGTTTTCGGTGACTGTGGCAACGCTTTGATTGTCGGACGTCCAAACAACGCCGGACAAAACGGTTTCGTTGGTCATATCCGCCCACATCGCCGCAAGTTTGAGTGTATGCTCTCCGACTGCAAGCACATAGCCGTCGTCCTTATGTTCGTAAAAATCCTTGTTCTGAATTACGATTTCGTCCGCCGCGCATCGTTTTATGACAAAGTTTTTGCCGCCGACGTTCAGCGTTGCGACATCCTTGGTCACCGTGACTCTTCCTTTGTCGATTTCACATCCGTCTATTGCCGTTGCGCTCTCGTCGATACCGAGTTCTGTCAGCGTAAGCGAAGATCTGCTTGTCACGATTTTGTTGCCGTAACGCACGCTTGCGCCTGTTGCCGTCACTTCGACATCGAAAGAACCGTAAACTTTTTCGCCCGTGGAAAACACGCTTGCGCCGAGAGTTATGGTCGCTTTGCCCTGTCCGATCGCCGTAACTATGCCGTTTTGGTCGACACGCGCAACAGACGCGTCGGAGGTTGTCCACACGGTTTCGTTGACAATGCTGTCAATCGGCGTATAAGACGGGAGCAAACGCACTGCCGAGCCGACTTCTATCTTGTTGCTGCCGTTTTGCGCGCGCAAATCCACTCTGTTGACGTCATAGCCTACGACTTTCACGTTCAAAGTTTTACTGACGTTTTCGGCAACGACTTGCATTGTAAAAGTGCAGTACGAGCCTATAACCATTCTTCCCGATGTGTTTGAGGAAACGTCGTTTCCTTTGTCGTCGACAAACGCCGCCGCAGGGGCGACCTTTTCGCTCGATTCGGGATTGTCGAGATAGTTTTTATACTTTTTGTAGTATTCCTCGTCGGTGTATGTGACGTTTCCCGATATTTTCCACTCGATAGTATAGTTGTTTGCCTTTTCGGGGAAAACGGCAACGTCGAGATAGTCTTTGATATTTACAACTTTGTTTGCCACGCTTTCAAGAGAAAGGGGCAGTTCATATATGGTATCTTGCGAATTCTTATACTTTAATTCTATATTTTCAACCGCAATATGCGCTTGTGCCGAAACGATTGTGGAAACCATCGCAACGACGAGAAGAATAATAATCGGTATAAGAATCAATATACCTATCATCACTTTTTTCATAATGCGAATTTCCTTTCAGATCAAGGAACGATCTTTTGATAACGCTTGTTGAGGTTGACAAACAGCCCTGCCAAAGAGCCTGCCAGCAACAACAGCGTGATTACGCTCAAAATGAGGTATATTGCTCTCATGTTTCCTCCGATAACCAAACTTCCGATTGAGAACGGGAAGAAACTGAAAAGCATAGTGAACAAACCGTAAGCGATTGCCGCGACGATGCCGACGACAAGTGCAAGAGCGACGTTTTTGTTTGCCGCAACAAGCTCGCCGTCCCCCGACACGTTGAAAGTCGGAGATTTGATGTCCGCAATCATACTGAGGCAAGTGAGGCTCAAAACAAGCATTTCCGCAATGCCGAATATTGCGCCCACGTCAAGCGGAGTGAGAAGATGTCCGCCCGCCTTGCTCGTGTAATAACCGCCCGATACTGCGCAAGAGAGCGCAACCGACAGCGTACCCGTCATAGAGTAAAGCAAAAACTTGACGAGAATCTGATTTGTATAACTTACGGGAATTATCTTTGTGTGGTAGAAGCAATTGCCTTCCCTCGAAATGCAGGTGGACGCAAACGATACTATAATCGTGACAAAAATCACGATGACCATAAGCGTAAGACCGGGCATAATGCTTGCACCGACGCTTTCCGTACCCATGGACGCGGCAAGTCTGTTGCAGAAAAACACCATGACGGGAGCGGCGCATGCCATTGCAAAGTATTGGAACGAATAGTTGAAACTTCTTAGTATAAGATAAAACTCACGTCTGAAAAGCGCATACCACACGGGACGACGCACGTCCTTGATTTTCTTTTTGAAAGACGCCTTTTGCGTTTCGATACCGTAAAGGATTGTCTTGTAATATTCCTTTGTCGTCACGAAATAGGCGCATACGCCGAACGCTGCGTTGATGAGGAACATATACACGAAACGGAGCGCATATTGTCCGCCCGAAAGCCCTGCGTACTTTCTGCCGTTGATGATTTCGGCATACCAGTTGAAAGGATATGCGTTTTGAGCAAAATGCTTGTATCTTGCAATCATATCCGCAGAAAAAATCGTTTGATTGGAGTCTTTCAGATATTTAAGAACGTTGCTGAGCGATACAAGATAGAAAACGAACACTGCGCAAACCACGATTATGGTGAATATAAGCACCAAAAGGAATTGGTTTTTGACAAGGTTCATCACTTTCATGACAGGCACTGCGATGATATTTGCGATAAAGAACGGCAAGAACGTGCTCAACAGCACTATGCCGATGTACGCAAAGTAATCGCCTACGCTTGCGTGCGTCACGACGCCGAACGAAATGTAAAACGGCAACATCGTAAGCAGGCATGTCACAAGATTGTGCAAGTAGCAATATACGGACTTTGCAACCAGAATCTCTTTTCCGCTGACGGGAAAGCGCAACAGCATTTCGTTGTCGCCGTTCTGATATAAGTTCTTTATGACGGTGCTTGTCGATACGATTGTCGCAAGTGTAATCGTAAATGTTGCGATAATGACCAGAAACTCTATTCTCAAGCCCGAACGCGACACAAATACATTGCTCAGATAATAAATACCGACCACAAGCACGGCGTAAACGAGGACAAAAAACAATATGTTGCCGAATTGCGCAAACTTTTTGAGCTTGCCCGCATCGGGCGATATGCCGTATCTCGATTTGAGGTCGAGCTTGAAAAGCGTCCTTACGCTTTGCATGGAAAAATCGCTTTTACTGCTCATTTTGCATCCTCCTCGTCGATTTCGATGTCGTTTACATCGCTTTTGACGGGCATATCCGGGCGCATATCCGCGCTCTCTTGCGCGATATAGTCCTCAAACAATCTTTGTTCGTACGTGCCTGTGACACGGAAGAAAGTTTCTTCGAGATTGGCTTTGTTGGCGTCGTTGCCGGCAAGGTCGATGATGTCGATGAGATGTCCGTCGTTGACGATTGCGGCTCTGTGGCAAAGTTTCTTGACAAGGTCGAGGTTGTGGCTCGAAAAGAAAACGGTGTTGCCCTTTGCGCAATGCTCGCGCATATACGAAATGATTTCCGCGGTAGACTGCGGATCGAGTCCCATCATAGGCTCGTCAAGCACCCAAAGTTTGGGATCGTGAATGAGCGCGGCAATGATACATATTTTTTGTTTCATACCGTGTGAGTACGACTTGATTTGTCTGTCGATGGCGTTTTCGAGCTTGAACAGCTTTGCATAGCGGTCGATTCTTTCGGTGCGAACCAAAGCAGGCACTTTGTAAAGGTCGGCAACATAGTTGACGTATTCCCTGCCCGTAAGACGCTCGTAGACGGAGTGATTGTCGGGGACATATCCCATTTCCATTTTCGCTTTGATAGGCTCTTTGACAATGTCGTGACCGCAAATGGTGATGGTGCCGCTGTCAAACGGAAGAATGCCCGTAAGGCACTTGATCGTGGTGGATTTTCCCGCGCCGTTTTGTCCGAGAAATCCGAAAATCTCGCCCGGGCGCAATTCAAAAGATATATCGTCAACTGCGACTCTGTCGCTCTTTGGATAAGTTTTTTTCAAATGTTCAACTTTAAGCATATTTTTTCTCCTGAAATAGTTATTGGGGCATTTGCCCTCTATTGCGCGTTTACACGCGCGCACGCACGCATTTGCAACAGCAAAAGCATGCCGTCAAAATAAAATCATTGTAAGCAAATCGGTGAAATGTGCAAAAACGACGACGATGCGACTATGTCGTCGTTGTGCAGCGCAAACCCTTTTACGATGCGAGAGTCGCATTTGACATTCCGCCGAGTGTTAAGCAAACTGACAGAACCTGTGTCTGCGATATAAGTTGCAACGTAAATGAAAAACAAAAACGTCAAAACGGTCAGGCTCGCAAGAGTGACATTGACAATCGCCGTTTTGAACGTGAAAAGCGTAAACTGTTGAACCGAACTTCTGAACAATGCAAAAGTTATCACCAAAGTCGCGCATGCTGAAAAGTATCTGCGAATACGCTTTGGCAAGAATTTTGCAATCATAAATATGGTAAGCGCGGCCACAAGCCCTGCAAACGTTTTTGCAAAGCCTACAAGATAATCCGCAGCTTGTGCCAGAAATGACAAAAAGTCCAAATTCTCTCCTTGCGCGCGTGATTTATTTTTAGAATATACGCACACAATTACCAGTTTATTTTATCAATAACTCAAACCGTTGTCAAATAAAAACTATATTTTGTGGTTTTGACGACGTTTTGCCACAATTTTTAATCATTCTTTAAGTTTTATTTCCTCTTTTTCGCTTGACTATCCTCTGTTTAAGAGAGTATAACAAAGTTGCTCGAACGGCGCCGAGGCAACGGCAACGCGCGGTTGCGTATTGCCGAGAGCCTCGCTTGTTCTCGCAACTCCTACCGCGCAGAGAATCTTTGCTATCAAAATAAGACGGACAAAAACTCACGCCGCAATTTCGCAAGATTATCTGCTTGGTGAAGCGCACTATGTGCGCAAGCGGAGAATTCGAACGGCGTTGCGGTAGAAACAATGTAAGTGATATGCACGCAAAGTGTGCGTGATATTGTTGCCTATGGCAACAGTGATATTTGCTCAAACGGCACCTAGGTTATGGCAACCGCCTCAAATGTCATTCCGAGAAGCAAAGCGACGTGGGAATCCCCTAAATAGAAACGAAAACACAGTGGCGGTTGCCACTGACCTCGCTTGTTTTCGCAATTACTACCGCGCAAGCCCTCTTCACTCTCAAAATGAGATGGACAAAAAACTCAAACCGCAATTCCGTGCGAGTGCTTGCTTGGTGTGTGCGCCTTTGGCGCAAGCGGATAAACAGACACTCTTTCAAGGCGTTCTTATACACGGAATGTGCAACTTCAAAGACGGAACACGAGCCGCAAGGCGGC
>ERZ1026894.990-NODE-990-length-18370-cov-27.421622_pt1 | contig 18370 bp, 15 predicted proteins | sample MGYA00380177_ERZ1026894 | MGnify/ENA primary metagenome ERZ1026894 (study PRJEB33269, sample SAMEA4719813) | human gut metagenome | biome: human-associated habitat; feature: organic feature; material: feces | place: Cameroon | collected 2013-10 ... | reverse complement strand
GGGAAGTGCTTGTTACCACGCTGACGAACAATAATGTTACCTGCGATGATGCTCTGACCACCCCAGATCTTAACGCCTAATCTTTGTGAAGCTGATTCACGGCCGTTCTTAGAACTACCAACACCTTTCTTATGTGCCATTTTCTAATTCCTCCTAATTTTAAGCGATTACAGATTTGATTGATACTTCAGTGAACTGTGCACGATGACCGTTCTTCTTGCGATAGTCCTTGCGGCGCTTCATCTTGAAGACGATGACCTTGTCACCCTTTACGAGTGGGTTCACTACTTCTACTACTACTTTTGCACCCTCTACAGCTGGTGCACCGACAGTGATTGCGCCGTCTTTGTCAACGAGCAAAACCTTGTCGAACTCAACAGTCTGACCTGCCTCTACATCCTTGATGTGATGTACGAAGAGCTTCTTGCCCTCCTCTGCCTTGAACTGCTGACCGTTAATTTCTACGATTGCGTACATTTTTTATTTTATAAACGGGTTTTTCCGCGAGGCGTCTGACTTCGTGCCAGCTCTTTTTCAAGCCCCAACGAACTAAACTTTTCTGTAATTATTGCCCTTTTAGGGCTTTCGGGGTGCAAAATTACATAATATTTATTGAATAACAAATCAATAGGCAGTGAAATATCTGACTTTTAAAAAGATTTAACGAATGAGAGGTGTTAGATAACTATTCAGCCCTTTTTATTCATTACTTAATCATTCATTTTGCATGAAGTAGGGGCTGAATAGTACGGGGTTAGATGTCTTTACTTCTTAGGCACATTGCGGAGAATATCCAGCAAGTGGTCCCACACCATCTGTACGGTCGGGATGAGGAGTGCCTCTTCGGGCGTGTGTACATTGCGCAGGGTAGGGCCGAAGCTCACCATGTCAAGGTTGGGGTATTTCTCAGAGAAGAGACCACACTCCAGACCGGCGTGAATTCCTTTTACCAAAGGCTCTTTGCCGAATAGTTTTTCGTAACTCTTGACTGTCAGGTCGGTCAGGGCGCTGTCGGCACGCATCTTCCATGCAGGATATTTGTCGCCTACACTTATCTTGGCACCAGCCAACTGGAAGGCAGCCTTCACCGTATTGGTCATATTGTCGAGGTTGCTCATCACATTGCTGCGCTGAGAAGCAACAATTTCGATGCTGTCCTCGGTAGTTGCCACACTTGCCACATTGCTCGAAGTCTCAACCATTTCGGCAATTGCCTCGTCCTGGCAGTGGGTGAGAGGCCCATTGTCTACTGCCTGCAGAGCCATAACGAATCTGTCTGCCACCTGCTTTTCGATGACAGGCACAGCCTCTGTGCTCTCCATGCTGAAGTGCATGCTTTGTTCAGAAACATGGAACTCGTCTTCCACCTCAGCAGCAAAAACATTCCAGTCGACGCGAACCTGTTCTTTTACATCGTTCTTAACAGCAAACACCACCTGTCCGTCTCGAGGAATGGCATTGTGCATCTTGCCGCTGTCGAAACTTGCGAGGCGTATGCCTTCCTCCTGTTTCTCCATTTCCATATAGAGGAAACGAGCCAAAATCTTAATGGCGTTGGCGCGTTTCTTGTCAATATCGTCGCCAGAATGACCACCGTTTAGACCCTTGATGCCCAACTTAAGGAAGAAATAACCTGCAGGAGCCTCTTCGCGTTGAAAATCGAAGGCTGCACGAATTGTTTGTCCACCAGCACAAGAAACAAAGATTTGTCCTTCGTCCTCTGAGTCGAGGTTGATGAGCATATTGCCCTTCATGAAGCCCGCTTCCATGCCATGTGCGCCTGTAAGTCCTGTCTCTTCATCGCGCGTGAAGACACACTCCACAGGGCCATGCTCGATGTCTTCAGAGTCGAGGATAGCTAACTCGATGGCACAGCCTATTCCGTCGTCAGCGCCTAAAGTAGTACCCTTAGCTTTCATCCATTCTCCGTCTATATAAGTCTGAATGGCATCTTTGGTAAAGTCGATTTCATGGTCCACCAGTTTATCGCACACCATATCCATGTGGCTTTGCAAGATAATGATTTCGCGATCTTCGAAGCCAGGAGTGGCTGGCTTGCGGATAATTACGTTGCCTGTTTTATCGACTTCAGTCTCCAAGTTGTGGCTTTTGCCAAACTCTTTCAGATACTCAATCATCTGCTCCTCGTGCTTTGATGGTCGAGGAATCTGATTGATTTTAGCGAACTGCTCGAAAACACGAGCTGGTTTCAAATCATTTTTAGTCATTTTATGTATTTTTATTTTGAACTTTGCTTGAAAAATATTACCTTTGCATCCAAATGTGTGCACTAATGCACTGCAAAAGTAATAAAAATGATAAAGATATTGCTATTAAGCGTGTTAATAATTGCTATATCGGTGGCTTTATTATCCGTGAAGTTGATTTTTCGCAAGAATGGTAAATTCTCCTCGCAGCATGTCCACGACAATCCTGGACTTCGCAAGCAAGGCATTCATTGTGTGGTAGACCAGGACCGCGAGGCAAGACAAGCGGGAAAGGCGTATTGATGAGTGAAGAACGAAGAGTGAAGAATGAATTTCCTCTTTTCAAAAGTCAAGAAATAAGTAATAAAAACTAAAATAACAAGAAAATGAAAAAGAACATTTTGAGCTCCATGGCTATCGCAGCAGTAGCTGCTTTGTCATTGGCATCATGCAACAAGTCGCAGCCTCAGGTAGAGGCTAAGTCTGAGAGCAAGGCTCCTGCAGAGTTGAAGATTGCGTATGTAGAGGTAGACTCTATCATGACACAGTATACATTTGCCAAAGAGTATTCTGCCATCTTAGAGAAGAAGGGTCAGAATATTCAGGCTACACTTGCACAGAAGCAGCAGAACTTGCAGGCTGCAGCTGCCAACTTCCAGCAGAAGATTCAGCAGAACGCTCTTACTCGCGAGCAGGCCGAAGCTATCCAGGCTGGTTTGCAGAAGCAGAGCAACGACGTGCAGGGTTTGCAGCAGCGTCTGAGCAACGAGTTTGCTGCAGAGCAGGCTAAGTACAACAATGCTCTTCACGACAGCATTGCTCACTACTTGACAGCCTACAACAAGGATAAGAAATACAGCATCATCTTCTCTAAGAGTGGTGATAACCTGCTTTATGCTGACAAGGCTTACGATATCACCAACGAGGTGATCAATGGCTTGAACAAGGCTTACAAGGGCAAGCTGAAGAGCGAGACTGCTGCACCTGCTAAGAAATAATCCTTGAGGTGTAAGTCTTAAAACACGTACAATAACGATTCTATTTTTTTAATAGAGAAATTTTTACTGATAGCCATACAGCTCCTTTCTGGTTTGCTGTATGGCTATATATATATAATAATAAGGTGTAAAAACTATGCTTCGCAAAGAAAGATACGAATACGTGTTGGCATATTTCCGCCAGCAAATGCCTCAGGTCACTACCGAGTTGGAGTTTGGCAGTGCCTTCCAGCTATTGGTGGCAACTTTGCTGTCTGCTCAGTGTACCGACAAGCGCATCAACATGGTTACGCCAGCTCTTTTTGCCCGTTATCCTGATGCCCGTTCCATGGCAGCGGCTACGGTAGATGAAGTGTACGAACTCATTCGTTCGGTGAGTTATCCCAATGCCAAGGCGAAGCATCTCGTAGAGATGTCGTGTCAGTTGGTGGAGCGGTTCAATGGCGAGGTGCCAGAGTCGGCTGCCGATCTGACGAGTCTTGCTGGGGTGGGGCGTAAAACTGCCAATGTGATTCGTGCCGTGTGGTTTGGCAAGGCCACCATGGCAGTAGATACGCATGTCTATCGTGTCAGCCATCGCATGGGGTTGGTGCCTGCCACGGCCGACAGTCCGCGAAAGGTAGAAGACTATCTGATGGCTAACATTCCCGAAGCCGATATTCCCAACGCGCACCATTGGCTCCTGTTGCATGGCCGCTATATATGTAAGAGTGCCAAACCGCTTTGCGAGCAGTGCTTCTTTAACGAGCATTGTCCCAAACGTCTGAAAAACAGTAAACTATAGCAATACAGATAAGATGAATGTCAAGAAGATCAATCATTTTTTGCAGGATGTGGCTGCTCACAACAACCGTGAGTGGTTCCAGGAACACAAGGCAGAGTATCTGGCAGCCAAGTCTGATTTCGAGGAAGGCATCAGGAAGGCCATCGACCACTATGCCTGTTTCGATGACGAAATAACCCACTTGCAGGTGAAAGACTGTACGTATCGTTTCTATCGTGACATACGTTTTTCTTCCGATAAGTCGCCCTATAAGCGCCATTTCGGAGCCTACATTTGTGCCCACGGCAAGAAGTCGCTTCGTGGTGGTTACTATATTCATGTAGAGCCAGGACATTGCCTTTTGGCAGTCGGTGCCTACTGTTTGCCAACGAATATCCTTACCTCGTGCCGCAACGAGATTATGGGTAATATTGACGAATGGCGTCGTGCTGTGGAGAATGGCAGATTTGTCAAGACCTTCGGTTATCCTGGTGAGGGTGTATGGAAGGACGATGACGAGATAAGCGACAAAGGTTTCGGAGTCAATATGTTGAAGAAAGCTCCCAAGGATTTTCCCAAGGATTATGAGTTTCTCGACTATCTGAAGATGAAGGACTACTGTGCCTGGGTTCGTGTGCACGATGATTTCTTTGCCGATGAAGCTTGGCTCAGCAAGTCGGCAGACATCTTCCGTGTGGCAAAGCCCATGATGGATTTCGTCAATTCCGTGATTGATGACTATGAATAGCTCTGCTATTCCTTTTTTGAGGGAAAAAAATCAAATATACACATTAAATGAAAACAATGCATTTCAGTCAGAAAGCCTTATCGCTTGTTGTCTTTCTGATGTTGGTCGTTTCTTCAGCGGCACAAGCCAAGCGAGTTGTTGAGCGTCCTTACTTCTTCGCCTCCAACAATCATAAATTAGAAATCGAGCGTGTGACACTCGACAAGAAAGCTACAGTTCTTGACGTAAAAATCTATCAGGCCAGTGGCAAGGTTAGTATCGATTCCCATGCCGCTCTTATAGCCAATGGTGTGACGTATGCTTATCTGGGTAGTCAGCAGTTGCCTAAAGGTGTTTTTGTGAAAGTGCCTGAATGTGGGTACGTTTCTGCTACTTTGCGTTTTAAGCCAATGCCCGAGACCACGACGGAGTTTGATTTCCGTGAAGTATCCGACAACTCTGGTTGGAACATTTACGGAGTGTGCCTCAACGGCAGACGGCCGCAGGATGACATTCCGCAGCACTTGTCACAGCAAGTATTTGACAAAAAGGTAGAATTGCCATCTACCGATCTCAACCTTGGCAAGACTGTTGTGAATGTGCGCTTGGTAGGGTATAAACCTGAATACGGTACTACACTTGATGTTCTCGTGGAAAATTGGTTCTCACCACAGCGTATGCCGTTCGACCACGATTCTATCAGCGTGGATGGAACATGCAGCATAAGTGCCAATGCTATTTTACCGGCAATAGCCACCATTCGGGTTAACCGAATGGAGATTCCGTTTCTTGCAGTGCCTCACGACACGACTACTGTAATTATTGACCTCACGACACAGACACTTGCCGCTACACATCTTTTTGCAGATGATGCAAGCGTCAAGAAATATGTTTGGTTTGAAGGAAAATATGCTGCTGTCGATACAGAGTTGCAGAGTGTAAAGGAAAAGCTTGATGTCTATGGCAAAACTTTTTTTGATGACATTTGTGGTATGACACCATTGCAATATCGTGATTATGTGCAGAAGGTTTATGAGCAAAAACTACATGCTATTAATGCTGATGCAACCATCAGCATTGCTACCCGAACTTTGGCGCATAGTAATCTTTCTATGAATTATGCTTCGGCGTTGTTTGGCTTTAAGAACAATATAGCCATGGCTCCTATGATTGTGGGCAAGAAAGGAGTGCGACGTGCCGACCTGAGTATTGACACATTGTCGTATTTCAAAACATTGGAGCAACTCCCAATCCTTCGTTCCAAGAATCAGCGTTATTATTCTTTTCTTGCAGACTTTACGTCAAGTTTCTGTCGCCAATATATGGCGGCTGACCCATTGTTGGATGATATAGCTGTCGGAAAGCGTCTCAGCCGTTCTTTAGGACGCAAGCATCTTCTCACCGAACAGCAGATGGCGGTAGCTCGCGATAGTATTGCCAATGATATGGTGAGGGAATTGCTTTTTGCCGACAATGAAGACTTGAAGTCTCAGCGAAAGTCTGTCGACGAAAAGATGGCTGCGATGATAAAGACTGCCAATTCCAGTTCTGTATACAGTATTATTGACATAGACCCCAAGACGTCTGCCGAACAGATTTTTCCCTCAATCATAAATAAGTATAAAGGCAAAACTCTGCTCCTTGATTTCTGGAACACGTGGTGTATGCCATGCAGGGCTGCTATGTCGGCCATTCGTCCTTTGAAAGAACAGCTCACCGATGTGGTGTATGTTTATATTGCAGATGCTTCATCGCCTGTTGGCAAATGGGGCGAGATGATAAAGACGATAAGTGGTGTGCATGTGCGGTTGACAGAGGAGCAGGCTGATGCTCTTGGTGACCTATATCATTTCTCAGGTATTCCTACTTATTTTGTTGTAAACAAGGAAGGAAAGATTACTTATCAGACAACAAGTTTTCCTGGAGTAGATAAGTTGAGAGAGGAGTTGAAGTCAGAATAACATAAAGGTGAAACTTCAAGCGAAATCCCCTAAAAAAAACGCAAGTACTTTCATCAGCTATCGCAAGTACTTTCATCAGCCATCGCAAGTACTTTCATCGGCCATCGCAAGTACTTGCGTTTTTTTGCCCATTTTTGTGGAAACGATTTCGCTTTACAGTTGTGTAGTTTACTGAAGTTTCGCATGTACGGAAGTTATAGTAGTTAAAGAAGTTATCACTCCCTTCGGTCGTTAGAAGTTATAGCCAAAAGCCTTTTTTGTTGTATATTTAGCTATAAAGCATATGGCTTTACATTCTCTAACTTCTCTAACTTCTTTAACTTCCCCATTTGTGAAAGTTGAGTAGTTTATTAAAATCAAAAAGCCCTGCCCCGCAAAGGGGGTAGGGCTTTTTGATGTATTGTTGCTTTTATATGTGTTGCCACTTTGTGGAGGGAGGCCTGTTAGAACAAGCTGAGGATCTTGTCTATTATCTTGTCGATATTAGAGGAGTCGTTCAGTTCTTCTAACTTCTTGTTGAGTTTGTCTTCCACCTTCTTGCTTACCTTGTCGGATAGTTTGTCGATAGCCTCGTTGGTCTTGTTTTCGAGCTGTGACTGCAGGTTGGTGTTGTCTGAAGAGTTGTTTGCCGACTGATTGTTATCAGCATTTTCAGATGAGTCGTTGCCGTTTTGCAGTTCCACATTTTCCATTGCCTTGACTGCATCATCGGCATTGATAGTGAATACTTGTCCCAGTATTCCGAAGCTCACACTATGGATTTTATCATTAAATTTTATCGTGCCTTTCGAGAAGATGATGTAGTTGTGATATTCAAAAAGCTGGTCGAAGGCAACGTCAATCATGCTGTTTGAAAACATCTTGGCAAACGAGCGCAGTCCTTGTTCGAAGACGAGGGCAAAGTCGTCGTTGGTGTTATCGCTACTACTGCTTATAGCCTTGTCTATTACCTTGCTCACTTCCTCCTTGACGGCTTGTTCGTGATCTTCTCTTCCAGGGTTAGTAAAGGCTAAGATGAGCATGAGAACTACGAGAAGTCCTACGATGATTTTCCAACCTGATGACTTTTTCTTAGGTTTCTTATCGTTGTTCTTGTTGTTACTTTTTTCGTTTTCTTCTTCATCTTCTGAGACTGGAATATCAGGCTGTTGTGTTGACTCAGTATCCTGATTGGCAGTAGGTGGTACAGGAGGCACAGCAGGTCCTGTCTGCTGATGCGTTTCGGCAAGGATGTATTTTAGTTCAGCCACTTTCCAGGCTGGAGTCCAGTCTGTCATACCTTCTTTCCATACCAACGTCTCCGACTTGATATGTCTCTCTGCCAGTTGGGCTATGGTGAATGGTCCAGCTTGCTTTCCGTTTTCTACGATAAAGTATTCCATTGTTTTCTATCTGTTTATTTTTGTTTTTCTTTTTGAGAAGTTTTCTTTTTGAGAAGTTAGAGAAGTTAAAGAAGTTATCACTCCCTTCGGTCGTTAGAAGTTAAAGCCAACAGCCTTGAGGGAATGTTAAGTGTTTAATGTTAAGGCCACAAAAGCATATGGCTTTTACTTCTCTGACTTCTCAAACTTCCTCCTAACTTCTTTGCTCTTCACTCTCCCTCATGCGTTGCTTTCCACCATTTGGTCTGTTCCTTGGTTCTGAGAGCCACGGGATGCGAACTGGGGTCGGAGATGGTAAGCCCCGAGAAGTCTTTGACGGTGATGGTTGTCGCATTGATGTTGCTGTACACTTCTGCGGTGCTTTGTGCGGCTTTTACCGTGGCTTTCAGCTGAGTGGCAAACTGATCCTTCATCGAGGCGTTGGGCTTCAGACTGTCCACATAGTTGCCCAAGTCGTAATACAGGTTGGGGGTGTATCCGTCTTCTGTCTGCACGCCAGCCAGACGTTCTGTGGTGATGGTGTACTTGCTGTTCAGTTCCTTCATGATGGCAGCCAACTTGTCCATCTGTCGGCAGTCGATGGCAGCAAGGCTTGCGTATGGGGTAGAGGTGCTGTTGTAATGAGAGTAGTACGACGAGATGATGCTTGCGTAGTTGGGAGTTGTCGTGTTGAGATAGTTCCAGATATCCTCGTAGGGCAGTCCCTTTGCCATAATCTCATTGGGCGAAGCCAAGAGGAAGTTGGTGGCATCCTTCAGCTCGTAAGCCGTCTCCACATTACTCATATAGCAGGCATCGAAGAGGATGTACTGCATCTTGATGCCGTTGGTCTCGATGGCTTGTGCCAGCGATGATACGTTGATGGCATAGGTGTTGTCGAGTCCGCCAAAAGAGCGGGTCTTGATTGCAGCTTTTCTCTTGGCCTGGTTGGGATAGTCGGTCCTGTCGGAAATGTTGTTCCATCCTGTTCCGTGTCCTCCGATAATCAGGGCATAGTTGAGTGCCTCTGCTTGCAGTTTCACCTCACCAATGATGTCTGTCAGTCCTTCTGTAGTGGTGTAGGCAGTGCCGGTATAGTTTTCCAGCATCTGATGCTCTACAGTAAAGGTGCTTGAGTTGTAAGTCAGCTCAAAGAGCGAACTCTCTGTGGCAGATGTGCTCATAAACACAAATACCCTTGTGCTTTTTAGTCCCTTGTTCTTCTTGATGGCATTCTCTATCTGGTTCAGGTTGTTGACCATATCGCTGTAGAGTCCTGCCGAGTTTTCGGTTCCCGACCATGGATACATGATGAGCAAGGTCTGCTTGTTGACGCTGTCGATGTCGAAAGCCTCGTCGTTGCAGCCCGTCAGTCCCATCAGGGCGAAGGATACATATATAAATAAGGTGAAAAGCTTCTTTCTTGTCATGATACGAAAAATGTTAAATGTTAAGTGTTAAATGTTAAGTCGTAGCGCCCTTGTAAAGTCTTGTTCTTAAGATGACAAGAGCAGCCTCGTCTAACACTTAACATTCAACATTTAACATTGAAAAAAATAGTCTGTTACTTCTTCTTGAGTTCTTCGATAGTAGCCTTGAGGGCTGCGATCTTCTCTACAGAGTCGCTTTCCTTCTTGCGCTCAAGAGCCACCACCTTCTCAGGAGCGTGAGCCACGAAGTTCTCGTTGCTGAGCTTTTTGCGCACACCCATCAGGAAGCCTTCAAGGTGCTTGAGCTGTGCCTCAGCCTTCTCTATCTCGGCAGCCACGTCGATAAGGTCGCCCAATGGTACGGCAAACTCGTCGGTGCCTACCATGAAGCTGGATGCATCGGCACTCTTCTCGGCGATGACCTCAATCTTGTCGAGGTTGGCCATCTTCAGAGTTACGTCGTTGTAAGCCTCGAAATCGTTCTTGCCAACTACCTGGAGAGACAACTGCTCCTTCTGTGCAATGTTCTTCTGGTTGCGAACGGTACGAACACCGGCGATAATCTGCTTCACTGCCTCGATATCGGCTGCCAACTTCTGCTCCTCGGCTGTAGGTGCAGGAATCTCCAGCTTCTCGCGCATGATGCTCTCGCCATCCTTGCGGTCGTAGATGTGCTGCCACAACTCCTCGGTGATGAATGGCATGAATGGATGCAACATCTTCAGCAGGGCATCGAAGAAACGGAGGGTAGCGTCGTAGCTCTTCTGGTCGATAGGCTGACCGTAAGCTGGCTTCACCATCTCCAGGTACCAAGATGAGAACTCATCCCAGAACAGCTTATATACAGTCATCAATGCCTCAGAGATACGGTAGTCCTTAAACTGCTTCTGCATCTCCTCGTTCACCTCCTTGAGCTTGGCATCAAACCACTTCACGGCGATTTCTGCACTCTTAGGTTGCTCGATATCCGCAGTTTCCCAACCCTTCACGAGGCGGAAGGCATTCCAGATCTTATTGTTGAAGTTACGTCCCTGCTCGCAAAGGCTCTCGTCGAAGAGGATGTCGTTGCCGGCTGGAGCACTGAGCATCATACCCATACGAACACCATCGGCACCAAACTTGTCAATCAGATCCAGTGGGTCTGGTGAGTTACCGAGACTCTTGCTCATCTTGCGGCCGAGCTTATCGCGAACGATACCTGTGAAATATACGTGCTTGAATGGCATCTTGCCACGATACTCGTAGCCAGCCATAATCATACGTGCTACCCAGAAGAAGATGATATCCGGACCTGTTACGAGGTCGGAAGTAGGGTAGTAGTAGTTGATCTCCTCGTTGTCTGGATTCTCGATGCCATCAAACAGAGAGATAGGCCACAGCCATGAAGAGAACCATGTGTCGAGGCAGTCGCTTTCCTGTTCCAGGTCTTCGGCCTTGATGTTGGCGTTCTTCTCCTGTGCGAGCTTCAAAGCCTCCTCTGCGGTCTCTGCCACCACGAAGTCCTTCTTGCCTTCGTTGTTGAAGTAGTAGGCTGGGATGCGATGACCCCACCACAGCTGACGGCTGATACACCAGTCTTTGATATTCTCCAACCAGTGGCGATAGGTGTTCTTATATTTCTTGGGATAGAACTCTATGTCGTCGTCCATGACAGGGGCGAGGGCGATGTCGGCAAAGTGCTGCATCTTGAGGAACCACTGTGTAGAGAGCTTAGGCTCGATAGGCACATTGGTGCGCTCAGAGAAACCTACCTTATTATTGTAGTCCTCTATCTTCTCCATGAGTCCAGCCTCCTGAAGGTCGGCAGAGATCTGCTTGCGCACGTCCATGCGGTCCATGCCCACATACATGCCAGCAGCCTCACTGATAGTACCATTGTCGTTGAAGATATCGATGGTGGCCAGTCCGTGCTTCAAACCGAGGGCGTGGTCGTTGATGTCGTGAGCTGGAGTTACCTTCAAGCAACCTGTACCAAACTCGATGTCTACGTATGAGTCCTCAATGACGGGAATCTCACGGCCTACGAGGGGCACGATGACGTGCTTACCCTTCAACCAGGTATTCTTCTTGTCCTCTGGGTTGATACACATGGCTGTATCGCCCATGATAGTCTCAGGACGTGTGGTAGCCACTACTGCATAGTAGCCCTTCTCATCCTTGTGCATCACGTTCTCCTCGTCCACCTGCTGGCAGTCCTGTTCCACTACATAGTATTTCAGATGGTAGAGCTTAGAGTGCTCGTCCTTGTAGATAACCTCCTCGTCGGAGAGCGCAGTCTGAGCCTTAGGGTCCCAGTTGACCATGCGCACGCCACGATAGATGAGTCCCTTCTGGTAGAGGTCGCAGAAAACGTGGATAACGGCACGCGAACGGGTTTCGTCCATGGTGAATGCTGTACGATCCCAGTCGCAGCTGGCACCCAGTCGTCTCAATTGCTTGAGGATGATGCCGCCATGCTCGTGAGTCCAGTCCCAAGCGTGCTTGAGGAACTCTTCGCGGGTAAGGTCGGTCTTCTTGATGCCCTGCTGAGCGAGGCGGTTAACCACCTTTGCCTCAGTAGCGATACTGGCGTGGTCGGTACCTGGTACCCAACAAGCGTTCTTGCCCTCCATGCGTGCACGGCGAACAAGGATGTCCTGGATTGTATTGTTAAGCATGTGTCCCATGTGGAGCACACCTGTTACGTTAGGTGGTGGAATCACCACTGTATAAGGTTCACGACCATCTGGCTTAGAGCTGAAGAGTTTGTTGTCGAGCCAGTACTGATACCATTTTCCTTCCACGTCTTGTGGATCGTACTTACTTGCTAATTCCATTTCTTGTATGTTATTTTTTTATTTCTATTGTTCTTATATTTCTCAACTTTCGCAAATGGAGAAGTTACGAGAAGATAGGGGGAAATGTCCTATATCTTATACAGGAAAAGTGTTGTCCCTTGACTTCCCGAACGACCACAGGGAGTGATTGTTTCTTTTGCTTCTCTAACTTCTGAAGTTGCGAAAGTAGAGATGTATTATATAAAGCGGTGCAAAGATACTACTTTTTGCTGAAATATGAAATCCCTTTGCTTATAATTTTCCATCATTTTCGATTATTCCTTTCGGTTTTTGCAAACAAAGATGCGGTTTTATAGATATTGTAAGGCAAAAGTGGTGGCTGCACATGGTGTCAATAGATGATAGGGTAAGGCTTTGGTAGATGAGACGAGGCTAATAGGAGGCATGATATGGGATTTTAAGACAAAAAAAGTAAAAATAGTTATCAATTCAAATAAATACATTATCTTTGCACTATTGTTTCATTTAAATAATATCAACAAAGTGCATAATAAGGAAGAAAAATTAGCTGCTTTCGGGAGATTGCTGGATGTGCAGGACCGCCTGCGCATACAATGTCCTTGGGACAAGAAACAGACCTTCGAGAGTCTTCGCCCCAATACCATCGAGGAGACTTTCGAGTTGTGTGATGCCCTGATGAAGCGCGACTATAAGAATATCAAGAAAGAGCTGGGCGATGTGCTCGAACATGTGATGTTTTATAGCATCATAGGCCGTGAGGATGAGGAATTCGATATCTGTGATGTCTGCAACCAGGAAGCCGACAAGCTCATGTTCCGTCATCCGTTCATCAACTGGCGCGAGGAGGGCAACTGGACGGTTGCCAATCCTGATATGTATATCAATGAAGCCGGACAGGTGATGTACAAGGAGAAGGAATCAGAGGACAAGGAGTCGGAGGGAGCCGAGGCTGCCTCGTTGGCATTGGGTGCCGATAAGCCTAAGAATGCTGCGTCGGTGGAGAAGACCTGGGAACAGATTAAGCAACAGGAGAAAGATGGCAACGAGCGGGTGCTGAGTGGAGTGCCAGATGCCTTGCCTTCGCTCATCAAGGCTTATCGCATACAGGACAAGGCACGCAACGTGGGTTTCGATTGGAAAGAGAAAGAGGATGTGTGGGACAAGGTGTATGAGGAACTGGAAGAACTGAAGGTCGAACTGGCTAAGGGTGACAAGGAAAACTCTACCCGCGAGTTGGGCGATTTTCTCTTCTCTGTCATTAATGCTGCCCGACTATATAAACTCAATCCCGATAATGCTTTGGAAACGACTAACCAGAAGTTTATCCGCAGGTTCAACTATGTGGAAGATCATTCGTTGAAGCAGGGTAAGAGTCTGAAAAACATGACCTTGGAGGAAATGGATAAACTATGGGATGAGGCAAAGCGCCAAGAGAAGAATCAAGAGTAATGAGTGAAGAGTGAAGGATGAAGTGCTAAAAAACTGCGTCTTATCCCATAAGATTGTTGTCTTAGCTCCTTAATAAATCTCCTTTATCTTCTTGATAGAACTCCTTAACTCAGATAAAGTTTAATGATATAATATATATAACAATGAAACGATTATTCTTTTTTACAGTAGCTGTCGTGGGACTGATGCTCATGGCAGGCTGCCACAATAAGAAAACTGCCAAGGTGATGGGTATGAACGACTCTATAGACCTGGAAGAAGACAATGACTCTACCATTTATGGTATTTGTGGTGATGGTACGTCTATGCACTCGTTACAACTTATTGCTGATAGTGGCGATACGCTTGATGTCTTTGTTGACGATGAGCAACCTGGTTTGGTGCAGGGCGGTTTGCTGGCAGGCGACCGCATAGCCCTAATAGCTTATAAAGCTAACGATGGTGAGATGGTAGCACAGCGAGTCATCAATCTCACTTCGCTCTTAGGCAAATGGACCAGTATAGACAAGAACTTTGAGATTGTGGAAGGTGGCGATGTTATCAACAACGTGAAGGCAGAGAGTAATCCTTGGACATCTTGGAAAATTGTCAACGGTCAACTGCTACTTAATACCGATACTTTTGCTATAGACAACTTAGGTCCTGATAGTCTGCTGCTCGAGAACCATAAGGGTATTTATGTTTTTAAGCGTCAGCAGTAAGCAGTAGGGGCAGTAATCGATTATGGAACCATTCAGAATTCATATATTAGGGTGTGGTAGTGCGTTGCCCACCCTTAAACATAGTGCTTCTGCGCAACTCATCGAGATGCGTGGCAAGTGCTTTATGATGGATTGTGGCGAGGGGGCGCAGATGCAGTTCAGGCGCTCTCATGTACACTTTGCCAAGGTGACAGCCGTCTTTATTTCTCATCTTCATGGCGACCATTGTTTTGGTTTGTTAGGACTGCTTTCTACTTTCGGGTTGTTGGGTCGCACGGCACGCTTAAAGGTTTTTGCTCCAGCGTGTTATGCTTCTCTGTTTAAGCAGCAGATGGACTTCTTTATGCAGGGCATGGGGTATGAGATAGAGTTTGTTCCTGTTGACACCTCGAAGCATGCAATGGTTTACGAAGACCACTCCGTTATAGTAGAGAGCGTGCCTCTGTGTCACCGAGTGCCCTGTTGTGGTTATATCTTTAGAGAGAAGCCCACTTTGCCCCATATCCGTCGTGATATGCTCGACTATTATGGCATACCTATCTCGCAAATCAATAACATCAAGAATGGTGCTGACTGGACATCCGAAGATGGCGTCGTGATAGCCAATGAGCGGTTGGTGGTGCCTGCTGACACACCTCGTAGTTACGCATACTGTAGCGACACCAGTTATATGCCCCAGCTTTACGAAAGTGTAAAGCATGTGACGGTGCTCTATCATGAGAGCACCTATACCTCTGAGAACGAGGACCGTGCCAAGATCTATTATCACAGCACCGCCCGCCAGGCTGCCCTTGTCGCTCAAAAGGCTGAGGTGGGGCGCTTGCTCTTGGGACATTATAGTGCTCGCTACAACGATGAGAAAGTATTGCTTGATGAGGCAAGGACGGTCTTTCCTGAGAGTTATCTCACTCAAGAGGGCATGGTGTTTGAGGTGAAGTAGTTGAGCTTTCGCAGGAGTTAAGGAGATTTCTGAGATGTTAGAGAATGATCACTCCCTATAGTCCATAGAGAAGTCAAGCCTAATGCCTCTTGGATTGAAAAGTTTATGTTCAAGATTTTTTATATCAAGATACTACGTTCGCCGGCCGAAGGGTAAGGCAATTAGAGAATTTAAGAATTCATTCCTGTTGACTTGAATGAATGAGAGTTACAGGAAGCATTGCGGTTGATAAATCAACCGACAAGATGCTGCTTGGGGATTTGAATTTCGAACAAATTTTCAGGGGCAAAAGGGTGGCTTTAGCCGCCCAATTCCTGTAAATCTCGCTAATTCCATAGTAGCAAGAAATTCTCTAATTCTTGATAAAAATATTATCCTTCAAAAATAATAATATTATTCTTGATAAAAACAAAAAACATATAGGAGCGACAACTCCTTAACTCCGGAGAAAGACAACTTACAACAATAAAAATAAAATTCAGTCTTGCAGAAAAAAGTTCATTTTTTGATGCAAGGTTTTAGTTTTTCATAGTTTAATAAATAAATTTAGGAGAATTTGGAATCAGAAAAGCAACTCCTCGACGACATTTTGAGTGGTAGTCGTGATGCGATGCATCGACTCTACGACCGCTACATCGGATATGTGATGGCCGTAGGGCTCAGATACGTACCTGATAGGGACGAGGTGCGTGATGTTGTCCAAGACAGCTTTGTGAAGATATTCTCCTCTATCACACGTTTCGAGTATCGAGGCGAAGGTTCGCTCAAGGGTTGGATGTTGCGCATCGTAGCCAATGAGGCCATTAGTCATGCTAAAGCCAAGACGAAGTTTGTCTTTACCGACGAGATGCCCGACAAGATGTTTGATGCCGACAATCCTGATGTAGAACGTGTGCCGCCTGATGTTTTGACAAGACTCATTGGTACACTCCCTGATGGTTACAGACTGGTACTCAATATGTATGTTTTTGAGCAGAAAAGTCACAAGGAGATAGCTGCCGAGTTGGGTATTAAGGAAAGTTCTTCTGCATCCCAGTATCTGAGAGCAAAAAAACTATTGGCTACGAGAATTAAAAACTATTTAATGAAGACAGAAAATGAACAAGACTGATTGGACAGATAAGCTACGAGATAGGCTGGAGAACTATGAAGCTCCCGTCGGCGACGACTTGTGGACAGGTATCGAGCAATCGCTTGTTCAGCGCCCTGCTGTTCTTTGTCCTCTTGATACCAAGTCATCCCATCGCATGAGTTGGCGTTGGTGGGGAATGGCTGCCGCCGTGGCTGCCCTTGTGGTGGGAGGCAGTTATGTGTATTTGCAACAACCTCTTTCACCGACCTCTTCGGCTGTTGTGTCTTCTGTTATGGATCGTCAGGGCTCTTTATCATCTGGCATCTCTAAGGATGATACTCATGGCAATGTTGCTGAAAATCCAATAGCAACCTTTGATACAGATGCAAGTCTTTTGGCATCCCATACAGGGAAGCCAGTTCTGCTGGCTGATAATACAGTGGGCGGCAGTCGCGTGGACCGAAAGTCGCAAGGTCTTGATGATTCAGAACCTCTTCGTCTCTCGGCAGATGGTGGGGAGGAGCCTGTCTGCGACCTGTCGCCAGCATTGACAGAGCCATCTGGTTCATTGGACTCTTCTGCTCGTTCTGTTCAGAAACCATCTTCCGACTATTCTTCTCAGGAATCTGGTTCTTCTCAGGAAAAACATGCAGTTACAAGTGGTAGCCTAATGAGAAAGTCTATCCGTTCTGCATCCCTTTCTACAGCCGATCCACAGATTGTCGCAGCCAAGTCTGCCGCTTCTGATGGCTGGACGATGAAACTCTATGCAGAGAATGGTATGCCCCGTAGTATGGGTGAAGGGGGTGTATCTGCTTCATCGGTGATGAGCGATGCCATTATGAAGCCTTTTATCGACAATACGCTGCAATTTGTGGCTGTCAAACTCAATGATAAGGAGTCTCTTCTCGACACCAAGCATCATTTTCCTGTTTCTGTAGGTGTGCAGGTAGGTGTGCCTCTTCTTCCACGTCTCTCGCTTACTACGGGTGTTGTCTATACGCAGACCAGTTCCGATTTCACCTATCAGCATGGCAATGATCAGACGGTTGTCAATCAGTCGCTTCACTATGTGGGCATTCCTGTAGGACTTTCCTACGAATTTTGGGGCATCAGTCGTCTACATACCTACGTCAATGTGGGTGGTGAAGGGGCTGTCAATGTGAAAAACAAAACCTTGGTGGATGGCAGTCGTGCAGACGTAGGTCGCGATAATATGCAATGGTCTGCCCATGCTTCTTTGGGCGTTCAGTTTGATGTGATTCCTCAGTTGGGCATCTATGCGGAGCCTGGAGCCAAGTATTATTTCGACAATGGTAGCAATATCGACAATGTGTTTAAGGATAAGAAGCTGAATTTCAATTTTCAGTTTGGCTTGCGTTGGAAAATCGGCAAGTAAAGCTCCATAATTCAACTTTCGAATGAATGGAAGTTATCTTTCTTTGGAGTTAAGGAGCTTTACTCCCAGATGTTTCTTGTTTTTATCACGTATTATATTTTTATTTTTGAAGGATAATATTTTTATCAAGAATTATATTTTATCAAGAATTATATTTTTATCACGTATTAATTTTTTATCAAGAAACAACGTTCGCCGGCCGAAGGGTAAGGCAATTAGAGAATTTCTTGCTACTATGGAATTAGCGAGATTTACAGGAATTGGGCGGCTAAAGCCACCCTTTTGCCTCTGAAAATTTGTTCGAAATTCAAATCATCAAGCAGCATCTTGTCGGTTGATTATCAACCGCAATGCTTCCTGTAATTCTCATTCATTCAAGTCAACAGGAACGAATTCTTAAATTCTCTAATTGCCTTACCCTTCGGCCGGCGAACGTTGTTTCTTGACATCCTCAAACTGCATTTTGTCGGTTGATTTATCAACCGCAATGCTTCCTGTAACTCTCATTAATTCAAGTCAACAGGAACGAATTCTTAAATTCTCTAATTGCCTTACCCTTCGGCC
>ERZ1026894.987-NODE-987-length-18415-cov-4.079847_pt1 | contig 18415 bp, 20 predicted proteins | sample MGYA00380177_ERZ1026894 | MGnify/ENA primary metagenome ERZ1026894 (study PRJEB33269, sample SAMEA4719813) | human gut metagenome | biome: human-associated habitat; feature: organic feature; material: feces | place: Cameroon | collected 2013-10 ... | reverse complement strand
TACATACATACGTTATCCCTCCATTTTCGGCGGCTGTCCGAGCCGCGCAGAATAAAACGCCGTCAGCTTCGGCGTGGGCATTGTGCGCAAGAGGTTTTTCCAGTAATAATTATCAGCGTCCGGGAAGCGTTCGGCGGTAAAATCCGCCGCCGCGTCACCCTTTCCGCTGATATAGAATCGGTACAGCTTGTCAAGCAGCTTTTGCCGGTATGCGCCCTCCGGCGTGTCTGGTCTGAAATGCTCCCAGCCGTCCTCGCTGGTCACGGCGCAGATACCGCGCCCGTCCGGGGCGTGAAGGAATCCGCCGTTTTCCGTTACCTTTGTGCCGTGGCGAAGGTTGAAATAGCCGCCGATTCCGCTGCCCTTATACCGTTTGTAAGTGATGTAGTCCATACGTACCTCCCGGAAACAGTTGATTGTACTGCCGCAATACCTTTTGTACGGCAAAGTAGGAGTGAAATCTTCTCATGTGACCGAGCCATGATGTGACAGAAGCAGCTACGTCCGCCGCTGCCATCCTGCCCCGGTCTACCCATCTTCGGAAAATCTTCAATTTCTGCATCATGTGCCGAATGCCCTGATACGTCGCTTTGCGGACGATCTTGCCGGTTCTTCCGTATCGGAAACGGACTTTTACAAAAGAGAATCCGCGCGTCAATTTGATGATCTGTGTTTTCTTTTCGTTCAGGCGGATACCATGCGCGGCGCAGAGCCGCCGCAAATGATGCAGGCAGTTTTCGAGCCGCTTCTTTGACCGGTCGATAATGCAACCGTCATCCATGTATCGGACGTACCGTTTCATGCGCAGAACGTCTTTTATGAAATGGTCGATCTTGTTCGGCAAGGCAAGCGCGGCAATCTGTGAAACCTGACTGCCAAGCCCTAACCCCACGTCCCCGAAGTTTGAAATAAAATATTCCGACAAGCGGACGAGGTTGCCGTCGATGCCGCTGCGCCGGAATTGTTCAAATATCGGTTCGTGATGCGCCGTGTCAAAATACTTTGAGAAATCGAAAATCAGGGCATAGCCCTCGTTTCCGTACCGGCGGTAATGATCTGCAAGAAACCGCGTCACGCGGGATACGGCGAAGTCATAGCCTTTTCCGGGCAGGCTTGCGCCATTGTCATAGATAAACGACTTTGATAATGCAGGGACGAGGCAGTAATCGCATAAGCAGCGCTGCACAACACGTTCGGAAATGTGAACGCTTCGGATGTGGCGCGGCTTGCCCCGTTCTACAAGATCAAATTCGTAAAATCCACGCGACCGATATTTTCCGGTCAGTAATTCTTCCTGCGTCTTTGCGATGTGGGCGAGGGCGGACGATTTATAACGCTGTGTGCTTGCTTTCCACCCAACGCCCTTGATAGACGCGCGGTATGATGCGTAAAGATGGTCAAAAGAAAACACCGTGCCGAAATCCCCGAATTCTTTCAACGCTTTTGCTTTCTTCTCTATGCGCGCGGCTTTGCGCCGCTGATACCTCGCTTCGTGCCTTTCTGTGCTGTTCATGGGAAAATGATACCTCGTACATTTCTTTCTTGTCGCGCTGTCTAAAATGCGTAACGGCGTAGCCATGAAAACGCGGGGAACGCGCGCCCCGCGTCCATGCAAGTAGCGTCCGGCTTTCCGTATCGTGGTATATGTTTGTCCGGCGGCGGATGCCGTCAGAGGGGTTATATTCCCCTTTTGTATAGGGACTGCTTTTGCCTGTCGGCTAATCGGTCTGCCCTATGTCCATACAAAATCCGGGGGCAAAGCCATTCGAGTAGTTCGCGTTGTTGTTGTTGACCGTGCCGTCAGTATTCACATTCACGAAATTCGTGGAATTGCTGGCATTCGGGGAACGGAGCCACCAATTAACGGCTGTACGGAATATAACCCAAATCATGCAGGGCGGCGCGCTACCGCGCTTTGTCGCTCCGCTTGATCTTTGAAATTTGTGCGAGTTCGTCGGTTATCAGCTTGACCCATTCTTTCAGGACGTTCGACGGCAATTTTTCATGGTTGACATTCATATACGCAAGGTCAAGCACGTCCAGCATGGAATTGTAATAGCCTTGCGCCCGTTCGTACAATTCCTTGCGGTTCTGCTTGTCTGCGTCGTTGTGAATGTAAATCAGATTTGCCGTCTTGATAAGCCGGTACGCCTCGCGCGCTGCATTGTAAAGCGGCAGCGAGAAATAGAACGTGTAGCTTTTCGGTAAGATTCTGACGCGGTTGTACGTGAAAACATAGATTTCGCGGGCGAGGTTGATATACTCCGCCGGGCTTTCTCCGCGTCGTGACTTCGGTACTGACATTTCGTGACCTCCTGCCGCCTGTGCGCCCATTGAGGGCGCAAGGCTTGAATTCCGAATTATACACAAAAGCCGGGGGCAAAGCCACGCGAGTAGTACGCGTAGCTGATGCCGACCGTGCCGTCAGTACTCACAACCACGAAACGCGCGGAAACGCTGGCACGCGGGGAACGGAGCCACCAAACAACGGCTGTGCTTGTCGCGCTGTGATTGTATTTGACCTTGCTGTTTCCGGCGCTGTAATACGAATACTGCGCCTGTTTGCTCTTTTCATTCGTGTTTCCGTATGTGATACTTCCGAATACTTCGTATTCAGACAGCAAAAAGAAATAGTCCGTTGTTGCCGTCACCGCGCTTGCGGCGCTGCTGTTGCCTGTGTTGTCCGTGTACTTCGTCACGGATTTCAGCACCGCGCGGAGCGCTGCCGGGATGACCGCAATGATCGTGCCGGAATAGCTTGACAGGCTTGTACCACAAATTTTTGTGCGCATCTGCGACGAGTTCCATCCGCCGGAGTTTGTTGCGCTGCTGTTCATGGAAAAATAGCCCGTCGCGGATACTTGCGAATTATATTTGCTGTCGCATAGCGCAACGTCTGTGCCGCCGGACAGCGCCGTTTTGCCCAACTGGAAATGAATGCGGTTTGTTCCTTCGACGCTGGAATTGTGATTGAATCCGATGATGAACACATACGTCGTGACGTTGGATAATGCCAACGCGCCGACTGTGCCGTTCAGCGTGACCGCCTTGCGGTCGCCAATGCTCCAATAGGACGCGCCCTGTCCTGCATCAGATACGGACTTGATGACGCTCCATTCGTTATTGTTCAGCGTAGACGAAACAAAAGAGAGGGTCAGCGCGTACGTGGTCGTGCTGGATACGACGTTGACCGTGCCGCTGACGCTCTGCCCGCTCTTTGTGGCGACGATTGTATATGTGCCGGTTTCCGTTACGGTAAATACCGCCGTCCCCGTGCTGGTCTTTGTCTGGACTGTTACGCCGTCCTTTTTCAACGCGACGGATGCGCCGGAATCGACCGTTACCGTGATCGTCGCGCTAAAGAACGTCAGGGACACGGCGTAGCTGTCTTTTACGGACACGCTTTGCGTGTTGGAGGTCTGCCCGTTCAGCGTTGCCGACACGCTCCACGTACCCGCCTCCGGCAGTTTCAGAACGCAAGAGCCGCCCGCCGCCGTGCCTGTGACGGTTTTGCCGCTTTTCGTCGCGGTTACTGCCGCGCCGGATGTAACAGAAACGACGAGGGATAATTCCACCCCCGCCGCCGATAATGCGTTTGTTTTTCCGATCATGTTTTACACCGCCTTAATGCACAAAATAGATTGCAGCGTGATCGCCGCCGCCGGTTTCGACGCGGCGTAGATTTTGACCGTTCCGCTGCCGGACAGCGCGACGGGCGCGTAGATGCCGGATGCGGCTTCCGCTGCCCCGAACGTGACCTCCGGCACGTGGCTTGCGGTCACGCCCGTCAGCGTCAGTGTCGCCGCGTACGGGTACGCTGCATATGTGCTGTCGCTGCTCCACGCGGACGCTGCAACGCTGACGTTCTGGAAAATAAGCGCCTGCGCATATCCGCTGTGTGAATGGCTGGCAGCGGCGAAATCTCCCGGCTTTTTGCCGCTGTCCTTTTGCTTGCCGGTCGTGCCGTCGAACGCGACGAGGTTGCCGGAAACCGGGGACGAAACCTTTTCGACGTACCCGCTGTGCGTGTGGCTGGCAGCGGCGAAATCACCCGGCTTCTTGCCGCTGTCCTTCTGCTTGCCGGTCGTGCCGTCAAATGCGACGAGGTTGCCGTCCGTCGGTGACGTGACCTTTTCCGTTTTTCCGTCGTTCAGGGCTGTAATGTTGTCCTGCATTGCTTTCTGATCTGCCGCCGTGAAATATCTGCCGATAACGTCGCCCGCAGACCACGCCCGCGCTGTTGTGCCGTCCTGCCCGCGTACAACGGTCAGTACGTTCCCGCTCTTTGCGGTCATCAGCACAGTTTCCGCCGTAGACCCGTCCGCGCCGATTGTCAGCAAGTTCGGCGCATCCGGCAGCATTGTCCCGTCTACGACGTTTACGGTCGTTCCCGCTGCCGTCAGCGCGCCGGACAGGGACGTTTCCGGCGTGTTCGCCTGTGGCGGGTACATTTTTGCAAGTTCTGCCATTGCGTAACCTCCCGTTTTAGTAATCGCCGCCGCCGCGCGAATTGCAGAACGTCTGCATGAATACCGCGCCGACAATGCGGCTCATGGAATTCGGTAAAATCTGAATCGTATGCCATGCGTTGCGCTGAATCTTGCCGCCGCCGTCTGTTTTTAGATACTCGACAATATCCAGATTGTCATACGATGTGGGGGCAGGGATTTCCACGCCGTCAACCTTGATCGTTGCCGAAGATGCCCGCGCGCCCTCATAGATGCCGAATTCGATTTTGTGTGTATGATCTTGAACCGTGTGCGTGTGCGCCTTTACCGTGTGCGTATGGGCGCTGACACTATGCGTGTGCGCGCTGACGCTATGCGTGTGTGAACCGACGGTATGCGTATGCCCCGGATGCGTATGCGCGCCAGACGGGACGAAATTCACACCGCCGATGATATTGTTGTTGTAGTCTATCAGCGCAAGGCGGTCGCCGCGTGCAAGACCGTGATTGTGATTTTCGCCGCCGCTGCCGCCGTTATCTGACGAATTGATTGTGTTACTGCTGCGCAGACTGGTTGACGATGACGTTGTTCCGCCGCCAGACGAGGTAGTAGACCCGCCGCCGCTGGATGTGGTCGAACCGCCGCCGGACGAGGTTGTTTGTCCGCCGCCGCTGGAGGTTGTCTGCCCGCCACCGCCGCCGATTGCTTTTTCATACGCGCGGAATGCTTCAAACTGGATGTTTAACAGCATTTTGTTGATACGCACGACGGAATCAGAAATATACAGTTTCAGCGTCGCCGGATGCGTTGCGTCGGCGTTGTCCGTGAAATTGTAAATCTGCTGATTCGTCGCGCCCTGCGCGTACGTTTCATTGATGAGGGCGCGGTTTTGCAGTTCCGAAATGCTGCCCGCAATGTCCTTTGACTTGTTGGCAATGGTAACGGTCACGCTTCCGGGGTCGCCCTGCGCGTCGCTTTTCTCCACGCTGACAATGCGCGTGCGAAGGTTGATGCCGTCAGCTTCGTCCACGACGCGGACGATCTCGCCGGGGCGAAACTTTGAAAACGTGTCGCCGGTCAGCCTGTGAAGGTCGATTGCGCCGATTTCATAGCTGACATATGGGTTTTTCAGTTCTGCAAGCATCTGTTCCGCGTAGCCCTTGAGGTTTTCCGCGACTTCATACCGGCTGTCTACAAGGATGGTCGAACATAGCCCGTACTGCTGAATGCTCATTGCATCCTCGACATACGGCTTGCCGCCGTTCACTCCCGCAATGGTCAACTGATTCACGCCCTCGCCGTAACCGAGGGCATAAATGCGGTTTGCGATGCCGGATGCGTCCACGGTCTTTTTCATCGAGGTCATGTTCTTCGCGTATCGGACTTCGCTTTTCATCGCGTCCGACGGCGTTACAAGTGAAATTGTCCACGGGTAAACGGTCGTGTCCCATGTCCACATATATTCACTGTCAAAGCATTCCGGCACGGCGAACAGCGCCGCAAGCAGCGTCGAATTTTCCCAGTTGTACTCGAAATACCGCTTGTAATCGCAATCGCCCAAAACCCAGTTGCGCGTTGTCTGCCGCGCAAGCACGTAGTTCAGCACGTCGGCGGTCTTGATGCCGCCCCCGCCGTATTGATGGTACTGAAACAGCACGTCGGACAGGAGCGTAGCAAGGACGTGTTCGCAGTCATAGAACCGCGTCGCGCCGTTGCTGCGCTCCAAATCTTCCCCGATGATACGGAACAGGTCAATTCTTTCGTCGCCGTCAAAGATTTCGACGAAATTCAACGGCTGGCAATAGGCGTTCTTGTCATCGTCCGCCGGAAGCGTAAACGTCGCCGTCCATAGCGAATTGATTTCCAGCGAATAGCCGACGGAAACGGCGTTGTCAAGGAACGCAAGGCGCTTCATGTTGCGGTCAAAAATCTGTGGGACTTTCATTATAGCCACCTGTCTTTCCACAAAACTTTAATATCCGCCGTCGTGCCGCCCTCTACGATAATGTCGTTTTCGCCCGGTTTCAGCTTGAAAAATTCGCTGTCATCGCTCAGAAGATCAATGACATTCGCGCCGTTCAGCGTGATCGTCATATGCCCCGTGTCAATAATCAGTTCGTCACCGGCTGTCATGGTCAGACCGGGGAATTGCATCGTAATCGAACCGTACGTTGAAACGCCTGTTGCGGTCGCCGTCGCTACGGCTTCCGCCATCGCGTCAAAGAACAGTATGCGGATGTAATCACCCACGCTGGATGATTCTGCTTCTGCAATGGCAGACGGCAGCACGACGCGGATAATCACGCCGCGCGCTTCTGCAACCGCTTCGACCGCTCCGTTCAAATGCCGGATGATCTTGACCGCCGCCGACGCATCCGTTTCCGCGTTCGCCGTCGCAAGCCATTCAAAGACGATGGACGATGAACGGTTAAACGATGTTCTGTTGTATGCAGAGCGGTTAAACATGGTCTTGCCCCCTTATGACAGCGTACAGACGATTGCCCCCGTCGAAACCGTGATTGCGTCGCCGCTCAACACGTTCTTGCTGCGCGAAAACGAGCCGTACCAAAGCAGATTGCCGCTTGACTGTGCATCGTAGATGCCCCAATACGCGACCGTGCCGAGGTCTGCGGTCATCGTGCCGAAATCGACGGCAGCGCTGTTTGTGACCTGTTCTTTGCCGGACACAAGCGACGGCGTGCCGAACGTGATGATCTTGCGGGCGTATCCGCCGCCGCTGACTTCCGTGCCGTTTCCGCTTGCCGTCGGGTCAGTCAGAAACAATGCAAGGTAGTACGTTCCGCTGCGCAAGGATGTGTTCAGTAGACTTGTCGCGTGGACGTTTGATAATGCGCTCATGTTGAAATACCTCCGTTCTTTAATTCACCTTTAACCGTGTAACGGTCAAATTCGTAATTGTGCCGCGCGCTGTAATGTAAATCAGCCCGTCGGTTTCCTGCGTGCCTTTTACGTTAATCGTGACCGTATCCGGCAGGGAAACGGACTGCACGGCTTTCTGGTTGTAGCCGATGGATTCCGCGAACGGCTCACACAAAAACGTAACGCTGCAATGCCCGGTAACGGCAATCTGTTCAATGCCGATGCCGTCAATGACCTTTGCGCTGTACGCCTTTTCTGGTTCGTCATCGAAAATAAGCAGACCGTCGCCGGAGAGCCATTCCGCGACGGCGCGCGCCGTCTGTCGAACGCCCGCGTATGCGTTGCCCACTCCAACAAAAGCGACTGTGCATGAAATCTGCCGGTTGTCGTAGCCGTCTGCAATGTCATACGTGCCGGACTTGCCCGGAATCTTGTATTGCGTGATTCGTTTTGCCGGAAGCAGCGTCCTATCATCGGACTTGAATACTACGCCCATATCCCGGCTGTGTACGTTGTTGAATGTAAATCCAATCATTACGTAACGACCCCCTTGCTGCGCGTTTTCGTTTTCTGCATATTGTAGAGTTCCTTTGCAACCTTCTTCACGTCGGCTTCTTCCCGCACTTGCAGCGCCGCAATGTGGAAATGATTTGTAACGGTCGTGTCGCCGCCTGCGGTCGCTCCCGCTCCCATACGTCCGGCGTTCAGGGATGCCGGAATAGACGCGGCGACTTCCTGAATGGTCGCCCGCGCGGTAAAGCCCGTTTCAATGTCCCCGATGCCATCCGCGAGGGAAGCGTTGACCTTTGCCATTTCGGACTCGACTTCCGCAATCATGCCCGCCGCCATATCGTCAACGGCTGCAACGGCTTTGTCGCCGTCTTTGTCGATTGCGCCCGCCAGACCCTCGACAAGCATAGACCCCACCCACGCCATCTGTTTTGACGGGGATGCGATGCCGAAGAAATCCTTGATTCCGTCCCAAATGCCGGAAATCCAACTACTAACCTGATCCCAAAGCCAACCGGCAAGGGACTGAATACCGTTCCACAAGCCGCGCACAATGTTCGCGCCGACTTCCGTTACCTGTGAAATGCCCTCTGACAGCGCATTGACAATGCCGGTAATGATCTCCGGCATTGCCCGCACGATTTCCGCGATGATCTGCGGAAGATTCGTAATCAGGGATGTGAGCAGCTTCACGCCGGTTTCTACGATAAGCGGTATATTGTCTGTCAAAGCCTTTACGATTGCAGAAATGATTTCCGGGAGCGCTTCGACAATGGTCAAAATGATTTCCGGCAGATTGTCAATCAGCGCCGTAAGCAGCTTGAAACCCGCGTCAATGATCTCCGGCAAATGCGTCAAAAGCGTTTGAATGACGCTTGTGATGATCTGCGGCAATACCGCAATGATCGTCTGAATGATCGTCGGAAGGTTAGTGACGAGGGCGGTCAGGAGCGTCACGCCCGTTTCGATGATCTGCGGGACGGCTTCAAGCAACGCCGAAATCAGGCTGTCAATCAGTTCCGGCAGCGCCTCCAGCAATACGGGAATCGCTTCAATGATGCCCTCCGCAAGCCCTGTGACAAGCTGCAACGCCGCTTCAATAAGCAGCGGAATGTTGTCAATCAGGGATTGCACAAGCTGTGTGACGGCTTCCACCGCCGCCGGAATCAGCGTCGGCAGCGCCGCCCCGATACCCTCAACAAGCGCGGTCAATAATTGCGCCGCCGCTTCGACTACAAGCGGCAGCGCCTCCACGATGCCCGTTATCAGCGTCGTAATCAGTTCCGCTGCCGTGCTGCTCAATTCCGGCAGCATATCTATGATACCGTTTAACAGGGCTTCAAACAGATTTACGCCGAGTTCCAGAAATTCAGGAATTAGCGGGCTGATCGCGTCCAGAATCCCCTCCATTGCATTCGGAATCGTCTTTGCAAGATTCTGAATGACGGGGGAAATATTCTTTACGACGGATTTGAACGAATTTACGACGTTATCGCACAGTTGGTCAATATTTGCATCAGCGTCGCCCATTCCGGTAATGAGGTTTTGAAACGACGTTTTCAGCATTCCAATAGAGCCGGAAATCGTTTCTTCCGCTTCTTTTGCCGTCGTTCCCGTAATGCCCATTTCCGTCTGAATGACGTGAATAGCATCTACAATGTCGGCGTAGCTGGAAATATCGTACTTGATGCCGGAAATCTTTTCCGCGTCATCAAGCAACCGTTGCATTTCCTCTTTTGTGCCGCCGTAGCCCAGCTTCAAGTTATCAAGCATTGTGAACGTCTGCTTTGAAAATCCTTTGTAGGCGTTCATAATGCTGTCCATGTCAGACCCCATTTTGTTCGCGTTGTCTGACATATCCGTAATTGCTTTATCCGCGTAGTCTGCGGCTTTTTCCGTGTCCCCGCCGAGACTGGATAACAAACTTGCGGAAAAGCTGGTCACGGTTTCCATGTATTCATTTGCGGACAGACCCGCCGTTTTGTAGGCGTTGTTCGCGTAGTCTAAGACTTTGCCGCTGCTGTCCTGAAAAAGCGTTTCCACGCCGCCGACAAGCTGTTCATAATCCGCATACGCGGTCACAACTTCAACACCCAGCTTTACCGCCGCCGCGCTGATCGCCGCAAACGCCGCCGCTGCCGCCGTCGCACCGGCGACAAGCCCGGTTTTCAGCTTTTCGGAAAACTTCTCCGTATCTTCGTCGGCTTTCTTGACCTTGCCGCTGTATTTATCGACGGAATCAGCGCATTTGTCGGAAGATTTTGCAGCTTCGTCCATGCACTTGTTGTTTTCGTCGATCTCATTGCCGAGTTTATTCAATTCGGCTTCGGCGCTGTTTGCCTGCGTCTGATATTTGTTGACGGCTTCCGTCGCTTTCTGCTGATTCGCTTCGGCGGTCGCAAGTTCCGTCTTGTATTCTTCGAGTTCCGCCGTCAATTTTGCCTGCTGTTCGGAAGTGTCCCCCTCCGCATCCGCAAGCGCATTCAGGGCGGCTTCGGTTTTTGCAATTTTATCTTTCGCGCTCTGGACTTCGTTCCCGAATTTGCTTTGCGCGTCTTTTGCTTCTGACAGAATTTTGTTGATCGCGGCAAGTTTCTTTTCCTGCTGGTCATACATACCCGCAAGGGTTTCGCCCTTTGCAGACAACGCCGCGTAGCTGTTCAAATGCCCCGCAAACTGCGATTCTGTCAATTTCAGTTCACTTTTCAGCGTGCCGAGTTCGGAATTGATATTTTTTAGCGACGCGCGGTATTCGGCTTCGCCGTCAAGCTGCAATTTCGTTGATATTGTGCGCGTTGCCATCAGTTACCCTCCCCGTTATTGCCTTTACCGTGTGCGATAAGGTACAGTTCCCACAAGTCAAATACTTCCCCCGGCGGCATAAACAGCGCATCAGCCGGGGAAATGCCGCACAGAACGGCTATTCTGTAATAGTCCGCGCGGCGAATCTTGTTTTTTTTTGATTCAATTCTTCAAGCCCTTCGTCGACTTCATCGTCGCCGGGGGCTGTGATCTCGCGCCCGTAACCGAGTTTGATTGCGTTCGCAATCGCACGTTTCAGCGGGACGATTTCATACGGCTGCGTCAAAAGCGCGAAATCGTCGCGTTCCGGGATGCGCCCCGGCTCATATCCCAACCGGCGGCGGACGAGTTCGCCGCGCTCTGCAAGGATAGCGGCGGCGTTGCACGTTTCAAGGAAACCTTCGCGCGTGTCCTGTTCCATCTTTTCCAGCATCAGGCGCGTGCCGCCGTAAATGTCGCGGATGGTAAACATCGCTTCGCCGTCCATGACGAGGAAATACGTTGTACCCGCAACCGTGATTTTTGCCGCTTTCATTGTCTTTACCTCCATAGCGCCAAAGCGGGCGGCGGAATCATCCCGCGCGCCCGCTCTGCTTATTGTTTAACCGCCGCCACCCGTTGCCGGTTTGCCGAGTTTCGTATCGCACCACGCAATACAATTCGCTTCCGCGCCCTCGCCGGTAAATTCCTTCGTAATGCGCCATGCGCCGGAATTGCAACGGAAGATCGTAAACGTCGTGTTGGACGTGCCGAACGTGATAGACGAACCCTTTGTTGCGGCGCTGTCATTGCCGAGGATTGCCTTTGTTTCGGGATGGAAGATGCCCTTGAAATAGCGGATACCCTTGCGCATGATGACCTTGTAATACACAAGACCGCCGCGCGGGGCTACGTCGCCGTCGGAGTCCGTGACTTCGCCGCTTTCCGTGTCCTTCGTCGCACCATGCAGGGCGGTTTGTACTTCGTCGGTCTTGTCATCCGTTTCCAGCGCCAGAGAGCCGGACGCGAACATATCGACTTTTTCCGCAAGCGCATCGTCGCCGTACAGTTCGCCGGAAGCGTTCGTAACGGTCAAATCCGCCTTGACCAGCTTGCCGATTGTGACTTTCTTTTCATAATCATACGTCGGCAATGCGCCGTCAGGCGTGGTCTTGATGGGCGCAAAAACAGGGCGTTTTGCTCCAAACTGTGCCATAATGTAACCTCCTAAAGATTCTTGGATTTCAAATACTTGTCATAGACACCCGCTGCCGCTTCAACGGCTGCGTCTGCCGATTTTTCGTTTGCTGTGTTGATGAATGGGCGGGCGGGTTGTCCAGCCTTGCCGTATTCGTTGACGAATGCGACCTCGGCGTTGCGGCGCTTGTTTCCGTCGCTGCGCATCCCTTTCGGTGAAACGTAGATTGCGCGGCTTGCGCCCTTGACCTTCAATTTTTTGTCGTATGAAATACTGCCCGCCGTTTTGCCGGTCGCATATACGCCCATGCTCTGCGCTTCGGACTGCTGCGCGGCGGCGACCACTTCCGCCTCCGCCGTCAGCATTTCCAAAACGGTTTCGTCTGGCAGTTTCATAAGCGCCGTCATATCGTCAATCAGACCGTCAAGCCCCTGTGTCGATAATTCAGCCATCGTCAACGCCCCCGGAAATCTCGCATTCAAAAACGTAATGCTGCCCGGTTTCATCGGAGGCGGGCGTGATCGTCGGGCGCGTAAAGCCCCCGGCGACAAGCCTCCGCGTGATCTCCCGCCGGTACGCAAGCGAATTCTTTTCATGCGGCGCGTATAAATGCACCTGCGTCAGATAGCGCCAGTGTTGCGCATCATCGTCCCCGAAATCTTCCGGGATAGCCGTATAGTTGAAAACGATGTATTCCGTCGCTTTGCCCTTGTAGGTGTCAGCGGCGACCGGCAGGAGGTCGGAAAACATCGTTTTTAGCGTTTCGTTGACGTTCATGCGCTTGCCTCCTTGAATTCAGAGCATTCCAGCGTGTAGAATTCGCGCGCGTCCGTGTATGCCCGCTCCACCTTGTACTCCTTGCCGCTGAACAGCAAACGTTCCTGATCGCCGTAATCGCCGTAGCGGACTTTCACGGTTATTGCAAGATCAATGCCGATCTGCTTTGCGGCGTAGAATTCCGTGCGCTTGACGGATTGCACGTCCGCGAAAACGCGCGTTTCCTTCACGACTTCCGCCGGGTATCCGTCCGCGTCCGTGTCTGTGACTACGGCGCGGAGTATCACGACATCGCGCCAATACACGGGCTAACCTCCTTCCGCGACAATGTATTTATCCGATAGCGTCAGACCGTTCCGCTGCTCTTTGTACGATGCGCGGTATCGCTCCGCATCATCGTTGTCAAGCCCGAATTCAGCCTTTACGTACGTTTCGACCGCTTTCAGAATCAGCGGGTCAGTTTCGTCGTTTGCTTTTTCCTCAACAACGCCGCCGAGCGCAAGGTCTGCGCGGGCGGCGTTGATGAGGTCGGTAATTTCATTGTCGAAATCGTCGGTTGTCAGCCGCAAACGTTGACGGATAGCCGCGACATATTCGCTGCTAACTGCCATGTTCAGCCCTCCGCGTTACGCCGTGGCTTTCGTAAGATGCACGAATGCGCCGAGTCCGGCGACCGGCTTGCAGTCAAAGACGCACGCGCCGAGGTAGTCAATACTGTTGGTCGCAAGCCCGGAATGTTCAGAGCGAACAACCGTAATGTCCTGCGAATAGTTGCCGATGATGTACTCGAAATCGCCGTAGTACGCTTCATGTGCCGCAAGCGAACCAGTGAAGTAGACCTCCGCGCCCATGATGTAATACTTGCCGCCTGCGAATTCGATGAGGTTGTTCTTCGACTTGTTCATCAGCGGGAAGAAATCAGTAAAGAACGTCGCCTTGTTCATGCACCAGACGGCATTTCGCTCATAGCCGGACGCAAGCATACCGTAAAGCGAAACTACATTTTCTTCTGTCAGGGATGCCGTTTTTGCAACTGTCACCTGATCTGTGCCATCCGTGTACGCGCCGCTTGTACCCTTGCCCGCGACCTTTACGCCGCCCGGCTGATCGCTGCCCGTACCCGTGAAGATGTAATTTTCGATCTTGCGGGCGATGGATTCGGCAATCACTTCGACAATGTAGCTTTCAAACGCGGACAGCGCCATTTCGGAAGATGCGCGGGATGCCTTGACCAGCTTGACGATTTCGTAGCCCGTCAGGGAAACGGAGGTCAGGCTGTCGGAAGCTGCGGTAATGCTTGCGTTCTCCGTGTGGAGCGCCGCGTCACTGTTCGTACCTTCGACGGCGAATTTGAAATTGCCGGGGACGTGGAAGATTTTGCAGCGCTGCAAAATCGGGGCGACCTCGTACATTTTCTTGATGATCTGATTCGCGGTCGTTTCCGGGATGATGGGCAGCGCGGAATTTGCAGCGGTCGAATACGCGCGCTGTTCGTAAACGCGCTTTTCATCGTCCGTCAGGGACTTGCCCTGCAAGGTTTTCAGCCATGCGGAACGATACAGCTTTTCCGTATCCTCTACGGGCAGGCTGCGGGCGGCGACGGGGTTTTCGATGGGATTGCCCGTAGCCGAGCCGGAATTCAGCATACGTTCGATTGCCTGACGCTTTTCGAGTCCTGCATCTTCCTCATTCAGTTCGCGCAGTTCCTTTTCCAGCGCGTCAATGTCGGCGTTCTTGTCATCGGTAAGCAGCTTGCGGATTTCAGCCTTGCGCGCGGCGATTTCGGCGCGTCTTTTCTCAATGTTCATGTTTTTACCTCCATAAATTCAAAAAATGTGGGTTTTCAGTATGTCAAAGCTACCAGACGTTTCCTGCGCGCGGCTTGCTCCAAAGCCGCCAGTTCCTTTGAATGCTCCACTTCAAAGAAACTGCGCGCGGAAATTTCTGTGTCTTTGTACGCGGGAATATCCACCGCCGACACGTCGTATAGCTTCTTGACCTTTGTGATCGTGCGGGTATGCGTTACGCTGTCATACTTGGATTCGCGCACAGAAAAGGAAAAGGACATTTTATCGACATACCCGCCGTCGATTTCCTCATACAGTTCACGCCCCGCCTGTGTGCCGCCGAGGTCGGCTTCCATGTGCAAGCCGCGTTCGTCGATGGTCAGCGTAAGCGTTTTATTGCGCAGACGGGCGACCACCTTGCCGCCGTGATTGTAGTTAAAAATCACGTCGGACATATCGCATTCGTCAAATGCGTTGCGGTCAATGACCTCGGAATACTTCACGCCGTCGTATTCAAAAAGAACCGTCGGCGTATCAAACACGACCGCCGTACCGCGCACGCGGTATTCGTCCTTTTCTTCTGCGCGTGGAACGAGGGAAAAATCCTGCACGGCACGGTATTCGCGCCCTTGTTTCATACCCATAACGTTAAGCCTCCTTTGCTTCTCCGCCGTCCGGCTCTGCGGGCGGCGGGTCTTTTTCCTTCTTCGGGTCATCCGGCGGCGTGTCGCCGTCTGCGCCCGTCTGATACTTGTCGGCAAGTTTTGCATTGACCATGTTGAGCGTCTGGACGCGGCGCGCACCTTCTTCGCCGCCGATTGTCGGCATATCGAACATCGTCAAAATCTGGTCAAGCGTCGCCGCGCCGATCTCCGTCAGGAATTTCGCCGCCGTCACCTTTTCGGGCAGCGTTGCAAACTGCACGGAATTCGCGGCGAAAATGATGCGGTTGCCGTGTCCGATCTCCCGTTCTGTAAACAGCACGTTCGTGAACGCCTGCGTCAGCTTGCGGAAGAACGGCGCGATTTCGCCGCTGTAAAAAGCCTGTTCCTGCTGCGGGGTAGCCGTGTTTTCGACGATCTCTTTTGAAACGCCGAGGTAGTCATAAATTTCCGTCTTGATGTATTCAAGCTGATTTGCCGGAATCGGCGTTGTCTTGTCGTTCAGCGGCGTATAGTCATACTTGGAATCCGTGACCACGATTCCCGCGCCGTTGTTCTCCATGCGCAAATTGTCCCGTACGAAATCGTCACGGCGGCGGTTCAAATCCTCATTTTTCACGGCGTTTGAAACTTTCAGGATGCCGCGAATGACGGCGACGAGTTCAGCAAACTTTGACATGGACTGATTGAACGTGTTCGCCGTTTTCAAGACAGGATTCAGCGGGCGGTTGTCATCCCCGAAAATATCGTTTTCGAGGAAATGTCTGCGGATGTGGATAATGCGGGAATACTCGCAGATATACGACGCGCCCGTTGCGAATTTGAACCGGCAATACAGCGTTCCCATGTATTCAAGCAGTTCAAAATACTGCGCGTTGATGGGATAGATCGCCACAAGTCGCCGTTGGCTGTCAAAGACGGGATATGCGACGGCGTTGTTGTAGACCTTGTATTGTGCCGCCAGCTTGTAATAAAAATCAGCCGCCGTCATGTACGGATTCGGCTGATACTGCAAGATGCGGTCAACGTAGTCATTGACGGATACCGTCGTTTCCGGGGATTGCCGGACGTGGCGCGGCTGCGCGGTCGATGCGCGGCGGGCGAATGCGTCCACGGCGGAACGAACCGTGTTAATATCCCACATATTGCCGGAATACGGCGAAAAGGTCGATTCCCATGAGCTAAGCAGCTTGTACGCATGAAAATCCTTGTCGCTTTGCTGCTTCTTCCCGAAGATCGACTGAAATAGCCCTCGTTTTTCTGCCATGTTGTCACCCCACCAAATACATATAGTCCTCGAAATCCCGCACATAGATGACCCACGCATTCAGGAGCGAAACCGCGCCGTCAATGCGGCGCTTGTCGGAAATCTTCACGGGCTGGATATTGTTGACCCCGCTTTTCTTGACTGCCGTGTTCGTCAGGCACCAAAGCAAAACGGGGTTTTTGTTGTAATTCACTTTTTTGTCTGCGAATGCTGCGCCCATTTCGCGCATCGGCTGCGACCATGTAAACGGACCCTGCGCAACGGCGACCATTTCAAAGCCGTTGGAGGTCATTTCATCGACCCAGTAACCCGCGAGGGCGCGGTCGTATCCGACTTTGTACGTGTCGATCTTGTATTCGTCGCGCATCTGGCAGAACCACGCCGTCACGTCGGAATAGTCCACGCGCACGCCGTCGCAGACCGTCAGCAATCCACGGTCAGCCCATGTTTTATAGGGCGCTTCCTGCGTGTTGTGTTCGTCCAGCATTTCCAGCTTCTTCGCCGGTAAAAAGTAATGCTGTAAAACGTAAATTTGCGGGTCATCCCCAGATTTGCGAATCAGGAGCGTCGCGCACGTCAGGTCAGTTGTCGCGGACAGGTCACAACCGCCGATTGCGTACGTGTTATACACGTCCTGCATCGTGAACGTCGCGTCGCTCTTTACTTCGTCGTAGCTTAACCACGCCGCCGCTGTCACGGATTTTACGTTGAAATCCTTGCAGAGAACGCCGGGTAAATCTTCCGGGTTCTTCTTTGCCCGCTCGACGAATGATGCCAGTGTAGAATAACGCTTGATCGTGCCGAGTCCCGGATTCGCCTTTATCCACGCTTGCGGGTCTGTCCATTCGGCGCGGTCATCCAGTTCATACAGCACCGGCAAAAACGTATCTTCCGTTATCTTGCCGTCGGCTATGTTGCACGCCAATTCGTAAATGTTATCAAACACGGATTCGCGTACCGTGCCGGATGTGGTAATCATAATCACGATGGGCTGTCGGCGGCTGGAGGTCGATTGCTTCATAACTTCGTACAAATTGCGGTCACGAATGGCGTGCAATTCGTCGATGATGACCGCATGGGAGTTTAGACCGTCAAGCGTGTTGGAATCCGACGCGAGGGCTTCAAAGATGGATGCCGTCGCCGGAAAATAAATATCGTTCCGGCGCTTTTTGATGATCGCGCGCAGTTCCGGCGACTGCTTGACCATGTTGACGGCTTCGGTCAGCGTCTTTTTTGCCTGATCTTTTTTCGTCGCTACGGAATAGATTTCCGCCGCGCCCTCATAGTCCGCGACAAGCAGATACAGCGCGATAGCCGCAAGCAGCGTCGTTTTTCCGTTCTTTCGGGCGACCAAAAGCAGCGTTTCGCGGAAGCGCCGGTATCCCGTATCTTTTTCAAGCCAACCGAATAGCGTCTGAATGAACGCCTTTTGAAATAATTCCAGCTTCAACGCCGCGCCGAGTGTACCCTGCGACTGCTTGCAGAATTGCTCAATGAACAAAATCGGGCGTTCCCCGGTTTCTTCGTCGAAATAATACGCCGAATCATCCGGGGGCGCGTCCATTTCCTGCATCAGCCGCCCGTAAACAGCTTTGACGCGGCGGCTTGTGACGATCTCGCCGCTTGAAATCCGCCCCCAGTATTCGCGCACATAGTTCATTATCTGCCCGCCGCTTTCGGCTTCGTAATAAACTGCATCAGTTCATCGCCCGCCGTTTTCTTTTCCTTTTCCGGCAGTAGGTTGATAAGCTGATTTGTCAGTGTGGAAAAAGATTTGATCGTCGTGTTATAGGCGCGTAGGGCGGGGGACTCCCGACGCATTTTCTGTGCGCCCTGCACAAAATCTTCGATAAGATCGCCGTTGTTGATCGCGTCGGCAAGGCGTTCCAGCGTAACCGACGTGACCGCGAATTGATTGATTAAACCCTCCGCGAATTGCTTCTTTTCTGTGGGTAAATCACGGAAAAGTTTTTTAATTTTCCGCTTTTTCGCGTCAATTTTTTCAGGGTTTGACATATCTTCGTATGTCTTTTTTTCTTCCGTCATATAATGTATGCCACCTCCTGAATTTTGCGTTAACCCCCCCTCATGTGCGCGACCGGGGC
>ERZ1026894.986-NODE-986-length-18415-cov-4.227015_pt1 | contig 18415 bp, 20 predicted proteins | sample MGYA00380177_ERZ1026894 | MGnify/ENA primary metagenome ERZ1026894 (study PRJEB33269, sample SAMEA4719813) | human gut metagenome | biome: human-associated habitat; feature: organic feature; material: feces | place: Cameroon | collected 2013-10 ... | reverse complement strand
GATGTTTATAAAAAAATCGAAGTCCAAAGTAAAATCCGACATTTGTATTATAAAATAATATCTTACGTTTTGTTGTTTATTTTTGCGTAAGTATTCTATTTTTTTATGATTTTTAGAATATTTTTTATAAAATTCGGTGTTTTTTATAGTACATTTGCACGAAAACGACTTATTCCAATCCATCGTAAATATCGGGCAAGTCATTGAGAATCAACAGCGTATCGCCGAGTTTCAAGGTGTTTACAAAGTCTTTTTCGCACATGGCAAGAGAGGAATATCTTTTTATTTCACCGGCAAATTCGCTCTCTTTCAGCGCACGAAAAATCGGCTCTACCCTCTCGCCGCCTATGAGCAAAACGACGTCTGCAACATCGGCAATCCTTTTGCCCAATATCCTGTTTTCTTCTGCCTCTCTGCTTCCGAGTTCGACAAGCCCCGGCGTCATTACAACCTTTCTTGTATCGAACATATCAAGCGTCATCAATGCAAATTTCGCGCCGTCCGGATTTGAGTTGAAACTGTCGTCAATAATGCATATTCCGTTGCCTTTTATGAGTTGTTGCCTATGCGCAATCGGTTGTAGATTTTCTATCGCGTTCAATATAAGCGGCACCTCGACGCCGAGCTTTAGAGCCATTGCAACGGCAAGCATGATGTTTTGTACGTTGTGGATTCCGAGTATTGCGGTGTGAGCATGATACTCGTCATCGCCGATAACTATGTCGAATTCGCTTCCGTCTTTGCCGACTGACAAGTTTTTTGCATAAATATCTGCGGCTGTATCGATTCCCGCATATATTGTTTCCGGAATAATTTTCTTTTGCAACAGCACGCTTTCGGTTATATTTTTAAGTTCGGCGTTTATGACGCACACACCGTCCCCCACATCGAGAATACGACATTTTTCACGTGTGATATTCTCTTGCGTTTTGAACGTTTGCAAATGCTGATTGTTTATACCTGTCAAAATCGTATATTGTGGTTGAACGATTTTCATAAGTTTTTTTATATCCCCCACTCTTCTTGCTCCGAATTCCGCAATAAAAACCTCATGGGTATCGTCAAGAGAGTTCACCGTTTTTGCAATCCCCATCGGCGTGTTGTAGCTTTGAGGCGTACTCAAAACATTAAATTTTTCGCACAGCATAGCCGCAAGAAAATTTTTTACCGACGTTTTTCCGCAACTGCCGGTAATTGCGATTTTTATCAGATCGGGACGAGATAGTTTTTTTGCCGCACGATTTTCGTATCTCGTGTTGTTTAGCCGCTCAAACACGTTGATGACAGAAGTCGCCGTGGCAAAAATCAGCGGATATAAAAGTACAAACGCAAAAAATATCGTATATCTCAAATACATATCGCCAAGATTTGCGGTTGCTATCGCAAAAGACACGGCAACCGCACCCGAAGCGACTAAGGTGTTGAAAACAAGACATCTCACCGTTCGCTTTGTATAACGAAGCGGTTTCTTGCGATCGGGCAAATCTTCCATAAAATACAATGCAAACTCGGTGATAAAGAAAAACAACGCAATCAAAAATCCCCAAAACGCCTTTGCGTTCAAAAACCAGAATACAAGCCATATTCCGCAAAATACCGCAACGGTGATTACGTCAAGGGCGTATACCAAACGCAAATGTTTGTTTTTAAATATCTCGCTCACTCTGTAATTGTCGTTTTGGATGACATAAAGATACGGCCTTGCCATAAAAAAGCTGTCCAATGCCACCAACACAATATAAAACCAATCGCCTCTTGCAAGCGTCATACGCACCTTCCTTTTCGTATCAAGATATGTAAAAATCTAAATGAGTGTGTAAAAAATATAAAAAGCGCCCTTTTTAGCGGGGTTTGGAAAAAACAAAATGTTTCATGAAACATCAAAAAAATTCAGGACAAAGGATTTTGCAACAATTCATCGGTTTCATTGAGATATGCCGTCAAAATCAGACAGAACTTGATTCTGTCTTCGACAAACGCAAAATGTCCGCCATCGAGCAAAAACCCTTGCGCCCGTTTTATATTCTTCAAAAAACATTTATACATATACAACGGCGTTTCGAGGTCGTTGCTGCCCCAAAATACGGCACACGGCTGTTGAATCTTAAAAAGCAGAGGCTTCTGATTATAATTGACAACATTGATAAAAACTCTTTTCATACAATCCGGCAACGCTCGATAATCCGATGAACCTTTCAGACCGCTTTTGCCGAATTTTTTAAGCATTTTGTGAATAAAAACCCTGCAATAATAACTCGGTTTTCTTCTCGGTTTCAGTCCGGCACTGTCGATGAGAACTATTCGTTTTGCAATCCGAGGATAATATGCCGCAAGCTCGATTGAAACTCGACCGCCGAAAGAATGTCCAGCAAACGTCGCTTCGTCAACGTGTAAATGCTTCATCAATTCGACAACATCTTCTGCGTATTCTTTCACGCCGAACCGGTCGGGCGGATTGTCGCTTTGTCCGAAACCAGCAAAATCTACTGCTATAACACGATATTTTACGCATAGTTGTTTCATTGCAAAGAAAAAGGCGGAAGCATCCGAGCCCCACCCGTGAAGAAAAACTATTGTTTTTGCACCGCTACCGACGGAAAAATATGAGATTTTGCGGTTGTTTATGATTGCAAATTTTCTCTCGAATCCAAACGGATTTTGATGACTTTTTGCCGATATTTCGCAAGAATATCGTTGATTTTCAAGTGAGAAAAATTTATTTTCCGTATCAGCTCCTATATTGCGAGCCACATTATGAGCGCGTCGCGATTGTTGTTGTAATACTTCTTTCGCACACCCTCGACTTTGAATCCGAATCCCTCGTACAATCGGATTGCCGCTTCGTTGTTGTCACGCACTTCGAGCGTCATATATTTTATACCGAGCAACTTTGCTCTTGAGATGAGTTCGCTCACAAGCAATTTGCCTATGCCCTTGCCGCGCTCGGTTGCTTTCACCGCTATATTCGTTATATGCGCCTCGTCAAGCACTTTGTGAAAACCGCCATAGCAAATCACCTCGTCGCCTCTTACGCCGACAAGATAATATGCGCAAGGATCTTCGACTTCGGGAATGAACATTCTTTCATTCCAGGGCTGATCGAAAGCCTCGCGTTCGATCTCTGCCATTTGGCGCAGATGCTCGTATTTGAGGGATTCAAACTTCATCTTTTTCCCTCTCGGCTTGCGATTTTCTCATATAAAAAGGCTCAAAGACGCTTACGAATTCGTTTGAATTCGCTTTTTCTTTCACGACTTCCGCAAGCGTTGCATCAACGCTTTTGAGCGGTTTAGACACTGCATCGGACACGTCTGTCAAATCGTGTGAATCGTAAAAACTCGTGCTTAAAACTTTTCCGTTTGTACACTTTGCAAGATACAAATTGCCGTGCCCTGCGTCAATCGACGCAAGGATATCGCCCCTTTGGTGAGCAATAAGCTCGAAACTCGTCACGGCAATTCTTTTTGCGCCCGTTGCAAACGCAATCGCGGTCATTGCGGACACGCCGATTCTTATGCCTGTAAAAGAGCCGGGGCCGACGTTCACAGCCACGGCATCGAGGTCGCCGACCTCCAAATCGTGAGATTTGAGCATATTGTCGATTTCGGGCATAAGCGTTGCGCTGTGTCCCGATTTGCCTATTTCCTTGGTAAATGAAAATGTTTCATCTCCTTTTACAAGCGCAATCGAAAGCCCCGTCGATGTTGTATCTATTGCAAGAATGTTCATTGTTTGTTATCCCTCTTCCCGATGTCGAAAACTCTCTCGTTTTCGCCCGTCGGAGTGATGTCTATTTCGATGACTTCGCCGTCAAAATGCTCAAATTTATTCCATTCAATGACCGTGACGCTTTCCTCGTCAAAACAGTCCTCGATGCCGAGTTCGGCAAGTTCGTCGGCACTCTCGACTCTGTACATATCCAGGTGATTTAGTTTCAATCGCCCGTCCTCGTACACGTTGAGTATGGTGAAAGTCGGGCTTGTCACCTCGTCCGTGACGCCCAATGCTTTTGCAAGCCCTTTGGTAAAAGTGGTTTTGCCCGCGCCCAAATCGCCGCCAAGCAATATCACTTCGCCGCCTTGCAGAGTGTCCGCAACTTTCTTTGCAAGCGCGTATGTTTCGTCAACGTTTTTGACTGTGTGCTTGCCGAAAATGCTTTTGGATTTGTGCATACTCGTGCCGTCCCAGTGCAGAATTTTGCTCAAACGCTTGTACAACAAGAACGTCAAAACACTCACTATTGTACATCTAAGTATGTTAAAAGGCAACACTCCGAGCAACAAATAATAAGTGTAAAAATTGTCCGCAGTGACGTTTTCGTAAAGTGCCGACACCTTTTCGACAATACCCTCGAATCCGAACAACTTCGAGTATAGCGGAATGGAGATAAATCTGTTGACAACCATTGCCATAGCCGTCAAAAGCACACTTCCGACCAACAAGCCGATGATTGCGTGCTTTTTATCCTTGTGAAAATAATAAATCAAGGACGCAGGCAAAACAAAACATATTCCCAGCAAAATATCGGTTGCCTCTCCCGCAAAGCCCGTCACCGATGGCACGGCTGCAAATTTAAGCAAAACTTTGAGAACGATGATCACGCACGCGCTTACAGGCCCCATCGAAAAGCCCGCCAAAAGCGCAGGCAACTCGCTTATTTGAATGTCCAAAAAGTCCGGGAACATAAAAGGTAAATTAAACTTTGCGTATGCGTACAATATGAACGCAATCGCCGTCAACATTGCAACTTTTGCAATGTATGCGGTTGTGAATTTCGGACTTCTAAACCTCTCAAACGTGCGTTTGATGTCCTCTTTTGTAACTTTTGCACTTGGTTGCACCGCAGTGTTTTCGACAGCCGCAATGCTGTCTGTCTTGGATTCTTTGCCCATTTTTCTCCTTTGGCGCACTCTTTTTTGATTTTGCAAAACTGCATAAAAAATGCGCCTTCGAGGGCGCAAACGTATGTTGAAATGCAAAATACGTCGCTTCTTCCGTCCGGACTATACCGTCGGTCAAGGAATTGCACCTTGTCGGCACGCTGTGCGTGTTCGCGGACTATACCGCCGGTGAGGATTTGCACCTCGCCCTGAAGCAAGCATATGATATGCCTAAAACACACAATTGTCAAGAGACTATACGTTTTTCAACAAAGTTTTTTGTTTTTGGACGCACTTGCCGTTTTGTATAAAAATATAAAGAGAAATCCATAATTGTACTATGCAAAATATAGATATAACCATTCGGCAAGATGTAAATCTGCAAAAAAATCAGTACACGGAGGACGATATAACCGCTCTTGCGCTTTCAAGCGAAAATATCGTGGGCGCAAAGTGTTTTTTGTATGACAATACGTTTGTGCTTGCCTTGCTCTGCACTCCGTTTTATCTCAAAAGCGAACGAGACGACTTTTTGACAAACATACAATCGGATTTAAGCCGTCAAATCAATTCGGACGTAATAGCAACGCTCGACATCGATGTGTATCGCAAAATCAAACCGAATATGACAAGCGAGCAAAAAGCCGATTTGTATAAAAAAATCATATCGAGAATTTCGATATGAGTTTCTGGAAAATACCAAATAAAAATTTTAATCAAACAACGGCGTTAGAATATCTAAAAAGCCTCAAATGAGGCTTTTTAGATATCGTATCGTTTCCGTAATGCAAAATTTATCCTTTATACTTTGTGACGTTTTTGCCGTCTGCCCAGAGCTTTTCGAGGCAGTAGAACATTCTGGTTTCATCATTGAAGATATGCACGATAACTCCGCCGTAGTCAAGCACCGCCCATTTGCCTTCGCCCATACCGTCGGTATGATTTGGCTCGATTCCGTTCTCGCTCATTTTTTCCTCGACGAACTCCGCAAGAGCCTTGACTTGCTTGTTGCTTTTTGCGGTGCAAATGACAAAATAGTCCGTCATGACCGTGAGGTGAGCAACGTCCAAGACGGTGATGTCAACGGCTTTATGCTCGTCAAGCTCGGCGCAGATGATGTCTTTCATTTCAATAGGTTCCATAAATCCTCCTGTCGCAAAAGCGATGGTTCATTGGTATCTTATTTATCGTGTGCCAAAAACGTGTTTGTTTGCGTCTTTTGACAATATGATTATAGCATAAAAACGACTATATTTCAACGGTGTTTTTTGAAAATGCGACGAATCGCCGCAAAAGCGCAAAAAAATCATCCGAGATAGCACTTCACCGCGTCCATAGTCAACGGGTGCATGGGCTTGCCGCTTGCAATAACTTTGTCATATGTGTAGCGCAAAACCGCTTTGAAACCCTCGTCAAAGTCGCGCATTGCAATCTCTCTTAATTGCGCAATTGGTTCGTAATTGCGGTCAAACGACACGCTGTCCGCCGTATAAACAAGTTTTTCGAGCATTGTCATATTTGCTTTTGCGGTTGTGTGAAAACGGATTGCGTCAAGCACGTCCTCGTCGTTTATGTCAAAATCGCGCCGCGCCTTCTCCGCTCCCAAAAATTGATGCAAAACCGGCGTTCCGACCGCATCGAGCGGCACATTGAAACCATCGAGTGACGGGCGTTTTTTTGCATTATCATGCAAAAAGCACGCAAGAAAAACCTTTGTGAAATCTTGCTTTAAGTTGTGAAGCGAATTGAGGCGCATTGCAGTCAATACAACAGCTTTGCTGTGCGCAAAAAGATCGTCGGGCTGATACGAATGAAGTTTTTTTGCCATTTTTTCGTACTCGCAGAAAAGATGTTTTTGTCTGATTGCGCTCAAAACTTTCTCGTCAATTTCTTCAGGCACGTCACCCATAAGCAATTTTGCCCTGACTTCGGAAGATGAAACATCCTTGCCGACATAATCTAAAAGTATAAATTCGCCGCCGAATTTCTGTTCGATACACTTTGCTTTTTGCCTTATATCCTCATAACCCTCTCTTGCGCAAACGGCAATCGGGCAAACCCCGACAATTTTTTCGGGATGATACCAAGTGTCGAAATATTCGAGGCTGTCACCGCCGATGAGATATACGATATCGCCGTATTTTTCTTTGAGCAACGGCAAAGTAAGCGCAGTGTAATTGTCATTTCCTCTCTTGTTTTCAATGTCGTCTATGACAAAATCCACACCCTCAAAAGCGACTTTCAAAAGCTCGCACCTCTCGTCAAAACTCAAAAATCCCGCGCTTTTGTGAGGCGGGGTTACGGTTGGTACAAGCACCGTTTTGGATATTTGAAGCTCCTGCATTGCGCTCTTGCACATGGCAACATGCTCTTTGTGGACGGGATCGAACGCCCCGCCGAAAACCAACGTCTTTTCCATGTTTTTATTATACTACACAAACAAAAAACTTTCAAGAAATCACAATGATTGTGAAAATGTTTTTATATAAAGCAAGTATTTACACTCAATAATGTGGCAAAAATCGTCGTATGGCAAAAGCATTGAATTATATTTTTGCAAGTGTAATCGTTATGCTTGCAACATTTGTATGGAGCGCGCTGTTGTTCAAAAACGCAACCGGCGCAATCATTTTTTCGATTGCGTTTTCTTTTGCAATCGTCGTATCCGCATATTACTTTTCAAAAAGGAATCAAAAGCCGTATACATATGACCGACTGGAAACCGAGTTTTGCATAAGAGGCGGTGCATATGTCATAGAATTGTTGAAAACAACTCTAAAAAACAACAAAATCGAGAATGGTTGTAACTATATTTTGCTTGAAAACTCTATGATTATCGCAAATTTCAAGTTTTCACCGCTTGGCGGAAACGATATTGCAAGCGTGTGCAGACTGGCAAAAACACACGATAAAAATCATGTATATCTTATTGCAAAAGCCATTGACAGAAAGGCATGGCAAGTTGCCAATCTCGAAGATATTAAAATGGAAATCGTCAAAACAAAACAGGTTTTCAAATTTCTTGCAAAGCACAACGCCCTGCCCGTTTTGAAAAAACCAAAACAAAAACTTTCTATATCCGCATTGATGCAAGCCGTGTTCTCTCGTCGCAATTTCAAAAACTATATGTTTTCGGGCGTGGTGCTGATAAGCATATCTTTTTTCACTCCCCTGAAAATTTACTATATCGTTTTTGGCACAATACTGCTCGTATTTGCATTGCTCTCTCTTACACCTATCGGCAACGGAACAATAAACTCCCCGAAAGTTTTTGAGGAACTCGAAAAAGAAAACGAGGATGAATACAGACGAGAAGAAAATTAAAACTCAAAAAAAGTCTTGCAAAAATAATTCGATATAACGGACATATAATGAACAAGAAAAAGACAGACGCATGACAACCCTAATGTACAAAAGCGTACATGAGTTGGCAAGCGGGTGCCTCTGCCGCAGGTCGCGATTGTGGATGGTCAATGAAATCGAGCGTATTATTGAGATGAATAGCGCGAAAAAGCCCCTTGGTTGACAACCCTAATGTACAAAAGCGTACATGAGTTGGAAACCAAGGGGCTTTGACAAAGCTAGTCGCTCAATAGCGCGCTCAATCCACCCATTCGAATTCAAGGTCGCCTATAACCACTATATCCCCCTCTTTCATGCCCTTCTTTTTGAGTTCGGCAATTACGCCGCGGTCTTTGAGAACCTTTTGGAAGAACGCAAAAGAATCTTGAGATGAGATGGTGACGTTTTGAATGAGAAAGTCGACAAGTCCGCCATCAACAAAGAACGAGCCGTCGGGAAGACGAGATACGGTGAATTTTTGGTCGGATTTGGGTTCGAGTTCAAAGGATTCGTCACGTTGAATGCGTTGAGGCGGAGGAAGTTCCTCGACTTTTTGCTTCATTGCGGTGAGAAGTTCATCCAGTCCCTCGTGAGTGACAGAAGATACGACAAACACCTTTTTGCCGATTGCCTTTTCAAATTTTTCTATTTCGCTGCGGTCGGTGAGCAAGTCCGCTTTGCCGGCAACGACGATTTGAGGAATTTGCGCAAGTTTTTCGCTGTATGTGGCAAGCTCGGCGTTGATTTTGTTGTAATCGTCGATAGGATCTCTGCCCTCGCTGCCGCTTATATCAACAATATGCACGATAAGGCGCACGCGCTCGATATGGCGAAGGAAATAATGCCCGAGCCCCGCTCCCTCGCTTGCGCCCTCGATAAGCCCCGGAATATCGGCAATGACAAAACTGCCGTCATACATTTGCACGACGCCGAGATTTGGGTTTATGGTGGTGAAATGATAGTTGGCAATTTTGGGTTTCGCACTTGTCAAAACGGACAAAAGCGTGGATTTTCCGACATTCGGGAATCCGACAAGTCCGACATCCGCAATTGTTTTGAGTTCGAGCGTGACCTGATGCTCCTGCGTGGTTTCGCCCAGCTGCGAAAAGGACGGAGCCTGACGTCTTGCATGCGCAAAACGGTTGTTGCCTTTGCCGCCTCTGCCGCCTTTGAGCGCAACGAAAGTTTCTTTGTCGTCAAAGAGGTCGGCAATGACCTTGCCGCTTTCCGTATCGCGTATTACTGTGCCGACAGGCACTTTTATAATGAGATTCGGAGCAGTTTTGCCGGTGCAATTTTTTGCTTCCCCGTCGCCTCCGTTCTGGGCGCGATAAAACTTTTGGAATTTGAAATCAATAAGCGTATTGATTTCTTTGTCTGCGACGAACACGACATCGCCTCCGTTGCCGCCGTCACCGCCGTCGGGACCGCCGTTCGGCACAAATTTTTCGCGATGAAAAGAAACTTTGCCGTTGCCGCCGTTGCCTGCTTTAATAAAAATTTTTACATAGTCTAGAAACATACTTTTAGCCTCTGTATAGTTGATGTATATTTGATTTTGTTGATTCGGTGTGTATAGATTGCTGTTTTTCCCTTTTCGGAGCATTTTTTATCACTTCAAAAACGACTCCAAAATGCTTTTTGCACTGCGTTTGCCTGCTCCCATTGCGAGAATGACCGTTGCCGCGCCCGTCATCGCATCGCCGCCCGCATAAAGCCGAGGTATATTGGTCAATCCGTTTTCATCTGCGACTATCGTGCCTTTTTTTGTGGTTTCGAGCGACGGCATACTGCGTTTTATAATGGGATTGGGAGTCGTGCCGAGCGCAACGATAACCTCGTCACAATCGATGACAAACTCGCTTCCTTCAACGGGAATCGGGCTTCTTCGTCCGCTTGCATCAGGTTCGCCAAGTTGCATCTTGATGCATTTGACCGCCTTTACGTTGCCTTTTTCGTCGCCGATGATTTCGACGGGATTGCAAAGAAGCTCAAATTCTACGCCTTCCTCTTCGGCGTGATTGATTTCCTCTTTTCTTGCCGGCATTTCCTCTCTGCCTCTGCGATAGACAAGTTTGACTCTCGCGCCCATACGCAACGCCGTTCTTGCGCTGTCCATAGCCACGTTGCCCGCACCCACGACAACCACGTTTTTGCCGCGCTTTACGGGTGTAATCGCGCCTTCCTTGTAGGCTTTCATAAGGTTGATTCTCGTCAAGTACTCGTTTGCCGAGTACACTCCGTTGAGATTTTCGCCTTTTACACGCAAAAGCATAGGCACACCTGCGCCCGTTCCGATAAACACGGCGTCGTATTCGAATAGCAATTCCTCGATGAAAACGGTTTTGCCCACAACGACGTTTGTTTGGATATTCACGCCGAGAGCGCGCACTTTGTCGATTTCTTTTTTGACGAGAGATTTCGGCAGTCTGAATTGAGGTATTCCGTAAACAAGCACTCCGCCCGCCTCGTGCAACGCCTCGAAAACAGTCACGTCAACGCCGCCACGCGCAAGGTCTGCGGCACAAGAAAGCGACGCGGGCCCCGAACCGATTACGGCAACTTTTTTGCCGATTTTTCTTATTTGCGGCGTTTCGTCAAAGTCGTGCGCAAGAGCGCAGTCGGCAACAAATCTTTCGAGATTGCCTATCGCAACGCTGCCGCCGAGCTTATCTTTACGCACGCAATATTTTTCACACTGATTCTCTTGCGGACAAACTCTACCGCATATGGCAGGCAAATTATTGTCTTTTTTCAAAACTCGGTATGCGCCCTCGATGTTGCCCTGCTTTACGTTTGCTATAAAATTCGGGATATGCACTCCCACGGGGCAACCGCTCATACAAGGAGCGTTTTTGCAATTGAGGCATCTGTCGGCTTCTTCTTTTGCGATTTGCGCCGTATATCCGAGCGCAACTTCGTCAAAGTTGCGTATTCTTTCGTTTGCCGGTTGAGCGGGCATATGGTGTCGCGGTTGTGTCATACATCCCTCCTCAAATTGCAAAGATGCGTCTTTTCTTCTTCCAGATAGATTTTGCTTCTAGCGATAGCTTCGTCGAAATCGACGAGATGCCCGTCAAATTCGGGACCGTCGATGCACGCGTATTTTGTTTCTCCGCCTACGCTCAAACGACAGCAAGCGCACATCCCCGTGCCGTCAACCATCATCGAATTCATACTCACAACGGTGGGAATGCCGAGAGTTTTTGTAAGATTGCACACCGCTTTCATCATGGGGAGAGGGCCTACCGCAAACACGCAATCATAGTTTTTTTTGTTTTCGACAAGAGATTTTAGCATGTCGGTGACAAATCCTTTTTGACCGCAAGAGCCGTCGTCGGTGACGAGATACAATTCGTTTGCGTTTGCCCTGAACTCATCGATATACATAAGCAAATCTTTGTTTCTTGCGCCAAGAATCACATCCGCGGGCTTCTTTTGAGCATGAAGTTGTTTTGACTGCGGATATATGACGGCAGAGCCGATTCCACCGCCTATAAGGCATATGTTTTTATACTCCGACAAATCCGTCGGATTGCCGAGAGGGCCTACAAAATCGCAAAGCGCGTCGCCCTCTTTCATTTGCGCAAGTTTTACTGTCGTATATCCTACTTCCTGCACCATAATCGACACCGTTGAGTCAACTCGGGAATAATCGCAAACGGTGAACGGAACGCGCTCGCCGTCCTCGTCGACGCGAAGTATGACAAACTGCCCCGCAAGGCAATGTTTTGCCACAAGCGGAGCATAAACGACGTACTCGTTGACGTTCGGCGCAAGACGTTTTTTTGAAATAATCTCGTATTTTTTCATATCGTGTTATTTATGTTCAACGGGCATTCCCGACGTAAGTTTTTTGTAGTATTCGCAATACTCCCTGACAAGGCACTTATCGCACTCGGGACGTTGAGAATGGCAGATATACCTGCCGTGGAAGATGAGCAAGTGATGAAGATGCGACCACAGATTTTCGTCAAAAGCCGACATAAGCTGTTGCTCGGTTTGCTCGGGTGTCTTTGCATGGACAAGCCCCAGGCGATTTGCGACTCTGAACACATGCGTATCAACGGCAATTGCGTTTTCACCGTAAGCCACGGCAGCCACGACGTTTGCGGTTTTTCGTCCCACGCCGCAAAGTTTCATAAGCTCGTCGCGCGACGAAGGCATACCGCCCATATCCAGTACGCTTTGGCTCAAACTTTTTATCGCCTTTGCTTTATTATGATAGAAACCGCATGAAAATATATGCTTTTCAAGCTCGTCAATCGGCATATCGACAAAATCCTGCGGTGTATTTGCAACCTTAAACAGTTCGCTCGTGACCTGATTGACGCGCTTGTCGGTACACTGCGCCGACAACACAACCGCAACAAGCAACTCGAAAGGCGAACGGAAATTCAGCTCGCAATCCGCATTATTGTGCATTTCGTCAAGCAATTTGTATATTTTCAAGTTATCTTCCGTCATATTTTCGATTATCGCATACTTCGTTGTTTTTTGCAAGAAAGCGAATCAAATAAATAATTTTATTTGTCGGACACTGTTTTCAACGAGAAATTCGGTTTTCTCGTATGCGCAAACTTCGATATGCGCATACGAGAATGTGAGAGCGCTCACAACATGATCGCGTTGCCGTTTGTGCCGAAATAATAGAAGCCTATCGCCGATGCGTATCTGCCGCGTTGCAAAACTATCTTTGCCTGTTGCATGTCCTTTGCAAATAGTTTTACCGAAAGACCGCACCCCGCTTTTGCAGACGACGGAGTGTTGATAAGTTTGCCCGAAATTCGGTAAGACGCAAGTTCTTCATAAAACCGCACGGCTTCGGCACGCGAGCGGAACGCAACGAAAAATTCTCTCATGATTCCCTCCGAAAATATATGTAACCGCTCTCGATTTTAATATATTGCAAACGCACATTTTTCGTGCAAATTCGCATAAGTTGCATAGATAGGGACAAAAAATGATATATCTCGACAACGCCGCAACTTCAAGATTCAAGCCGAAATGCGTTATCGACGCATTGATTTTCGACATAACGCATTCTGCAAACAGCGGACGTAGCGGACACGACGAAGCGATCGAAAAAAGTATCCGCATACAAAACTGCCGAGATTATATTCTGTCCGCATTCGACGCGAGCGAGCAATATTCGCTGATATTCACAAAAAACTGCACGGAAGCACTCAATCTTGCCATTTTCGGACTAATAAAAGGCGGCGAGCGGGTGCTTACAAGTCAAAACGAACACAACTCGGTGTTGCGCCCTCTTTTCAAACTGAAACAAGAGGGCAAAATTTCCTTGAATATTTTAAGCGCAAACAAATACGGACAAATCGATATCAAAGACGTCGAAAATGCGGGGTGCGATGCGGATATATTCGTTTTCGGCGGAGCATGCAACGTTACGGGCGCAATCTGCGACATACAAAGCATCGCAAACTATTGCAATCGGCACGGAAAAATTCTGATTGCGGACGGCGCGCAAAGTTCGCCGATTCTTCCGCTTTCGCTGAAAGACAGCGGGATAAGCATGTTGGCATGTCCCGGACACAAAGGACTGCACGGAGTGCAAGGTACGGGGTTTTTGATTGTAAAAAAAGATATAAACCTATCTCCGTTGCTTTACGGCGGCACGGGCACGTTTTCAAACGATGTGTTGCCACCGCTCGAAGTTCCCGATTCGTTTGAAGTCGGCACACTTTTTTCGGGCGGAATAAGCGCACTGCATCAAGGCGCGAAATGGACTTTCGACAACATCGACAAAATAAGAAAACACATTGATAGAATATCGAAAAACATAGTTCATTCTCTTCATGACATCGGCGCGACGCTATATACTCACGATACAAAAACAGGTGTCGCTTGCTTCAATCTGAAAAATGCGGACAGCGGTTATGTCGCGGACAAACTAAACGAATACGGGATATGCGTCAGAGGCGGACTTCACTGTGCTCCGCTTGTACATCGCCATCTCGGCACATCCTTTCAGGGTGCGGTACGAGCAAGCGTCGGTTGCGATACGAATGAAAACGAAATCGCATATTTCCTCGCAAGCGTCGAAAAAATAATGCGAGAGATCAAATCTTGAAAATTTTTGTACCGTTTACATCAATCGATGCGTTTAGAATTGCGTTTTTTGCTTGAAACGGTGTGATTTTGCCATATTTTTGGCAAAGCAAACAACATGCTCCCGCAACATACGGCGCGGCAACCGATGTTCCGCTCATGCTCGAATATGTGCCGCTTGCTTGCAATCCGCTTACATTTATTCCCAACGAATAAACGTCGGGACGATTTATCCCGTTGTAGCTTCCTCTTGACGAAAATTTTGCGATGTTGTTTTGTCTGTCAACCGCGCCGACTGCTATAACTTCGTTGCTGATTGCAGGCGATTTCAATGTGTTTTCGCCGCTGTTGCCTGATGCTGCAACGACTATAAGTCCGCTTCTCGACAGCATTTCCGCGCCTATTTTCAGAGGGTCTGCATATTCCAAAGGTTCTGCACCGAAACTCATACAAACCACTCTCACCCCGTATTGTCTGAAATTGTCAAAAAGCCATTGCATGCCGTCAAGAATTTTGAATGTTCCGCTCTCTCCGCTCTTCTCAATAACCTTAACGGACAAAATATTTGCCATAGGCGCAACGCCTCCGATTTTTTTTGCCGACAAAGTTCCGTTTCCGCAGGCAACGCCTGCAACGAACGTGCCGTGTCCGTTGTCGTCGTAAGCATATTTTTCGCCGTTTACAAAATCTTTTGCGCCTATAATTCGATTCCTCGGAACGGATAAATCAAGGTGCGGCGACACCCCGGTATCCATTACACACAGAGTGACGCCTCTGCCGTCAAGGTTTTCGTCAAAAGTCGGTATCGGATAATACATGCGGTTAGGTTGCCAAAAATCAACGGAAACCTTCGATTTTTTACAACTCGGATTTTGGTTGTTATCGTTGTTTGTATCCTTTTCGTTCGTTTCTGCGTTTATTGTGTTTTCAATCGCGTCTTTGCCGAGCGTACACACTTTGCTTTGTGCACTGACGCATTCCACCTCGCTCATTCTTGCAAGGCGTATCGCATCGTTAAGTCCGCACTTTATGCCAACCGAACGTATGAACGGATAGCTTGCCGCCACGTCGAAATTGCGCTCCAGAAGTCCCAACTGCAAAGGATTGCGCACTCTGACGATTGCGTCGGCGCGCCCTTCGTCTTTTTCAAGAGTTTTGACAAGCCCCGGACTCATTTTGTTTGTCGATTTGAGTTGCTCGATTATGCGTGCGTCGATTTTATTCATAACGCCTCGTCAAGCCTCGAGCATATCGATAATGCTCCTCATTCTGCGCCTTTGATCATCGTTTAACATGGGATACGCCGTATTGTACAGATTTTCAAGGGATTGAGGATCGAACGTTCCCTGCGCTTTCATACGTTTCGCAACGTCGGCAAGTTGCGCCATAAGTTCCTCCTCGCTTTTTTGCGAATAAGTGGCAAATTTATCCTCAAAAGACTCTTTCGGTCTATTTTGCTCTCCCCGATTATCTTGTGAGGCACGCGCATTGTGCGCACGATTGTATCCTTGTTCGCTTGAACCGTTCATTCCGTTGAAGTCGTAAAAGTTCATAAAATCCTCCGCACATTCAATATATGAACGCATAAAATGGTTGTGACAGGTGGACTATGAATTTGGATATGAACACGATTTCAACGCTTATGCAACTTTTCTCTCAAAAAAACGACGGGAATATAGCGCAAACAATGTCGCAAAAGCCCTCAGACGCCCAATCGGCGCATGTTTGTGCGCAAAATGATAAATCTATCGAAATGCCCGCTTTTGTTCGGCAAAACGGAATTGGCGAGCAAATTCGGTTGGATTTTTCAAAAAAAGAAAATCAAGGCGATACAAAATCCGATTTGCTAAAAAACCTTTCATCGCAAAATCCCATGCTCGCGCTGTTGGGGAACATGCAAAACGGCAAAGCCGATATGGCTTCTATGCTTCCCCTTGTAATGTCGCTTATGCAAAAGCCGAAAGCGGACGGCAAAGCCAATCAAAACGCCGACGCTACCAATAGCGCCGACAACGTTAACTCAAAAGATAACACCGAAAAAGAAAATTGCAATATACGTCCGAACGAATCGTCACCTCTTAATAAAGAAAAACCGCAACGAGAGATATTCTCTCCCGTTGCGTTTGCAGGTTACGAAATTATTTCATCGCTTTATTGTCTTCTCAAAGCATCACGGCGTCCTTGTAGATAGGATGCTCGTCGCAAAGCGCAATCGCGCGGGCCTTGACGGATTCGATCGCGCTCTCGCCACCCTCGACAAGATCCGCAATCATGTCGGCAATCTTGACCATATCGTCCTCTTTCATACCTCTTGTCGTGACTGCGGGCGTGCCGACTCTCAAACCGCTTGTGAGCGAAGGCGACAACGGCTCGTTCGGCACGGAATTCTTGTTTGCGGTGATGTGCGCCATATCGAGCCAGGTTTCGAGTTGTTTCCCGTTGACGCCGCTTCCGATAAGGTTTATGAGCATCATATGGTTGTCGGTACCGCCGCTGACCAGGCGCAAACCTCTTTGCATAAGTCTGTCCGCCATTACTTTTGCGTTTTTGAGGATTTGGGCTTGATACTCCTTAAAATCGGGAGAAAGAGCCTCTTTGAAAGCAATCGCCTTTGCGGCTATAATATGCATTAGAGGGCCGCCTTGACTGCCCGGGAAAATCGCTTTGTTTATCTTCTTTGCGATTTCCTCGTCATCGCAAAGAATGAGACCGCCTCTTGGACCTCTCAACGTCTTGTGCGTCGTTGTTGTAATAACGTGCGCATATCCGACAGGACTCGGATGCAGACCTACCGCAACCATACCTGCAACGTGAGCGATGTCCGCCATAAGGTATGCGCCGACCTCATCTGCAATCTCTCTGAACTTCTTGTAGTCGATAAATCTCGGATACGCGCTTGCGCCCGCCACAATGAGTTTTGGTTTGCATTCAAGCGCAATGCGGCGAACTTCGTCATAGTTGATGAGTTCGGTTTCGGGGTCGATGCCGTAGCCGACGCAGTTGAAAAGTTTGCCGCTCATATTGACTTTTGCGCCGTGCGTGAGATGTCCGCCGTCCGCCAGCGTCATTCCCAGAATGGTGTCGCCGCTGTTCAAAAGCGCATAATACGCCGCAAAGTTTGCGTTTGAACCGCAATGAGGTTGCACGTTTGCATACTTGACTCCGAAGAGTTTTTTTGCACGTTCGATTGCAAGTTCCTCTGCAACGTCCACGTATTCGCAACCGCCGTAATATCTCTTGCCGGGGTAACCCTCTGCATACTTGTTGGTATAAAATGTTCCTGCCGCGGCAAGCACCGCTTCGGATACGATATTTTCGCTTGCGATAAGTTCGAGATTATGTTGTTGACGATCCAGCTCTTTGAGCATTGACTCGTAAAGCTCGGGATCGACTTGCTTTATACTTTTCAAATCAATCATCTGTCGTGTTCCGCCTTAAATGTGTTTTTTTTCGGCAAAGCAAAGCCTTCGAGCAAAGCCGCCGATATGTCAAAACATAGTTTTGTCTTTCAAATTTTTGTGTCGGGTGCAATCAAAAGACTCGACTCTCAAAGGTATCTGTTCAAAACCTCTGCTATTTGCATTGTGAGTCGATACCCGACAAGCACTTCTTTTTTCTCTCCGTCCTTAAAGACGATAAGCGTGGGAATGGACATAATGCCGAAACGCTCCGCAAGAGAGGGACACTCGTCGACATCGACTTTGCCGACGGCAACTCGTCCTTTATACTGTGTTGCGATATCATCGACATTCGGTGCCATCATTTTGCAAGGACCGCACCAGGTTGCCCAAAAATCCACAAGCGCAACGCCCTTGGACGTCACTTCGTCAAAATTTTGCTCGTTCAAAGTGATATAATCTGACATACATTACTCCTTATGTGATATTATTTCTTTCAAAAGTTTTAGGTGTGTACCACAAATTAGATGTACTCCCTTTTTCCCTCTCGGGTTTCGTTCGTCCTCTACAAGAGCGGGGCGTTTAGAACTCTAATTGCTATGTCCCCTTTCCTCACGTGTTTTGTTCGTCCTCTACAAGAGCGGGGCAGCGTGTACTCTAAATTAGATGTACCCCCTCTTTCCCTCTCGGGCTTTTCTCCCACCACTCAAATAGGGGCAATTCTCT
>ERZ1026894.978-NODE-978-length-18460-cov-5.496333_pt1 | contig 18460 bp, 16 predicted proteins | sample MGYA00380177_ERZ1026894 | MGnify/ENA primary metagenome ERZ1026894 (study PRJEB33269, sample SAMEA4719813) | human gut metagenome | biome: human-associated habitat; feature: organic feature; material: feces | place: Cameroon | collected 2013-10 ... | reverse complement strand
GCAATATCACTTGCGCAAAGCGCAAATATCACTGTTGCCATAGGCAACAATATCACGCACACTTTGCGTGCATATCACTTACCTTGCCGTTGCGGCTCGCCCCCTGAATAGGCACATCTATTCTAGCGGTTTATTTTGCAAGTTCGTCGGCAAGAAGTGCAATTTGCGCCTTGTTTTCTTCGCTCATAGCGGAAAAGATTTTGACTTCGGTTTGTGCGAAAGAAAGGTTTTTGCACCCCTCCAACACACCCTTCATAACCTTTGTCGCCATGGGCGCCCACGAACCGTTTTCTATAAAAGCGACCGTGCGATTCTGATAGTTGCGCAAAACAAGGTGCAAAAGAAATTCTTTCATTTGGGGGAAAACTTCGCCGTTGTAGGTTGTTGACGCAAGAGCGAGTTTTCCGTAGCGGAATGCGTCCTCGACATTCTCCGCCCAGTCCGAGCGGGCAAGGTCGGTAAGCACGACTTTGACGCCTCTTTTTTCAAGTTCGCTTGCCAAAAGTTCCGCCGCCGCCTTGGTGTGTCCGTAAATCGAGGTATAGGCAACCATCACACCCTCGCTTTCGACTTGATAGCTTGACCAAACGTTATAGAGGTTGAGATAGTAGCCGAGATTGTTTGAAAGCACGGGACCATGCAAGGGACAAATCGTCTTGACATCGAGCCCTGCAATCTTTTTGAAAAGAGCTTGCACTTGCATACCGTACTTGCCAACGATGCCGAAATAGTATCTTCTTGCCTCGCATGACCAGTCATCGTCCTCAACGTCGAGCGCGCCGAATTTGCCGAATGCGTCCGCCGAGAAGAATACTTTGTCCGTCTTGTCGTATGTCATAATCACTTCGGGCCAATGCACCATAGGCGCGGTTACGAATTGAAACTCGTGTCTGCCCGTTGAGAGCGTAGAGCCGTCCCCGACAACCACGCGTCTGTCCTCGAACTCCTCGCCGAAGTAGTTTTTCATCATACAAAATGCTTTTTGCGACGACACAACGCTTGCCGACGGATATTCGCGCATAAAAGCCACGATGTTTGCAGAGTGGTCGGGTTCCATATGTTGCACGACAAGATAATCGGGTGTTCTGCCGTCAAGAGCGACCTGCAAATTGTGAAGCCACTCTTTGCCGAAATGAGCGTCCACGCTGTCAAAAACGGTGATTTTGTCGTCAAACACGACGTATGAGTTGTACGACATACCGTTTGGCACAAAATACTGCCCCTCGAACAAATCTATATCGTGATCGTTGACTCCGACATATTTTATATCGTTTGTAATCTTCATTACTCTTTCCTCCTTAAACTTGTTTGACAAACACGATTTGTTTCATGCGTTGCTCTTTTAGCGGTCTATCGTTATAATCGGTTTGAGTCAGGGCGATTCGGTCAACGACGTCCATGCCTTCGACGACTTTGCCGAATGCGGCATACTGTCCGTCAAGGAATTTTGCGTCGGCATGGCAAATAAAGAATTGCGATGACGCGGAATTGTAGAATTGCGAACGAGCCATAGAGATGACGCCTCTTTCATGCGATATAGGATTGCTTACTCCGTTGACTCTGAACTCTCCTTTTATGGTTTCCTTGCTTCCTCCCATGCCCGTGCCTTGAGGATCGCCGCCCTGAATCATAAAGCCGGAGATGACTCTGTGAAAGATAAGACCGTCATAAAAATGTTGCGACACGAGTTTTTGAAAATTTTTGACTGTAACGGGTGCGGATTTTTCATCGAGTTCGACAACGATTTTGCCTCCGTCCGCCATTTCTATTTCCACCGTGTTTGTAACTTCGTTTGTTTGAATATATGCCATAAAACACCTCTTTATTTGTTGTTTTGCATTGATAAAATGCCGTTTTTGTCAAAATCTGCTTTTCACGATTGCGCTTGCGACCGCTTTTGCGCTTGAAAACGCCCATTGCAGATTGTATCCGCCCGAGTCGCCGTCGATGTCGAGTGCTTCGCCCGAAACGTATGCGTTTCTGACATTGAGCGACATGAGGTTGTCGTCGAATTCGCGAGTGTCAAGCCCTCCCGACATTGCTTGCGCAAGAGATGCGTCGCCAAGTCCTTCTATCGTAAATTTGTAATTTTTGATTGCGTTTGCAATCATGCCTATTTTGCTTTGTGCAAGGTCATAACCGTTGCATCCCGCCGCCCAGATTATGCGCTCTTGAACTCTGGTGTGGAATGTCCCCAAAAGCAATTCCTCAACCGTGCAATTGTTGTTGCGTTTTGTCAAAATATCCTCGACTTCCGCTTTTGAATACTCGGGCATAAAGTCGATTGTGAGCATATCTCCGACCTTTGCTCTGCCTCTTGCAATCTCGCTTGAAAGGTTGAAAACCGCAATTCCGCTCACGCCGAAATCCTTGAAAAGCACTTCTCCCGTTTCATATCGATATCCTATGCGCACGCCGGCTTTTACCCTTACGCCCTGCAAGCCTTTGAGCGGTTCTTTGTTGGTCTTTATAGGCACAAGAGATGGCGTCATGTGGCGCACGGTATGCCCGAGTGCCGTATAAAGCGACGTGCTGTCCTTTCCAAACGTTGCGGGCGAACCCGTGGCAAGCACAACCGCGTCCGACCGATACGCAAACGACTGATTCGGTTTGCCGTCGGCTTTGATGACGCCGCCCACCGTGAAAACATCGTTGAAGCATTCAACGGTGTTGACAAAATGCGACGTCAACACTTCCGTGTGATTGTTTTTTATCGCGTTTCTCAACACGTCCAGAACGGTTGAGGCACACTCGCTATACGGATAAACCCTCTTGTCGATGACTTTTGTGACAAGCCCCATTTTCTCGAATGTGACAATGGTGTCGTGCGCGTCGAAGCGGTCGAGAAAACTCTCGACAAATCCGGGCTTGTTGTAATGCACGATGTTCATGTCGAGATTGGTGAGGTTGCACTTTCCGTTGCCCGTTGCAAGCAACTTTTTGCCAACCCTGTCATTGCTTTCAAGAATCGCGACTTTCAACGACGAGGGCAATTGGCTTGCCAAAAACAAGCCGCTTGCGCCACCGCCTATGATTATAACGTCATATTTTTGAGTATTCATGTCGATATTTTATCATATATATGCACTATAAGCAATCGCAAAATCCGTCAAAGCATCAAAAAAGGCGCAAAACGCGCCCCGTAAAAACTTGTTTATAGCGTGTCGCAAAGAGAAATCCTCCCTTTGCGGCACACCCTCCCCTCAAACTCACGCGCAAAATCCGCTTTCCGTAATACTTATTTTGGAGAAAAGGCACGGACAAAAACAAGCCGATTTGCGCGTATATCATATAGAGTAAGAAAAATGTGCTTTTGGTTACATTTTTTGGAAAAATTGTGAATTTTTTGTGTTTTTTGAAAATTTTTGGCAAAAAAACAATCCCTCTTTGCAAAACAGGGATTGCTTTTCTTGTTTCTTGTTTCAGAAAGCCGACCGACCTATGCGTGTCGTGCCGATGCTCTTTTCAAAAATCAACTTCTCGACATAAAATTGCGGCGTGCAGTATTCCTCATAATATGTCAGCGTTTCCATTGTAAAAACAAACAATCTGCCGTCTATCTCCATCCAACCGGTGAACTCGTAGGAGTATACATCGTCTTCGAAAGTACACTCGTCATCATAATGGATTGTGCCCATGCTCAAATCGGCAGTCTTTGTGCGTTCGGTTTTTAAGTAAGACAAATAAGAGGATGCGGAGATTTTGATATCCCCCACAAACAAATATCCTTCTTGCACCGTATCGTCGCTCGACTCGACGTTGATAAGATAATAATCGTACGTTGTGCTTCCGCATGCCTTTACACCATACGCATTTACCACAACTTCCGCATTGACGGTGCATCCGTTGAGAAATGCGTTGATTGTGTCTATGTCTTCTTCGTGCGGATCGGAAAAGTCCTTTGCATAATCGTAATCGGCCTTTTTATCCGACGCGCGATCGGGGATCAGGACGCAAACGAGTGAAACGACGATTATCATCAGGCAGGCAACCGTCGACATTACAAGAGCAAGAGGTTTGGAGCGCAACGCTTGTTTATTTTCCTCTCTGCGCTCTCTTTTGCGCTCGTCCGCAACCTTTTGACTATCCGCAAAAATCGACTGTTTTATGTCGTCGTTTTCATATTGTCGCAAACTGTCGTTTGCTATTTTTTCAAGTTTTTTGTTACGTTTCATTTTTCTCCTTGTTATGAAATCGTTATGCCGTAAGCTTCAATGATTGTTGACGTGTCGGCATTCAGATATGCTTTCTTTATGTCCGAAATCCCGGTTGCCGCTTTTATGAGATGCGTAAAAGACGTTGCGCCGTTGCTCAGGGTATATTCTATCAACCTGTATTCGAACCCGACGCAAGCATGCGTTGCATCGGATGAATGCGATGTGTAGCTGTCGGTGTTTCCCGATGTGCTTACGGTTTCGAAAACGATTCTCTCCATGAAAAACACAACGGGCTTTTCATCCATAAAGAACGTCTTTGCCGCATCGCAGTTCAACCATTGATTGCTCATCACATCGGTGTAGGAAACCGTTGCGCCTCGGCGATTGCAATACGCGCTCAATCCGTTTCTGAATTTGCTTGCGGAAGCTCCTGTTGCGGGGTTTACTCCGATGTCGTTGTACAGTGTGCCTATCAGGTTGTTGATGGTTGCATCTTGCGATTTATACGTATAATTCGATCCGAATGCGCGATATGAAGCATAGTTCGGAATCAACTCGGGTTTTAGTCTGTCATAATATCCTATAATGTTTGCGGCGGCAACGGCGGTGCAATCTGAAGAATACTCCTCCAAGTGGTTATATGACGGGGAGCTTTTTATCGCCGTATAAGTATTGTCCGTCTTTGATGTATACGTGACCGTTCTTGTCGTTTGTGTCAGCGTGCCTGCGCCGTGATACCCTACATACGCGTTTATTTGCGCTCTTGTCAAAGTCGCTCCGTTTTCAAAGACATAGTTTCCGTCTACATAACCCGCATATGTAAATTGGTTGATATAAATCGGCGTGCCCGGAAGATTTGCATACGGATCGTTTCCTTCTACTATCTCGCTCACCGTGATTTCGTCTTGCACCACAATCACCGCATATCCGTTTCCGGAATTGCTCGTGTAGGAATACACGATGCCGAGTTCTCTCAAATCCGCATCGTAAACTATTCGCTTGTTTGCGACAAAACTGCCCGCTTCTCCGCTTTGGTCAACGGTTTCTCCCACCGCCGCGAGAAAAAGTCTGTCACACTCGTCAAGTTCTTCTTGCGTGAATGCGTTTGCCGTCCCTCCGATATAGAGCGTCGCAAAAAGCATTGCCGCAAAAAACACTATGACAAAAACGATTGCCGACACTTTGAATTGCTCTTTCATTTTCCACCTCTGAAATTTTATGTCACATTATAAGAGTGATTGTTTTTGAGTTTTGGTGACATCTCAGAGCAAATTTTTCACCTTTTTGATTGCTCGTGCATGCCGCTGCTTGACTGTGCCGGGATTTAACGAAAGCAATTGCGAAATCTCTCTTAGGTTATATCCGCACCAATAGTACAAATAGAAAATCTTTTTGGTACATTCGTCGCCGAGTGCGTCGAAAATGCGCTTTGTCCGGTCGTTTTGCATTTCTATATCGACAAAATCCTCCGCCACGCAATACTTTTGTGTCAATTCAAAATTTTCGGGCGCAAAGAGCGGCACTGTTTCCGCATTGCCTACAAGCATACTCTTTGCGATATTGTCACAGCATGCATATACCCATGCGGTGGGATTGTTTATGTATTTGAATCCGTGAGATTTGATAAGCCGCAAGAAAAACTCCTGCGCAACATCGTCTGCGCAAGCATCGGGATATTTGTGTTTGATGTGCAGCTTGATTCTTGTAAAATAAAAATCGTAAATAGGCACCAAAGCCTTGTTGTGTCGCACTCGCACATTTTGAGTATTAAGTTGAATTTTACGACATCCACTAGGGCGCACCGTCCCGAAAAAACTATATCTATGTTACTCTTAAATACACAAATCGTCAAATAATTTTGAAAAATCCTCACATTCGCAAGAATTATCGCGTTTTTATCATGCGTTTTTAAGATAGAGTTGCGCCTTTTTGAAATCTTGGTCTGCCGAAATATCGATTGAACGCCTGTATTTACACAAAATACTTTTCCGCAATGGCGAAAATATCGTCAATCGATTTTGCTTTGCCTATTTCTACCCGCACGGTTTTTGCGTCCTTACCGCCTTTTGCGTAATAGCAAAGCTGAAGTTTCATCACGTTTGCCACCGTAAAATCGCTCATATATTTTCGCAAAACCGCAATATGTTCGTATATGTCGCTCTTTGTATCGTGCAAAACATCGTTGCCTTGCAGTTCCTGAAAAATCCACGGTCTGCCAAGCGCGCCTCTCGCTATCATATAGCCGTCGGCATGAGTAAGCAATTGAACTCTTTTAAGGCTGCTCGAATCGATTATGTCACCGTTTGCGATGACAGGTATGTCAAGAGCTTCTTTCACCTCTTTTGTTATCGTGTGGTCTGCGACTCCGCTGTAAAACTGCTCTCGGTATCTCGGATGAACGCAAACCGCGCTCGCTCCGCCTTTTTGTGCCGCCAATGCGCACTCTGTCGCACACGGTTTGCCGCTTTCGATTCCTGCACGCAGTTTGACGGTGACGGGGCGCTTTGCGCCTTCGCAAACGGCTTGCACAACCTCGGTTATCAAAGCGGGATTTTTCATAAGCGCGCTTCCGTCGCCGTTGTTGAAAACCTTTTTTACGGGACAACCCATATTTATGTCCACAATCTCGAACTTTGCAAGGCGTTCGTCCATTGCGGCTTTGTACATAAACTCGGGGTCGCTGCCGAAAAGCTGAACGGCGCAAGGCACGTCAAAATCCTCTCTTGCAAGCAACTCCTCCGTGCCCTTGTTTCCATAACAAAGACCTTTTGCGCTGACAAGCTCGGTGTAGGTAAGTCCTGCCCCGTACTTTGCGCACATATGCCGAAAGCCGACCTCGGAAAAACCCGCAATCGGCGCAAAGACAATATTGTTGTCAAGCTGTATGTTGCCTATTTTAAGTTGCATAATCAAGAGTTTATCTTTGCAAATTCAAACAATAAACATCGTTTTATGTCAAATATTTATTGTTGCATGTTTGCATTTTCGATTGCCGTACGCTGCACGCAAGCACGACTTACTTGCCGTTTTCTTTCTCTTTGTTCTTAACTCGATTCCATATTGCGTCGAGTTCGTCGAGCGTGCAATCCTTCATTTCCTTTCCGCTTGCCTTGACTTCGTCTTCGACGGCGGTAAATCTTCGCACGAATTTTTTGTTTGCCTCTCGCAAAGCCGTTTCGGGTTCGACCTTATAAAAACGCAAAGCGTTTACGACCGCAAAGAGCAAATCTCCGCCCTCTTCGAGCTTATGCTCTGCATCGGCATTTTCAAACTCCTCCGTTTCTTCGGCTATCTTTTGATATGCTCCGCTCACGTCGTCCCAATCGAATCCCGCCTTTTTTGCGTACTTTTGTATTTTTTCGGCATATAACAATGCAGGAAAATTTTTCGGCACTCTTTCCATTTGATCGGACGCCGATTTATAGTGTTTTTCTTTCTTTTTTGCAGCCTCCCAAAACACAAGAGCCTCGTCTGCGTTGCTTGCATGGTTGCATCCGAAAATGTGCGTATGGCGGTCGATAAGTTTTCTGCAAAGCCCCGTTATCATATCCATATAATCGAAGTCGCCCTCTTTTTGCGCAATCTCGGCATGAAATACCGCTTGCATAAGCACGTCGCCGCATTCCTCTTTCATTGCCGCAACGTCCTTTTTGTCGATTGCGTCCACAAGTTCGTATGCTTCTTCTATAAGATTTATGCGGATACTCTCGTGCGTTTGCGCCCTATCCCACTCGCACCCGTCGTCCGCACGCAAGCGGTGCATGATTTGTTCAAGATCGGAAAAGTCGAACCGCTTGCAATCCGCAAGCGCAACGCTCGGCGCGATTATCACGTCCTCGCCCCCGTCTATTTGCGAAACAAACACGCTTTTGTCTTCCCCGTCTTTTTCGACGATGAGCCGAATGTCGCCGTATACATCGAAAAGTTTTGACTTTATATCGTCCGCATTGTCCTTTTGAATGCCGTCAATCACAAGCGGTATGCGCTTGTTGAAAAAAACCGTAGACAAAAAATCTGCGGCTATGTAACGCTGATACGAGCCTTTCAATACGTCATCGAGTTTCATTGTTATACTCCCAAAATCTGATTGTTCTGTGCAGTGCCCAAAGAAGTCTTTTGAGCGGAAGATGCGGAATATCGTCTTTGCCCACAAGATTGAGAAGAAACGCAAGCCATACATATATGATTGCGCAAACTATAATCCCGACTCCAAGCGCAACGATGTCGCTTTTTGCAAAAGACTTGATTGCGATTCCGCACAATGCCATTATAACACCCGAAACGAGATTTAGACCAACGTTTTTTTCAAGTCGCAATCCGCATATTTTATAATAGGATACGAGCGTTCCTAAATAAGCGACCGTCGGCAATGCAAGAGATGCGATTGCCGCTCCGTTTATGCCGATGTATTTTGTAAGCAGAACATCCGACACGATTTTTACGACTATTGCCGCAACAAGACTGACCACGGCGTATTTTGTCTTGTCAAGCGACTGCAAAAGCGAAACGTAAATTTGCATCACCGACAAAAACACCACGTTTGCAGACGAGATAAGAAGCACGTTTATGGCAACTTGCATATCTTGCGAGGACAAGTCGGGATATATCAGACCTATTATGTTTTTTGAAAACACGGCAAGAAAAAATGCAAAAGGTATGCCCAAAAGATACGCAAGTCGAACGCAAAGACTGCTTTTTATCATGACGCCGTCTATGTCTTTTGTCACCCTCGACGCCGATACGGACGGAACAATCGCAACGGCAAGCGACATTATTGCGACAACAGGCATATTGATAAGCGAGTTGACGGGCCCCGACAATATGCCGTATTGCGCCGTTGCAACGCTCTTTTCAAGCCCGAACGCTTTGAGCATGTTTACGATTATAACGCTGTCGAAAAAACTCGCAACCGGCATAAGTATTGCCACAGCGGCTATCGGGAGCGCAACATGAAACAAACCTTTCAGCTCGGCTTTTGAAATTTTATGCTTTTGCTTTGACGCCGTTTCTTCGGATATGTCGTTGCCTGTGTTGCTTTTGTGTTCGTCCTCCGCCCCGATCTTCTTCGCTATACGTGGCAAAACTTCTCTTTTTCTTTCTTTTTTCAATCGCACAAGGTACGTTGCCAGCATATAAATCACGGTTGCGACTTCGCTTGCGGTAACCCCGAAAAGCGCGCCGCATACCGCATACAAAACGCCTCTTTTTGCAAGAGCGAACGACACGCCCAGCCCCACCGACAGTTTTACCGCTTGTTCCACAACGTTTGAAAGTGCCGTGGGCAGCATATACATTTCGCCTTGAAACCAACCGCGAAACCCCGATATCACACACACCAAAACAATTGACGGCGCAATAATCAAAAAGCCGGGATATGTTTCGGCATTCCCTTGTTTTGCCGCAAGAAATCTTGACATCGCCGCCATAATCGATGCAAAAATCACACCCGAAACGACAAGCGCGGGCATGGCGATTTTCAAATACTTTTTTGTGTCCTCACCCATAGCCCTCTTTTCGGCAACCGTCCGAGAAAGAGCCGTGGGTACGCCCGCCGTTGCAAGCACCATAAAAAGCGCGTAGACGGGAAACACGAGTTGGTACATCCCCATTCCCTGTGCGCCGAGAATGTTTGTGAGCGGAATGCGATAAAGCGCGCCGAGCATTTTGGCAACGATACTCCCTATAAGCAACACGCTTGCGCCCGACGCTATACGTTTTTCTTTTTTTTCACTTGCAAAAAAGCGTTTCATTCGGCAAGCATCGCCGATATCGTTTCGGCGCAAAAGTGCAGATATGTCTTTTTGTCGTTTTCTATCGTATCGTTTGCAACAAGTGCTATACATCCCAAAAAGTCGCCGCCGCAAATTACGGGCTCGCTGAACATAAAACCTTGGGTATCGACGTTTTCGAAAACTTTTGACAGCATATCTGCGGATACGCTTTCGGGATTTCTCTTCCTTATGCGATTTGAAAACTCGCTTGTCAGACGTGCGCCCGTATATGTCTTTTTGTTTTTCCCTTCCGCAACGACAACCTCGTTTGCGTTCATTATCAAAACGTCGGCTCCCGTTGTCTGCCAAAGCAGTTTCGCCATCGCTTTGAGTGAAGGAAGCACGCTTTTGAAGCCGCTGTATCTTTTGAGCGTAAGCCCTTCGTCGTTTGCGGATATTTCCATCTCGTCGCCCACTTGAAGTCGCATGGTTTTTCGCATTTCTTTGGGAATAACTATGCGTCCGAGCTCGTCGATTCTTCTTACGATTCCAACCATATAAAGCCTCCGTTTGATGATAGTATTAGTCAAACTTCCGCTTATATTCCGCATTAAGATTTTTTACACAAAACAACAAAACGCACGCTTTATTCGTGCGTTTTGTTGCTATAAACATTGTTTTGTGTCAATGGTTTATGTTTTGTTTTGTATTTCCGTCAAATATAAAACTGCTTCGTTTTTGGCTTTTCAATCACCCTTTCAAGCACAAAAGACGTATAATCCACATCTTCTATAAAGTCGCGCGGAAGGTATTTGACGCGATTGAATCGCTCGAAATGCTTATAATGCGTGGGCAACGTAACGGGCGTTGCGATGTCCGTCTTGTACGATATTTCCTGCAACATTTTTTGAAAATTGGACGGCGTGAGATTGAGATCGCTCTCGTAAATAACATCTCTCAATATCTTGTCGCCGTTCATAACCTTAGCCCAAATTTTCATCGGTATTCCTCTATTATTTCTCCAAAATAGAAAGTGTGCAAATCCTTTGTAGGATACCACTTTTCAACGTCTTTAAGATCCATATCTCCCATAGGCACGGAGCCTATCACTTTACACTCGAAATATCTTTGGCATCCGCCCACGACATATCCGTCGATTTTTTTCGCTCTGACTTTTTGGAGCGAACACTCCGCCCACTTGTCGTATTCGCGACCGCTTTTCGTTCCGCAGAATTTCACCGCGTCGAGCATCCGTTGCGCAGGCGGAACGCTCACCGTAAAAGTGCCGAGTCTGTCGATAAACTCTTTTGTGTAGCGACTCTCGCGAACGGGTGCGACAAAAACTTTTTTGCCCCACATCACGCCTATCATACCCCAGCTTATCACCATCACGTTGTCGCCCGAACACAAAAACGCTCCCGTGTTGAGCGCGGTGTCAAGACAGGACAAATTGTCAAATCTGTGCATATTCCGCTCCTTTAATTCTATTATATGCAAAACCGAAATTGCAAGTCAACGCACAAGCAATCGAATCTATATACAAAAATCGCATTACATTTGAATTTTTGTCTTTTAAGGATTGCTACTTTCGCTTTTCGGTTGCGTTTTCTTTTTTCGTATGATACCATACTTTCGATGGTGTCGGCAATACCCATCAATAAAAAAAACCGAGGTGTATTTTGAAAAAATCTCTTGTTTATCTGGCAAGAGCGGCTGTGATTGCCGCTTTGTACTTTGCCCTGTCCGTAGCACTCAACGCAATAGCATTCGGCCCCGTGCAGTTTCGCATATCCGAAATCCTCGTATTGCTTCCGATCATTTTCCCCGAAGCGATCCCGGGACTTACAATCGGATGCTTTTTTACCAACTTTTTCTTTTCGCCGTTCGGGGTATTCGACATGGTTCTTGGCACGCTTGCAACGCTTATCGGCGCAGTCGGCACGTATCTTTTGCGCCGCCGCCCCATACTTGCGACGCTGCCCCCGATAATCGCCAACACACTGCTTGTGCCGCTCATATTTGTGCTGAACGATGCATCCACGGTATACTATCTTGCAATGTTCGAGATATTGGCGTCGCAGATAATAACCTGCATAGTGTTGGGATTGCCTTTTACTTTTGCACTTAAAAAAGCAATGATTGCGGCACACATTCCTCTTCCGCATCCGTCGAAGTACGACACCGCTCCCTACCGTCGTATATTACCCGGCGATGAGGACGATGAGGATTGAATAAAAAAAACGACATAAGAAAACCTCGCAGTTGCGAGGCTTTCTTCTTTTTTTGGTTGTTTTGTTTATTTTGCAAGCGGTGTATAAAATACCTTGCCTGCATACGGTTTGAGTGTATCGCCAAACGGCTCGTCGTATACGGAGAGAAGCTCCGTTGCGCCGCTCGGAATATACTTTTTGACGCGTGAGGCTTTGGCGGGCTTTTTGCTGAGATTGATAACGACGGTGAGTTTGCTTTTGCCGTCCTCGGCTATTTTGTCATAGACGAAAAGTTGTCTGTCTTTGGGCAAATACAACTTAAACTCGCCGTAAACCGCAGTGTCCTTGTATTCTTTGCGAAGAGCCATTGCTTTTTGATAGAAATACCAAACGGAATTTTCGTCCTGCATCGCCTTTTCCACATTGACTTCCGGGTAGTTCGGATTGACGGTATACCACGGCTCGACAGTCGAAAAACCGGCATTTTTTGCTCCGCTCCATTGCACGGGCGTGCGAGCGCAGTCGCGCGCGGCGGTGTGGGCAACCTTCAAAATATACTTGTCGCTGAATCCGAATTTCCTCATCAGATCGCGCACGCAGAACGTGGATACGTCCTTGAACTGCGTCCACGGATCCGTGCCTTTCGGATACTTGTCGAAATAGAGTGCGGTCATTCCTATCTCCTGCCCCTGATAGACAAAGTGTGTGCCGGAAAGGAAGGTATATGCCATGCAAAGTGCCTTGCCGCTCTCCACTCTAAATTCCTCGCTGCCGTATCTTGATATGATGCGGGCATGGTCGTGGTTTTCAAGATAGTTCGCGTTCCACGCTCTGTGGTAGAGTTTCGTTTGCCATTCGTTGAACGTCTTTTTGAGTTTTGGCAAACTGAACGGCGTATGCACCCACTCTATGATTATACAGTCGGCGTTCATATGCTGGAAAGAAATCATCATATCCAGCTCTTTTTTGTTTTCGTTTACATAGGTAAGCGCGGTTTTTGTGTTCATCAAAGGCGCTTCACCGACCTGGAACGCATCGTATTGTTCGATAACCTTGCGATACTCCTGCAAATACTCGTGAATATGCGGACCGTTGTTGTAATGCTCCATGCCTCTCGACGCAGGCATGAGCCAGTTTCCGTTGGGCAAGCCCTCAACCTTGCTGATTTGAGTGATGACGTCCTCTCTGAATCCGTCTACACCCATATCGAGCCAGTATCTCATCACGTCTTTGACCGCTTCTCTGACTTTCGGATTGTCGTGATTGAGGTCGGGTTGCTCTTTTGCGTACAGGTGCAGATAGAACTCGCCCCTTTGTTCGTTGAACTCCCACGCGGACCCCGGGAATGTGGACATCCAGTTGTTGGGGACTTTCTTCCCGTCCTTTCCTCTTCCCTTACGCCAGATGTAAAAGTCCGTGTACGGTTCGATTTTTGCGCAACTTTTTTTGAACCACTCGTGTTGGTCGGAGGTGTGATTGATGACCAAATCCATAATCACTCTCATACCGAGCGCATGCGCCTTTTCAAGCACCGCTTTAAAATCGTCGAGCGTGCCGTATTCGGGATTGATATTCTTGTAATCGGCGATGTCATAACCGTAATCCGCTTGCGGAGAAACATACAACGGTGAAAACCAAATCGCGTCGCTGCCAAGGCTTCTGATGTATTCGAGCTTTGAAAGCACACCCTTCAAATCGCCGATGCCGTCATTGTTGCCGTCGCAAAACGAGCGTGGCCATATCTGATATACAGACATCTCCTTAAACCATTTTCTTTCTTCCATAATTGTCTCCCATTATGCAAAAACGAGGTTTTACTCCTCGTTTTTGCACTTATAAACATTATTTTTCGCTGTTTTCGGTTGTTTCAATCGCTTCTTCGACCGCGACTTCTTCGCCCTCGTTTTCGCCTTCGGCTACGCTTTTTTCAATGACGTTACCGTCCTCGTCGTATTCAACCTCTTCTTCCTCTTCGTGAGGCGTAAGAGCGATTGCCATGACGTTGATGTCATCCTTGACTTTCATTATGCGCACACCTTGAGTCGCTCTGCCGATCTTGCTGATCTCATCCGCTTGAACTCGGATAATTACGCCGCTGTCGGTGATCATCATAACGTCTGTATCGGCGGGGATAACTTTGAGGCTGACGAGCGTACCCGTCTTGTCGTTGAACGTACCCGCTTTGACGCCCTTGCCCGCTCTGTTTTGAATCGGGTAATCGTCGATTGAGGAACGCTTGCCGTATCCGTTTGATGTGACGGTGAGAATTTCGTCGCCGGGATGCACCACGTCAAACGCAACCAACGTTGTGTCGCCCGAGATGTTCATTGCCTTGACACCCATTGCCGTTCTGCCGACGGGGCGAACGTCTTGCTCGTTGAAATGAATGCTCATGCCTTGGCTTGACGCAACCAGAATCTCGTCGCTGCCCGTGGTGATTACCGCGCCGATAAGCTCGTCGTCATCGTTGAATTTGATTGCGATTTTGCCGTTGCGCTTGATTGAATCGTATTCTTCGAGCGGCGTCTTTTTGATAAGGCCTTTCTTTGTTGCGAGCATAAGGAACTTGTCCTCTCTGTCCTCGGGAATTTGCAAGAACGCCTGAATCTTCTCGCCTTGTTCAAGTTGCAAAAGGTTGACCGCCGCCCTGCCGCGTGCGTTGCGCGTCGCTTCGGGAATCTCGTACCCCTTCAGAGTGAACACTTTGCCTTTGTTTGTAAAGAACATGATTCTCTCGTGCGTATTGGACGTGAAAATCTTTTCCACAAAGTCTTCGTCCTTTGCCTTGTGCGCGGTGATACCCATTCCGCCTCTGTGTTGGGCTTTGTATTCGGCAACCGGCATACGCTTGATGTATCCGCCGTGAGTCATCGAAATAACCACGTCCTCTTTTTCGATGAGGTCTTCGATGTCGATGTCGCCGTAATCATAGGTGAGTTCGCTCATTCTCGGCGTATTGTATTGCGCCTTGATGTCCGTGATTTCCTTGATGATGATGTTTTTGACTTCCTCATCGCTTGAAAGCACCATATTGAAATAGGCTATTTGCTTGTCGAGATCTTCGAGTTCCGCGTTGATTTTTTCCACTTCGAGTCCCGTCAGACGTTGCAAACGCATATCGAGGATTGCCGCAGCCTGTTTGTCGCTGAGCCCGTAGTTTTCAATGAGTTTTGCGATTGCGTCTTGTCTGTCGCGGGATTTCTTCAAAAGTTCCACGATAGCGTCGATATTTTCAAGTGCGATGTGCAAACCGAGCAGGATATGTTGTCTTTCTTGCGCCTTTTCCAAATCAAAACGGGTTCTGCGCACGATGACGTCTTTTTGGTGGGCGATGTAGCACTCCAAAATCTCTTTGAGATTGAGAACGCGAGGCACGCCGTCCACAAGCGCAAGCATAATCATGCTGAACGTCGTCTGCATCTGAGTTTGTTTGTAGAGTTGGTTGAGAAGCACTTGTGCATTGACGTCTTTTTTGAGTTCGATGACAATGCGCATGCCGTGTCTGTCCGTTTCCTCTCTCAAATCGCTGATGCCTTCGAGGCGTTTGTCTTTGACTTGGTCTGCGATGTTTTCAATGAGTTTTGCCTTGTTTACCTGATACGGAATCTCGGTGACGACAATGCGGCTCTTGCCGTTTGCCATCTCTTCTATTTCCGCCTTTGCGCGCAGTACGCATGCGCCTCTGCCCGTGCGATACGCTTGTTTTATGGAATGTCTGCCCAAAACGAGCGCGCCCGTCGGAAAGTCCGGAGCGGGGATATATTCCATAAGGTCGTCAACCGTTGCGTCGGGATTTTGCAAAAGAGCGACGGACGCGTCAATGACCTCTCCGAGGTTGTGAGGCGGAATGGACGTTGCCATACCCACCGCAATACCGTCCGAGCCGTTTACGAGCAAATTGGGGAATCTCGAAGGCAACACGACGGGCTGTTCGCGCGTGTCGTCGAAGTTGGGATAGAAATCAACCGTCTTTTTGTCTATATCGCGAATCATCTCCAATGCGATTTTGGAGAGTCTTGCCTCTGTATAACGATATGCCGCCGCCGGATCTCCGTCGATTGAACCGAAGTTGCCGTGTCCGTCGATGAGCGGGCAACGTATGGAGAAATCCTGCGCAAGACGCACCATTGCGTCATAAACGGAGCTGTCGCCGTGGGGGTGATACTTACCAAGCACTTCACCGACGACCATAGCGCACTTGCGATAGGGTTTGTCGGGAGTCAGTCCGAGTTCGCTCATAGCGTAAAGAATACGTCTGTGAACGGGTTTCAAACCGTCTCTTACGTCGGGGATTGCGCGGGAAACGTTGACCGCCATCGCATATGCGATAAATGACTTTTTAAGTTCGCCGTTTATTTCCACGTCCTTGACGGTGGAGTTGGCTATATGTTGAATATACTCGTTGTTTTTATCGTCTCTTATGTTCGCCATAACTGCCTCCTTATACGTCGAGATCCGTCACGAGTTTAGCGTTTTGCTCGATAAATTCGCGGCGAAGTTCGGGTTGTTCGCCCATGAGGATTGAGAAGAGTTTGTCTGCTTCTATCGCGTCTTCCATAGTGACTTTCAAAAGCGTGCGTTTTTGAGGATCCATAGTGGTTTCCCAAAGTTGTTCGGGATTCATTTCGCCAAGACCTTTGTAACGTTGAAGCTCGCCGCTCTTTCTGCCGAATTCGGCATAATACGCATCGAGACTCTCGTCATCGTAGAAATATTGCTCTTGTTTTCCTTTTGAAATCTTGTAAAGAGGCGGAAGCGCGATAAACACGTGACCGTTTTCGATAAGAGGACGCATGAAGCGGAAAAGGAAGGTGAGCATCAAAATACGAATGTGGCTGCCGTCCACGTCCGCGTCGGTCATGCAAATGATACGGTTGTAACGCAGTTTGGACTCGTCATACTCTGCGTTGATACCGCAACCGAATGCGGTGATCATCGCCTTGATTTCCTCGTTTTCAAGCACTCTGTGCAAAGCCGCTTTCTCGACGTTGAGAATCTTTCCTCTCAAAGGAAGAATGGCTTGGAACCGTCTGTCCCTGCCTTGCTTTGCGCTGCCGCCTGCCGAGTCGCCCTCGACAAGATAAATTTCGCAGTTTTTGGGGTCTTTGTCGGTGCAGTCGGCAAGTTTGCCGGGAAGGGTTGTGCTTTCGAGCGCGCTCTTTCTTCTTGCGCTCTCTCTTGCCATACGCGCCGCCTCTCTCGCTCTTTGCGCCGTAATGGTTTTAAGCACGAGTTCCTTGGCTTCTCTGGGATGTTCTTCCAAATAAGTACCGAAACCTTCCGTCACGCCTTTTGCCACCGCCTGGCGCATACTGCTATTGCCGAGTTTGGTTTTTGTTTGTCCCTCGAATTGAGGCTCTGCGAGTTTGACGGAAATAACAGCCGTAAGACCTTCTCTGACGTCCTCACCGCTCAATTTTTCGCTTCCTTTGAGGATTCCTGCCTTGGAGCCGTAATCGTTGATTATCTTTGTTAAAGCGGCTTTGAAGCCGTCAAGATGCGTGCCGCCCTCCTCGGTGTTTATGTTGTTTGCAAACGCCAGAATCGTGTCCGAATAGCTGTCGTTATATTGCATTGCGACTTCGATTTCGCTGTCAACGTATTTCTCGTCAAAGTAAATAACCTCGGGGAAAATCGTTTCCTTGGTCTTGTTCATTTCTTCGACAAAAGACACTATGCCGCCGTCATAACGGAACACCTCTCTGCGCTCGGGGTCGATACGCTCGTCGGCAAGTTCGATTGTAAGCCCCTTGTTGAGATACGCAAGCTCGCGAAGACGAGTTTTCATCGTGTCGTAATTAAAGTCGAGCGTTTCGAAAATCTCCGAATCGGGATAGAAAGTAATCGTCGTACCGCTGTCGCTTGCCTCGCCCACGACCGCCAACGGTCTTTCCGCAATACCGCGATTGAAACGAATTCGATAAAGTTTTCCGTTTTGTCTGACTTCCGCAACAAGCCATTCGCTGAGCGCATTGACGCAGGACACGCCTACGCCGTGCAGACCGCCCGAAATCTTGTAACCGCCACTGCCGAATTTGCCGCCGGCATGGAGCTTGGTCAAAACGACTTCGACTGCCGATTTCCCTTCTTTTTCGATAATGCCGGTGGGGATGCCTCTGCCGTTGTCGGTGACGCGGATTGCGCCGTCTTTGAGAATTTCCACGACAATGTGCGTGCAGTATCCGGCAAGCGCTTCGTCGATAGAGTTGTCCACAACTTCGGTAACAAGGTGATGCAAACCTCTTACGTCCGTCGAACCGATATACATGCCGGGGCGTTTTCTGACTGGATCGAGCCCTTCAAGAACCTGAATGTCGCCGGCGTCATAACTGTGTTTGACTTCTTCTGCCATTTTTCCTCCTAAACTAAATATATTTTAGTA